>Ga0335395_10000018_pt1 | contig 170662 bp, 144 predicted proteins | sample MAT02_FD_205744 | JGI IMG/M metagenome (GOLD analysis project Ga0335395, IMG submission 205744) | Freshwater microbial communities from Lake Fryxell liftoff mats and glacier meltwater in Antarctica - MAT-02 (spades assembly) (version 2) ...
AAAAGCATGAATAAGCGTGCGCGGGCGATGAAAAGTGCTCATGAAGCCCGAATTCGCGGACCCCAAAGCATGTCAAGTATAATATCTACAAGGACTTACGTCATGTCGCTAAGTGAACGACATTGGTCCTAGGTCCTCGCAGTGTGGCAGAGACCAGTGACGGGAAGATAATTACCGATAAATAGTAGCCCAGAGAAGAGGTTATTCTCTATTATACTTTCGGGACATAGGAAATAGGACATAGGGCATAGGGCATACACATAGACATAGACATACAAGAACGCAAGTTCTTGTATCTTTAGGAAGATAAAACTTCTCGCCAACGCGATATCCATACACGTGCAGCCGGAGGAATTTCATCATCGACCATATTACCACGCGCACATTCAAAGGCTTGGCGGAGGGTGACGATGTGGGCTTTGCGTTGGCCGAGGCGGGCGGCGAGTTCGGTGTCGGTGTGGCCGTCGAGGAGGCCGTCGGCCAGGGCGCGTAATTGCTCGGGTGACCAGTCGGCGCTGGCGGCCGGGGCGCCCCGCGACGAGCCACGCGTGGGCGAAGAATCCTCCTGAGAACCCAAGCCGATACCGGCGGCCTCGGCGTCGCCGGGTTTGATCAAGGCGACATGCGTAAGGTGGACCAATACGGGTCCGGTGCTGGTCTGCACCCGCAACCAACCTTTTGCAGCGCGCTCAATGACCCCGGTGACTACGGTGCCGTCGGCAAGAATGCATTCTAAACGCAGGCCGGGTCGCAGCCCGGGAGGGACCTCACTCATGGCGGCGAGTGTCCAGAATATCCCGCCACGGAAAGTCTTTCCCGCGCCAAAACACCGGAAAGGCGATGGTGCTAGTCAAGGGCCCTGGCCCAAGCCAGGCCTCAGTGTATGGGAAGAACAGGCGATCATCCAGTTGACAGCGCGGCCCGACGCGGATCCTGGACCCAGCACACGTGGAGCCCTGGAGGCCCGCTTGCTTCCCTCCCGGTCCGAATACCCTGCGGTTTTCTGACTCAACGAGGTCTTTCCGTTTCTTCATCCGTCTTGCCATCGCTGCTACGCGATCGGTTTTAGGATACGTCATTTCCGGCATGTCGTCTGCCACTTTGGCCATCGTCGATGGCCACTATTACGCTTTCAAATTCCATTTCGGAATGCCTCCGCTCACCGGGCCAGGGGGACGTCCGACGGGGATGCTCTACGCTTTTGCGCGCCTGCTGAAGGACCTGCGTTCCAGCGGTGAAATAACCCATCTCGTGGTGGTCATGGATCACCGCGATCCGACCTTCCGTGAAGCGATCTTTCCCGCCTATAAAGCCCAGCGGCCACCTGCTCCCGAGCCCTTGATCGCACAATTACCGCATCTGCCGCGCCTGTGCGAAGCTAGCGCGGTGCCGTTAGTCTGCGTCAGTGGCTTTGAAGCCGACGATGTCCTGACCACGCTGGCCGTGCAAGCCGCCGAGGCCGGCATGGAGGTGCGCATGTGCACCAGGGACAAGGATGTCGATCAAGTCCTGTCCGACCGCATCCGTACCTGGGACCCAGGCAAAAAAATGCTCAGGGGTCCCGCGGAATTGCTGGCTGAAAAAAACATCACCCCGGCCCAGGTCATCGACTATTTGTGCATGATCGGCGATAGCTCCGACAATGTGCCCGGCATCGAAGGCATCGGGCCAAAAACCGCCGCCAAACTTCTGGAACGCTACGGCAGCCTCGAGGGTGTGCTCAGCCATGTCAGCGAATTGTCGGCTAAGCAGCAGGAAAAAATCGCCGCTTTTGTCCCTAAAAAAGAACTAACCCGCGACCTGATCACCTTGCGCCGAGTCGACGGACTGCCGGCCCTGGACAGCTTTTTGATTCCCGCGGATTTCACTCTCGATCCCGCCGTCTACGAAGAGTTCGGTTTTACTTTGAACCGCTTTCAGCCGGCGCCGGTGGTCCCAGCACGGTCGGCCTCGACCGATGCCACGGTGCGCACGGTCAGCGACTTGGATGGGCTGCGCGCGGTCCTTGCTGATGCCACCACCGCCGGGCGCATTGCTTTTGACACCGAAACCACGTCTCTGGAACCCCTTGATGCCGAGTTGGTCGGCCTGGGCCTAGCCTGGGGCGCCGACGATGGCCGCGGGGCGGCGTATATTCCCTTCCAGGGCTTAGGCGCTCCACTTGTTGATCTCGCCGCCGCCAAGCCGCTATTGCAGGCATTCTTCACGAATCCCGCTCTGCACTTTTTGGCCCAGAATGCGAAATACGATATTCGCGTGCTTTTGCGCCATGGGATTACGGTCAGCGGTCTCGACGGCGATCCGATGTTGGCGTCCTGGCTGCTCGATCCGGGCCGCGAAAGTCACGGCCTGGATTATTTGACCAAGACCTTTCTTGGCGAAGACAAGATCCCGACCTCGTCGGTGATCGACCTCGCCAGCGGCCAGACCATGGCCCAGGTGGCGGTCGCTGAGGTCGCGCGCTATTGCGCCGAAGATGCGCAATGCACTTGGCGCCTCGCCCAGAAACTCGAAGCCGATCTCGCCGAACGTGGATTGCTCAGCGCATATCGTGATCAAGAGGTCCCCTTTGCCGCCTGTCTGGCGCGCATGGAACAGGCGGGCATCGCCGTGGACCCGACGGTGCTGGTCGAGGTACGCAGTCATCTCGCCAGCTTTCTCGCCTCGGTCATGGAAGGCATTCGCCGTATTGCCGGGCCAACCTATAATCCCAACAGCCCCAAGCAGACCGCTGAATTGCTGTTTGAAAAATTGAAACTGCCGGTGATCACCCGCACTAAGACCGGTCCTTCGACCGATGCCTCGGTGCTGGAGGCCCTGCGCAATCAGCATGAATTCCCCGATCTGCTCTTGCAGCATCGCAGCTTGACCAAGCTGATCGGCACCTATCTCGATCGCCTGCCGCAATTCATCCATCCCGTCACCGGGCGCATTCACGGTCACTTCAAGCAGACCGGGACCGAAACCGGGCGGCTCAGCAGCGATCAGCCCAATCTCCAGAACATCCCCAAGAAAAGCGATCTCGGACGCGAAATGCGCTCCGCCTTTATCGCCGCCCCCGGCACGGTGCTGTTGGCGGCCGACTACAGCCAGATCGAACTGCGGGTGCTCGCCCATTTCTCCAGCGATCGCGAATTGCAGGCCGCTTTTGCCCGTGGTGATGACATTCACCGCTTCGTCGCGGCCCAAGTCGCCGGCGTCGCCCCGGAAGCGGTCACCCCGCAGCAGCGCAACGCCGCCAAGGCGGTCAATTTCGGGATCATCTACGGACAGACGGCATTTGGTCTGTCGCAGCAACTTGGCATTCCCCGCGGGGAAGCGCAGAAGTTCATCGATGCGTATTTCGCCCGCTTCAGTGGGGTTAAAACCTTTATCGACGAAGCCGTTGCCGAGGCCACCCGCCGTGGTTTCGCCCAGACCCTGGCCGGACGGCGGCGGCATGTGCCGCAGCTCACCAGCGACAATCGTAACGAACGTCTCCAGGGCGAACGCATCGCCTTGAATTCCACCATCCAAGGCAGTGCTGCCGATCTGATCAAACGCGCCATGCTGCGCTGTGATGCCGGACTACCGCAAGGCGCGCGTCTGATCCTGCAGATCCATGACGAACTGTTGGTCGAAGCTCCGGCTGAATTTGCCGATCAGGCCGCTGCCGCGTTGCAGGAAGCGATGGTCGGGGCCTGGGTCCTGGACGTCCCGCTGGTTGCTGAGGTCCGCCGGGGGCGGACGTGGCTCGACGTATCGTGATCCGTCTCTCTTGCCCCCACTTTATCTCTTCTCTTTTTTTCAACTCTCTTTTCTTTTTTCCATTTTCCGATCTCTTGACGAGGAATTGATTCTATGAATGCACCGAATGGCAATGGCGGCAACACTTCCGGCGATGGCGGCTTCCGCCGCCGCCGTCGCCGTCGCGGACGCGGCAACGGAGCCCCAGGCAATGGTGGCACGGGCAGTACGACTGATTCGTACGACGACGACCAGGATCAGGGCTACGACGGCGACGATCAGGACGATGGCGGCAGCCAAGCAGCCACTGCCGCGTCCGTGGCGCCGGTGAGTTCCACCAGCCCGGAAATATCGCTGGCCGTACCCGATGACAAAACCGTCATCGTCGGCATCACCGGCGAACCCGGCGCTGGCAAAAGTGCTCTGGCCAAGGAATTGGTCAAACTCGGCGCCACCCTGATCGACGCAGATGACATCGGACACGATGTCATCGAAGCGACCATGGTGAAAAAGAAATTGGTCAAGGAATTTGGCGAAGACATCCTCGATGAAAATGGCGCCATCGCCCGCCGCCTGCTCGGTGCCAAGGCCTTTGCCGACGAAGACAGCACCGCCAAGCTCAATGCCATCGTTCATCCCAAGCTGACCACGGCGATCAAAGCCGCCCTCAAAAAGGCCGGTAATTTCGTGGTTATCGACGCCGCCCTGCTGCACGAGCTGGGTTTCGGCGAATCCTGTACCGCGATGATCTATGTCCGCGCTCCGCGCGACGCCCGGATCGCCCGCGTTGCCGAACGCGGCTGGGATGAAGCCGAACTGACTCGCCGTGAAGCGGCCCTGGGCGACGCCGACGCGCGCCGCCGCAAATGTGGCCTGACCGTCGACAATTCCGGTGAAGTGTCTCTGCTTACTGCCTACGCCAAACATATCCTGGCGCGTCAGTTGGGCATCGACCCGGCCAGCCTGCGCCGGGATCCACCGCCACAACGGCAGGCCGCAGCCGCTGGCGATGCTGCCCAGAACCGCGCACCGCAACCGAGCCGCGAGCCACGCGAAGGTTTCCAGCCGCGTGAGCAGCGCGATGGGCAGCGCGACCCTGTCTCGCCGCGCGACAATAGTTCGCCGCGCGACAATAGTTCGCCGCGCGACAATGCCTCGCCGCGTGACCATCAGGCCCAGCGCCCCGTGCAAGCGCCGCCACCACCCGAACGCGAACCGATCAAGATCGAACTTGACCACTATTTGCGCCAGACCTTGCCCCAGTTGCAGGCCGAAGCCGAAAAGCTGACGATACCTGATCTGAAATGGCTCAAGAAGCACGATCTGATCTGCGAGATCCTGCGCCGCATCGCTGGTGGCCGTCAGGATGAGATCCTGATCAACGGCTATATGGAAATGGTTAAGGATCAGCACGCCTACGTGCGCTCGCCGATCAACGGCTACCTCGCGGTGGCGACCGATGCTTTTGTCCAGAATCAGCAGATCCGCCGCTTTGGCTTAAAGCCTGGCATGCAGGTCACCGGGTCAGCCCGCGCGCCACGTGGCGCCGAACGTTGTCTGCAATTGCTGACCATCGCCACGGTGATGGGTGAGCCGGAAAATCAGCGCACGCCGGTCCAGGACTTCGAACATCTGGTTCCGCTGCATGCCAATGAACGATTGTTCATGGAACTGCCCGCCGATCCGACGGATTATTCACTGCGCATCATCGATTTGGTCTCGCCAATCGGTAAAGGCCAACGCGGCCTGATCGTCGCTCAGCCCAAGTGCGGCAAGACCGTGTATCTGCAAAAGATCGCTAAGGCGATCACCACTAATAATCCTGAGGTCGAGCTAATCGTCCTGTTGGTGGATGAACGTCCGGAAGAAGTCACCGATATGCAGCGCAGCGTACGCGGCGAAGTGGTGGCCTCGACCTTCGACCAGCCGGCCTCGCGCCATGTGCAGTGCGCGGAAATGGTCATTAACAAGGCCAAACGCCTAGTCGAACGCGGCCGGGATGTCGTCATCCTGCTCGACTCGATCACCCGCTTGGCCCGCGCCTATAACACCGAAGCCCCTTCGAGCGGCCGCATCATGTCGGGCGGCATCGAAGCCGGCGCTCTGATTAAACCGAAGCAGTTCTTCGGTGCCGCGCGCAAGATCGAGGATGGCGGCTCGCTGACTATTCTCGCCACTGCCCTGGTCGATACCGGGTCGCTGATGGACACGGTCATTTTCGAAGAATTCAAAGGTACCGGCAATATGGAGCTGGTCCTGGATCGTCGTCTCGCCAACCGCCGCATCTTCCCGGCAGTCGACTGCGCCGCCTCGGGCACACGCAAGGACGACTTGCTGATCAAGAACGAAGACGAACTCCGTTGTACCTGGGCCTTGCGGAAATTCCTCGCTGATCGCAGTTCCGGTGACGCCGTCGACTTCCTCAAGAGCAAGCTCAAGAATTACAAGACTAACGTCGAGTTCTTGTTGAGCATTGATCCGGAGAAAATGAGTGGGTGGTAAGTTCTCCTTCTATTGAAGCGCTGGATTGAAGCGCTGGATTGCCACGTCGTCCTGCGTCCTGCGTCTTCGATAGAGGCAGGAAGCAGTTTTGCAGGATTGGGCGATGTGGGACGATGAGTCCGAGATAAGCGCGATTTGGTCGACGGTTTCCTCCGCTGCACGAAGCGAGGTAGAGTGCGTCGTTGCACGGCGTACAATATCCCAGGTCGTTGTGGATGACGGTGATCCTGCCTGCCGACTGAAGTCGGCGGCACGGAGGGCTGCGCTACTTCTGACTGCGACGTGAATGAATGGGGAATGCATGTTGGTGAGCGGGCATCACCACCTGCCACGGCTCATACCCTTGAGTCAATTCAGGGCGCAGGTCGATTGCACATAATCCCCTCCCCATCCCGCTCAATACCGAGCCAAAAACAACTTAGGACCTCGGACCTCGGACCAGTGGCAATGCTGCGAAATGCGAAGACGCGGGACGAGGCTGCAATTTTCCGTCTCGCAAGAATGGACGGCTGAATCCGATATTTACGGCTGTGGCACAGGCAATGCTTCACCCGGATCGACTACAGGTTCGTCAGCGGGCGCATCGACCGGTACAGGTTCTGAGGGCAGCTGTTCCGCTGGGCCTGCCGCGACGGCGACGACTTTCAAACTGACGTTGGCGGGTTCGATGCGCAGCCAGGATGGGCCGACGAACAGAACCGGAACTTCGCGTTGGCGATCCAATTCCACGATCGTGCGCAGGTCGACATAGGCGAGAACCGAGGCGGGATCGAGAGCATCAATGAGATGCGCGGGCCCACGCACATTGACCAGGACCTGGCTCTGCGCCAATTGGACCGTGTAACGGCTCCAGACATTGGCAGGCGACAGCAGTTGGATCGGTACCGCGATCTGCCGCTGCCGAGTTTCCACTGCGGTCAGGGTGATGTGGGCGACAACGTCACCGACTTTGACCCCTTCGGGAACCAGTGGGCGTAGGGGCGCGGTGAAGACATTGGTCGTGGTCACCGATGCGTCGATGCCGGTGAGGGTAATGGGATTAAATTGCAGACGCGGATTGCGGGCGCGCAGCTCTGCCAGGGCCTGGATCGCGCCCGTGACTTCGACCTGATCGCGGTCGAGAGCAATCTCGACCTTTATCCCGACCGGCACATCGAGCAGCGATGGTGGCTCGACCCAGAAATGCTCGGTCACGACTCGCCCAATGGTGACGGTGATGGCTTCGATGGTGGCGGGGTTGGTGCCGAGAATAAACACTTCGGCATCGATGCCGAGATGGGTCGGGGTCAGCGCAAAGGTCTGCACCCCATCCTGCAAAGCACGGGTACTCAATTCCAAGCGCGGATGAATGCTGCCATCGCGGATGCCGCGCAGGACCGAGGCGGGACCGCTGAGTTCGATGCTGAATTCGCGCGGGCTGATGCTGGCGACGCGATGTCCAGACGGCAGCCCCACAATGGAGGTTTCATCGATACTTACCGATACCGTGGTCGACACCCGCACCTGGCCAGCGGTGTAAAACCACAGAGCGACGGCAAAGATCAAGGCGACGATCTTTATCTGCCAATGTACTTGCAACCAACGAAAGCCACGCGGAACCCGCTGCTTGGCCTCTAACGCCTGCGGTTCAGCGGGGACTTGGCGGCGCTCTGACCACTTTGCAGGTGCACTGGGCCCCAGTTTCTGCGGACCGCTAGGCGTATTGGTATCCACGGTCGGCAGATCGTCGGAGGTGGTGCTCATCGCTGGATCTCCCGCGTCCGCCGCCGGGTCTGAAAGGCGCGCCCGAAGAAGGCGTCGAGATCCGGACCCGACAGGCCGCGCAGTAATTTGCCGCGGTCCGCCACGCTGATCGCGCCGGTCTCTTCCGAGACCAGGATGACCATTGCGTCGGTATCCTCGGAAATGCCAATACCGGCGCGATGCCGGGTCCCCGATAAATGTTTGTAAGCCGGATTTTCGGTCAGGGGTAGGATCACCCCGGCGGCTGCGATACGACCATCACGGATGATCATAGCGCCGTCGTGATAGGGCGAATCCTTCCAGAAAAAGGCGGTCACCGTCTTCGCATTAAGTTCGCAATCAATGGGACTGGAATTGACGTAGTCATCCAAGCGATCGCCGCGTTCGATCACCACCAATGCTCCGATGCGGCGATCAGCCATATAGGTCATCGCGTCGATCAATTCGCCAAGTACCCCGGAATGGGCCGAGAGATCCTGATTGGGGAATAAGCCACCCATGCGGGTTAAAAGACGGCGGAGTTCCGGCTGGAAAACCACACACACGACGATGGCGGACAAACCCAGGGCGGTCTGCAGCAGCCAGGAAATGGAATGCAGCTGCAAAAGATGCGCCACGCCAGCCGAGGCCAGCACCGCCGCGATGATCAAGGAAATGCCGCGAATCTTGCCGCCGCCACTGGTGCGCTCAAAGGCGACCAGCAGCCAATAAATCAGCAGGTAGAGGGTGCCGATCTCGAGGACCGACCGCAGAATGTACCACCAGTAGGTGGCATCGCGCAGGGCTTCGAAGCCAGGGAAGGCGGGCATCAAGTAACCTTCTCACCCCGCAGCGCCGCCGCCAGCGCCAGTGCGTTGGTGGTTCCCGCGACGTCATGCACGCGCAACAGGGCGCAGTGCCCGGACACCACTGTGTGCAGACAATGGCTGAGGCCATCACGCTGTTCCGCCGGGGAGGCCACCCCGGTGAGGGCGACCAGGAAGGATTTGCGGCTGAGCCCAACCAGCAGCGGTCGGCCTGTGTCCCGGGCCAAGACCGGCAGGGCCTGGAGCAGGGCCAGATTATGGGCCAGGGTCTTGCCAAAACCGATTCCGGGATCGATGACCAATGCCGACTCAGCGACACCCGCAGCGACTGCGGTGGCCATGCGCGCGAGCAGGAATGCGCGAACAGAATCGACGACGTTATCGTAGCGGGGCTGCTGCTGCATGGTTGCCGGCACCCCCTGCATATGCATCAGGACCAAGGGGCATGCGGCCTCGGCAACTGCCGCGAGCAGATCAGGATCCACCCCCGCGCTGACGTCATTCACCATCTCCGCGCCCGCCGCCAAGGCCGCTCGCGCAACTGCCCCTTTCGAGGTGTCGATGGAGATCCGCGCACCCTGATCACGCATGGCCACGATCACTGGCAGCACCCGCGCCAACTCCGTCGCCGCATCCACGGGGGTAGCTCCGGGTCGGGTGCTTTCGCCGCCCACATCCAGCCACGCCGCCCCCGCCGCGATCATCTGTTGGGCATGCGCCCGGACATCCACCGAATCCCCCAGACGCCCGCCATCAGAAAAACTGTCTGGAGTCGCATTGACAATCCCCATCACCGCCGCCGGCGTCCGCACGCTTATCTCGCGCTTCGCATCGAGAATCCACGTTTGCGTTTGACCTGACGGGAGGAGGGAGGTTTGATGCATGGTCTTTCTCGCTAAACTTCGCTCATCTTTTTGTGTCCTAGGTCCTAGGTCCTATGTCCTATGTCCTCGCAAAGCGGTACAGGCCAGCAGAAATACACATTCAATTATTGCCAAGATCGACTCCGTGAAGAATTTTCGTGCACAACTCCCATTTCCCTACCTGCCACATGCATTTCTTCCACTATTGCGGGACTTCGGACTTCGGACTTCGGTCTTCGGTCTTCGGACCTAGGACCTAGGACCTAGGACCCAGGACCCAGGACCGCCACCACTATACAATAATTCAAAAATACGTGAAACCAACACAGAAAAATAAAATAATTTAATATTTCGCCTGCTGCCACATCACGGCGCCGCTGTCTCCATCCTCGTCGACGAAAACATACACCACTCCACCGTCGCCGAGCTGGAAATCGATGACGTCGCTGGTCAGGCGATGGTGAAAGCGCAGCGGGCGTCCGCAGAGTCCATCGACATCAATGGGGGCATTGGCCCACAGGGGATAGCCGCCGAGTTTGGAGCAGTCGCAACCCAGTTCATCGACCGAATCGACCCAGGCGTCGGAGGCTTCGACATCGAGGCCGGTCGGATCGACGTCGAGGTCTTCGGGCTCGGCGATCGGGTCGCCGAGAATGACCTTGCAGCCCTTCCAGTCGCCGGGATTGACGCCATGAATCGCCGACAGAAAGACCTCGCTGCGCGGCACGATGATGACCTGATTATCGCCTTTGTGCGGCAGATAGTCGAAGGTCTCGTGCGGGTCGGAGCGATCCATAAAGGCCAGGACCATGCGTTCGGGATCGGTATCCAGTGGCATCGCCGAGACCAATGCCATGGGCGCGCCAGTGCGTTTGCCTTTGGGATGTTTAACGCCGCGCTTGACATGCCCACCCAATTGTCCATCGGCCCGGGTCGGTACGGGGGCGCGCAAGATGGGACGACTGGTACGGATCAGTTTGCCGGGCATGGCGAGGAGTGTCTGCCCCTTCGCCGAGGCGGAAAGACCTTTGCGGGCACAGGCTGGCTGCCATTCCGCAGCCGGCCAGGGTCACCCAGCCGAAGGACCCGGCAGCCAACGGGCTTTGCGCCTGAAAAGGCGCAGATACCGTGCTGGGCATGGACCACGCTGAATCCCATCCCGCCTGTTCCCGCGCCGAGCGCCGCCGTCGGGCAGAACCCTACGTGTTCTTCTTTGGCACCATGACCGCCATCGCCCTGGCGATAGCCCTCGTGTGCTACGAAGCCTACTTCTCACCGGTGGGGCCCAAGTCGGCCCAGCCCCAGGACGCGCCGATCCACCACCACTGAGTGAACGGTCCGACCGCTGGCACGTAGGACCTCTGCGTGACCATCCGTCACCTTCCGGAGGCCTCATGTTCATGCGCACCCTTTGTGCCTGCCTGCTCGCGACCTGTCTGACCACGATAGGCGTGACTCCTGCGGGCGCCGTCGAACCCGGCGGTCCCGACCCCACCGCCGCCATCGTCGCTGAAAGTAGCAATTTCCGCTATCGGCAGCGTGATCTCGACGCGCTGGTGGCCATCGCTCATCGCCATGCCGGTACCACCCTCAACCGGCATGAAGAGGACCAACTCCGCACTGCCGTGCTCAGCGCCCTCACCGTGCGCGAATCCCTGCGCGAAGTGCTAGCCCTGCTGCCCAGCAGCCTGACCCCCCAGGCCCGCGACCAGCTGACCTTGGATCTGCTCGACTTCGAAGGCGAAGCGGTGCCGCAGGCCTCGACCCGGCCACCAGCACTGACCCCGCAGAACCCCAACGCCGCCCCGGACGCGGTCCCCGCCGATGCAGCCGCCACCCCGGCCACAGCGGCTGCGACCGAGGCACCCGCGGCCACGCCAGCACCAGCCTCCACCAGCGGCGACCCGATCCTCGTCCGCCTACCACAATTGGCGCTGCCGCGCACCTTTCCCGGCATCGGCAAACGCACCCTGGTCCTCGGCCTCGCCTTCAATTTTCCCAACGAGGCCACCGCCACCGCCTTGCAGGAGCAGGCCCCGATCATCCAAGACGCCATTCTCGGATACCTGCACGGCTTGCCCGTCGAGGCCTTCACCCAGCCCAGCCAGCCCGCGCTAAAACAAGGCATCGACGCCGCCATCCGCAGCAAGATCCCCACCTTTCCTGTCGACGCCGTGCTGATCCCGGAATTGGACGTCACCGGCGGCGAAGCGAAAAAACCCGCGGGCGAATAATTCGCCCGCGCAAAGCGTCATAATACCGCAGGCGAATACGCCGCCGGGGGGGTCGAGCACTGGCTCGACCGGCATTTCTTGCGGTATGCGAACACCACTGGCCATTGGTTCGGTGTCCGCAGGGTCGAGCAGGCGCTCGACCCTGCCGGCACTATCGACCGGCCAGATTACACAATAACTCAGCCCCCTGCCGCAACTTTGCATCGGGCACGGTATAGCAGATCCGGAAATGGGTATCGCGTTCGCTAAACACATTTCCGGGGATGATCAGGATATTGTTAGCGATGGCTTTTTCGACGAAGGTGGTGGCGGTGAAACCGGCTGGGGCTTTGGCCCATAGGTAAAAGGCGCCATCCGATGGGGCGATCTCGAAGCGCTGCGACAGAATACCAACCATCAAATCGCGTTTGGCGCGGTAGGTCGCAATATAGGGCGATAATTCGACCTGGGGGCAGGCCAGGGCCGCAGCTTGGGTCACCGACGGGGCGCAGACAAAGCTGTACTGCTGGACCTTGGCCATCGCTTGGATTATTTCCGCGGGGCCGCAGGCATAGCCCAGGCGCCAGCCAGTCATTCCATACGCCTTGCTGTGGCCGACCAGGACCACGGTGTTTTCGTAGACCTCGGCCATCGACACCATTTCGGTGTAGGCGAAGTGGCGATAGATCTCGTCGCTGACCACCAGGATACCGTGTTTGCGGCAGACCGTGGCCACCCCTTCGAGTTCGCTGCGCGACAAGATGCGCCCGGTCGGATTCGCCGGCGAATTGACCAACAACAATTTCGTCTTGGGGGTGATGGCCTTTTCCAAGGCTGCTGGGTCGATGCCGAAATTTGCTGCATAGGTATCCAGGTACACCGGCGTGCCGCCGAACAGGCGCACGAGATGCTTGTACATGACAAAGTAGGGATCCGGGATGATGACCTCGTCCCCCTCTTGGACCAAAGACAGCAGGGCCAAAAATAATCCGCCACTGACGCCCGAGGTGATCATGACCTCGCTCTCTTGCCAATTCCGCCCGGTGAATGCTTTTTCTTCCGCCACGCATTGCGCGCGCAATTCTGCCGTCCCCTGCGTCGGCGTATAGGTGTTGCGCCCGGCATCGATAGCCGCATGCGCCGCCGCCTTGACCACCGCCGGCACATCAAAATCCGGCTGCCCAATCGACAGATTGATCGGATCCTTCAAGGACTTGGCAAGATCGAAAACCTTGCGAATTCCTGAAGCATCAATCCGCGAAACACGGTCGGCTAATGTAAACATTCTGTCTCTTTTCATGAGAGCGCGTTTGCGTGGCGCCTGTTCCGATGTGGTGACGGTTCTTGGCAGAGATTGCGTCCTAGGTCCTAGGTCATAGGTCCTAGGTCTATTGGCAGCGTATGTATTTCCGCTTTCTGATTCTATTGCGGAAGAATGGTAATCCTCGCCCTGCTTGTCCTAGGTCCGAGGTCCTAGGTCTTTCGGCAGACTATCATTCCCCGCCCTTGGACTTTCATCCTGGATAAGAGATGTTCCGCGCCCTGTTTATTCGAGGTGCGAAATCCGAAGTCCCGACTTGCGGGATTCAGGGCGCGGAAATCATCTTCCGCTTAACATATTCCCCAAAGCGGATGGGAATGTGCTGCCGATAGACCTAGGACCTAGGACTTAGGACAGCTCCGTAGTCACTTTAATTTTGGAACTAAAGCAACGCCACCCTTAGAGGCAGAAACCATCGCCGTATCCAAAACGCCGATAACGCGGGCAGCACTTTCAGGAGTGACCGAGAGCTTTTCCTTCTTGGTTAGGTGCGCCGCGACGTTGGCGTAATAGCCGTCCCAGTTCGATTTCAGGAACGGGATTTCGGTGGTGACGATGCGGCCACGGTGGAATTCCTTGACGATCCATTTGTCTTGGCCGTAGCTGATCGAACCATTTTCACCCAAGATCATGAAACGGTTTTTGTCGACTGCGGCGATATTGGACATGGTCAAGGTCGACCAGCAGCCATCCGCGAAACGGATGTGGACCTCGGCGTGGTCTTCATTGGTGTAGTCCTTGGCCCAGGCGGGGTTCTTGAGCGTATAGCCCTGCACGCTGGTGATCGGATCGGGCTTGATGCCCAGAATCCAATCGGTGAAATGGGCGCCCCAGTCATAGATCGTGCCGCCGCTGGTCTTTTTGTCCGAACGCCACCAGTTGTGCTGTTTGCCGTAGTTGTAAAAGCCGGCTTCGATGCGAAAGATGCGGCCGATGATGCCTTCGGCGACGATCTTTTGCAGTGCCATATAATCGCCATCCCAGCGCCGATTATGAAACGTGCTGAGAAAGAGCTTTTGTTTCTTAGCTTCGGCCACCATGGCGGTGACTTCGGCGGTGGTGATCGCCATTGGCTTTTCGACTACCACAGCGACGCCAGCTTTGAGGCATTGCAGCGCCAGCGGCGCATGGGTGTCGTGCGGGGTGATAATGATGACCAGATCGAGCTTGGCGTTTTTCAACATCTCGGCGACATTGGTGTAGGTCTCGATACCAGGGAAATCCTGGTGCGCGACTTCGACGCGCTTGGCATCCAGGTCGCAGACAGCGGCGGGGATGAATCCCTCGTTCTTGCGCAGGCTCTCCAAATGGGTCTTGCCCATATTGAAGGCGCCACCGTAACCGATGGTGCCGATGCGATAAGTCGTGGGGGATTTGGCCATGAACGCTCCGTGAGGAAGCGCTTCCTACCCGCTTTTCAGCGCCGCCGCAACGGGTGGGACGCGGCGCGACCACCGGCGTGACCGGGCTGCCCTTCAGGCGACGCCAGGATCGGGCGGATCCCGCATCATGCTTTCCACCGCCGGCTGAGTCGGACGGCGGATGACTCCTCGGCCGGTAATCACGGCATCCACCAGCTCGGCTGGGGTGACATCATCGGCGTCGAGCTGGTCACCGCGCTCGACGCTGAAATCGAAAATGGTATAGGGCGCTGCCACCAGCACCGGAACCCCATGTGCACGAGCCAGACAGGCAAAGGCGTAGGTGCCGGGCTCACCGATGATATCGCCGCGAGCGGTGATGCGATCCGCGCCCGCCATGGCCACCGCGATCTTGCCCTGGCGCAGCTGTTGGGCGAATTCCGCGAAATGGATCTCGCGCACGGGGACCGCATGCGCCAGACATTCCCGGGCCGTCGTGCCGCCGTCAGATTCAGCGAGACTGAGCACCTCCAGTTTCTTGCCGTCGGTGCAGGCGCGGATGATTGCTGCCAACGCGGTGCCGTTACCGCCCTTGGCCAAGGGACCGATCGAACCGATGGTCGCGATGGTTCCCTGGTCCGGCAATTCCGCTGCCCCCAGCTTGGCGATACGGTCGGTCAATTCGGCAAGTTCGCGTTGGATGCGCTTGGCTTCCATCAATAAACGCGCCGATACCTCAATGGCGGTCAGTGCCCCGACATGGCGATCGAAACAATCGCGCAGGCGCGTTAATGCGCGCAGGGCCGGCAGGTTCCCCCCGGCGAGTTCGCGCAGGCGTTCGAGCGCATGCACGATAGCCGGCTCCAATTCGCTCGACGCGCGGCCCTGCGGAGGTTTTTCCGCGCTGCGAAAGGCATGCAGCGGCACCGCGTAGGCGACCAGCAAGCCGATGGCGCCGACGCCGGCGACGGTGCCAACCTCGATCGCGCGACAAACCTCTTCTAAATCATGCAGGGTGCGCCGAACCATACGCTTGGGCAACGCGCGACGATCGGTGACGATCAAGCGCGCGTCATCGACGCCACCGAGCCAGGCCAGCGGTGCGAGGGATTCGTGGGCGGGTTCCGCAGTCATGGTCGCCATGCTTGTCAGCAGGTCGACCGAGACAAGCAGCGCATACGTCTACATATACAGCACGTACGAACGACGCAGGATCTTCATCGGATCCTGATTGTCAGCGCGCGCCGACCTGTTCGGCAAAGCGGCGGAACAAATACAGCGGATCGCCCGGGCCAGGTCCCGCCTCGGGATGATACTGCACCGAAAATTGTTTCTTGGCGGTATGTTCGATTCCGGCGCAGGTATCATCGTTGAGATTACGATGACTCACGCGCACGTCGGCGGGTAGACTTTTGGGATCAACCGCGAAGCCATGATTGTGGCTGGCGATTTCAACGGCGCCATCGCTGAGCCGCTGCACCGGATGGTTTGCGCCGCGATGACCGAACTTCAATTTGTAGGTCGAGGCGCCGTAGGCCAGGGCCAGGATCTGGTGGCCGAGACAGATACCAAAAATTGGCGTCGCGTCCTGAATCAATTCTTTGACCGTCGCCACGCCGGCGGTCACTGCCGCGGGGTCACCAGGGCCATTCGATAAAAAGATACCGTCCGGCTTCATGGCACGGATAGCTGCGGCCGAGGTCGCCGCCGGGACCACGGTCACGCGCAGATCATGGGCCTGCAGCAGGCGTAAAATATTGCGCTTGATGCCGAAATCGACCGCCACGATGTGGCCGCCTTTGCCGGGCGGGTCGATCACGGCCGAGCCGAAGGTCGCCGGATCACTGGCTTCGTCCCAGGCATACTGGGTCTTTGATCCGGCATCGCTGGCCAGGTCCAGACCCGCCATAGACGGCTGGGCGCGGGCGCGCTCGACCAAGTCGGCGTCGCTGAGCGCTGCGTCGGTGGAGATGATTGCGTTCATGGCGCCATCGACGCGCAATTTGCGGGTGATCGCGCGGGTGTCGACCTCATCGATGGCGACGATGCCCTGGCGGATCAGAAAAGCGCTGAGTGATTCTTCGGAACGAAAATTGGAGGGCACCTCGCAGCAGTGGCGAACCACAAAGCCCGCGACATGACTGCGCGCGCTTTCCATATCCGCCGAGTTTATGCCATAATTGCCGATTTCCGGATAGGTCATGGTCACGATCTGGCCGCGGTACGACGGATCGGTGAGCACTTCCTGGTAGCCGGTCATGCCGGTGTTGAACACCGCTTCGCCGCCCGAGGTCCCCTCGGCGCCAACCGAGCGACCATGGTAGACGCTTCCATCTGTGAAGGCGATACGGGCAGTGGTCATAAGGGGCCTCCGGAAACCGCGCGGCACCGTAGGGTAGGGTCTTGGTTGGGCAAGGGTGGGGTGGGTCTTGGGACTGCCGTTTTTACGAGCGGTCGTCCTGCGTCCTGCGTCCTGCGTCTTCGCATTTCGCGGGATTGCCACTGGTCCGAGTTCCGAGGTCCTAAGTCTTGTGTGCGGGGCTTGGTGGGGGATGAAAGAGGTGCTTTTACAGGCGTTCTGGGACGAGGGGCCTGGCTGGCTGCCTGGCTGGGTTAGAGCCAGCGTTTGCGGCGGAAGAAGGCCAACATCGAGACGATCGCCGTGATCATTACCATCCACAGCAGCGGGTACCCCCAACGCCAATCCAATTCGGGCATGACCTTGAAATTCATGCCATAGACCCCGACCAGGAAGGTCAGGGGAATGAAGATCGTCGCGATGATGGTCAGGACCTTCATGATTTCATTCATGCGGTTGCTCACGCTGGACAGATAAATGTCGAGGAGGCCGGATACCATATCGCGAAAGGTCTCAACCATATCGATGACCTGCACGATATGGTCGTAGACATCGCGCAGGTAGGGGATGGTGCCCGCGTGGATCAGCGGGCTTTCATCACGCGTCAGGCCGCTGATAACTTCACGCAAAGGCCAAGTCGCCTTGCGCAGAAAGATCAATTCACGCTTCATGCGCTGAATCCGTTCGACCATACGGTGGTCGGGATTTTCAAGCACGTCGCGTTCCAGGCTCTCGATTTCTTCGCCAATGGATTCAAGCACAAGAAAATAGTGGTCAACGATGATATCCATCAAGGTATAGGCCAAGTAATCGGCCCCGGATCTGCGCGCCTTGCCGATGTCCTTCTCCAGCCGTTGACGCAAGGGGTCGAAGTCATCTCCTCCGCGTTCCTGGAAAGTAATGACCGTGGTCCCCGCCATGAACAAACTGATCTGCTCGGACGTGACCTCGTGGGTGTGCGCATCATAGGTCAGCATGCGCATGACGATGTAGATCGAGGTATCGGTGAACTCCACCTTGGGCCGCTGATCGGTATGAAGGATGTCTTCCAAAATCAGGGCGTGGATCCCATATTGTTCACCGAGCGTCTTGACCACCGCCGGATCGTGCAGTCCGGTCACATTCAGCCAGGAAATCGTCGGCTTGTCCCGAAAGGCCAAGGCTTCGTCCACGGTGCTCAGTTCGCGGCGCTCGAAATGATGCTCGTCATAATTGATCACCTCCAGCTTGACCGCCTCGACTTTCTGCTCCCCGACGTGGACCATGCTGCCCGGTGGCAGGCCGACCTTGCGCGACCGAGTCCGCCCGAACTTGCGCAAGCGCGGACGTGACGCCGTGCCGGTTCCAGGTGTGCTGTGCATGCGCATGATCTCCCTGATCCGAAACCAAGGTGGCGTGGTCCCCGGCATCGCCATCACATCGTCACCGGGGAGCCATGCCATGTGAATTCCCGCGAATCGAATGTTCATGCATCGCCATGACTCGCGCAGCCCACACCTCTCTATTATTTCTTCTGAGCGTGCTCCGCTGGGGTTCTTCCCGTGCGGGGGAAGTATTCAGCTGGAGCCCAGCCATTCCCAATCAATACGCAGACGGTGCTCACGCCAGCGCCCTGGCGGGATAAAACACGTAGTCGGCCGACCGAGATAGGCCTGCGCGCGGCTTGCTGGCGGTTCGCCCTCAGGCCAGGGCTTGGTGCTGAATTCCATGCCGCGCACGCGGACCTGACCATGCCAGGGTGCCTGCGTGCGGCTGCGATGTTGAGTCCAAAGGGCAAGCCAGGGATAATCGAGCGCCCGCCAGGAATAGGTTAGACGGCGGCGTTGGGCCCGGTTGAGCACCGACCACCAGCCGTTGCGGACGCGGGCGGTGAGGACGTCGCCGCAGGCCGTGGCGGTCGCGGTGGGGAAGGCCAGCGCGGCGGCAATGGGCACGTCGCCTTCGGGCGGGACGTTGGGGAAGCGGGCATCGGCACCGACCCCGTCCGGCCATTGCAGGGCGCGATCAATACCCGCGGTGAATTCGGCTCTTGCCAAAAAGGGATCGCCGATATTGACGTGCTCGGCCCATTCGATGGCACGTGGTTCCTCGTCATCATGACGCACGGCATGATCCAAGAAGATGCTGGTGTCGGTGATTGCCAGAGTCGTACGCAGAAACAGGCGAGCCTCGGGCAGGAATGCGGTGAACACCGCGCGCTTGCCAGCAAACGGTTGTAATTTCCAGGTCACCACACCGGCTTCGCCATGCTGCGGGCGTGACTCGCCCGCACGAGGAGGACCGAAACGATCGCAGCACCAATTATGACCAACGATGGTCGCCAACAAGGCAGCGCCTGGCGGATCGCCGTACGCGCTCAGATCCGCGGCGGTGGGATCCGCGGCTGGCCACGGCGGCTGCCACAACGGATTGAGTCCGTCGCGACGGTCCCAGAATGCCGCGAGGTGGCCGCCGACTCGGGTAATGATCGTCACCATCCGGCGACTTTCGATACGCCAAGCAGCAACCCCGCGCCACGTCGATTCACGGATAGTCAGCAGGTCCATATATTCCCATGGGGGCAGAGGTAGCTCACGAGCGGGCTTGGATGACCACGAAAGCCACCACCGCGAGCAACGCCAGCACGAAAAGCACCGCCCCGGTGACTTTCCACCGCGACCACGGGCGATCGCCCTGTACCGCCCCATTCTGGCCATTGACGGTCAGTACGAAGCGGCGCTGCCGATAGCGGTAGCCCCCTTCCCAGCGTGGGAGCAGAATCAATTTCCACGCAATTCCACGATGCGCAGTGACCACTTGCACGCTGCGCTGAACATCACCGCCGATCTTGCCGCAGCAGATGCCATAGAGCCGTGCTTCGATCGCCGACTTCGCTTCGCGCCAACCTTCCTGCGGATCGCGTTCGGCGCGCAGGGCGGTGGTGCCGGCGAGTTGGGCTGGAACATAGGCTTTAGCGCTGCTGGTGCGCCACGAGCGATCACCGCTGGAAATCGCCGCTGCCGGGACCAGTTCGTCGTCGATAAAATACTCGTGCACGCCGCTGCGGGAAGTCCAGCGTGTGCGCCGTTGCTGCCGGCGATTTTTTCCGGATCCGACGGTCATGTAATAATGATGGCCCGCCTGGCCCGAATAATGCGACACGGTGTGACTGTCGAAGGTGAAAAAAGGCAGGTAAACATCGCGGAAACCTTCGAGATGTACCAAATGATTGAGGTCGCTGGGCGCAAACCAGCGTTTGCGGATCCACTCTTTTATCGCCGTTTCCGCGCCTTTGCGATCAAGCAAAAATGGCACCACCGCTTCCGGACGGATGGAATCTGGCAATTCTTTGCGCTGCAAATGGCCGCCACAATACGGGCAGGGTTGTGCGGCGATGGCCGGCAGGCCATCGACCGCCGCGCCACAGCCCGCGCAGACCAGGGGCACGTGCGCCGTATCGCCTAAACCAAGCACGGGAGCGGGCGGCTGCCATTCTTCCAGGGCTTGCTCGCGGATGGCCTCGGGACTGAGGGGAATGGCCTCTTCGGCGCCGCAAGCCGGGCAACGCAGCACCGTTGCTCCCGGCGCAACGATGAGTTGGCTGCCGCAGGTGGCGCAGGGGAAATGCCGCTGACGCCCATCATCCGCAGCGCGGGTGAGAACCGGGGCTTCTTCCGCTACTGGTTCGTCAGTCACCGGCTTGTCGGTGGAACTCACCCCAGTTTCGCCCCGCAATTCGTGCAGAATTTCGAGCCCTCAACGGCCTTGGTGCCACAGGCGCCGCAAAACCGACTTCCTGCGCTGGGAGTTGCCGCGCTCGGGGCAGCCCCAGCAGATGCAGCCCCAACAGATGCAGCACCCGCACCCGCAGCAGTCGACTGCGGCGAGAACACATCCGGCGGCGCGTGCGGATTCGGCGGCATTAACGCCCCGGCCATATGATGACCCATCGCCGCGCCCATGCCGACGCCAACGCCCATGCCGACTCCGGCTCCGGCGAGACCCTGATTAGCGGCCGCCGTCGGCAGCGCTTCCGCTGCCTGCAATTGGGTATAGCGACCGAGATCACCAAGAACGGCCATTTTGCTGCGCGCATCCAGGGCCTGTTCGACCTCGGGCGGCAAGGAAATATTTTCAACGTGCAGATCGGTCAGGCCTAAGCCTTGTTCGGCCAGTTCTGCGTTCAACCGTTTGAGCAGATCGGCTGATAATTCGTCATACTTGGCCGACAGATCTAAAGCCGGAATCTTGGATTCGGCCACCGAATCTGAAAAGCGCGCGACGATTTTATTGCGCAGGTGTTCTTGCAGATCGCTGACTAACAGTTGCTGGGCGGTGCCCGCATGCTGGCCCACGAAATTCTTGCCATCGGTGACCACCAGGGCGTAGGTGCCAAACGCGCGCAGGCGCAGGACTCCGAAATCCTGATCGCGCAGCATAACCGGATTGAGCGTTCCCCATTTCAAGTCGCCGAAGCGGCGGGTATTGGCAAAGACCACCTCGGCCTTGAATGGCGAGGCGAAGCCGTACTTCCAGCCTTTCAGGGTCGCCAGCACCGGCAGGTTCTTGGTCGTCAATTCATGGCGGCCGGGGCTGAAAACGTCGGCAACGGTGCCTTCGTTCAGGAACACCGCGATCTGCCCTTCGCGGACGGTCAGCTGGGCGCCATATTTGATTTCATTGCGATAGACCGGGAACCGCCACAGCACGGTATCGCGACTAGCGTCCTGCCATTCGATGATCTCGACGAATTGGCCTTTGGCCCAATCGAATAAGCCCATGGTGGCACTCCTGTCCACTCAGGCTAGCCGGCATCGGCGCAGGTTCCACGGTCTATGCGGCGGATCCGTATCGTTGATTCACCGCGCGAGAATCTCGGCGCCCTCGCACACCAGCGACGGCCGATAGCTGCGACGGGGCAGAAATCCGCCCAAGATCGCGACGATGCCGCCGCCGGTGGTGACCACCGCCGCGATGCCGGTCTCGGCCTGCATCCGTTCGACGCAGGCCTGCAAGGCAGCGGGAAAACCTACGCCCACCGCTGCCGCAATCGCCGCGGCGGGAGTCCGCGCGAGCGTGCTGACCGGCTGCCACTGCGGTTCGACCTTTGGCAATACTGGCGCTGCCGCGGCCAGACCAGCAATCCAGGCGCCGGCGCTGGGCAGAATCAAGCCACCCAGCACGGTCGGACCGTCGTATCTCCACGCGGTCACGGTGGTGGCGGTGCCACCATCGACCACGATTACATCGCACCGTTCCTGCGCCGTCGCGGCCAGGCCCGCACACAGGCGGTCGACGCCGAAACCCGGATACTGACCGTACTCTGGAAGGGCTATATCGCGGCCCAATTCGCGCTGTGGTCCAGACCACCAGCTGCGCACAGCCGCCGCCGTGCGACCGGTAGGGACCACGACCAATTCGCTGATGGTCGGCAGATGGGGTTCACAGAAAGCGTTCCAGGCGGTCACTTCGGCTGGCAGCCGTTCGTGCAGCCAGACGCCGCCCTCATGCATGAGGGCAAGTTTGACCGTGGAATTGCCGCAATCGGCGATCAGGCGCATTCAGTTGCCCGTCGAACCAAAACCACCAGCACCGCGTGAAGTCGCATCCAGAGAATCGACTTCGCGCAGCGTCGCCTGCACCACCGGGGCAACCACCAATTGCGCAATGCGCATGCCGCGGCTGATCTCCACCGGCTCGCTGCCGAGATTTATCAGCAAGATCTGCACTTCGCCGCGATAATCGCTGTCGATGGTGCCGGGTGTATTCAGGCAGGTCACGCCCTGTTTCAGCGCCAAACCGGATCGCGGCCGCACCTGGACTTCAAAGCCCGGCGGAATTGCAAAACAGAGGCCGGTTGGAATCAGAGCCCGGGCCAGCGGGGCGATCGTCACCGTGGCAGGAACGGCAGCGATGGCATCCATCCCGGCTGCACCGGGAGTGGCATAGGCGGGCAATGGCAGCCCGTGCGAATGGGCAAGGCGGATAACGGGGATCACCGGCATGGCGGTATGCTCGGCGGGGGATGGCCTTTGGCAAACCCGGCCCAGCGGGTACACCCCGGCCATGCCAGCGGTTTGGGCCCTCAGCGATCTCCACCTCTCGACCAGCGGCAGCAAGCCGATGGATAAATTCGGTGATCACTGGGGCGACCATGCCGGGCGCATGGCCGCGGCCTGGGATGCCACCGTCGCTGATGACGACATCGTCATTAGTCCTGGGGATTTCTCGTGGGCCAACAAACCAGCGGAAGCCGCTGGAGACTTTGCTTGGCTGGGGGCGCGGCCCGGCAAAAAAGTCATGGTCAAAGGCAATCACGACCATTGGTGGCCGGGCAGCCAGAAAAAACTCGCCGAATTGCTGCCTCCGCGCACCTATGCCCTGAAAAAGACTGCCTGCATTCTCGATGACATCGGCTTTTTCGGGGCCCGCGGTGGGGATTTCGCGCCGTTGACCCGGTATGGCGATACCCGCACCCAGGCCGACATCGACGCGTGGCTGGACCGCGAGGAGCGCGAACTGGACATGTCGATCACCGCTTTGGACGCGTTGGAGCAGGCGCGGGGCACCCCACTGGCGGTGCGCATTTGCTGCTTTCACTACCCGCCCATCCCCCCGGGTCGCAGTCACAGTCGCTTTTCCAGACGCATCCGCGAGGCCGGGGCGACGTGGTGCGTGTACGGTCACCTGCACGGCAAGGAACTCGGGCCCGCGAAGGTCGAAGGGCTGCTCGATGGCGTCGAATACCGCTGTACCTCGTGTGATCAGATCGACTTCACCCCGACCTTGATCGGACGCTGGTAGGCCCCGGTAGATGGCGACGCTGCCCATCAGAGCTTGCGGTTATCACCGTGCTGTTATCACCACGCTTGACATGCTCGCCGAGCTCACCATGCTGCCCCGCCCGCCTGAGGAGGCTGTATGAAGCTTTTCGTCCGTAATAGCGCGCTCAAAGGCCGCAAAATGCGCGGTTTCCGTCGTAAGATGAAAACCAAAGATGGTCGCAAGATCCTCAGTCGGCAGCGCAATCGCGCCACCGGCGCAGCGAAGTTCAACCGCAGCCGCCGCGGCAAAGACCGTGCGCGCAACTTTCGCGCCCAGGGCCGTAGCTGATCCTTCATTGATTCGCACCCCGTGCTGACTGACACCTCGCCTCCCGGCGAGGTGTTGTCATTTGCGGTGTTTCCTCGTTCCCCCAGGTATGCATGCCGACCTACGTCTACGAGACCTGTCCCGCCATCCCCACCCAGGCGCCCCAGCGCTTTGAAGTGACCCAGCGCATGAGTGACAAGGCGCTGTCCCGCCATCCCGATACCGGCGAGCGCGTGCGCCGCGTCGTCACCGGGGGACTCGGTTTCGTCTGCGGCAGCGGCGGGCATACTGCCGCCGCCTGCACCCAACCTGGGTGCTCCCCCCACGGTTGAGATCCCAGTGCCCGACAATCTTTATGCCCGACAATCTTTATGCCTGACAATCTTTACGACGTCTTCGAACGTCGCGGCTTCATCGCTCAGACCACCGACGCGGAATTGAAGCGCCGCTTCGAATCACCGATCACCGCGTATTGCGGATTTGATCCGACCGCTGACAGCCTCCATGTCGGCTCGCTGGTGCCGATCATGGGCTTGGCGCATCTGCAGCGTTGCGGCCATCGTCCGTTGGTCCTGGTCGGCGGTGCGACCGGTCTGGTCGGCGATCCCTCGGGTAAAACCGAAGCGCGGAAAATGTTGGCCCGCGAGGACATCGATGCCAACGCGCAAGCCATTGCCGCCCAAATCGGTCGCCTCGTCACCTTCGACACTAGCTCGAATGGCGCCAAACTGGTCAATAATGCCGACTGGCTCGCCAACCTGAACTGGATCAGCATGCTGCGGGAAATCGGCCCGCATTTCAGCATCAACCGCATGTTGACCATGGATTCGGTCAAAGCCCGCTTAGAAAATGGCGGCATTACTTTTCTCGAATTCAATTACATGGTCATGCAGGCCTATGATTTTCTGCATTTGCACCGCGCCGAAAAATGCACCTTGCAGCTTGGTGGTCAGGATCAGTGGGGCAACATTGTCATGGGTATCGAGTTGGGCCGACGCCTGGCCGACGCCGATCTGGCCGGGTTGACCTTCCCCCTGGTGACCAAGTCTGACGGCGGAAAATTCGGCAAGAGCGAAAAAGGCAATATCTGGCTCGACGCTAAGCGCACGCCCCCCTACGAATTCTACCAATTCTGGCGCAATATCGCCGACGACGATATCCGCCGTTTCTTAGGGCTATTCACCTTCTTGGCGATGCAGGACATCGACACCATGACCCGCGAAGGTGGTTCATCGCTGAATTACGCCAAGGAAGTTCTCGCCTACGAAGTGACCGCGCTGATCCATGGCTTCGCCGCCGCCGAAGAAGCCCAGGCCAGCGCGCGCAAAGCCTTTGGGGTGGCCCACGATGTCAGCGGCGAAGCAATTCCACACGCCCGCGTCGCCGGTAGCGAGTTGGAGGCCGGTATTCTGTTGGTCAATCTGGTTGTGCGCGCTGGCCTCGAAAGTTCCAACAGTGCTGCGCGTCGACTGATCCAGGGTGGCGGCGTCAGCCTGCACAGCGACCGCGTTGATGATCCCAATCGCAATGTCACCACGGCGGATGTCCGCGATGGTTTCGTGCTGATCCGCGCGGGGAAGAAACGAATGTTCCGCTTCGACGTCGGGTGATGGTCCGGCGGTCAGTGGCCGTGGCTGGCGATCTTACTGAGCAAGGAAAGGATAAAGGGAATGCCGTTGAGAAGCAGGCCAACCAAAGGCACCCAACGCTTTCCACGAGCCATGCAGCCGGCAATGCCAAGGGCAAGTCCAACGAATATCATCATAACGCCGACCGCGAAGTAGCCCGCATTATTGACAAGGCCGGCAAAATCACCGCGGGCCAGAACCGAAAACATGATCGCCATGGTGATGACATAAATCCCAAACGCAGCGATCGATAGCCAGCCCAACGTCGCCGCCAAACCGCCAACCGCTGCGCTGCGCCCCCGGCGTCGATGATTGCCGGCCGGCGCCGCGTACGGATTGGCGTTGCGGGCAACGCGTCTGGTGCCTGGTGCGGCACCGCGATCCAGCCGACTCGTCCCGCCCGCAGCCGCCTTTTGGCGCTGCATACGCAGCGGTAGATTCGCAGTGGGACGGGTACGGCGGGTGGTGACCGGAGGCATGGCCGCCATCCTGAATAATGGGCCAAGCTTGTCAGACAGAATTTCAGGCGCCGAATTCTGTTTTGACCGCTGACCTTGAAACATTTGCAACGCTTGATCTTATTTTTCGGGGCGGTCAGAACGCACGGAATGCAAGGAATTGGCGCTTCGCGGTGGCTGGACCTCTGCCGGCTTGCGGCCACTCAGGCGCTTAGCGATCCCAGGGGGACTTTGTGAGCGGAATGCGTTCAGTCGAGCGCTCACACGAATAAACCACCCATCTGCTCCGCCAAATACTGTTTCCCCAGAATGCGAGACCTCGCACATAGGACATAGGACATAGGACATAGGACCTGCGAAGACGCAGGACGCAGGACGCAGGACGCAGGACGAGATGGCAATAGAAAAAGTGAAATTGAAAAATGGCAATAGAAAAATGGTAATTCTAGAATGAGCAAATTTATTCCGGCGACCAGCCGCGATCTTTTTTGCGGGTGCTGGTGTGGGCTTTGCCTTCTAAGCGGCGTTGGATCGAACCGCGCGTCGGTTTGGTCGCTCGACGTCGGCGCGGACGGACCAGACAATCGCGGACTAGGGTCGATAGACGTTCTAGACAATCTTCGCGGTTGGCGCGGAAACTGCGCGTTGACGAACCGACGATAAGTAATTCATCGGCACCGGTCAGCCAGTGCGAAGCCGCGACGCGCAGGCGCTCGGCGGCATCGTCGGGCAGGCCCAGATCAACAACGGCGACCCGCAGTTCGCAGGCGCTGGCGGTTTTATTGACGTGCTGTCCGCCCGGTCCGCCGGCGCCCACGGCGCGTATCTCGATGCAACGGCGGGGCACTTCCACGGACGGCGCCAGGCGAAACGGGCCGCTGTCGTCGGAGGTCACCTGTCAACCGTCACTTGCGGTGGTGCTTGACCAGCACCAGACGATTTTTTTGCCCTTTTTCGGCGTGGTATTCGATCAGATCCATAATCTTGCGCATCAGGAAGACACCCAGGCCGCCGGAATGGCCGGCTTCGACATGGCTGCGGATATCGACCTCACTGAAGTCCTCGGGGTCGAAGGTAGCGCCGAAGTCCTCGATCACCATGCGGAACAAGGTCGGACTGACGTCGAGATTCAATTCGATGGTCGCCTTACCGGGCGGCTGATCGGTATAGCCGTGTTCGATAATATTGGTTACGGCTTCATCGACGGCGATCTGCAGGCGATTAAGATAGCTGGTGGGGAAACCGCTCGCCACCAGCCCGGTGCGCACGAGGTCGCGTACCGCGGGCAGCCGGGCGAGATCGTTGGTAATAGTTAGGGTGTACCGGCCGTCGGCCCCGGCGGCTGAATCATCACTCATGGGGTTCTCCGCACCGCGATGATGGTCAAATCGTCTGATTGTTCAGCCTGACCGCGATGGGCGGCGATTTCCTGCAAGAGCCCCTGGACCAGGCTGCGCGCCGATTGGGCACCGTTCTTGGCCACGCATTCGTAGAATCGTTCGTCTCCGAATTCCTCGTTGGCAGCGTTCATAGCTTCCGGGAATCCATCGGTGTAAACCACAAACGTATCGCCGGCGCCAAGATTGAGCTGGGCCTGCTGCACGGTCTTGTCGAAAACCGGACCTTCGTTGAAGCCGATCGCGATGCCCTTGGCATTTGCCAATTCATACGACTTGGTCGCAGCCCGATACACCACCATCGGATTATGACCAGCCGATGCGTAATGTACCGTGGCGCTGGCCTCATCGAGAATGGCGTAAAAGGCGGTAACAAACATGCCGCGCTTGATCTGTTTAGCGATCAGGCGGTTGGTTTCTTTCAGGGTCTCCGCGGCATTGTGCTGATGCTTGTCTGCGACCAGGCGCACAATGGTACGGGTGACCGCCATCACCATCGAGCCGGGAATCCCCTTGCCCGACACATCGGCGACGATGAAGCCCATCAGACCGTTGCCGAGCGGAATAAAGTCGAAGTAATCGCCCGATACCGCTTTGGCACCCTGATAAAACGCGGCGGCATCAAACCCAGGGAGTTGCGGCACTTCCGCCGGCAACAGCTGGCGCTGCACTTCGCGGGCCAGGGACAATTCGTATTCGGCTTTTTCCTGCTCGACCAAGGCCGACTGGGCCTGGGCGAGATGATTGGTCATGCGGTTGAATTCGGTGGCGAGCACCCCGATCTCATCGTCGCTGTGCGGGCGGGTCTGATGGTCAAGATTACCATCGGCGACCATGCGCATATCGCGCATCAACAGATCGATGGGCCGAGTAATGTTGCCGGCGAGATAATTCGCCACCGCGACAACCACCGCGATGGCGATGATCACCGCGATAGCCATGATCATATACAGATTCGACGAGACCCGGTGCACGCTTTCGCTGGCGATATCGACCCGCACCTTGGCGTTGGGTCCGTAATCGCCACCCAGAGCGATGGAAAAGCGGTAGATCGGCCGACGCGTGCCATTGATGTTAGCTGAGGCCTCGTAGACCTCTATCTCGCGCGGCAGCGAGATCGTACTGCCACTCTTGGCAACCAGCAATTGGCTGAAACGGGTAAGGATGTTAGCTCCGGCATCCTGTTCACCGAATCCCTTGGCAGTGAGGAATTCGCCGGCTTCGAAAAAGCGGATAGAATAGATATCGCTGACGTCCTCCAAACCCTTGCCCCATACGCTGGCGGCGGTGAGTTGCGCAGTCAGGCGCTGTTCGGCCAGGCGCCGCAACTCTGCGTGCTCGGTAGCGGGGTGGTGCTCAATCCGCACTTTCAGTTCATTGTCGACTGCGATGCCGACCTGGGCCGCCATGCGCGCGACCTCGACGCCCGCATGTCGTTTGATTGCGAAGAGGAAGCGATTGCTGGTCAGCGCCATGGCGATGCCCAGCACCACCAGAACCACAGCCGTGACACCGGCCAGCACCAGCATGAATTTATTGCGCAAGCCCATGCCGCGCGAGGCCCCACGCCCACGCCCACGGCCACGACCGCCATCCATCGATTGGATCCGCTCGGAACGACCAGATCGAGAGCTGAGCTCAGCACCAGTGCCAGGACGTGCGCCCGAGGCCAACGCTGGATGCTGACCGGTGCCGGTTACCCGGCTCTGGTTGCGCATGCGCCCACTGCCGCCTGGTCCACTCTTCGCCATGGAAACTCCTTTACTTATGCAAGGATGGCCGTGGTCATTGCCCCGGCAAGCAAACCTGCGGCACAATCATCCGCCATGATTCCGGCCGTACCACCCAGCGCTTCGAGGGCTCCGACCGGACCCGGCTTGACGATGTCAAAAAATCGAAACCAAAGGCCAACTAGAAGCACGGCTAGGAAGGGTTGGGCAAGCACGGCGGCGGGCAGCACCACGACTCCCAGCCAAACACCGGCTACTTCATCCAGGACGATCTGACTGGGGTCACCGCGGCGGAAATAGCGCACCGCCTGCGGGACGGCCCACCCCGATACGAGCAAAATCCCCACCACCATGGCGACCAGCCACCAGCGACCGGTCTCGGGAGCAGCGAACAACACCGCCCCCGCGATGACCGCGGCGACGGCGCTACCCCAGGTGCCTGGCGCGGGACGAAGCAAACCTGCCCCGCCAGCGGTCGCCAACCCAAGGGCCAGCGCATGCCCCAGTCCGGGCCGCGGCGACCGAGTCGGGTTCTTCACCGCAGCAGCCTGGAGCGGCTCAGGCATCCACGTCGATCTCACCAAAGCGTGATTCGACCACCGCGACCAGGGCCTGGACTGCTTCGGCGGCATCATCGCCATCGGCGGTGATATGCAGTTCACTGCCGCATTCCGCAGCGAGCATCAGCAGCTCCAGGACCGATTTCGCGTCAATTTCCATCTCATCCTTGGTGATTTGGATTTCGGCGGCGAAGCGCCCCGCGGTGGTGGCGATCTGGGTCGACGGGCGGGCGTGCAATCCCATCTTGTTGCTCAGTACTACACGCGCCTCGGCCTTGGCCATGGGTGTCCTTATCGTGGATGGGAGTTCCGTTCGCAGTCGAGTTGCATCGCTTGATGGACTCTGTCGAAGGAGGAAGTCAATGTAGATCAACCCAGTCAGGGCACAAGAAGGGAATACACAAAACCGCACCGGCCGCCGCCGATCTCCGCCGCATTGGTGGAGTTGGAACGCCTATTGGCCGGTCAGGGCACGGTGGATGTTCAATTGAACGCCACCGAGGCGAAACCGGGCCCGGCGGACTCATTCACCCCGATAGAGCCGCTCTGCCAGACGATCATCCAATTCCGGAATGCCCCGCACTAATTCAGCTGTGGCATCGATGCTGTACTCAACCCGGCGGAAATACACCGCATCACCGCTATACAAGGTATAGCAGGCGCGCGAATCGCGATCGCGCGGCTGCCCAACCGAACCGACATTGATCAGATAACGATGGCCGTCGCTGACATCGAATCCGTCGGCGAGTTCATGCGCCGGCAGAAAACAGCGATCCTCGGTAAACACGCCGGGGCGATGGGTGTGGCCGACAAAGCACAAGCGTCGGAACGCGGCGAAAATCTCGTCCATTTTGGCTGGGTCCGCGCCATCCCAGAGATCGCTTTCCAGGACATATTCCATGACCGGATCCCGGGGCGAACCATGGACCAACAAGACGTCATCGAACTCATGGCGAATGGGCAGGCTTTCCAGCAGGGACCATAAGGCTTTGCGTTGAGCCGGACCGCCGACGGTCTGCAAGACCGAACGGGTCCAATCCACTGCCCGCCGGGCTGCCGGATGGAAGCCATAGGCACCGTAGAGCACAGCGTGCTCATGATTACCCATGAGCACGAGTTTGCAGCGCTTCGCGATCAGCTCCAAGCATTCAACCGGCTGCGGGCCATAGCCGATGACATCGCCTAGACAGTAGATTCGCTCGACCTTGCCGAGGCTGTCGAGGTCGGCCAGAACCGCTTCGACGGCGGCAAGGTTGGCGTGCAGATCAGAGATGAAGGCGATCACGGGGGGGTCCAATGGTGGAGTTTACTGCCGAAATGCCAGAGGGGCAACCCTGCCTCGCGAACCTTCCGCAGTCCGCAGGCTTCGTGCTCGCCCAGTGGCGACCTCAGACGCGGGGATCGTAGTCGTCGATACGCCCCACCTCTTCGCTCACCGGGGCGCCGGGTACGACATAGCCGCCGTCAGCCCAGCGTCCGAGGTCCAGAGTACGACAACGCGTCCCACAAAACGGAAAGGTGGGTGCCAGCGGCTGGGTCAGCGCCACCAGTTTCCCGCAGATTGGACATTTCACTTCGGCCATGCGAGCAGCATCGGGAACCGAGACGGGGCGACAACCTCCCACCATCGGTTGACACCTGGTCCGGTGCGTGGTCGACTGCCACGATGTTGCGTTGGCTCCTGCTATCGGTGGTGACCTTCGGTCTGATGGCGGCTGATCTCGCTGGCGGCATCGAACGTCTGCTTGACACCATTCCCGCTGGCGGTCGCGCCGGCGTTCTGGTCTATGATAATACCACGCGAAAAATGCTCTATCGTCGCAACGGCGAGGCGATGTTCGCCCCGGCCTCGGTGGCAAAACTTATCGTTTCAGCGGCGGCTTTGCTGGAATTAGGCCCGGACTGGCGTTTTCGCACTCGGCTGGTCGCTCTGGGTCCGCAGCGCGGCGACACCATTCCTGGCCTGGGCATCGACGCCAATGGCGATCCCTGCTTGGACGAACATTTTTCCGATGGCGATCCGGAACGCTTCTTCCGCGAATGGGCGACTAAGCTGAAAACCCTGGGAATCCGCCGCATCGACGGCGATATCGTCGTCGACCGTTCCCGTTTCAGCGGCCCAGTGAAGGCCCCGACCTGGCCGCAAGATCACAGCAATCAACAAAGCTGGTACAGTGCGCCCTCCAGCGCCTTCGCCTGGAATGACAATTGCATCCGCCTGCGCGTGATTCCGACTGACAATGGTCGCCCCGCCCGTATCGAATTGATGCCGCTATCGCCGCTGGTCCCTGTGTCCAATCGCACCCAGACGTCCCCCAAGGCCGCCAACAACGTCATCGCCCATCGTGCTAACAACAGCAATGCGATCACCGTCAGCGGCACCTATTCGCAGCGCAGCGGTTGGCTCGATCTCGGTCTGCACGACAACGCCGATTTGGCCGCGGCCGGGCATCTTGCTGCCGTGTTCGCCCGCCAAGGCATCACCATCAGCGGATCCGTGGTCGCCGGCAACGTGCCGCATGATGCGCGGGAACTGCTCAGCGAAGAACACTCCCTGGGCCAAGCGGTCGACATCTTTAATCAGCACAGTCAGAATTTCTATGGTGAGCAGATCATTCGGGTACTGGGCTGGCAACGTTTCCGTGAGGGTTCAGTGACGGCCGGCACCCGCGCTGTCCAGACCATCCTGCGCGAGCACCTCGGCAAAGACCTGGGGGGATATACCCTGCTCGATGGCTCTGGCTTGAGTTACGACAACCAAGCCTGCGCTGATTTCCTCGCTCGGCTTTTAGTTTTCATGGATGCCCATCCGCTGGGTCCGCGCTATCGCAACAGCCTGAAGATCATGAACCACGGTTCGATGCAGGGCCGGGTCAAAACCGGATTATTGGCGATCGCCCGCTGCCTGACCGGGTACCTGGATCGCAGCGATGGGAGCCGCGTCACGTTTGTTATCCTGCTCAATCGTGGGGAAGCCAAGACTACCGGGTGGATGATCGGCCTGCGCGAAAAGATCTTCGCAGTCATCGGCGACAACATCCAATGACCCAGACGGTCCTTGCCCTTGGCTGCATCCTGCTTTCCAGCGTGCCTGTCGTCGCGAGCGCCGCCGATTGGCGGGCGGATGCCACTGGTTTCGCCGACCGCTTCAGCGTTGGCCGCGACGATGAACATCAGCTCGACGTGAGCCTGGGTCGCCGTCTGGAGAATGGCTGGACCCCGGTCGCGGCCCTCACATTTCAGCATCGCTATCAGCAGATTGATGTCCGTGGCGAAGGCTGGCTGTACACGCCCGGTTTCGGTCCGGTTTACGGCTGGGTCATGGCTGGGGCGACCCACGATCCCGATTTTCTGGCACAAAGCGTGGCCGAGGTCGGCGCCGAAGGTGAATTCGCCACCGGCACTGGCGCCACTGCGCGAGTCCGCTGGCTTGATCATGGCGACCAAACCATCTGGATGCTGTGGGCCGTCGCCCGGCAGCAACTTGGTCCGGTGCAGATCGAGGCGGGCCGCGTGTGGTCGCTGAGTTCAACCCAGCCCCATGTCGGCACTTGGCAAGCCGCCGTGCGTCCGCCCGCCATCGGCCCCCTGCGCCTGCGCCTGTTCACCAGCATCGGCGAAGAGAATAATCCCCCCCTGCCCATCGGCGATGTCCTGGTCGTCGGCGCCCAAGCCTGGTGGAAACTTGATCCCAGCACCACCCTTCGCGGCGAACTGACCTACGAAGACCGCGAAAACCTCTATAAACGGGCTGGTTTAGCACTAGGGCTTACAATTCTCTTTTAAGCTATTGCCTTTTGTTCTTTTTATTGCCACTGGTCCGAGGTCCTAGGTCCTAGGTCGGATTGCCCCTTATCCTCGAAACGCTATTTGTTGCTTACCGTATTGTTTTGACTCCGAATAAATCACAGACTTCTCATATGAATATATTCGAGGACATTGGACTTCGGACTTCGGACTTCGGACCATTCGAAGACATAGGACCTAGGACATAGGACAAGTGGCAATGCTCAGTCTTCCCCTGCGAGGAGAAGAGATAGTCTTCCGCGCATGCCTGACCCCTTCAAAGCGTACGACATCCGTGGCCTCTATCCGAGTGAGCTGAATGAAGCCCTCGCCTATCAGATTGGCAATGCCAGTTGCCAGGTCTTGCAGCTGACCGGCAAACGCTTTTGCGTCGGCCGGGACATGCGGGTGTCGGGCGGGCCGCTGAAACAGGCGTTTATGAAAGGCCTGACTGACGGTGGCGTGCATGTGGTCGACTGCGGCATGCTGTCGACACCGGCGCTGACGTTTGCGATGCATCATCTCGACACTGCGGGCGGGGCCCAGATCACCGCCAGCCACAACCCGGCCCCTTATGGCGGCATCAAGCTCACCGGGCCCGGGTTTAAGCCGATCGGCGGCGGCAGCGGCATGGAAGAGATCGAACAAGTCGCGCGATCGGCGAAAATCGTCAAGCACCCCGGCGGCCAGATCAGCGAAGCGTTGGTGCTGGATGCCTACGCCGCGTATTTGGCCCCGCTTTTTGCCCCCAAGCGGCCGCTCAAAGTGGTCGTCGATGGCGGCAACGGTATTATCGGCACCTTATTCCAGCACCTGCTGCCCAAGCTCACCGGCATTGAAATTATTCCGTTGCTGTTTGATCCTGATGGTCGCTTTCCGATCCATGAGGCTAATCCGCTGAAGGCCGAAAATCTCACCCGGCTACGCGAGGTGGTCCGCGAAACTGGCGCCGATTTCGGCGCCGCTTTTGACGGCGATGGCGACCGTTGCGCCCTGGTTGATGAACATGGCGGGATTATTCCCTGCGATCTCACCACCGCCTTGCTGGCCAAGCATTTCCTGGCCAAGGAACCCGGCGCCACCATCGCGTATGATCTCCGCTCGTCGAAGGTGGTTGCGGAATACATCACCAGCCTGGGTGGACGCGCCGTCGAAACCCGCGTCGGCCACAGCTACATTAAAAAGACCCTCAAGGCCGAACACGCGGCCTTTGCCGGCGAATTGTCCGGACATTATTATTTTCGTGATTTCTGGTCGGCGGATAGTGGGCTCTATGCCTTTCTGTTGCTGGCCAATATCGTCTCGGAAAGTTCCAGCCTGGCCAAACTGCTGGCACCCTTGCAAAAATATCATCACAGCGGCGAGATCAACTTCACGGTCAGCGATCCCGAGGCGGTCTTCGCCCGGGCGCGGGCCCTGACCGGCGGCCAGGTGAGTGAGCTGGATGGGGTGACGGTGCGTTTTGCGGATTGGTGGTTCAATCTGCGCGCGTCCAACACCGAGCCCGTCGTGCGGCTCAATTTGGAAGCCGATTCGGCAGCTCTGCTCAGCAAACATCTGGCCGAGGTGAAGACCCTGATTACCGGCAAATAATCAGGCGCGGTCATCGCCCCGGCGCCGACTGACTGCTGATAGGCTGCTGATATAGACCGCTGATAGGCCGCAGGGGCCAGATGAAGGCCTGCGCGCCGGCCGTTTCGACGCGGCGATCCGCGGGGGCAAGAATATCCGCCGCAGTCATGTCGATGCCCTGGTTGCCCAGGGCCGTCCCCAGGACGTGTTGACCCTCTATCCGCACGATGTGCAAGGCCAAGCGCGCAGCTTGCTGCAACTCGGTCGCTTTACCGAAGTCATCAGTGAGCTCCCCCAAGTGGAATGGGCTATCCGCGAAGCCGCGCTGATCGGTGGCGTCTCCGTGGATAGTGCGGCGCTCTTGAGTGACCACGCCGTGCGCATCGCCAATGGCGAAGCCGAAAGCATTCTCGCCAGCAACAATCGCCTGACCGCAGACAGCCGGCGGGGCATGCTTATCGCGCTGGACCGTATCGACGAAGCGGAGGCAGAATTACAAGGCAAGACCAATTTGACCATCACCCTGCTGCGCGGCCGGGCCGCAGAAGCCCTTCAGGACTTGCGCCTGAACGATCACTCCTGGCTGGCCGCCGCATGGTGCCAATGGATGGATATGCATTCGCAGGCCGATTCCCAGGCCGCCACGTGGCTCGCACGCATCGTTGCTGTGGTGCCAGAAATCGTTGGGAGAAATTGGTTCCTCGTCACTTGAGGTGGAAATTCACCATCCGGTAAGTGGGTCATGGATAATCGAGACCTCCTCACCGCAGCGCTTGGCCCCGGTCCTGACGGGGAAGTTGGGTCCGTGGATGCTGATACCCAGCAGCAGGAAATGCATCTGCACATCCGCTGCACATCCGCTATCGTCGCAGCGATGTGCTTCCCGTGTGTCGGGAATGCAGCAAAGCCGGGGTTCATGTCCACGATTACCGATCGCAGAAATGGCGACATATGGATTTTTGGCAACATAAATGAGGTCAGGTGTACCCAGCGAAGCGGCCTCTGGGCTGGGCACCTGTCCTCATTTCACGGCGGCGCATTTGGCAGCGTCGCTGCCCGCGCCCGCGAGGCGGTGCGCCGCGGCGCACGATGGATCGTCGACGTCACCTACGGATTATACGGCGCCTCACCAACTGCTGCGTAGCGAATTATTCGGTGCCACTCCCACCGAACCGTCAGCCGCCGCGAGGCGGCAGCGGTAACGTCAACAACATCCGCTTTCGGGTGTGTTTGAGGGCGAATAATGCCTCTCCGATCATGACATCCTGCTCAATGAGGCCCCATTTCGATGCATGGGTGATGTGCCGTTTTGCGTCGAGGCCGCGTCAAAGCATTTTGGAATTCGATGCCTGTCCGCTAATCCCGCTAATCCTCATATAGTGGACCCGGTGTGATCGGTGCATGTCCACGCCTCGCACATCCACGCCTCGCGCCCGCCTCGCGCGCATGTCCACGCCTCGTCCACGCCTCGCTGTCCACGCCTCGCGCGCCTCGCGCCTCGCCCGCCTCGTCCACCGCCTCGTGCACGCCTCTTATCGGCGGCGTCCCCTTTATCGCCATCCCCTTTATTCATTCCCTGATAAAGGATTATCGGCAAGTTCCACAAGGATCTTTGCCGCAATTTCCCTAACCGCAATCATCTTCGGGTCTGCAATGATATTCGCAGGACTCCGATTCTCCCTAACTTTTTCAACTGATTGGTCTAAAGCCAGGAAATGCTTAAGAAGCCTTGGTCTCTTCAACAAGGCACCCGACTTCAAGGCACGGGAAACACCCCCATCGTCAAATACACCACAAATGGCCTCAGTGAATGAAGAGATACCATCTGGTCCCCCGTTTACCCATAACTGTAACTGTATGTCCATGTCCGCCAACTCTTGCAATGCGCTAATAATTGTCGAGATAACCACTATTTATACCCTGGATATTGATCTAAGGGAATGTGGCCATCAGGACTAAATTTATTCACACGGTTGCCGTTTACATCAATAAAACTTCCTGAACTATCAGTTTGACGCACATATGGACGTTGAGAATTAGGATAGGGACTGTTGGGCTTACCTAGCATAACTCGAACAGTCTGGGACACAAATCGTGGACAGGTCGCAAATCGTGGACATGCACCCATTCATCACAGCGTAAGCCCACCATGAGACTAAGGCAACTCCGTTGAGCGGTCCTTATATCGAGCGCACTGCAGATCACGGCCATCATGAGCACGCTCCAGCCCATGGACCGGGTGCCACTCCGGCTGGCCTACCTTGGTAGGGAGAGATGTGCTTTAGATAGGGCTAAAACACCTCGCGCTGATCGATCACACCCCGCGCAGTTGTCCGATCACCGGCAGGGTGCCAACCAGCGGTAACAGGTACGGCACCAAGCGATCGGTGACGACGTCGTTACCGGCGGCGTTGAGGTATTCGCGCGGCATCGGCTTGGTGTCTTTGGCGACGGTGGGCAGTGGGGTGACGAAGCATTCGATTTTGTAGGGGCCGGGCAGGCGGCGGAAGGCGATGGAGCCGCTCTTTTCGCCGCGCAGGACTGCTGCCACGGCGGCGGTGCCGGCTTGGCGGGCTTCGCTGGCGTCGACTTCGCTGACCACGCCGGGGAAGCAGCGTTGCAGGTAGCCGAAGGTGTCCGCGCGGACGCGGTGTTTCTTTTCGGGCATCGCGATGGCGAGGTGCTTTTTGATGACGTCGGCGAGGAAATCGCCGAGGGCGCCAGAACCAGAAAGCTGTTTGTTGCCATGGCTGTCGACTTCGCCGAGGTCGACGATTTCGGCGCCGCCGGGGCCGTGGATACCTTCGCTGACCGCGATGACACAACGACCCAGGCGGCGATAGACGGCTTCGACATCAGCGCAGAAACTGGTCAGAGTGAAATCGGCTTCTGGGCAATAAATCAGATGCGGGCCGTCATCAGGAAATTGCCGCGCCAGGCACGACGCAGCGGTCAGCCAGCCAGCGTTGCGGCCCATGACGATGTTGACCTTGATGCCGGACAGGCTGCGATTGTCGAGATTGTCGCCCATGAAGGCCTGGGTGACGAACTTCGCCGCCGAGCCGTAGCCGGGGCAGTGGTCGGTAACGCGCAGGTCGTTATCGATGGTTTTGGGGCAATGAAAGCAGTGCAGATCGTAGCCGTCGCGCTGCGCCATCTCGTTGAGGATATTGGTGGTCTCGGCGGTATCGTTGCCACCGATGTAGAAGAAATAGCGTACGCCCAGCTCGCGGAAGCGGGTAAATATCTTCGCGCAATCGTCGGCGGTGGCTTTATGGCGCACGCTTTTCAGCGCTGCGGACGGGGTGCCGGCGACGACTTCCAGATTGGCGGGGTCTTCCTTGCCGAAATCGCAGAACTTGCCGTCCATGATGCCTTTGATGCCATGGATGGCACCGAGCACTTTGGTAAATACCGCCGGCTGGGCCAGACAGGCCTGTACGACACCGATCAGGGTCTGGTTGATGACGGCGGTGGGGCCGCCGGATTGGCCGATGATGACGGTGCCGGGAGTGGGCATGGGGGGCTTTCAGTCCGGAATTCTTTCAGTCCGGAGGTCCGGAAGTCCGGAAGTCTGGGGTGAAAATAGGCGACAGGTATATCAGTGATGGGGGGCGGCGGCTTTGGCGCCGCGGGGCTGGCCGATGCCTTTGAGCAATTCATCGAACCAGGCGACCTCGGTGTCAAAGGGCTTGCCGCCTTTGATGCGCGGGAATTCGATCGCGCGCAGACGATTGCCCTGATCTTCGTCGTGGCCGATGACACCGGATTCGCCGCGGAGGGCGGATTCGACGGCGAAGTCGACCATGCTCTTGATCAGACGCAGATCATCCGGGTTGGCGGCGGCAGCGCGGGCGTAATAACCGCTTTTCTGGACCAGGGTCTTTTCCGCGCCGAGGCGCTTGGCGAATTGTTCGGAGAACCATTTGCCCGGATTAACCGCGTCGAGTTTGGGATGGCCAAAAGCATCGCGAGGGATTTCGACCCCGCGGGCGGTCATTTCCGCAAGAATGCTGTCGACCCCGGCGCCTTCGGCGACGAACAGGTTGATGCAGTCCTTGCGATCCATGGCGCGTTTCAAGCGTTCTGCTTCACCGTCGAGGTCAATGCCAAGTTCGGGAATATACACGGCGTCAATATCCAAGTGATAGCGGTCGAAATTGAGTCCGGGCAAAAAGGGCCGGCGGAACAATTGATCGCGGTAAGCCTTGGCGGTGGCGGCGGTGAGCCAGCCGCAATGGCGGCCCATGACCTCGTGCACGATCAACATGCGCGGATTAGCCGACTGTTCGTTGACGACGTTGGCGAAATAGCGCGCGCCTTCTTCGGCGGCGGTCCACGCGCCCAGCGACTGGCGGATCGGCACCACATCGTTGTCGATGGTTTTCGGCAGGCCAACCACGGTCAGGTTGTAATTGTGCTTTTTCAGATACGCGGCCAGATCCGCCGCGGTGGTGTTGGTGTCGTCGCCGCCGATGGTGTGCAGGATGGTGATGCCGTCTTTGGTCAACTGTTCGGCCGCGACGGTCAGCGGATCTTGGCCTTCTTTGACCAAGCCGCGCTTCACACAATCCTTGACGTTGGTCAGCTTGACCCGCGAATTGCCGAGCGGACTGCCGCCATGCAAATGCAGAATATGCGCAGCGGCGCGGACCTCGGGCGTCACCACGATGCTTTCGCCCAGGAGCAAGCCCTTGTAGCCGCCCACGTAGCCGATGATCGGAACCTCGGGCGCGATCTCGCTATAGCGTTCGATCAGACCGCCCACGGCGGAGGACAGACACGGGGCAAGGCCGCCGGCAGTGAGCATGGCGATTTTGGGAGTGGGCATGGCGATTCCTCGAAGCTATTCAGCAGCCTGATGAGCACCCAGAAGCGGGGCGGAGGTGACTTTTAACGGCCCGCCGCATCTCGGCAATCAGCAGCAATCAACGACACTTCTTGGCAATCAACGCCGCTGTTCAGGACGCGCGATGACGACCAATGTTTCGCGTTGCAGCACTGCCAAGGACAGGAAGGGCACCTGCAAGCGCAAGAGCAGATCGCCTTGTGGCGAGGCCTTGGCCGAGAATTCCACCACCGCCGGCTCGGTCGCCGAGACCAGCGGGTCATCGGCGAAGGCGCGCGCGATGACGCCCCCATCGATCCACCCAGCGAAAAGTGCCGCGGTACCTTCGGGACGCTGGCCACCATCGAGCAGCACCTGCGGCACCACGTTTTCGGCGACGGCTTTGGCCCGACCGGTCGAGCTGACGATGCCCAGCGAATGCCTCCCGGTCGCCAATTGAAGGGCATCCTGGACCACGCCCCCGGCTTTGATCGCCTGGCGCCAGCCGGGCAGGCCTGCCACCGAGATGTCTTCGATCAGATCCATGCCCCGTACGGCAGCCCGTTCGGCCTGGGCGAAGCGCTGCGCGTGGACGACCAGATCACCGGCCTGGGCTTGTTCGGTCAAGGTGATCGCGGTCACGTCTATGCCGGCGGTCTTGCCTGCCTGCGGCTGCACCTGCACAACGGTGGCAAAAATATTATTACGATCACGCAGGGCCCAGCCACGCCGCCAGCTGTCCTCGGCCTGCGCGGTCCACGCCGAACCGAGTTGGGTGGCGACCCCGGCGGCAAGATCCTGCCCCAGTCGATCCAACTGTCCTTGCCAAAGGATAGATCCGTAAACCGCGACGGCGGTGTGTTCATTGCGTAGCAACGGCAATAAGCGGCTGCTCTGATTTTTCTGCACGGCCAAAAATTGGGCGAGTGGCGCATCCGAACGGGCCAGCAAGCGACCTTCGATGACCAGGGTTGATTCCCCATCCCCGCGCAGAGTCACGTCGAGGCGCGCCACCTGTTCGGCCAAGCGGGGAAATGCCGTGCGACCATACCGCTGCAACAGTGACACCACATCCGGCAGCAGGCGATCCTGCTTGGTCAGATCGGGTAATTCCACCGCAGTCGATTCCTGCAACCAGGTCAACGCTTTGCCTTGCAGATGCACTTCCAGCGGCGCGCCGTCGCCAATCCGGGTGAGGACGATGCCGGTCAACCGACGACAGTCCGCTAACGTGCTGGCGACGTACGCGGTGTCATTATGGATGAGCAGACGGTATTCGAGCAGGCCGTCAGGCGAATTCTGTTGGTAGACCGTGGTGCCTTCGCGTTCGGACACCCGTACCAGCGGCGCCCCAAAACGGCTGTCAGCGCCGAAGTCCTCGATGAAGGCGCGCCGATCCGACAACGGGATGATCGCCAACAGAGGCGCGGCCTGATCGCGCCAGGCGATCAATGCAGGCCGACTGATGTCGACGCCGGCTAGGCTGCGCGAGCGCAGCAGCGCACCAGCAAGGAGATGCCGCGGACCCTCAGGATCCAGATTGGCTGCCGTCGCATAGGCGGCGATCTGGCGGTCACACCACAGCAAATCATTGGCGCGGATGACGATCATCGCGTCGTTCAGCGGGTTCGGCGGAACTGCCACGACTGCGGCGGCAGCTTCACCGAAGACGAGCAGCAGAAAGAAGATGCCGCATCGCATGGACCATCAACGTAGTCAGGCCCTATCAGCGAGACAAGGTGCAAGGCAAAGGGCGTTCAGCGGGCGTGCATCTGACCGGTGACCCCCGCCTCGGGGTCAGGGCGGATCACCACGACGCTCTCGACCGTGGTCGGGTCGCGGGTCAAGGCGACGCTGATCTGCCAATGGTCTTCGCCCTCGCCCCGGCTGGCCTTGACCACCGTACCCAGGACCAATCCGGTCGGCAGCCCGGACAGGCCGGAGGTCACCACCTGCTGACCCTCGCGCACGACCAGGCCGGGACGGTCCTCAACCAGATCCAGGCTGACCGTGTCGCCTTCTCCCAGACCGCGCAGCACCCCTTCGGCCAAGCACGTGGTGTCATCGAAAAGCGCAGCAGGAACCCGACTTTCCGCATCGGTGACCATCTGCACCAAGGCGCGTCCGGGACCGATGCCGCGCACTCGGCCCACTAAGGTCCAACCCAGCATCACGGGGTCCTCCAACTGCACTCCATCCACCGCACCGACATCAATCTCGCAAAATCGCCGGCCCTGACGCTGGGTCCGCGCGGTAATCATGCCGCGCGCGATGATTCGCTGCAGCAACGGGATTCGGCCACTGCCCAAGATTTCGCCATATTCGTTGAGACGTCGCCGAAGAATCACATTTTCGACATTCAGGCGCTGCACGCGTTCGCGCAGGGCGACCATCGGCTCAGGCTCGGCCTCGGACCGGTGACCTGTCTGCCAGGGTTTGCTGAGGGGATCAAACAGAGACCAGCCATAGCGCCACAACGATCCCGTCACCAGCAACGCCCCGGTCGCGATGGCCAAAACCACTATCACCAGGACCTGACGCCGAAGCTGCGGCATGCGGCGATGGTGGATAGGTGGACCACCCTGACAATACAGGGATCGGGCCACCGCGCTGACTGCGGTGGGCCACAGGTCCGCAGCCGCGTAGGCGGGGAAGCCCCACCATTTCTCTTGCCCGAGTCGTTCCCGCCAGCTACGTCTGACGTCATGGAACGTCCTGGCACCAATCCATTTCCCGTCTTGGTCGTCGATGGCGCCTCGGCGACCTGCATTCCGCTGACGGATCATCTGCGCCACCGCGGATTCCGCTGCGAGATCCAGGGCACCTCCCGTGGGGCCTTGGCTCATCTCAGCCGCGCCACCGCCGATCGCTGGCCGCGCCTCTTGCTGATGCATTTCCCGCCCGTCGATGCCGATGGTCTGGAATTTCTCGCCCACGTCCGCCAACAGCATCCCTCCCTGCCGGTGATTTGCTACGCCGACCTCAACCTGATCAATGGAATTATTTTTGATCAGGCCGAGCGCATGCACGTGCGTTTTTTATCGCTGCCATTCGATATCAGCCGTTTAGACGCGTCCCTGACCGCCAGCCTGGAAGACGGTCGCCGCAAAAGCCGCGACGAACAACCCTTCTTCGGTACCAGCCGCCATGTGCGCGGCACCACCAGCCGCTACGACAACCACGTCCACACCGATACCGGCAGCCATCGCTCCGATACCGGCAGCCATCGCTCCGATACCGGCAGCCATCGCTCCGATACCGGCAGCCATCGCTCCGATACCGGCAGTCAACACCGTGCCGACACCCGCGCCGAAACTGCGGTTCCGCCTGACGCGGCCGCGTCAACGCCACCACCGGTCGCGCCGGTGGCATCATCCACGACGCGGTCGATCCGTTCGAACACCGCCACCGGCACGATCCGGCGCAGCGTCGACACCGGCGTGGTCCGCCGACCGGAAGCGGCTGGAGCTGAGACGATCAATCCCAATACCACCAGTCGCATCCGCCGCAGCGTCACCGGACGCGTTGAAAATCCAGCTGCCCAACGTGAACGCGCCCTGTCCGAATCGGGCAACCACCGCCGCGTCATCTGCGCCGCCTGCGAACGCAATTTTGTCGTCGCCCATCGCCCCGATGCTTTTGTCATCCCCTGTATCCAGTGTGGGACCCTGAACCGGGTCGAGCCCTTGCGATGACCCCGGCTGGCGTGGACGCCTCGGTTGAAATAAGCAGTGAGACCATCGCCGCCGCCAGCATGGCATTCCTCGATCATCTGGTTTCCGCGCGGGATGCCTCAGTACATACCGTGCGTGCCTATACCAACGAGATGACGCAGCTGCTCGCCTGGCTCACTGCGGAAGCCCCGGACATCCACACCATCGATCAACTGGATAACCGTCTTTTACGCAGCTATCTCGCCACGCGCGCAGAGGCCGCTGGCAGCGCCAAAGCTGCCGGTACCCGAAGGAAAGCCGGCGGCAGTCCCGCCAGTGCTGCGCGCCGCGTCGCCGCGTTACGTTCTTTCGGGCGGTTTCTCGCCCATACCGAACGCCTGCTTGCCAATCCAGCGGCCATTCTGCGAGCGCCGCGGCAGGGACGAAAATTGCCGCACTATCTCGACACCAGCGAGATCTTGGCATTATTGGAGGCCCCCGATGGCCAAGGCGACGATGAGACCCGACTGCGGGATCGCGCCATCATGGAGATGCTCTACAGCTGCGGCATGCGCGTCGGCGAACTGATTGGCCTCAATGATCGCGATATCGACTGTCTGGGTGGCATTGTGCGCCTGCGCGGCAAAGGCCGCAAAGAACGGCTCGCTCCGCTGGGGGGGCCTGCGGTAGCCGCTTTTGAAAAGTATCGGGACCACCGCGACATGTTGCATCGCCGGGGCGCAGCCACCCGCGGTGCATTTCTGAGTGTCGCCAAAGGACGCAAAGGTGGCGGACGCCGCCTGACCACCCGCGATGTCGCGCGTTCGTTGACTGCGTATTTAAAAATAGCCGGATTATCGTTGCGGACGACGCCACATACCCTGCGCCACAGTTTCGCCACCCATCTGCTGCGCGCAGGCGCAGATATTCGCGTCGTCCAGGAATTGCTCGGCCACGCGAGTTTGAATACCACGCAGATATATACCCATCTCAGCCTCGCTCATCTGCGCGAAGTGTACGCCAAGGCGCATCCGCGCGCGTAAAAATCTACCCTGCGCTTGCCACGCGCGGCAGCAGACGCTGCAATGCTTGCTCATACTGATCAATAATTGGCGCGGTGGCGAATTTCTCTGCCCTGGCCCGCGCGGCAACGCGCATGGCATCATAGCGGGGACGGTCCTGGAGCAGATCGGCGGCAAGCGTGCCTAAGCACGATTGTGAGCCTTCCTCGCAGAGAATGCCACTGACGCCGTCCTCCACCACTTCCGGCAGACCACCGGCGCGATAGCCCAGGACCGGGCAGCCACAGGCCATCGCTTCCAGCGCAGCCAAGCCAAAGCTTTCGGCGCGGCTGGGCAGCAGGAAGAGATCGCTAGCCTGGAGGACTTCTTCGATGCGTTCTTGCTGGCCGAGGATGCGCAGATCATCGCGCACACCGAGATGACGCGCCTGTTGTTCGGCCTTGGCCAGATCAGGGCCGTCGCCAACCAACAGCAGTACGGCGGGCTGGCGCTGGCGCAGAATGGCAAACGCGCCGACCACTTCTTCGACTCGTTTGACCGGACGGAAATTGGAGGCATGGGTGATGATCGCGGTACCAGGTGGCGCCAATTGACGTCGCGCGGCGCAATCCCGCTTAACCTGGAAGCGCTCCAAGTCGACAAAATTGGTGATGACCTCGAGTCGATCGGTGGCGACACCAAAATGTTCGGCGGTCTCAGCGGCCAGCCAGACGCTGGGCAAGGTGATCAGGTCCTGGTGTTCGATGGCGAAACGGGTCAGGGCATGAAAGGCGGGATCGCGCCCGACCAAGGTGATATCAGTGCCGTGCAGGGTGCAGGCAAGCCGAATATCGATGCCGTCAGCGCGCAGGACCTCACGCGCCATCCACGCCGCCTGCGCGTGCGGAATCGCATAGTGACTGTGAATTACCTCGATGTGATGCTCGCGCACCACCTCAATTAATTTATTGGTCAGATTGAGGGTGTACGGCGGATAGCGGAACAATGGATAATCGCTGACGGTCACCGTGTGCACGATCAGATTCTTGCGCCAGCGATCGAGGCGAAAGGGCGTATCGCTGGAAATGACGTGGACCTCATGGTCACGGTCAGCCAGGGCCATGGCTAATTCGCTGGCAACGACCCCGCTGCCGCCAAAGGTCGGATAGCAGACGATGGCCAGACGCATGGATCAACCGGCCGCGGGTTCTTCGACGGCGGGGGTCGGTGCTGGCGCGGCGGGTTCGACCGGGATTTCGTTATCGACGGGCTGGGCAGGAACGGCAGGAGCTTCCTCTGCTGGAGCAGCACCACCTTCGACAGTCAGAATCGGCTGGATCTTCATACCATCAGCCGGAGTCAACGTGCGTTCCCAGGGGATATGACCAGTCAAACCGATCCGGATCGTCAATTCGCGAACGGGCAAGTGCAAGGTCAGCGGGGCATGGCCACGGAAGATGCCGTCGACGTGAATTTCGGCGCCAGCAGGGGCCACATCAAACACGACCGGGACCAAGACCAGAGCCGCAGGATTCATTTCGGTCGCCGGCGTGGGCGCATTGCTCAGATCATTTTGCGCAGCGAGAAACGTGCGCAGACTGCCGAGCCCAGCATCCAAGGCATCCCAGGCTGCACGGCTCTCCGGCGCGGCCGCAGCCGCCGCCAATTTAGGCGAGGTCGCCACGTCGGAACGGCCCTGCATGCGTTTATGATAAATCGCGCGACCATTCACGTCGAGCACACGCAATTCCACCAGGGCCTCCACCGAATCCGGAATCGGCGGGGTTCCTGAGGACCCCTTGTGACGCTTGAGATCAAGCACGCGCGACAGCACCACCACATGCGCGCCCGCAGTGGCGGCGACGCGGCCCTGGTCCCAACGCGGGGCAAAGGAATCCGGCAGGGTTTCACCAACGCGGCCATCGTGGCCCCGCAGCAAGAGGTCCACGCGTTCAGCAGCCCGATACGGGAAATCCAAGCGGGCCTCAGGGAAGATCGCCGTGAGCGGCCCCGGATCGAGCGGAGCGAACAGCACGATACGCTCGCCCTTTTCATTCACCGTCGGTGCAGGCGTGGCTGCGGCCGGGCCAGGCTGATCCGCTGGTTCCTGCCACTGGTTCCGCTCGCGCGAGCAGGCCAGTACGGTCAGGCAGATGGCGATGACGGAAATCAGGCGAAGGACGTGAACCATGGGCGCGGATGCTAAAGTGCTGGGCGCGTCTGACTACAGCCAAAAGGCGGCCTTCCTCTGACCGCGCTGAGCCCCACCGCATGCCCTGCCGGGCCTGGCCCGCAGCGCTCTTGCCCGCAGGAAAGCCATGCGGACCCTGCCGCCCACAATCACGCTTCCGGCGCCCTGGTCTAGTCCAGCAGTCGGATCACCTTGAGGACCATCCCATGCTGCGCGGTATCTCCCCCCTTCTCAGCCCCGAACTGCTTGCCGTGCTCGCCCGCATGGGCCACGGCGATGAGATCGTCCTCGCGGACGCGCATTTCCCCGGCGAGACCTTCAACGGCCGCGTGCTGCGCGCCGATGGGCTACGCATTCCGGCTTTGCTCGATGCGATCCTGCCCCTGTTCGTGCTCGACCAATATGTGTCGGAACCCTTGTTCATGATGGCCGCGGTCCCCGGCGACAGCCTGGATCCCGAGGTTGAAAAGGCCTATCGCGTCAGCATTGATCGCCACGTCAAACCAAGCCCAACGATCAAACGCGTCGAACGCTTTGCCTTTTACGAGCAGGCGAAAAAGGCTTTTGCCGTGCTGATGACCGGCGAATTGGCCAAGTACGGCAATATCGTCTTGAAAAAAGGCGTTACCCCAACGACCTAAGAAGTACGTCAGCGGCGGCGCGCTTCGCCCGTCCACTGCGGTCTTGGTCGGCCGAAAACAGGGAGTCAGGGCTTGCGGGGGTTCGCTTTTGAAGCACCCTGCGGCTTCGCCGAGCGGGGCGGTCCAATTGGGCCGCCCCGCCGTGCTTTGAGGACCTCACCCATGTCTGATGCCGCTGCTTCCAACCCCACTGCCAATTCTGCGCCAGGCGCGGCGGTTGAATTACCGAAAGCCTATGAATCGCAGCAGATCGAGCCCGATGTCTATCGGCGCTGGGAAGAAGCCGGCTGCTTAAAAGCCGGGGCCGGTAAGCGCAGCGATAAGACCTATACTATTGCGATTCCGCCGCCGAATGTCACTGGCGTTTTGCACATGGGGCATGCGCTCAACAATACCCTGCAGGATACGTTGATCCGCTGGCGCCGCATGCAGGGCTACGACACTTTGTGGCAGCCCGGCACCGATCATGCCGGCATTGCCACCGAATCGGTGGTCGCCAAACGCATTCAGGAAGACCCAGCGTTCCTCGCTGATCTCGCTGCGATGGGCATTGTCGGAGAAAGCGCAGCCGATCCTGCTGCCACCGGCACTCCCACGGGTTTGGACCGCGACCGTTTCGGACGCGCGCCATTCCTAAAGGCAGTGTGGTTCTGGAAAGAACGTTCCGGCGGCCAAATCGTGCACCAGTTGCGCAAACTCGGTTCATCCTGCGATTGGTCGCGCGAACGGTTCACCATGGACGACGGGCTATCCAAGGCCGTGCGCACCATGTTCGTGAAATTGCACCAAGAAGGCCTGATCTATCGCGGCACCCGCATGGTGAATTGGTGTCCGGTGCAGCAGACCGCGCTCAGTGATGACGAAGTTGAGCACGTGGAGAAGAATGGGCATTTGTGGAAGTTGCGGTATGAATTGTCAGGAAGTCCGGAGGTCCGGAAGTCCGGAAGTCTGGAGGAAGGCGCCGCTGATGCTGATGCTGCCACGGGCGGTGGGCGTTATATTATTGTGGAGACGACGCGGCCGGAGACGTTCTTTGGCGATACGGCGGTTGCGGTCAATCCGGCGGACCCGCGCTATGCGCATATGATTGGGCGCAAAGTCATCCTGCCTATTATTGGGCGGGAAATTCCCATCGTCGGCGATGAACATGCCGACCCGACTAAGGGTTCGGGCGCGGTCAAGATTACCCCGGCCCACGATCCCAACGACTATGAAGTCGGCAAACGCCACGATCTTGCCCTCATCCGTTGTATCGGTTTCGATGGCAAGATGACCGCGGAAGCCGGCCCCTATGCCGGCCAAGATCGCTTTGTTTGCCGCAAGCAATTATTGAAAGATCTGGAAGCCCAGGGCGCGCTCGTCGGTTCGACCGAGATCACGCATAGCGTCGGGCACAGCTATCGTTCCGGCGCGCCGATCGAGCCGATGGTGACCGAACAATGGTTTGTGAAAATGGCACCGCTGGCCGAAAGCGCCGTGCGCGAAACCCGCGAAAAGCGTCTGCACTTCCACCCCGAACGCTGGGGAAAAGTCTACGAACACTGGCTCGATAATGTGCGCGACTGGTGTATCTCGCGCCAGATTTGGTGGGGCCATCGCATTCCCGCTTGGCACTGCGCCGCCTGCGGCCAGATCACCGTCGCCGCCACCGATCCCAGTGCCTGTCAGCACTGCGGGTCGACCGATATCCGCCAGGACAGCGACGTGCTCGATACTTGGTTCTCGTCGGCGCTGTGGCCGTATTCGACCCTGGGCTGGCCGGATGCGACCGCCGAGTTTGAGCGTTATTTCCCGACCTCGACCTTGGTCACCGATCGCGGGATTATTTTCTTCTGGGTCGCACGCATGGTGATGACGTCGTTGTTCGCCAACGACGTGCGTCCCTTTGATGACGTCTATATTCACGGCACCGTGCTGGATGAGCGCGGCGACAAAATGTCGAAGTCGAAAGGCAACGGCATTGATCCGCTGGTAATGATCGAAGGCGGCAGTCAGGTCTATTTGAAAAAGACCTACGACTGCCCCGGCTACGGCGCCGACGCGGTGCGCTACACCCTGCTCGACATGACCACCGAAGGTCAGGACCTGAAATTGTCCCCGGCCAAGTTTGAAACTGGGAGGAATTTTGCCAACAAGGTGTGGAATGCGGGGCGGTTCTTGCTGATGAACCTCGCCGAACGCCAACTAGCTGGTTTGCCGAGTCCAGATGATCTCGCGAACCTTGAGCTTGGTTTTCCAGAGCGGTGGATTCTCGACCGACTCCAAGCTGCGACTCAGGCCTGTACTGCTGCGCTCGATGCATGGCGTTTCAATGACTACGCTAACGGCGCTTACCGCTTCTTTCGTGACGACCTCTGTGACTGGTACTTGGAGTGGGCCAAGCACGAATTTAGGCTAGGGGATGAACGGGCTGAAATTGCAGCGAAGGTTCTATCTCACTGTTTCGAGCAGGTCCTTCGACTACTTCATCCCGGTATGCCATTCATCACCGAGTATCTCTGGCAGTTATTCCAACCTACTATTGGAGGAAGGCAATGGTCTGGTCGATTCCTCATGACTGAAGCTTGGCCTGAAGTCGCCCCAGCGCTGGTGACTAGTTCCGTGCATGAAGAAATGTCCTATCTCCAGGATATTGTTCGAACCATACGCAATGTTCGTAATCTTGCTGAGATTCCAGACTCAGAAAAATTAGGTGCGGGGATGCATTGGAGGTCGGCACCTAGTAATGATCCAAATATAATAAAAAAAGCACAATTCATAGGCGTAAATCTAGAATTCGTTCTTGACAGAGGGAACCTTAGCGGCTTCTCGACTGCCCTTATGGGAACAGAAGAACTCCGAAAAGATGGCCATGCAATTATTACGGCGGTACGCGACGATCAACTGTATGTCATGATATCGCGATCTTCACTTAATATTGAAGCATTTAAAACACAGCTTACCAAACGTCGGGGGCAGATTGAAAAATCTATCAGTGGCAAACAAGGGCGCCTAGCCAATTCCGATTACATCGCCCGCGCCCCCGTCGAGCAGGTTGCAGAGACTCGCATGATGCTGGCAAAAGAAGAAGTTGAGCTTGCCAATCTCATCGAAACCCTCGGAGGCCTGTAACTTGCCCCGCCTATCCAGCCTGCATGCCCCTCTGGAGCCGCACCCGATCTCTGATCGTGCGTATTGGCAGGGCGTTGCCGAGAATCCCCTGCATGTCGGCTGACTAAAAAATCTGCAAGAACGAGCGGCGACCGCGCCGAGCACCGCCGGGCCTGGGTCACCGAACGCATCCAGGCCGCAGCTGCGGCCTTCGCCGTGGATGTCCTCGCGTATGCGGTCATGGGCAATCATCTGCATCTGGTGGTGCGGACTGATCCTGATCGTGGCGGAACCTGGACTGCCGCAGAGGTCGCCCAGCGCTGGGCGGTGGCCCATCCGCATCTGAAAGCCAAGGGCGACTGCGCGGCCTGGCGGATTGTATGTGGACACGGATTGTATGTGGACATGCACTCATTGGATCGTGTCAATATGGCCTGAGATCGACCGCGCTAATGCAATACTGGACCGGATGTGATCGGTGCGTGTTCACTCTGGGGATACATGTCCACTGTTCGCTCAGGTGCATGTCCACGCTTAGATTGTCCACGCTTCGATTGTGCTATCTGTCCTGATCGAAAGCGGCCGATGTACTGAATGCAGGGTAGACGGACCTTGATATCGTAGTCGTGCAACAATATTATTGAGCCATGAGCACCTGCGACAACGAATTCTGGTACATGAAATTCACTGGTCCGCAGCAGATGCATAAGGCGCTCAATATTTTGCGTGGCGTTCTTGAAGGCGTCAGCAGCGACGGGCACGCAAATAGGCATGAGCTGTCGGCCATCCGGGACTGGCGGGATGAAAACATCCGACTCTTTGAGCGTGAGCCCTGTGCTGAAATTGGACGATACTTGACCGGTGCCTTGCAGGACGGGGTCTTGGACGTGGAGGAGGTCGCCGACCTCATCCATTTGTGTAAAAAGCTTGGCGACGAATCTGGATTTTTTGCGCATGCGACCGCGACTATGCAGGTCTTGCACGGAATGATGAAAGGCATTTCTATGGACGGTGAAATCAGCAAATCGGAATTGGAGGGGCTCCGCGATTGGATGGCTGACAATGAGGAGTTATCGAGTATGTGGCCATTCACGGAAGTGTTTAGTATCGTTCTGAACGTCCTGGGCGATGGCCGCATTGATCAAAAAGAGCACGATTTCCTCCTTGCATTTTTCGGAGATTTTTCCGGGGATGGAGTTAGGCGAGATCGAATGGTCGCCACCCAGCCCGTCAGTCTCATGGGCATTTGCGAGACCGGGATTGCTATCGATTTTCAGGGAAAGGTATTCTGCTTGACGGGGGCGTCGGCTCGATTCACCAGGAAACAGCTTCAGGATCGGGTGCTCGTGCGTGGGGGGCAGGTCACGTCCACTGTTTCTCAGTCCGTTCGCTACTTGGTCGTTTGTGACGAGGGCAATAAAGCCTGGGCATTTACGGCTTACGGTCGCAAGGTGGAAAAGGCAGTGAGTCTACGCCAATCCGGCCATGTTGTGTCGATCATTTCAGAAGCTGATCTTCTTGATGCGCTGACTGACTGATTTGGGAATGTGGGCCATTGAGCGTGCCACGGCTTGGGGTCATGGTCGGGTGGGCATAATTGAACATGCACTCATCCGTCACAAGTCAAGCTCATCACTGGACTAAGACAATTTGTTCAGGTTGGTCCACTCCACCCCAATTGTTGTCGCCTACCATTTCCATGAATCTGCGATTGGGCTAATTAAGGAACGGATGACAGCATAGCTGTCCAAGTTCCGCCCCTGAAAAAGCATAACCCCCAGCGTGAGCCGGGGGTTATGAGTGGAGCGGGCGATGAGACTCGAACTCACAACCTACAGCATGGCAAGCTGTCGCTCTAGCCAATTGAGCTACGCCCGCATCCGTGAGGGGCGGAATATGCAGGCTCGATTGGGCTTGTCCAGAGGGAAGCTGGGGCTGGGGGGGATTGAGCTGGGGAGCGTCTGGGGCTTGTCTGGGAGCAGGGCCGGACAGCCTTACGCGCGATGAGCGCACCCGACTTGCACGAACAGAAAAAAGGCGAGCAACGCTGGGGTTTGGCCGCTTTTGCGGTTGTCCTGGGGGTGCTGGTCGTCGCGGGGGTGGTTGGGTGGTGGGCAATGGGTTGGGATGACCGGGCTCCGGCGCCAGGTGGGCTGACGAACGCTGTCAGCCAGGCTGCGCTGCCGGTGCCGACGGACGAAGAAGGTCTACGGGCTACGACACATGACCCGCTCTGGTTGGCGCGCGGCGAGTCAGTATTTGCGGGGCTGTGTCGCACTTGCCACGGCAATGCCGGCGGTGGGACTCTGCAAGGCCCGGCCTTAAATGACGGGCAGTGGATTATCGAGCCGACGATGACGAGCATTCTGGGTGTCATCCGCAATGGCCGGCCGGGCACGGCGATGCAGCCGATGCGGGATTTCTATCGCGCCGATGAATTGGTCGCGGTGGCGGCGTATGTAGCGGATCTCTCGCGCCGCGGTGGACCTACCGAGCGTAAGCCGGAAGGGTTGCACGGTCCCATCGCGTGGTGAGCGATAATGTGCTCGCTGACAGCGGCGGGCGACTTGGTATTGCGGCTTGGTTTTGTTTGGTCGCAAAAAATTGCACTTCTGCATGGCGATCGTCCGGCGTCCTGCGTCGCGAATTGTGGTAGGAATTTGAGATGGATTTGCGGTTTTTCTTTTATGAGAGCCAGTGGCGCGTTAGGGGAATGCGCTGGTAGCGGACGCACGGGTCGGGTGGGCGACGCAGAGCGTCGCGTACCGGGTGGGGGATTGTGCCGGCACAGTGTGCTAGTGGTCCTGCGTCACGCATTGAGGCAGAAATATGAGACAAAGCGCGATCGCCAACCCAGCCAACCCAGCCACCCCAGCGCATTCACGGTTCGGCGCGAATCCACTCTAACAGCGTGCGTTGCCGGGTCTGATCGCCAAAGGCACCGACCTGGATGGCGAGTTCGGTGGTGCCGGGCTGGAGTTGGGTGAGGGTCACGCGCAAAGCATCCCCATCCGGAAAATTGCCTTCGATAAGGCCACGCCCGGCCTGCAGGTCATCCACAGTGATCTGCACGCCCTGGCGCTGCAAGGCGCGCCGGGTGCGGGCTTGGTGCTCGCTGACCGAGCCCGGCAACGCGTCGCGCAGGGTGCCACGAATACCGGCCTTGATATCGCGAAATGCGGAACCGGACCGGGATGGACTTGGCGGCGCTGCGACCGCTGCATCTGCGATGGTCGGGCGTTTCGCGCTGCCTGGCAGCGGAGTGCTTGGCAGCGGAGTGCTTGCCGGTGAATGGGCATCCGGCGGCGGTGATGACGCAGCTCCCCAAGCACTGAGCCCGCCAGCCAGCACAACGCCGGCAATCATGCCGGCGCCGGCCAACCACAGGTGACGCCGGCGCCACAGCGGTTTTCGGCTGTCAGGCAAACGTGCCGGCGGCGGGGCGGGCTCCAACAATGATTGCGCGAATGCACGCGCCGTGGCGGGGCGCTGGGCGGGATCCTTGGCCAAAGCGCTGCGGATGGCGTGGGCAACTCCCGGCGAAATCGCGGTATTGCACACGCGGGGATCGGGCGGCGGATCATTGATCACCTGGGCGACGGTGGCCCAGGGCGTTGCACCGACAAAAGGTGGGCGACCGGTCAGCAGGGCGAAACCCGTCGCGGCCAAACTGTAAATATCACAACGGGCATCGACATCGACGGCTCCATGCGCCTGCTCGGGGGCCATAAAGGCCGGGGTGCCGATGGCGTGCCCGGTGACGGTCATGCGATCATCGCCGGCATAACTGCGAGCCAGGCCCAAGTCGCCAATTTTCGGCAAGCCGTCGGCGCCCAGAAATATATTTTCCGGTTTCAGATCGCGGTGCAGCAGGCCGGCATCGTGGATGGCTTGCAGGCCCTCGGCAGCAGCGCGCAGGATCCGTACCAGCCGAGCCTCATCTAGTGGCTTGCCTGCACAGGCATCGTGCAGGTCCCCACCCGGCACATATTCCATGACCAGAAATAATCCGTGGTCGCAGTGGCCGGCATCGTGCACCGCAACGACATGCGGATGGTTGACCTTGGCCGCAGCGCGCGCTTCGCGCAGGAAGCGCGCCGTGTAGGCAGGTTCATTGAGAACCTCGGCGCGGATGACTTTGATCGCCACCTGCCGATCCAAGGTCTCTTGCCGCGCCAACCACACTTCACCCATGCCGCCGCGGCCGAGCAGCCGTTCGACGGCGTAACCCGGAATCACCGGCGGCTGCGGAGTCTTGGCGACGACCGTGGACGCCGTCCCGCCCACGATGGTCGGGGCACTTCCGGAAGCGACCGTTTCCGCTGAGGACGCAGGTTTATCGCTGGCAGGGGCCATGGGTTGAAGCATGGCAATACCAGAGGGTCACGGAAGGGCGGCTTGATCGCGCGGTTTGGTCACGAAAACCGTACTTGTGCGGGACAATCGGCCTGGGTCCTGGGTCCTGCGTCGCGAATGGATGGAGGAATTTGGGGTGATTATCGAATGTGTCCTAGCCTATGGGAGAGAGTGCCGGGTAGGCAAGCGCACGGGGCGGGTGGGCGACGCAGAGCGTCGCGTACCAGGTGGGGGAATCAGCTGCGCGTATGGGGACGAGGGCTGACTTAGCTGTTGGCGAGTTCTTGGCCGCGGGTTTCGGCGGCTTGCAGGGCTTTGGCCCACAGCGCATCGAAACCAGAGGCGTCGATGACGGCGAGGGCGGCGGCGGTGGTGCCGCCGGGACTGGTGACCTGTTCGCGCAGACGGCTGGCGGCGAAACCGCTTTCGATCAAATAATCCCAGGCGCCCGCGCCGGTGGTGCCGATCAGCAAGGCGGCTTCGTCACGGGTGAAACCCAATTGTTGCGCACCCGCCAATAATGCTTCGGCGAAACGGAAAAAATACGCGGGGCCACTGCCGGACACCGCGGTGATCGCGTCCATGCGCGATTCATCGACGCGCAGAATACGCGCACACGGGGCGAATAGGGCTTCGGCAGCAATCAGATCGGCGATGCCCGCATTGGCGCCGGGACAGATGCCGACCATGCCTTTGCCGATCGCCATCGGTGTATTGGGCATAGCGCGGACCACCCGCGGCGCGTGGCAGCTGCTCTGCAAAACCGCTTCCAATTTCGCAGTCGGAATACCGGCAAGAATGCTGACCAGCAGGCGGTCCTGACGCCAACTTGCGGCGAGATCCGCACCTACGGCCGCCAAGGCCTGCGGCTTGGTCGCGAGGAGTACCACTTCTGCGTCAGCGATGGCCTCAGCATTGTCGGCGACGGCGCGGTGGCCGGCGGCGGTAAATACGGCGCGTTTCCCGGCATCGGGTTCGGACACGGTGATCGCGGGCGGCGCGGGCAGCTTGGCCAAGCCGGCAATGATAGCCGAGGCCATATTGCCCCCGCCAATGACGGTCAGACGGTTCACAATCCGGGGCGTAGGCGCGGTCATGTCGCCCAGCCTGGAGGCACTGGGCAAACGCACAAGGGCGCCGCGCGATTTCAGCGTGGCCGGCTTTGACCGTGGCCGAGAGGGGCCGGACTGCCACGCTGGACACATGCCCGCTGCGCACCGTGCCGCTAATGCCCCAGCCGGGACGATGAGCGAAGGCTTGCTCATGGGCCTGCCCGGACCGAGCCATTTTTTCGGCGGCCTGAGTCCCGGTAACACGGCGTCGCTCGCCCATGCCGGACAGCGCAGTCATCCGCGAGCGGCGGCGCAGCAATGCGTGACGCTGATGCGCCAGGTGGTGGCGCTGGGCCGTCCGGTGCTGCTGCTGCCGCCGCTACCGCGCCCGGATTTTCCGTTTCTCGCTGCGTGCGGCTTCAGCGGAGATCCGCGCGAAGTCGTCATCCGCGCCCATATTGAGGCCCCGCGTTTATTGCAGATGGCGTGGTCGAGTGCAGCGATGTGGACCGCCAATCTGGGCACGGTGGCGCCCGGCACCGATAGCGATGGCATCACTCGCCTGGTCCTGGCGAATTGCGCGGCCACTGCGCATCGCAGCCGCGAGGCAGAGCTGCGCCTGCCGCAGCTACAGGCTTTGTTCGCGACGGTACCGCGACTGCGCATCGAAGCGGCGATTCCAGGATTGGTCGCCTTGGGCGATGAAGGTGCCGCCAATCACACGCGTTTGTGCGTCGCTGCCGCACCGGGCGACGCGGGACCTGCCGCAGGCGTCCACCTGTTCGTGCATGGAACCGCAGCTGGACTTTCGCCTGAACGGCTGCCGCAGCACTTTCCCGCCCGGCAGACGCTCGCCGCAAGCATGGCGGTGGCGCGACGACTGGACATTCCGGCACCGCTGTGCCTGCATGCCCGCCAGCATCCGAGTGCCATCGACGCCGGGGCATTTCATCATGACGTGATCGGCGTCGGTGATGGGCATCGCCTGCTGTTGCATCAGCACGCCCTGGTCGATCAGGATCGCGTGCTTTTGCAATTACGCATGCTGGTGCCGGGTCTGGAAATTGCAGAAATATCTACAGAGGAATTGTCCCTGGCCGAAGCCGTCGGCAGTTATCTTTTTAACAGTCTACTGCTCGGTGATTGCCTGGTCGCGCCGCAGCAGTGCCGCACCGGCAAGCCTGCTGCGGTGATCGAACGCCTGCTTGCCCGGGGCTTCATCCGTCAGGTCGATTTCGTTGCCGTCGATGAAAGCATGGCCAACGGCGGCGGCCCCGCCTGTCTCCGCCTGCGCCTGCCGTTGGACACGCAACAATGGGCCGCGGTTCCCGCGGGCATGCGCATGGATCCGGCGCAGTTGGATGTGCTCGCGGCCTGGATCGATCGCCATTATCGCAGCGATGTGACGCTCGAAGATCTCGCTGATCCCAACCTGCCGGGCGAACATGCGTGCGCCCTGGCGGATCTTTCCCACCTGCTTGCGCTGCCGGAGAACTCATGCCCATCTTGACCAGTACCAGTCCCTGGAATGGCGAACCGGTCGCGTCTATTGCCGCGTGCACACCTGCCGAGATCGCGGCGCTCATGCAGGGATTATCAGACCAAGCTGCAAGCTGGGCGGGGAATCGCCAGCGCACCGAACGCCTGCAGGCCTTGGCCAGCGCCTGTGAAATGCGCCAGGCCGCCATCGTCGATCTGCTCATTCGGGAAGCGGGCAAAAATCGTGGTGATGCCGAAGCTGAGGCTGCGCTGCTGCCGAAAAAAATCGCGCTGACTCTCGAACACAGCGAGCGCCGCACGCCGACTGCGACAGGCCCCCTGCCCGCAGGCGCCCTATCAGCCGGCGCTACCCGCGTGGTCTGGCGACCACGCGGCGTCGCGGTGGTCCTGGGGCCATATAATTTTCCGCTGCATTTATTGCATGGTCTGGTCGTTCCCGCCTTGGCCGTCGGTTGTCCGGTGGCCGCGAAACCCAGTGAGCGTTGTCCCGCCCTGGCTTTGCTCTACCGGGAATTGATCGCCGCGGCGGGTTTGGACCACGTTTGCGCGGTCATTCCTGGCGATGCCACGGTGGCAGCGGCACTGATCGATCATCCGGCGACCGCAACCGTCGCCGCGGTCGGCAGCCGGGCGATGGCCCTGGCTGTGCAGCAGCGTTTGCTGCAGCGCCCAGAAATGGTCCTGGCCCTGGAATGCGGGGGCATCAATTATGCCCTGGTTCGCCCGGATGCCGACGCGGAAGCAGCCGCCACGGCCATTGCCGATGGCGCTTGGCGCATGGCGGGCCAGCGCTGCACCGCGACCCGCGTGGTCCTGGTGCCGGCGGCCCACCTCGACGCGTGGCTGCTGCGCCTCAGCCGCTGTCGCCAGCACTGGCTCCCGGGCAGCACGACGCTCACAGCAACATCGGCAGCAACCTCAGCCGCGACGGGTCCGATGATTGATGCGCACCTGCGCGAACAATTCCAATTGCCATTCCGGCAATTACCTGACGGGCTGTCCCTGGTGGCTGGCAAACCAGAAGCGGGCAGCAATCCCTGCGCCTGCGATCCCTTACTGTTGCGGGCCGATGACGCCCGGCATCCTTTTCTGCGTGAAGAGCGCTTTGGTCCGCATCTGGTGGTGTGCCCGTACCCCGATGAATCTGCTGCCATCGCCGCGATGCAGGCGAATCCGTACCGGCTTTCGTGCAGCATTTTCACCCGCGACGATGCGGCCTTCGCGGGGCTGGCTGCACAATTGCACTACGGAGTGGTGAACCGCAATCGCCCTACCGCCGGGGCGCGCAGCGATCTGCCTTTTGGCGGCTGTGGCCTGAGTGGCAATGGCCGGCCGGCTGGGATTGCCGCAGCGGCGATCTTCGCCGATGAAACGGCGATTTGGAGTTGAGTTGAAATGTGACGTCAGCGTTCGACGAGGACCGAACGGATCTCGGCCTCGGCACATAATTCGCCATCGACCAGGGCGCGGGCATGGCAGGCGGCCATGCGACTGCGCACGCGCAGCACTTCGATTTCGATGCGCAACTGATCGCCGGGGCGCACTGGACGGCGAAATTTGACTTTATCCATCGACATGAAATACGGCACTAGGCCCTTATTGGCGGGATCCGCCATCAGCAGGACTGCGCCCGCCTGGGCCATGGCTTCGACCTGAAGCACGCCGGGCATCACCGGATCGCCAGGAAAATGGCCTTGGAAAAAGGGCTCATTCACCGACACGTTCTTCAATGCGACCACCCGGCTGCCGGGTTCGTATTCGAGCACCCGGTCAATCAGCATCATGGGATAGCGATGCGGCAGCAGATCCAACAACGCCTTGATGTCGAAGACCAGACGAGGGCGATCAGCGATGGCGATGCGCCGGTTGAGCTCTTGCACCAGGGCCATGTTCTGATGATGGCCGGTGCGCACCGCGATGATGTGCGCGTTGATCGGGCGGGTGCACAAGGCGAGATCGCCGATCAGATCGAGCACTTTGTGGCGGGCGGCCTCATCGACAAACCGCAGTTCGTTATCGATCACCCGTTCGCCGTCGTAGACACACGTATTTTGATAATTGGCGCCTTTGCCCAGGCCCATGGCGCGCAGCATTTCGACTTCTTTGGCCAAGCAGAAGGTCCGCGCCGGGGCGATCTGCTGCAGAAAGGCGGCTTCGCTGAGTTCGATTTCGACCATTTGCGGTGCGCCTAGGGCGCCACCGTGATCATCGAGCGTATAGGTGATGCGCAGCCCGCCCTTATGTGGCAGGGCGACGATGCACGCACGGTCATCGCCGGCCGAAACCGGTTCGGTTAATTCAAAGCTCTGCCGAGCTGCGTCCTGGTCGACGATGCCGGCCTGCTGCAAGGCGGCGCCGAATTCGAGCGCGGAACCATCCAGGCCGGGAAATTCGACCGCGTCCAATTCCACCCGCAGATTGTCGATGCCCAGGCCTGCCGCCGCCGCCAGGAAATGTTCGGGGGTGTGGACTTCGACCTCGTGGCCATCGACCACCGCCGCCAAGGCGGTCCGCCGCATACGCTGACAGAGCAGATCGCCATGCGCACGCAGGCCGGGGGTGCCGGGTAAATCGCTGCGTACAAAAACAATGCCGGTGTCCGGCGCAGCGGGCTTGAACACGACTTGGCACGGCGCCCCGGAATGCAGGCCGATCCCGGCCACCCGGGCGGTGGTAGCGATCGTCCGTTGCACGGTCACGGCTGGGCTCCCAGCGCGCTGATGCGACGCTCCAATTCAGCCAAGCGGGCTTCGAGTTGTTTGACTTTGTCCTGGGTGCCCGGCAGGCGGCGCACGGCGATCTCTAAGGCCTGCGCGGCCTTAATGTCCTGGGCCGGATAGCCGCGCACGACGGTCTTCGGCGGCACACTCTTGGAGACTCCGGCCATGGCGGTGATTACCGCCTGATCGCCGATCTGCAAATGTCCGCCGATGCCGGCCTGACCGGCGACGGTGACATGATTGCCCAGCTTGGTGGAGCCGGCGATGCCGACCTGAGCCACGATCAAACAATGATGACCAGTTTCGACGTTGTGGGCAATCTGCACCAGGTTGTCGATCTTGGTGCCCTTGCCGATCCGAGTGCGATCGAAGCGGGCGCGATCGATGGTGGTATTGGCGCCTATTTCCACATCATCGTCGATCACGACGATGCCGACTTGCGGAATCTTTTCGTGCACGCCCTGCACAGTGGCGTAGCCATAGCCATCCGAACCGATCACCGCCCCGGAATGAATAATGACGCGATTGCCGAGCTGGCAGCGCTCACGCACAGACACCTGCGGATAAAGCAGGCAGTCGACACCCAGGACCGCTTCGGCGCCGACCACGACGTGGGGGTGCAGCATGCTGCGATCACCAATGCGCGCCCCATCGCCAATGACAACATAGGGCCCGATGGCGACATCTTCACCGAGATGCACGCGTTCACCGATCACGGCGGTGGGATGGATGCCAACACGCACGCGCGCGGCTGGCGGCCCATAATGTTCGACCAGGCGGGCAAAGGCGTGATCGGGATTGGGCACCACCACCTGGGCCAGGTGCGGCGCGTCTTCGGCCTTGGCCACCAATACGGCGGAAGCCCGAGTTTCAGCAAGAAACGCAGCGTACTTTTGATTGGCAAGAAAACTGATGTCACCCGGTTTGGCCTCGGTAAGGCTGGAAATACCAGTGACCAGGGTCGCCACGTCGCCGATCACCGCACCGCCAAGCAGTTGCGCGATTTCGCCAACGGTGACCCGCAAGCGGGGACTCATCGGGAATTGCTCACTTCGCGGGGGTGGCGGTGCCGGCGCCCAAACCACTGCCACTCGCAGGGGTGGCTGGGGTCGCCGCCGGAGCACCGGCGGCCGCGTCGCGCGCATTCAGCCACGCGATGAAAGATATGGTGATGTCATGCGCGGGATCAACATAGAGCAGGCCCTGCATGCCGAGCTGGATCTGCGTTTCCTGGAGATTACCACGGCCGAGTTCTTGGGAATTCGACAGCAGTACCATTTTCCAGCCGTTTTCTTCGCTGTAGCGCCGCAGGGCCGCGCGTACTTCGGCGGTCGCCGAGGCGAGCAAATCGACTTGGGCGCGCTCCAAGGTTGCGCGGGTGCGGTCGAGATAAATTTTCTGGCGTGCCTTCAGCAACTCCAGGGTCTCCAAGGTCATCCCGTGATCGGGATTGGCGGGAGTCAGCAGGCTGAGCTTGCCGCGCAATTCCTTTTCCTGGGCCTCCATCTTTTTCATCTCGGTTTGCGCATCCTGCCCCTGCTTCTGGATGCCCTCTTTCCGCGCGGCGAAAGCCTTGGCGGTATTGAAGACTTCTTCCAGATCGATTACTGCGACCGGAAACGCTTGGTCGGCCGCAAAGGCCGGAACCGCAAGGACGAAAGCAAAGGCGAAAACGAGGAGGGTACGCATGGGAGGGCAGACTCTAGGCGTCTCGGCGGAGACGGAAAGTGGGGAATGTCATTGCCTCTTCAATTGCCTCTTCATTGCCTCTGTCCTAGGTCCTATGTCCTATGTCCTATGTCCGAGGTCCGAGGTCTTCGCATGGTAGGCGTGGGCCATCGCCCGAGTGGGATCATGTCTGGCAAGAATTCCGCCTGAACCTGAATGCCTAAGGATTTCCGGATCCCGCCTCAGGACTCGCGGACGGCGCTCGAGGACTTCGGACAGGGACCGGAGGACTAATGTCCTCCGGTCCAGGACCTAGGACAGAGGACCCAACACCCGTTTCGCCGAGACAATCCGGCGGCAACGCGGCCAAAGCCGTGGCGATCGGGACGGGGGCGCTGCGGCTGCGGCCGGAGCCGGTGACGGTGAGGCCGGCGCTGGCGACGACGGCGCTGGCGTGGACGGCATGGACGCCGCCGTGCACGATCTCGATCTGTTCGAGATACGGGCCCGTGCCGTCGGCGGCCAGCCAGGCGCGGCGGGCGCGGCCGATGCCGATCTGGCTGCGCAGGGCGAGTACGACGGCCACTGAGGCCTCCGCATTGGGAGCTGCGGCGCTTGGACTGGGAGCGGGCAATTCGGCTTCGGGATCCTGGCCGGCGGCGTAGCGACCGCTGGGTGCGGCCACTTCGGCCAGGCCGCCGCTGAAAGGCACGCGCAGGCGAACGGCCTCGAGATCGAGCACGGCTTCGGTGGAACCCGGGCGCCCGGCTACTTGGCGGACGCCGGCCGCGGTCATCTCCACCGGATCGGCGCGCTGGGGATCCCAGCGCCACAAACGGATGGGGCCACGCGCTCCAGGAGGCGGCAGGGCCTCTGGTTCGCCACAGGCAGACAGTGCCACCAACAGCGCTGCCAGCGCCGGGCCCTGCCATCCGTGTCCATTCCAACCGCGCATCGCGGGATCCTTGGCAGGTGTGGTCTGGACACAAGGCGCGCACCCAAACCAGGTCATCGGTATCGGTTCTGGCAAGCTGCCTTGGCACCCTTGACCGCCTTTACGTCCTTCCCAGACTGCGTGCCTTTCACCGGGCCCGCATTGCGGGCACCATCAGGGAGTTATTCGTGAGCGAGATCCGGAACAAAGTCATCGATATCATTGCCGACCGCCTGTCCAAGGACAAGGCCACCATCACCGACGCCAGCAATGTCATTGCCGATCTCGGCGCTGACAGCCTGGACATCGCGGAAATCATGATGGACCTCGAAGATGCTTTCGGCGTCAAGCTGGAAGAAGATCAAGAGCTGAAGACCATCGGTGACATCGTCACCTACATCGAAGCCAAGGTCGCCGCCAGCAACGGTTGAGCGCCTGTCGATTCTGACGCGCCGGCAGCCTCAACGACTGCCGGCGCGTTGTTTGTACGAACCAATTTTGTGAAAAGGCATTCCGCGCATGGCACAGCGTCGCGTCGTGGTCACTGGCATGGGCGCTCTGGCCTGTAACGGCACCAATGCCACCGAATACTGGGACGCCCTGATCCATGGGCGTCACGGTATCGCCCCCCTCACGGGCTTTACCATCGAACATGCCACCACGTTTGGTGGGCAGGTTAAACTCGATGATTTAGCCTTAGCCAAAGGCGATCGGCGCACCGCGCGTCGCAAGGATCGTTTCGTTCTGCTAGCCCTGGTCGCCGCCGAAGAGGCGATGACTCAATCCGGTTTTCTGGGCAAACCGTGGGCGGATCCCTTCAAGGTTGCGACCATCGTCGGGTCCGGCATCGGTGGCCTGGGCACCATCGAAAATGAGCACACCACGCTCATGCAGCGCGGCCCCAGCCGGGTCAGCCCCTTTCTGGTTCCAAAAATGATCGTCGACAGCGCCGCCGGCGATGTTTCGATCGCTTACGGAGCCAAGGGCCCGAATTACGCGATCACCACCGCCTGCGCCACCGGTAGTCATTGCATCGGCGCCTCCTTTCATCATATCCGTTCCGGGCTGTGTGATGTCGCCATTACCGGCGGTAGCGAGGCTCCCGTAACCAATCTCGGCATGAGCGGCTTTAATTCGATCGGCGCTTTGTCGACGCGTAATGATTCGCCGGATACCGCCAGCCGCCCCTTCGATCTCGAACGTGATGGTTTCGTCATTGGCGAAGGTGCCGGAATTTTAATTCTCGAAGAACTCGAACACGCCCGTGCGCGCGGCGCGGTAATTCTCGGCGAAGTGGTCGGCTACGGCCTGACTGGCGACGCATTTCACGAGACCCAGCCCGATCCCACCGGCGCTGCCGGCACCGCCTGCATGCGCATGGCTTTGCGCGACGCCGGGATCAACCCCGAACAAGTCGGCTATATCAACGCGCATGGCACGTCGACCAAGTTCAATGACGCCAGCGAAACCAACATCATCAAGTTGGCCTTTGGCGACCACGCCAAAAAATTGGCCGTGTCGTCGACCAAATCGATGACCGGCCACACCCTGGGCGCTGCTGGCGCGATCGAAGCGATCGCCAGCATCAACGCCCTGCGCACCGGCATCATCCCGCCGACGATCAATTACTCGACTCCTGATCCGGAGTGCGATCTAGATTACGTGCCCAACAAGGCCCGTGAACTGGTCTGCGACTTCGCCCTTTCCAACAATCTCGGCTTTGGCGGCCACAACGCCTCGCTGATCTTCAAGCGCTACACGGATTGATTCTTATGGAACGCACCCGCGTGCACGATGAAGTCATCGAAATTCTCAGCCACAAGCTGAATGCCCTCCCCCCGTTGCGCCCCGACGAGGAGTTCGACTACGAAAATCAGGTCCTTTTGCCTGATATCACCAAAGATCCCCTGGACATCGCCGAAGTATCGATGGACCTCGAAGACGCCTTCGGCATCAACTTCGAAGAAGTCCTCCCCGGCGATCCAGGCATGGAGACAATCGGCAAAGTCGTCGATTTTATCCACAATATTCTAGTGACACGCTCGAAGTAGAACTCGATCCTCCTTGCGGAGGATCTCTGTCCTAAGTCCTAGGTCCGAGGTCCTCGCAGCCGTGTTCGCGGATAATTGCTGTTGTTCTATGTCCTAGGTCCGAGGTCTTAAGTCCGAGGTCCGAGGTCCTAAGTCCCCGCAGCCGAGATTGCGGGATGGGGCGAAAAACATGCGCGGGAATGTATCAGGAACTGATTCAAATTTAGTTCGGACTAACGCAGCTTCCTATTTTCGAGGACATAGGACCTAGGACATAGGACCGTGGCAATCACTGTATGTCCCGTAGCGAGCGTTCCGTTATTGCCAGTAATTCCGCAATCTCGGCAGCGGTCATCGTGAGTGGTGGAAATAAATAGATGGTGTCGCCGAGCGGTCGTAGCAGGGCTCCGTGGCGTAAGGCGGCTTGGAAAAAGCGCCAGCCGGTGCGGCGTTCGCGCGGCCAGGGCGCTCCATTGGGCTGCACCAGATCGACGGCGGCGACCATGCCGGCGCCGCGGACATTAATCAGGCCGGGAATACGTTGCGCGATGGCGGCCAAGCCTTGCCGCAGCAACGGGCCGCGCTCGGCGACCTGGGCGGGGATATTGTCGGCGGCGTAAACATCGAGGGCGGCATTGGCCACCGCCACGGCAAGGGCATTCCCCGCGTACGTATTGGAATGCAGAAACGCCTTGCCGTCGAGCCAGTCGGCGTCGAACGCGGCGTAGATGCGTTCGGTCGCCAAGACCACGCTCAGCGGCAGAAAACCACCGGTCAGCCCCTTCGAACAGATCGCCAGGTCGGGCAGAACGTCGCTGAGGTGCGACGCCAGCATAGGCCCGAGGCGGCCCAGGCCGGCGGCGATTTCGTCGGCGATCAATACGACGCCATGCGCATCCGCCCAGGTGCGCAGGCGCGGCAACAGATCCGGGCTGTACAGACGCATGCCGGCGGCGCCTTGCAGAATCGGCTCATAAATGATCGCGGCCAGGGTTCCTGCATCCGCATCGAGCTGGGCCTGGATCACGGGCCATTCGGCGCTGGCGTCCAACCAGCGTGGATCCTCGGGGCCAGATCGTTGCGGCAGCGGGCCCAACTGAAGAGTGTCCACGCACAGTGGCGCGAATGGGGCTTTGTAGAGTCCCAGATCGCTGACGCTCATCGCGCCGGCGGTTTCACCATGATAGCCGTCGCGCAGGGCCGCCAGCCGAGTGCGTTTGGGGTGACCTGTTTGCTGCTGCCATTGCAGCGCCATTTTTAGGGCAACTTCGACCCCGGTCGAACCGTTATCCGCGTAGAATACCCGGGAAAACCAGCCGTATACCGGGGATGGCGATGCGCCCGCTGCCCAGCGTGCGGCGGGTTCTCCGTTGGCTGCGTGCAGAATGCGTTCTGACACATCAACCACGCCCGCATAGGTCGTATTCGCCAGCAGGACATGTTCGAAGCGCTCGGCCTGGGCAATCAATGCCGCGCGCAAATGGGGATGACCATGGCCTAGACTTTTGCACCACCACGACGCGATACCGTCAATAATTTGACGCCCGTCCGCCAGCTGCAGGCGGCAACCAAGGGCACCCACGATCTCGATCGGCGGCACCTGCTGGTAATCGCGCATCTGGGCGCAGGGATGCCAGACGGTGCGCAGATCACGCTGAATAAGGGATTCGCTCGCCATGCTTGGCAGTGTTGCACCGTCCGTTGCGATACAACGGCAAGCGTCTCCTGATCAAGTGCAGGGCATCACCCGAAGGCTGGCTGAGCGACGCAGGTCGACTCAGCGACGCAAATTAATACTGTGGCCCTTATCGGCAGTGCTGGCTTCGAGGGCGATATCGCTGGGAATCGCTTCCCAGGCTTCGCGCAGATTAGCGACGATGGGCACGATCTTGCGCAGTTCGTTCGAATCCTGCACCGCCATCGCGTCGGTGATGTCGGTGATGAAAAAAGTGTACAGCGCTGCAAGCTGACTGGCGATGTCACCGCCGCGTTCACGGTCCAGAGTCGACAGCAATTCCGCGAAGATCGCCCGCGCTTTGCGCGCCCCGATGACGGCCTGCTCAGCCTGGTCGGTATCAATCGCCATCGCCGCTTGCAGCAGGAAACGTTCAGCGCCCAGATACAGTTTGACGATCAGATCGCGCTGATTCAGCGTGGTGATCTCGGCGTTTCGGTAGGAAGCGTATGCAAGGGCGGGACTCATGGGACCTCCGTGTCTCTGCATTCCAGTATCGGCTGTGTCGGTCAGCACTTGAGCGCCTATCAACCACCGCTGCGGGCGCGCGACATATTCTCAAAGCCGCTGATCTGGCCCTGCAACGCCGTCTCCATGCTCCTGAAAGAGGCAATCAACTTCTCCATCGCCAGGAATTGACTGGCGTAGCGGGAACGACGCTGTTCCAGCCGCGCATCCAGCGCGGTGATGCGCGTGCTCATATCCGCGGCGGAACGCTTGAGCTGATCTTCTTTCTGCACCACCGAGCCGGTCTCGGTCTGCGTCATTGATCGAAGCGTATCCTCGATCCGTTGCGCCAAGCCCTTGCGCACAGTAACCGTGGTCGACATCGGACTGCCCGAGCTCACCAGGAGCGCCATACCCTGGGCGGGCGTGCCGGCTCCGGCAGTCAGAACTTGGCCCGCCCCAGTCGCAGCCACCCCACCGATGGTGCCCTGCACATTGCCCCCGGTGGCCTGCGTCGTCTGCAGGTTGAGCACTGCATTCGCAGTGCCGCCAGTCACCTTCATGAGTTGGTTGGCGCCGTAACCGCGGCTGCGCAGATCGAGGGCATCGCCATCCAGTCCGACCGTCACTTGGCTGCCGCTGGGCAGATGGGCATTGATGGCGACCTGAAGCTGCTCCGCCAGCGCGGCGCGGGTGTAGGTGCCTTCGGCGAGGGTCGCGGTGATATTGCGGTTGTTGATGGTCAGGCTCAGCGCCTTGTTTCCCGCCCCGATGACCACATTACCGCCACCGTCGTCGGTGATGTCCCCGGTGGTGCCGACCTGCGCCTGGGTCGCCGCCTGGGTGACTACCACCGCATAGGTGCCGGGCACTGTTGCCGTCCCAAGAAACGCGAATTCGGCGCCCGGTGCCGTGCTGGTGCCGGTATTCCGGAAGAGCGTCCCAATTGCGCTGGGGTCTTCGGCTAACTTGGCATTCAGCTTGGCCGTGTCCAAGACCAGCTCGCCGCTGCTACGGTCGATGCTCACCCCCAGCGCCGCCAAGGTGTTCATGCTGCTCGGCAGGGCGTTATCGGCGCCCATTGCGGCGGACATGACCCGCCCAATCGCCGCCTTGAGACCGCTTTCGCTGATCAGGATGCCGCCCTGACGAGTCACGGGATCATAGGAGCTGTTCGCTTTGAGATAGCGGTGCGCCTCATTAAAGCTGTCGACAAACGAGGTGATCGCCTCGGTGGCTGCGGTCGTGTCGGTGCCCACGGTCACCGTCACCGGACCGGTCGACGCCTTGGTCAAGTTGAGGGTCACGCCGGGAATAAAGTCGCTAACCGTGTTGCTGGCATAGCTGATCGTCAAGGCCTGCGGACCGCTGCCGAGCTGCAGTTGCGCATCGGCAGCAGCTTGAATGATGGTCATGCCCCCAACCAGGTCCGCTAGGGCAGTGCCGCTGACATCGCTTGCGCTAAGCGAGATGGCGTTGTCGCCCCCAGTCTGCTGCGACTGGAGAATTAAGCGGTGACCGCCCCCTTCCAGGACCACCGACGCGACGACCCCGACCTTGGCGTCGTTAATAGCCTTGGCGATCCCGGTGAGACTGTTGTTGGCGCTGGTCAAGGCGATCTCGGTGCTGATTCCGCTGCCGATCTGCACGGTCAGACTACCGGACCCAATGCTGGCGGTCGCGCTGGCCTGCACCGCCGTGGTCCGCTGTTCGGCCGTCGCCCGCCCCAACACCTTAAAGCTGTAGGTCCCCGGCGCTGCCGACGAATTGACCGTTGCCGACAGCACGGCCTCATCGCTGACCGTGGCGGTACGCCCGGCAAACGTCGGCGCGCGTTTAAGCTCGGACAAATCGAGCTGCGCGCTGAGTAGGCGCGTATTGAGCCCGCGCACCGCCTCAAGCCGAGCCTCGATCGTGGTCTTGCGGCCTTCCAGGACGCGCGTCGCGCCACGATCGACCTCGATCATCGCATCGATGATGTCCTGGCTGTTGATGCCACTGACTAGCCCTTGAACTCTGAAGGTCTCCATGTTGCGCTGTCCTTATCCCGAGAATCCGATGAGACCACGCACACGGCGTGCCTGACACCCCTTCATGCCTCTTCATCCAAGAATATGCCGACAATGGCGTCTAAGCGCTCGCGCATGGCCAAGATCTCCTCGGATGGCATCTGTTTAATTACCTCGCCGGAGGTCAAGTCCCGCACCTGCACCAACAAGGTGCCGCTGTCATCGTCGACCTCAAAGGCCAGGCGGCGACTGCTGGCGGTTTCGACCACCTGCTTAAGCTGAGCCGCTGCTGCACGCACCGCGTCGGCCGTGACCGGCGTGTTAGCGGTCTGGCTCAGGCTTTGCACCTGGGCCGTCTGGGCCTGCTGGGTCCGCTCCTGACCGGCCTGGGCCGGACGGGCGACGTCCGCTATCTGCGCCGCAACGATTGCATCGATTCGTGACATGACGACCTCCTGACGGACTGAGTCCTAGCTCCAGCATCGGCAGGACTCGCTGCGGCTTGAGCCCGAAGTTGGCCTATCCCCGGGGCGAGAGCCCCGCCCACCCTGTCCTCCACTTTCTGCTCAAGCCGCTGCCGGAACCGCCGTCACTGGTTCTCAGAGCCGCCGCGTTGGCGCCTCACCCCTCTTGCAGCACGGACGCTGCTCCACGGCTCTTCCCACGGAGGACATCATGAGCCTACGCATCAATCACAACATCGCATCGGTCAACGGGCATCGCAACATGCTCAAGAACGACATGGCGATCTCCAAATCCTTAGAGAAGCTCTCGTCGGGCCTGCGCATCAACCGCGCTGCTGACGACGCCGCCGGTCTCATCATCAGCGAGCAGATGCGCGCCCAGATCTCTGGTCTCGGCAAAGCCATCTCCAACACCGAAACCGCCGTCGCCATGGTGCAGACGGCTGAAGGTGCCCTGGATGAGATGAACACCCTGCTGACCAAGGCGCGCGAACTCGCCCTGCACGCCGCCAACGCAGGCGCGAACGACGCCGGCCAGCTCGCCGCTGACCAAAGTGAACTTGACAACATCGTCTCGTCGATCACCCGTATCGCCGAAAACACTCAGTTCGGTACGAAGAAAATTCTCGACGGTAACTTGTCGAACTCGAAAGTCCTCAACGCTACCGCCGTCAGTCAGTTCACACAGACGGGCCTCACCAAGGGCGATATTTCTGTCAATGTGACGACCGCTGGCGTCAAGGGTGCCTCGACTGGCACTGCCGTTTCCGACGCCCAAGCCGCTGCCCTGACCAACGCGGGTACCGGCATTACCGTGACTGGCTCTTCGACCTTCGACAACCAGACCACCCTGTCTATTTTGAAAGCGGACCGGACCACCCTGTCGTCGGTGACCGTTGCTGCGGGTACCTCTGTCAGCGATGCCATCGGCCTGCTCAATGCCACCAAATCTGGCGTCACTACCTCGCTTGCTGCCTCTGGTGCCTTCGCCTTAGCCGCTGATGACTTCGGTACCTACGCCAATGGCTCGCGTCTCGTTATTCAAGGTGGATCGACCACCGCGAATGTGGGTTATGATATTGGCGCTGCCGCCCTTACTACCGGCGTCCTGGTCGGTGGTATCAATGCGCAGATCAATCGCGGTACCGACGGTACGGCAGCGCTCGTTACCGCCTCGGCACTCACTAATTCCACCGATACGACGATCTTTAAGGCGGACGGAGCTGGGGCTGGTGTCGCAACGAGCGCGGTCACAGCCACCCATGCTTTCCTCGCTGACACTACCCTGGAACTGGTTGATGCTGGGGGCAAGGTTCTGGCCTCAGTCGTCGCCGCCGCAGATGCGACCGCTGGCAGTGCCGCTGCCGGTGATACGACCGTCGCCGAAGCCTTCACTGCTTTAAGCGCGGCGTCGAACGGTAAGTTCACGGTCGCGAACGGTACTGCTGGCACTGTCACCATCACGGCTACCAACAAGGACGCCGCTTCGAATGGGGTGTTCCTGCGTATCACGGCGGCCTCCAGCAGCGTATCTGGCGCGACCGCAACGGGCGTGGACAATACCTCCACTGGCTTTGGCGGCGTCGGACTCACGGTCGAAGGGGATCGCGGAACGTCTTTCTCTGGGAAAAATTCGACCGGTTCACAGACGGTCAATCTCAGCTTGGCCTCGGGCATCGGCGGTGCGGTCGCCAGCTACGCCAACGCCTTGACGGTGCAGGATGGTGCCGTGTTCCAGATCGGGGCTAACCAAGGCCAGACCATTGCCCTATCGATCAGCTCGGTAAAAGCGACCGACCTGGGCCTGGGCGTGGTGAGCGGTAGCTCGCTCGACAGCTTGCGCTCGGGGGCATTCCTGACCGGTGGCCGGGCCCAGGAAGCGATCGGGGTCATCGACGCTGCGATCGATGACGTGACCAATCTGCGCGGTTCGCTCGGTGCCGTTCAGGCCAACGGCCTGGAAAGCAACCTGAACAGCCTGCGCGCAACGATGGAAAACACCATCGCTGCGGAATCGATCATCCGCGACGTGGACTTCGCTGCCGAGTCGGCGACGTTCACCCGCAACTCGATCATGATCCAGGCCAGCACCGCGATGCTCGCCCAGGCGAATCAGCTGCCGCAGAATGTGCTGCAGCTCCTCGGCTAAGTCGGACGAGTCAGCTAAAAATTGACGCTGGTTCTGCTGCTTGAGAACCTGAAACCGCCCGGTCCCTTGGACCGGGCGGTTTCTTTGTTTGGTGGAGGGTGGTGGCAGGGGTGTGCGGTGTGCAGAGGTGCCCTCATTTTTCGGGGCATTGCTGGTGTCGGGGCGCCCCATGCCGACTGAAGTCGGCGGTACGGAGGGCTGCGCTACGTCTCCCTCGGCGCGAGATGCATGGTGAAGTCCCCTTTCCTCGCCACCCTTTTTCGAGCGACTTCAGGGCTCTGGCGGGGCCAGAGCGGAGCACCCGATAAATGCGGCGCGAAAATGACTGGGGGTCTGCCCGGTGGCCTATTTGAATTGTCGTGAGAAGAAGAAGGCATCGCACCAACCGAGTTCCGCCGCAATGGCAGCCAGAGGCAGAATGGTGCTGAGCACTAACGTCTTTGCGCGTTCGACCGCACATGGACATCGCCAGCAAACGCCGTGAGTGAGGCGTGTGAAGGCTCCCCCGCGGAGACGCCTCAGGCGCTGAGCCGCCCCAGTGCGGCAATCAGCGTCGTCGGCAGCGGCGCACTGCGCACGGTTTTGAGATCCACGCAGGCATGGATCAGAGTGATCGTCGCCACTGCTCGCGCCGTCGCCGCGAGAGCGAAGTCATAGCGCATGGTGAAACTTTTTTCGCCGATGCGCATGCAGGTCACGTGAATCGCCACGGCATCGCCAAAGCGCAAAAAATGCTGAAAGTCGGACTCGGCGTGAACCAGCGGAAAACCATGTTCGCCTGCCGCCAAAACCTGGGCGAGATCATAATCGACCGCGAGCAGGGCACGTTCATACGCCTGATGCGCGATGGTGAAAAAGGTGGCGAAAAAGACCACGCCGGCGGCGTCGATTTCCTGGAACTGGACGCGATGTTCAATGCGCATGGCATGCGGTAGCAGCGGGCACGGCGATGCAAGCGAGAGGCGGAATATGCTGGCCCGCGCAGGTGGTGCGCGCGGAGAGCCAATCGGGAGCCGACTTGCCAACTGGTCCCGCCCCCTACCGTGCGTCCCCCCCGGAGAGCTCACCCAGATGGCCACCTCGAACGCCGCCGGCAATTCTTCAGATACTGCTGCGCTGAATGCCGCCCTGAATGCCGCCCTGAATGCCGCCCTGAATTCCGCCACAGCCGGAGCGTGGGAAAAAGTCCCGGCCCAGCAGCGCCCGCAGGTCGTCGTCGGCTTCGATGGTTTCGTGGACCATATCATTCAGGTCGTCGACACCCGCGAAGGTCCCGACGCCTACACCGCGATGCCGACCATTGCCGCCTGGGGCGCCAAGGTCAGCGCCGCCGCCGGCAAGAGCGCCAATTTCGAATTGGTGGTCACCACCAGCAAGATCGGCGGCAACGGCCCGATTATGGCGAATGCCCTGTGCAGTTCCGACCATCGCGTGACCTGCATCGGTTTGCTCGGCGAAACCGGCATCGATGCGGTCTTCGCACCCCTGGCCGAGCGCGCCGAGGCCGTAGTCAGCCTGGGCGGCCCTGGGGTCACCGATGCCCTCGAATTCAGCGACGGTAAAGTGATGCTCGGTAAATTGACCCCGTTGGCGCGGGTCACCTACGAGAACATCGTCGCGCGCGTCGGGGCTGATCGTCTGCGCACGCTGCTGCACCAGGCCGATGCCATCGCCACGGTGAATTGGACCATGTCCCTGGGGCTGACCGACATTTGGAATCGTCTGACCGATGACATCCTGGTCGGCTTGAAGCGCCGTCCGCTGTGGTTTGTCGATCTCGCCGATCCGGCCAAGCGCACCCTGACCGATCAAAAAGCCGCCTTTGCCGCGTTGACCAAGCTGCAAGGCCGCGTCGATGTGGTCTTGGGCATGAACGAGGCCGAGCTGCACCAAGTCTTGCACGCCCTGGGTGAAAAATTGCCCGCTGGCGGCAGCGAATACGACCAGGCCCGCGCGGGCTGCGTCATCGTGCGCGACCGCCTGGGGCTGGCCTTCGCCATGTGCCATCTGGTCAAATCTGCGGCGTGCGCGTGGTCCGCCGGGGCCGGGCGGCATGGCGACGCCAGCGCCGGTTCGGCCTGCGCCGACGGATTCTTCGACCCCAAACCCAAAATCACCACCGGCGCCGGGGATCATTTTAATGCTGGTTTTGTCGGCGCCCTGCTCGCCGGTTTACTGCCACAACAGGCCCTCCAAGTGGGCGGGGCCACCTCGGGCGTCTATGTGCGGACGGCGGTATCGCCCACGCGCACTGCCGCGGTCGCTTTCCTGCGGGAACGGGCATGAGCCACGTCAGCGCCCAGGCTGAGCCGAAGGTCGCGGCCGCACTGACCACGCCCGCTGCCATCGGTTGGCACGCTCGGCAGCATTTCCGGGCCCTTTGCCCACAGGTTTTCCACATTCGGCACATTCACGCCGGGCAGGCCGCGACCGAAGCATTACGGTTTCCTCTGCTTTTCCAGTGGGGATATCCAGGGAGCAGGGGTCAAGAGCAAGCTTTCGCGCCGGTTTTCCACATCCTTGAGTCGTGCATCCCGGGATGTACACCATCTGGTCGCCCCCTGGCCGAGACCAGCGGCAACCTCCGCGCTCTGCGGAGCAACCGCCGACCTGCGGGAGCTCTTTGCGATCCGTCTTCCGTCACCACGCTGCGCCCCCCGCACCTGCCTGCCGGAACCCCCGCCTCGACTCTCTTTTCTGCCAGGCCTGCAGCCAACTCTTTAGCCATTCCTTTAGCCATTCCTTTATCCATTCCTTTAGCCTTTCCGCCAAGTCCTGCGCCACACCAATGAATTCTGCTCGGAACAACGCCCCTCGGACCCCCAGCCGGTGGACCAACCATAAAGGACGCCTGTGAGCGGCAGTACGCGCACTCTTGATCTCACCCAGGCTTGGCCGTTGTGCCTAGAGCGCTTGCGCAGTCCCGACAATGAGCAGGGCGTGCGCACGTGGTTGGCCTCGCCCAAGGTGCGTCCGGCCAGCCTGGTTGATGGCGTGATGACCATCGAATGCCCGACTCCCCTGTTCCAATACACCATCCGCGACCGCTACGCCAAGGCCCTAGCAGTGATCGCCAGCGAGATCCTGGACCAGCCGGTGACCGACGTGGTCTGCCGGGTATCCGGCGTTGCCCTGCGCGAACATGAAACCCGGGTCGCCCATGTCGGGGTCACCGCGCCAATCACCGCTCCGCCAGCTCCGATCGGCCGCGGCCAGCGTTTTGGGCATGGCTTTAAATTGCTCGAGGATTTTGTCGTCGGCACTAGCAACCGCCTCGCCTTTGATGCCGTCAAGCGCATCATCGAGGATCCCACCTACGCCGCAAATCCGTTGTTCATCCATGGTGCTTCGGGCCTGGGCAAAACGCATCTCGAACAAGGTCTGGCCTTGGCGTTCAAAGAGCGCCATCCCAAGGCCAAAGTGCAGTACATCCGGTGTGAACAATTCACCAACGATTACATCGCCGCCTGCGATGCCGGACCCGAAGGTTTAAAAGCCTTCCGCATCCGCATGCGCCATCCGGATCTGTTGCTGATCGACGACATCCACTTCTTGTCACGTGGGCAGATGATCAAGACCAAAGAGGAATTGTTCGCGACTTTCAATGAATTGACCGAACAAGGCAAACGGGTGGTTATTACCTCGGATGCACATCCGTCGGACATCCGCTATCTTGAAGATCGCTTTGTCCAGCGTTTCGCAGGCGGCTTGGTCGTCGCCCTGGAAAAACCAGATCCCCAGGTCCGTCGCGATGTGGTCTTGTCAAAAGCCCGCAGCCTGGGCCTGAGCATGGGGGACGAAGTCGTCGATTATGTGTGCGCACATATCATCGATAATATCCGCGAACTCGAAGGCGCGGTCAATAAACTCGGTGCATTCGCCGCCAGCTTCCAACGCCGCATCGATATCGCCCTAGCCCGTCAGGCGTTGGCCGATCTGATCGACCGCGGCGGCGCCGAGCCGCGGCTCAAGCAGATCTGCCGCGCCGTCGCCGACTTTTATGAAATCACCGTCGACGACCTGCTTGGCAAGAGCCGCTCGGGCCGCCGCGCCCAGGCCCGCCACGTCGCCATGTATGTGCTCAAGCTGACCGGCTCGGATACCTACAGCGCGATCGCACACGCCTTCGCGATCAAGAGCCACTCCAGCGTCGCCTATGCCTGCGAGCAGGTGGCCCAGGGCCGCACCCGCGAAGCGGGTCTCGACCGCTTCATTGTCGATCTGGTGACCCGGCTCAAGCGCGGGTAAAGCGGCATGGGCTGGTCAAACGAGCGTGGGAAAACAGCTCTTATTGCGGTGGTTCATTCACCAGAGAGCCCGTGGCACAGACCCGATGGGCTACCACCGTGGAGCGGGATCGCAAGTCGACCCGCATCAAGCAAGCCTCCGCGATCCCGGAAAGTCCCAGTGGCGAGCCCTGAATGGCCGCCTAGACTCGGCCCCAATCGACTCACGTCACGCTAAGGAAGACGACATGTCCGTGCGCTCGCTCCTGCTCTCCGCTACTCTCGCCACCTCACTTGGGCTGACTGGCCTGCACGCCGCCACCTTCGTGCAACGCCTGCCTATCCGCGATGTGCAACTCGAAGAATTGCGCGCCGCGCCCTCGGCGTATCTCAACACGCGGGTGCGCTTCCGCGCGATCTTCGTCGATACACCGGGAATCTACGATCCGATCCACACTCCCTACAGCGCCGAACGTTATTTGAACGTCGCGGTATGGGACGACGAAGACCATCTCTATGATCCGCAGGTGCGCGCCAGGCCGCTGGTCACCTTATATTACGACAAGCGCATCGCCGCCCACCAGCAGGCCAGCAATCTGCGGCGCTACGAAGTCATCGACGTGATCGGCGAAGTCGCCTCGATCGCCCGCGGTCTGCCGTGGATCAGCATCCATAGCCTGACTCCCGTCGAAGGCGCTCGCAGCTACACCAGCAACGCCATCTACCACGTCGAACAGGCCGCTCTGCACGCCAGCGAAGGCGCCTACGAACTGGCCGACGCGCGTTTTGCTTCGGCGCTCGATGAGCCTCTTTCCGCGCACGCCATAATGGGCGTCGGCGAAATGCGCGCCCGTAACGCGATGGAAGCCGGCAAGCACGACGATGCCGTGGCCTACCTGCGCAAGGCGATGGAACAGAGCAAGGAACCTGGCGCCGCGAGTGCCAAAGAAGTCGCCGAATTGCATTATCTGACCGCTAAGAGCCTGAGCGAAGTCGCGCATAACGCTATCGACGAGACCCGTGCCAAAGCCTTTGAAGAAGCCGTCACGCACGCCCGGGCAGGTTTGGTCGCGGATCCCGCCAATGGCGACGCCTATGCCGTGCTCGGCATCAGCTTGGCCGGCCTCGGCCGCTTCGATGAAGCGCGCCGCGAATGTGCGCAGGCCATCCGCCTGCAGCCGAACAACGCCGAAGTGCGCTGGTACCTGGGCCGCATTCTCGACAGTCAGGGCGATCATGACGGCGCCATCCAGGCGCTCAAAAAGGCCATCGATCTGACCCCCAAGGATCATCGTATCCACAAGGCGATCGCGGCGGCTTATTATCATCGCGCCCTCGCCGGCAGTGCCTCGGCGCCCGAGGATTTCAGCACCGCGGTGCGTGAATACGACATCGCTCTGCGCCTGCGGCCGGACGATGTTGACTCCGCCTATGAAAGCGGCGTCATCCTGCGCTCGGCTGCCGAGGCCAAGGTGCAGGTGCAGATCGGCGACGAACGTACCGTCGCCACTATGGACCACGCCATCGCGCGTTTCCAGGCCGCCCTGGCCCTGGATGCCAAGCACGTGCCCAGTCTGCTTGCCCTGGCTGAAATTTATCAGGCCACCGGTAAGACCGACGAGGCGATCGCTATCCTGCGCGACCTCATCGCTGCCGAACCAGCCCGCATTGAGGCCGCCTTGCAGCTCGCGCAGCTCCAGGTCAGCAAGGAGATGCCCGACGACGCCCTTGCCACCCTGGAAGCCTTCCGCGCCGCCAATCCTGGCAACACCGTGATCCTGGCCAACATCGGGCGCTTGGCGTTAACCGTCGGTAAGCCGGAAGCGGGCATCAACGCGTTGGAAGTCCTGACCAAGGCCCAGGAAAAGAACGCCGCTGCCCACATCGACCTGGCCGAGGCCTATCTCGCCACTAATCGCGCCCGCGATGCGGTGCGGGTCGCCCGCGTTGCCGTGCGCAATGCCCAAGGCGATGCGGCGGCTAAGGCGGCGGACGTGCTGAAACGCGCCGAAGCCGCTGCCACCGTACGCTGAATCAGGCCGGTCCACGCGGACCGCTTCTGTTGTATGAAACAACATCACCCCGCCGGAATTCCGGCGGGGTGATGTATTCTGCGCCAACCGGCGGCGCCAGGCCGTGCGCAGTGTATGCGCAGACGGTGCAGGCCTTGCCAGCCCCGCGCTGATCCTATCCTTCCCAACGCGTGCTGATTGAGCTGACGGTCCAGAATCTCGTCATCGTCGCCGCTGCCCGGCTACAACCAGGGCAAGGCTTGACGGTGATATCGGGCGAAACGGGTGCAGGCAAAAGCCTACTCCTGGATGCCTTGGCGTTGCTGCTTGGTGGCCGCGCCGATCGCGATCTGGTCGGGCCGCAAGGTGACGCCGCCACCGTGGCCGCGGTTTTCGCCGTTGATGCCCAGCAACGCGCCCGCATCGAAGGTGAATTCGGAATCAGTGCTGAGCGAGAAGGAGAAGGCGATCACATTGTTTTACGCCGCCGCCTGAGCCAGACCGGACGCAGCCAGGCCTGGGTTAATGATGTGCCGGTGTCGATCGCCGCCCTGCGCAGTGTCGGCACCCTGCTGGTCGATGTGCGCGCGCAGAATGAAGCACTGCGCCTCGCCGACGTGCCGCGGCAATTGGAATTGATTGATCGCGCTGGCAGTCTCCAGCGCCACGCTGCAACCTACACCGCCAGTCATGAAAAAACCCTGGCCCTGGAACAGCTGGTCGCCCAACTCGAACATGGCGACCGCGAAAGTTTGCGCGAACTCGATTATTTGCGTTACCAGGCCGAGGAATTCTCCAGCCTCGAACCCGTAGTCGGAGAATTGACCACCCTAGAGGCCCGTCAACGCTTGCTCTCTTCTATTGGCACTTTTCAAGCTCTAGCCGCGCAGGCTAATGAAGCTCTGGCGGATGGGCCACGCGCCGTCGGCACCGTCCTCGGCAGCTTGGCACGAAAATTGACCGAGGCCCCAGACCCCGCCTTACAGGAAGCCGCCGTCGCCTGCCGCCAGGCCGCCGAAGCGGCGCAGGAAGCCGCCCGCTTATGCCGTGATGCGCTGGATCGATTCGAAGCCGATCCCGGCGAATTGACCCGCGTCGAAGAACGGCTGGACGCGTGGTACCAGATGATGCGCAAACATGGCGATGGCGAAGCCGCGGTGCTTGAAGCCCGCGACCGCGTCGTCGCCCGCATCGTTGAACTCGAGGGGCTCGATGGTCGGCGCCAGCAAGCGGCCAGCGATCTGGCCAGCGCCCGCGCGGCGCGTGAAGAACTGGGTCGGGATCTCGCTCAGCGCCGCAGCAAAGCCTTTACCACGCTGGCCAAGCGCGTGCACAGCGAACTCGCCGATCTCGGCATGCCTAAGGCGCGCATCGAATTCGAGGTCGCAACCATGCCGCGGCCGAGCGCGCATGGCTTTCTGCCGCAACAACTGCTGGTCGCCACCAATCCCGGCCTCCCCCCAGCGCCGCTGGGCGACGTCGCCTCGGGCGGTGAGACTTCGCGCCTGATGCTGGCCTTGACCGTGGCCGCCGCTGAACATGACCGCACCGATGTCCTGGTTCTGGACGAAATCGACAGCGGCGTCGGTGGCCGTCTGGGCAGCGCGATCGGCGCTAAACTCGCCCAGCTGGGCCGCGATCGTACGGTCATCGCCATTACCCACACTCCGCAACTGGCAGCCGCCGCCGATCGACATTACGTGGTGCGCAAACAGCAAGACGACCACCGGACCCAGACCACCGTCAGCGAATTGACCGCCACCGCGCGGCGCGATGAGTTGGCCGACATGCTCGGCGGCGGTGCCGCCGCGGTCGCCCAGGCAGAAGCCCTTCTGCACAGTGCGGCGCAATCCCGCAGCACGACGCGCGCCGGAAAAGCAGACCGCTGATGGCCCTGTCGACCGCCGTTTTTTCCGTCGCGCGCGCGGGCACCACGGTGTACGTGCGCGCAGCTGGTTTGGCGAACATGAAAAATGCGCCGACCCTGCACGGCTTTCTCGAAGCCGAACTCGCGCAAGGTATGCGCCGCGTGTGCCTGGATCTCAACGGCTGCTTAGGGATGGACAGCACCTTCATGGGCCTGATGGTCGAATTCTCCAAGCGGTTGACCGATCAAGATGGCCGTCTGGTCATCGTCAATCCGGGCCCAAAGAATCTCCTGCTGCTCACCATGCTCGGCGTCAACGAGGTCGTTCCGGTGATGGAGACCTGCCAGGCGCCAGTGGTCGATTTTTTCGATCTCAGTAGTAAGCCCCAGCTCAGCGTGCGCGAGCGCATGCAGCTGATCCGCACCGCGCACGAAAATCTGGTCCAACTCAGTGCCAGCAACCAACAGAAATTCGCCGGTTTCCTTGAGGCTCTCGATCGAGATTTGGCCAAGCTGGACCAGGGCAAAATCTGAACCGTAACAGGATGGATGTATCGTGAATTCCGCCTCATTAGGCCTACCCCTGCGCTTTCGTCCCGTGTATCAAACCGTGGTCTGGGGCGGCCGTCGCATGGACGCCTGGCGCACGGATCTCCCTGCTGGTCCGATCGGCGAAAGTTGGGATCTTGCTGATCATCCCCGCGGCATGGCGGTGGTCGCCGAGGGGAGCCTGACCGGTCGTACGCTGCGCGAATTGACCGCCGAATTCGGCCCACGCCTGGTCGGTCAGGGATTTGCCGGCGGTGATTTCCCGCTGATGGTCAAATTGATCGACGCCAATGACCGGCTGTCGGTGCAGGTGCATCCGGACGACGCCCTGGCGCGCGAACTCGGCGTTGGCAGCCGCGGCAAGACTGAGTGCTGGTATCTGCTCGGGGATGGCGGTGAATTATTCGTCGGCACCGTGCCCGGTTGCGATCGCGACGCATTCACGGCGGCAGTAAAAGCAGGCACGGTCGCCTCGCTCTTGCAACGCTTCGTCACCCAGGATGGTGATTTCTTTCTGCTCGACGCGCGCACCGTGCACGCCCTGGGTCGCGGCTGTCTGTTGTATGAAGTACAACAGACCTGTGATGTCACCTTCCGCGTCGATGACTGGGGCCGAGTCGGCCTGGATGGTAAGCCGCGCCCGCTCCACGTCGAAGAATCATTGGCCACGATTGCGTATGACCGCCGCATTGGCGGCGCGGTCGCTGCTCGTGAATTCGCGCACCCGCGCGGCGGCTCCTGTCGTCGCTTGGCCGATAACGCCTATTTTACGGTCGAAGAACGTCGCGCGGGTCATACCGGCGGCGGCGGTGACGGGCGCTGCAGCATTGTGACCTGCCTGCATGGCCAGGGCACCCTGGCGACGGCGGTGGGCAGCGTGACCTTGGCGCCCATGCAAACCCTGCTGGTCCCCGCCGATAGCGGCGCCTGGAGCGCTACCGCAGCGCCGTCTCAGGCATTGCGGCTGCTGGTCAGCCAGCCGGTATTGTGATCGACGATTTCACGCGGAAACACCATTGGAATCGAATGGACGTGGATTCAGCCTGGCAGTGCCCTCTCATGCTAGCATGAAGCAGCCGAACGTTCTCGTCATCATCACCGACGATCAGGGTTATGGTGATCTGTCCTGCATGGGCAGCGCGGATCTGCGCACGCCGCATATTGATCGCCTCGCCGCCGACGGCGTGCGCTGCACCGATTTTTATGCGGGCTCAGCGGTGTGCAGCCCGTCGCGGGCGTGTCTGTTGACCGGGCGTTATCCCGGCCATGCCGGAGTACGCACTATTCTCGCTGGTCATCGCACGGCATCCTGGTCTGCCGCCGCAGATTCCGACCTTGGCGCGACTGCTCGCTGACGCCGGGTGGGTAAGGCGTCGATTGGGTGCCGACCGCGCTGGCCGCCTGCGGGCTGCCCAACGACAGCCTGGAATTGAATGGCCTCAATATTCTGCCGGTGCTTGCCGGTCAGGCGAGCGCGCCCGAACGGGATCTGTCCTGGGAATTGCGCGGCCAGGCCGCAATCCGCCGGGGCCGCTGGGAATTAACCCTGAAACCACAAGAGGTCGAAACCGCAGGTGCCGTAGCGGACGTATTCCTCGCAGATCTGGTCCACGATCGCGGTGAGCAGGTCAACGTGGCCAGCCGCGAACCAGAGGTCGCCGCCGCCCTGCGCGGGCGCCTGGAGACCTGGGTCGCCGATCTGGAGCAGCGCTGGCAGCGCAATTTCGCAGGCGGCGATGGGCACGGGGTCACTGCGCTGACTACCTGAGCGCACCGGACATCGCGCCTGCCGGGAGCACCACTGGCGCCTCTGGTGACACCATTCACACTCACACCTCCGATGTCGACGCCCCGCCATATTTTCGACATCATCAAGATTCCCTGGGTCCATATTCTCCTCGAGGCCCTGGGCATCCTTCTGGCCCTGTGGCTGCTGAATCGCTTATCGGCGGTTCTGACCCCGGTCGGCATCGGCCTGGCCCTGGCGTATATGGTCGAACCGTTGGTGTCCTGGTTGGAATCCAGGGGCATCCACCGCCGCTATGCGGCAGGCGTGGTGTTTGGCGGCGGCGCGCTGATCCTGACCTTGACCGCGGCCCTGGCGATTCCGATCGCCTGGACCGAAGGCATCAAACTGTATCGGGTCGGATTTCAAGGCGATGCATGGATCGACCAACCCGGAGTGAATGGCGTTAATAATGGCACCTGGGATCCCGGCGAAATATTGACGCGTGATCTCAATGGCAACCAACGCTACGACCCCAGCCAGCTGCAAGTGCTGCAGAATTTTCTGCTGAGCAAGGGCTGGATCCAAGAGGGCACGGTTACCGCCGGCGGCATGACCTTTGACCCGGAAGCCTGGCTGCACGCAGAACTGTCCGAATTCTCGTCTGAAGACGGCCGCCTACTGTTCAGCAAGGTCGGCGAGGTCCTCGGCCGCATCGGCTTCTGGATCTTGGCGCTGATGCTGATCCCGGTCTACGCCTATTTCTTCAGCCTGCATCTGGCCCGGGTGAGTGTGCGCATCGTCGAACATATCCCGGTGAATCAACGTGATCGTACTTTGCGGATCCTCAGTGAGATCAATGCCGTGGTCGGCGCGTTCTTTCGCGGCCGCCTGGTCATCTGCGCGATTCTCGGCGGCGTCGCTGCCGTTGGTTTCGCGATCGCGAATACCCCAAGCTTTCTGGTGCTGGGCGTCTTGATGGGTCTGGCCACGGCCATTCCGCTGGCTTCCGGGCTGGTCCTGCTCCCGGTGGCCATGCTGCTTTATCTGGGCGGCGGCGAAACCTGGCAATACGTGGCGGTGGGGATCACGTATCTGGTCGTCCAGGGCCTCGAGCCGATATTGATTTCTGCAATTATGGGCAAAGGGGTGGAAATGCATCCGGTACTGATCGTGGTGGCCATCCTTGGATTCGGCGCTCTCCTCGGTGGCGTCGGCGTGCTGCTGGCAGTGCCCTTGGCGGCGACAGCACGCATTCTCTTCCGCGAATTTGTCTACCCACAGGTACGCCGCATCGCAGGCCTAGATGAGCCCCGCCCCTTATTGGGCAACGATCCCACCGCGGGTTCGTAATTTTCAGGTAGCCACTCTGGTTCATTGCCACTCTGGTTCATTGCCACTTTGGTTCATTGCCACTTTGGTTCATTGCCACTTGCGTCCTGCGTCCTGCGTCCTGCGTCCTGCGTCTCGACATTTAGGCATGGCGTTGCCGCCCAGAATCGGGACTTCCTGTATACCACGTCTGTTCCTCTAATCATATTCGCCCGTCATCACTCTATTCGAGGACGCAGGACGCAGGACGCAGGACGCAGGACGCAAGTGGCAATGAACGCACGACGTAAAAGAACTTTAGCGCGCAGGCACCCACAATTGATCGTTTTTCCCGTCACCATTGCAGCGTCGCGATAAAATGAAGCAGAGATCCGAAAGCCGATTGAGATAGAGCAGGCAAGCAGGGTTGATCGCGGGATCGGCATGCCGCGCGGCGGTGACCAGGTCGCGCTCAGCCCGGCGGGCGACGGTACGCGCGAGATGCCAGTGCGCTGCGGCGGCTGTCCCGCCCGGCAGGATAAAACTGGTCAGCGCGGGGAGCTGCGCATTTTCGCTAGCGATCCAGCCTTCGAGGCGCTCGATTTCGGTCGTGCCAAGGCGATGGACCCGCGCGCCGATGGGTGTGCCCGGTGGACAGCACAGATCAGCACCCAGATCAAAACAATCCTGTTGCAGTCGCTCGACCAGGGCGTCCATGGAAAGCGGCAAGCCACCGCTGCGCAGCACGCCAAGAAGGCTGTTGACCTCATCAACGCTGCCCAAGGCGATGATGAGGGGATGATTCTTGGCCACCCGCCGGCCATCGCCTAAAGCGGTGGTGCCGTCGTCGCCGGTGCGGGTGGTGATGCGATCGAGATGAACCATGCGGAGTTGACCGAGCTTAAAAAGTGTGAACGGAAAATGACGAGCAGGAAAATGCGCGGCTCAACCGTCGCCAAAAACCCGACGGCGGAGCAGGCGCATGTCGATAGGTATCAGAATGGCGAGCATGAGCAGGCTCAGCCCCAGGGCGGCGGCGAGATGCCAGGTCGGGGTGCCGGTCAATAACAACCAGCGCAGACCTTCGCAGAGATGATGCAGGGGATTTGCTTGCAGAATGACGCTGACCACCGGGATCTCATTCATAGGGAAGAAAGTGCTGCTGACAAAGCCGATCGGCATGATGACCAGGAAAAAAGGCAGACTCATGTGGTCCATGCTCGGCAGCAGCGCGGTGAACAGTAACCCGATGGCCGAAAACGCCAAGGCACACACAAACAGCAGGGGAATTGCCACCGGCAACCACCACCAATACAGATCCAGCCAGCCAATGCCGCCAAAGCCCAACAGCACCACGCAGACCATGGCTGCGTACGCCGTCCCCATCCCGGCAGCCCATAAAGCTTCGCCCCAGATCACGTGTTCCAGACGCACCTGGGTGGTCAATTGGCCTTCCCACGATTTCTGAAAGTGCATGCGAATATAGGCCGAAAACAGCGACTGAAAGAACGAGGTCATAAACACGGCGTAAGCGAGCACCCCCGGCGCGAGATAGGTGAGATAATCCAGCGACAGGCCCTGCCAGGTCAATTCGCCCATCTGGCGACCGAGTCCAACGCCGAAGGCGAGGAGCATGATCAGCGGCTCGCACACCGGCGGCAATAAAGCCGTATGCCATTTGCGCAGATGCACCCGGACATGGCGACCGAGCACGGCGCGACTCTGCCACGCGAAAGCGGGGGCGAAGAGATTCATCGCGGGCCCTCCGCAGCCAGGGCGAGAAAGAGATCATCCAGCACCGGCGCGCGCACTTCGTAGCGCAGATCGGGAAATGCAGCGACAAATGCGGCCAAACCCGCGGCATCAAGGGCAATATGCCAGCTCGCCAGGACCTTGGCTGGGGCCGCACCACGTGCGGCCAGCCACGCGGTCACCCGCTCGGCACCGGGCACCGTGCTGGCGATGACGACAATATGTTCCCCAACCACATCCCCGAGCACTGCCCGCGCTAGGCCGCTTGCCCGCACCTTGCCACTGTGCAGCACCAGCAGGCGATCCGATAGCCGTTCGGCCTCGTCCATGTAATGGGTGGTCAGCACCACGGCCATCCCTTCGCCGCGCAGCACCGAAATCAATTCCCAGACCGCGATCCGCGCCTGGGGATCTAAACCGGTGGTCGGTTCATCAAGAAAAATCACGCGTGGGCGATGCAAAACCGCGCGCGCAATCATTAAGCGGCGTTTATAGCCGCCTGACAAAGTTTCTGGAAACTGATCAGCAAATGGCGCCAAGCCGAATTGCTCGAGAATCGCCTCAATGCGCGCGGCCAAGTCGGCCGGACGCGGGCGGAAATAGCGCGCGCTCTGCTGCAGATTGCCGCGCACGGTAAAATCCGCATCACAGGTGTCGTCCTGCGTGCACACGCCCAATTGTCGCCGCGCCGCATCTGGTGCACGGTGCAGGTCGTGGCCAACAATGCGGATCGATCCGGCGTCCGGACGCAGAAATCCATAGCACATGCGCAAACAGGTGGTTTTTCCGGCACCATTGGGACCAAGCAGGCCCAGCACTTCACCCGCGTGGCAGGTGAGATCAACCCCGTCGACGACGCGTCTTCCGCCGAGATGCTTGACGAGCCCGCGCGCCTCGAGCAATGGCGCGGATGGGCCAACCATTCCGGATGATGGGGCCGTAAACATGGCCGGGGTGGTCAATTCTGAGGTGCTGGCAGTGAGCATAATATTCGATTCGGGTGGATCATGAATGCGGGGCAATTCGCCGCGCCACGATTCGGCGTTGAACAAAGAGCCCCTGCACATACGCCTGCGCCAACTCGATATTCCGCAGCAACATCGCGGGTGTGTGCCGGGTTTTCGCAATCAGCATCGACCCTTGCCAGATGCTGTTTAGCAACCAGCCGATCTCCTCGGCATCCCAGCTGCCGATCGGCTCGTGGCGCGCGCGCGCTGCGCTCAGCAGGCGCACCATCATCGCCGTCCACTCGCCCAGATGTCCGGCACATTGCGCCCCAATGGCGGGGTTCTGCAACGCCAATTCCTGGGCCATCATACCAACCATGCACAGATAGGGCTCGTCGTGCGTGGTGGTGAAGGACTTCATGATCGCAAACAAGGCATCCAGTTGATCCAGCGGATCGGCCTGCGGGTCCGCCCACGCTGCCGCATAGAGGCGTTGGCCCATCACGCCCCAGGCATCGATGGCCGCCCGGCAGATTGCCTCTTTGCTGGCGAAGTGGTGGAAGAAGCTGCCCTTGGTCAGCCCGGCCGCGGCGCAAATCGCATCGACCGTGGTCGTGGCATAGCCCTGTCGCAGCATCATCGCCTGGGTAGCAGCGATCAAACGCGATTGGGTTTCCGCTGCTTTTTCGGCTTGGGTTGGGGATATCTTCATACCGACTGGTCGGTTTAGCTTCTGTGAGGGCTCTGGCAAGCGCGCCTCAGTTGCTCTGGGCGCATCAAAGGGTTTCCCCGTCCACCCGGCTTGCGGATGGTATGGGCGTGCCCGCTCCCTCACGATCCACCATGGCCGAATCCTGGTGGCAGCTGTGGTTGGTGCCGGACCGCCCGGGGATCCGCCAATTCGTCTTAGTGGCGCTGGCCTTGGCTGCCCCCCTCCCGGCGGTGATGATCGGCCCGGATTGGGTGCTGCCTGCCCTGGCCGGCGGCATCATCCTGGGGCTGGGACTGGGAGTCGGGTGGTGCGTACTGTATGCCCGCCAGTGGCTGCGCGCCGCGCCCGTGACCACCGTGGTGGTCTTTGCGCTCGCGGCCTTGTGCCTGCTCCATGTCGAAATTCTGCCGCGCTGGGAATTATTGCTGCGGCTACAACAGGCGCGCCAGGAATTTACCAGTTATGCGGTGGTTGCCGCCAGCGCTCCCGAGACCCCACCGCCGCGCTATGCCCGTGGCCCCGATCAGGTGATCTCCGCGCGTGGGGAAAACGGGACCCTGGTGTGGACCCATGTTCCGTTGCGCCGATGGAGTCCCTGGGGCTGGCTGGATCGCGCCTGGCTGGTGCAACCGCACCAGGGCGAAGCCATCATCTGCTGGAATCGCACCGAACTGGAGCGCGCGTTGGGCAGGACTCCTAAGAAATAGAATTTTATAGCGCTGTCCGCAATCATCTCGGCGGGCATCCCCAGCTCTGCAGTCCGCTCGACATCGTTAACCGCGGCGGCAGCGTAACCACACGTTTAAATCGGCGATGGTGCCAGAAATATTGTTCCGGATGGGCCGCAATCATCGCCGCTAGGACATCCATGCAGCACTGGGTGGTTTCCTCATCCGTGGCGGCCGCGGGCACCGGACGGCCGGCGATGAAAATGTGCTCGCCATTACCGCAGCGTAGACTGACTCCGGGCACCAGGAGGGAACGCGAGAGCCGTGCCAGCACCGCTGGTCCGGTGTGCAGGCGCGTGGGCACCCCGAGAAAATATCCCTCGCAGCCTTCGTGTCGCCGCGGCAGCTGATCCGCCATCAACCCGAGGCAACCGCCCCCGCGCAGCAGACGCAGCACACTGAGCATATCCGTCGAACGTCCGTGCTTGGCGAAGACGATTGAAATGCCGGATTGGATGCGCAAAGCGACCTGCACATCATTGAGCACCTGGTCGCGTTGACGCCGGGCAAACACCATCATTTTCCCGGTCGCGCGCGCCACTGCCGCGCCTGCCGCATCCCAATTCCCCAGATGCAGCGAGACGAATACCATGCCCCGGCCCCCGCGCCGCAGATGCGCCAGCCACTGGGGATTCAGGATGCGCGCTGGCACCGGACAGGAATGAATGCCCCAGGCCTCGACAAAGGTCGCAGCGACATGCTGATAACAGCGCTGTGCGACGCGGCGACGATGGCGACCGCGCAGATGCAGAGTGCGCGCAAGATTGCTGCTTACCGTCGCACGACGCACGCCGAGATGGAAGGCGCAGGCACCCAAGGCTGCACCCAGACGTGCCGCAGTATCCGGGGCCAAGCCCGCAAAGGCGAAGAGGACAGAGCGATAGAAGGAAACCCACATGCGCGTGGCGAGCGTGCGCCCAGGACCGGGCAACACAATCTCCGGAGCGGGCAATGCCGGCTGCGAACACGCGTGACATAACAGCCACATCACTGTCACATCGCCGCCACATCGCCGCCACATCGCCGCCACATCGCCGACATATCTGAAGGATTTCGCTCCTTCCGGCCCGTCTGCTGGCAGTCACACTGCGGCTATGACTGCGCGCGCCGCCCCGGATTCCCTCACGCTCCACGTTGACGAGCTCTGTCGCCGCGCCCGCCCCGCCGCGCGGATCGTTGCCGTCACCAGCGATGCGCAGCGCCGCGCGGCCCTGCACGCCGCCGCTGATGCCCTGGCTGCGGCCGCACCGACCATTCTTGCCGCCAACGCTGAGGATGTGCAACGCGCCCGCACAGACGGGCTCGCCAGCGCCATGGTCGACCGCCTGATCCTGAATGACCAACGCCTCGCCAGCGTCATCGCCGATCTGCGCGCTATCGCCGAGCAGGACGACCCCGTCGGGCGCATCCTTGAAGAACGTCCCATCGCCCAAGATGTGCGCATGCAGAAAATTGCCGTGCCCATCGGCGTCGTCGCAATTATTTTCGAAAGCCGGCCGAATGTCACCGTCGATGCCGCTGGGCTGTGTCTGCGGGCGGGCAACGCCTGCATTCTCCGCGGCGGCAAGGAGGCCGTGGCTTCGAACCGCGCCCTCGCCGCGGCGTTTCGGTCCGGCCTCGAACAGGCCGGGTTGCCGGCTGACGCGGTGCAATTAGTCCACGAACAGGACCGCGCGCTGATCCCGCTGCTGCTCGCCCGCGAAGATGCCATCGACATCGTCGTCCCCCGCGGTGGCGAGGCGCTGATCCGCTCGGTGGTGCAGTGTTCCAAAGTGCCGGTGATCAAACATGACAAGGGCGTATGCTCGTTGTACGTGCACGCCGCTGCCGATCAGGCCATGGCCGAAGCACTGATCATCAACGCGAAATGCCAACGCCCCGGCGTGTGCAATGCGATCGAACATATTTTTGTCGACGCCGCCGTCGCCACGGTATTCCTCCCCCGCTTGGCGCAAGCCTTGCAGGCACAAAAAGTCGAAATCCGCGCCGATGAACGCGCCCTGCCGCTGATGCCGGGCGCCACTGCTGCCACTAGCGCCGATTGGGACACAGAATATCTCGACCTGATTCTCGCGGTCAAAGTGGTCGATGATCTGGATGAAGCGATCCGCCTGACCGCCACCTACGGCAGTGCGCACAGCGACGGCATCATCACCGCCGACTCCGCAGCCGCCGAGGAATACTTGCGCCGTGTCGATAGCGCCTGCGTCTACCACAACGCCTCGACCCGCTTCACCGACGGCGGCCAATTTCTCCTCGGCGCCGAAGTCGGCATCTCCACCAACCGCCTGCACGCCCGCGGTCCGATGGGAGTACAGGAATTGTGTACGTATAAATACGTATTGCGAGGCGAGGGGCAGGTTCGTTTGTAGATTTTCTTCGTATTTTTATTTTCTGTGCTGTCTGAAAGTCCTAGGTCCTAGGTCCTGGGTCCTAAGTCCTCGAGGGCATTCTTATTAAGAGGTTCCTTCTGTAATTTCAGGGAATACTACTGCATTATGGCCCGCAGATATGGGTAGCGATCATTCAAACACTGCGGGGACCTCGGACATAGGACATAGGACATAGGACATAGGACATAGGACATAGGACAAGTAGCAATTTCAAGCCGCGCGCTGACACGCATGTTCAAGCACTTCGCGAAGACGATCGGCATGGATGAGGGGACGGCCATTTTCCTCCCAGGCGTGCAGCAGGATTTCGACCGGCGCCCACACGGCGAAGGTCTGTTCGTTGCTGCGGCAGCGATGCAGCGCCTCGTGGCAGCAGGCTAACGCGCTGCCGACATCCCGGAGGCGCAGGGCGGTGACCACGCGCATGCGCAGGGCGCGCCCTTCCGCGGTGGTAGGTTGCTCCAGCGCAGCGAGCGCTGCCGCCGCGAGCTCTGACCCTCCAGGCAGCACCGAATCGGCGGCAGGTAATTGCGGTTGCCCGTCGCGCAGCACGGTACCGACCGGAGTCCCCGCGCGGACCAGGGCAAGAACGTCACTCAAGATGGCGACCTCCGCCGGGCTAAAGCGGCGCTGGCCCTTGACCGTCCGCATCGGCATCGGCCAACCGTAGCGTCTCTCCCACAACCGCAGCAAAGCCGCGCTGACTCCAAAGCGAGCACACACGGACCGGGTATCCAAATAGCCACCGAGGGTGGTGACGTTGATCGAGTAGCTCATGACATCTCCTTCAGCACCGGGGGTTAGCAACCGGCGATGGCCCTATCCTCTGAACTCTGTTGCCTATGATAGTTAGAATGATTCACGATACACATCGGATTTTCCGATGTATTTTACTCTTATCTCTAGATGGTTAGTTGTACGTCGTCCTGCGTCCTGCGTCGCGAGGTCCGAGGTCCGAGGTCCGAGGTCCTCGAAGGATTTGCGGGGGAGGAGGCGGCTCCTACGCGAGGATCGCCGCAAGGTATGCGAGGACGCAGGACGCAGGACGCAGGACGAGGTGGCAATCAAAAAAAGAAAAATGTGAATTGGAAAATAGAAAATTAACTCAAGCCAAAAAATACATCCATCACGTTTGTTCGGGTTGGTCCAGTGATGAGTAGATCGTTCAACTTTTTTAGGAATGGGTATGCATCGTGGTCAGCCAAGGCGCGGCGGAAATCGAGTCCGGCGTAGTCTGCGCGACGGGCGCTGGTGCCATCAACAAAAGCGCCCGCTGCGTCGGTTGGGCCGTCGCTACCGTCGGTGCCGGCGGCGAGGACATGGACATCGGCATGACCCGCCAATTTCCCGACGCAGGCGAGGGAGAATTCCTGGGCGCGCCCGCCGGTACCCGGAGCTGCGCCCAGGGTTACCGTGGGTTCGCCGCCCGCGAGCAACACATGGGGCCCGCGGTGGCCGGCTGCCTGGGTCACCAGCTGACGGCAAAATCGGTCTGCGGCCGCGACCGCCTCGCCGGTGAGCGGTTCTGCGATCACGGTGACCGCACAGCCCAGCTCCTGGGCGCGCACGGCGGCAGCGGCCACGGCGATGCGGTTCGAGGCGACCACTGTGTGGGTGACCCGCGAAAAACACGGCGCTCCGGGTTTCGGCGTTTCCGGTTCCGTGCCGGCCACTCCGTTCGCTATGAGCGTCTGCACCGCGGGCGGCAGGCGCACGCCATACTGGACGATGGCCGCGGCGACCTCGGCCCAGGTGCTGACATCGGCGCAAATCGGGCCCGAGGCAATCGTACTGAGATCATCCCCGATCACATCGCTGAGCACGCAGACCTCTACCCGCACCGGCGCACCGGCCACCTGCGCCAAAACCGCCGCCACATGCCCACCGGTGATACGACTGAGATGTTTACGCACCGCATTCATCACGGTAATTGGCGCCCCGCTGGCGAGCAAACCCTGATTCACCAGCTGCAGATCGGCCAAGGTCACTCCGGGTCGCGGCAGGGCGAGTAATGCCGACGCACCACCCGACCAACAGGCGACGACCAGATCATCAGCACGCACCTGCTGCAGCACATCCCACAGCGCCTGCGCCCCGGCTTGCCCAGCCGCGTCGGGCACGGGATGCCCACCCGGATACACGGCAATTCGTTGCAGCGGCAAGCCGTGCCCATGTTTGACCACGATCACGCCTGCGGTGATGCGATCGCCAAATTCATCCTCAAGCGCAGCCGCCATTGGTGCCGCCGCCTTGCCAGCCCCAATCACGAACAGACGTCGGACACCAGCAAGATCGATCGGCTGCGCCTGCAGCCATTTCCGCACCGCCGCCTGCGGCTCCACCGCCGCCACCGCAGCGTCAAAACAAGAGCGGAGTATTTCTCGTGCCTGCATAACAGCAGCATCACCGTACTCACTTCACTACAATACCTGCGTAGGACTTCTGACTCTCGTGCTGAGTAAGATTTTTTCGTCCTGCGTCCTTTAAGAAGTCCTATGTCCTATGTCCTATGTCCTATGTCCTATGTCCTATGTCCGAGGTCCTCGCAAGGTTCCCCTGGCGGAATATGAGCAACCCGTCCGAACCCATCTTATGCCACACCGGCCTCCTATATTCTCTGGAAATACCTTTTCTCACTATCGCGGACATAGGACATAGGACATAGGACATAGGACTGAGTTCACGAAAGACATACCACCTTTCGAAATCCATCGGCCCCACTACTCTCCTGATCCTACCGGAGCATCCATGGCCAAAGCCGTCATCAACCCGCGCATTCGCGGCTTCATCTGCACTACTTCGCATCCCACCGGCTGCGCCGTCAACGTGCGGCGTCAGATCGCCATTGCCGAGGCAGCCCAGCTGCCGCAGACCGTCGGCAATGCGCTGGTCATCGGCAGCAGCGCCGGCTATGGCTTGTCCTCCTTGATCACCTTGGCCTTTGGTCATCGCGCCAAGGTCCTCGGCTGCTGCTTTGAGCGCCCCGGCAAAGAAGCCAAGCCCGGTTCTGCAGGCTTCTACAACCTCGCCGAGGTTCATACCCAGGCCAAGGCTAAGGGACTGACCGTCGAGACCATCAACGGCGATGCCTTTGCCCCGAGCGGCAAAGAAGCCGCGATCGCCGCACTCAAGGCCCGCTTCGGCAAGCTCGACTATGTCGTCTACAGTGTCGCGACGCCTAAGCGCACCGACCCTGCTACGGGCGTCACTTACACCAGCACGCTGAAACCCATTGGGCCGGAATACCACGCCAAGACCATCGATCTGGATACCGACGAAATTAAACCGATCAGCATCCCCACTGCGAGCGACGCCGATGTCGAAGCGACGATCAAGGTCATGGGCGGCGATGATTGGAAAATGTGGATCGATGCGCTGCTCGCGGCAGATCTGCTCGCCCCGGGCTGCCGCGTCGTCGCGTATAGTTATATCGGCCCGCAGATCACCCACGCGATTTACCGTGCCGGCACCATAGGTCGCGCCAAGGATCACCTCGAAGCTACCGCGCACACCATCGACGCCGAATTGAAAAAGAAGCTCGGCGGCGGCGCTTGGGTCAGCGTCAATAAAGCCCTGGTCACCCAGGCTTCGAGCGCGATCCCGGTGGTCCCCCTCTATATTTCCCTGCTTTACAAGGTGATGAAAGCCCAGGGCAGCCACGAAGGCACCATCGAACAGATGGTACGGCTGTGGAAGGATCATCTCGCCCCCGGCAAGACGCCGCAGGTCGACGAAAAAGGGCGTATCCGCGTCGATAATCAGGAATTGGCGCCCAAGGTGCAGAAAGAGACCGATGCTCTGTGGGCTCAGGTCGACAGCGCCAACCTCATGTCCATTTCTGACTACGCCAGCTTCAAGCGTGAATTCCGCGGTCTGTTCGGATTTGAAGTCGACGGCGTCGATTATGAACAGCCGGTGGAAATCGAAGCGTCAATCGGATGAGCAAGATCAGCAAGAGCGCCGCATCAGCGCCGGAAACGCCGCCAGCGCCGGAAGTATTCACCCTGCATACGGTGAGTCTGGCCGGGAATGGCCAGCCGTTGTTCGCGGCCCTGGCCACAGCCATTCCCGGGCTCGGTCGACGCCACGCGCGCGAGGCCATTCTCGCCGGTCTGGTGACGGCGGGGACAACCACGCTGCGCACACCGAATCTCATCATGGAGGTGGCGACTTTCATTCATCTGGATCTGCGCCAGGGCATCCGCGCGGCGCGCAAAGCGCAAGAGTCCGGCGCCGCGAGCGGCACCGCCTTCAAACCGTTTACTATTCTGCATGAAGACCCGCACGTCCTGGTGGTCGACAAGGCCGCCGGAGTGCTGTCGGCACCGGTCCGCGATGATGCCCGCGATGATGATGATGATGGCGGCCATGTCGCCGAACATCTGCGCACCATGTGGCGCAGCAAAGGGCGCAAGGGCGTATTCATCGGGCAGATCCATCGTCTGGATCAAGAGACCTCGGGCTGTTTGTGCTTTGCCATGGCCCGCACCGCGCAGCGCGTGCTCGGCGCGCAATTTTCCGGCGACGCCGCCGGGCGCATCTATCGCTGCATCGTCTCGGGATCTCCGCGTGCGGACAGCGGCACCGAAAGCAATCGCCTGGGTCGCGGTGACGACGGCCGCCGCTCGGTGGTCGACGAAGACGCGCCGGGCAAAGACGCGATCACCCATTGGAAAGTCATCCAACGCCACGGGGTGTGTTCGGAATTGGAAGTTCGGCTAGAAACCGGCCGCACGCATCAAATTCGCGTTCATCTCGCCGCCATCGGCCATGCAGTCCTGGGCGATCGTTTGTACGGGCGCACGGTTTCCCCGGCAGCTCCGCGGGTGCCCCGCCTGATGCTGCATGCGTGGAAACTCGAACTTGATCATCCGCGCACTGGCCTGCGCCTGAGCGTCACCGCGCCACTGCCGGCGATTTTTGCCGAGGTCATCGCCAGCGTGCCACCATCGCCGCATGCGCGCCGGGCTATTCCGCCAGCCAACCCCGTGCCGCCCACCGCCAAGGCACTGGTTCCTGGCAAGCCCGCTGGGCGGGTGCCAGCCGCCGCGCCAGACGCCCGGCAAGACCGGCCATCTCGGCCCGGCCGGGAGTCGTTGGTGGCTGCGAAACCAACCTCGCGTTCACCGCGGCATCTCAGCGAATCCCGCAGTGCCACGCCAGAAACCGCGCCAAAAGCAGCGTCGCTCCGACATCCCGAGCGCACAGAAGGCAAGGGCAAGGGCGACTATAAAGCCAAGGGTGACTATATAGCCAAGGGTGACTATAAAGCCAAGGGTGACTATAAATCTAAAGACGAATCTAAGAGCAAGGGCGAGCACAAAGCCAAGAGTGAACACAAAGCCAAAGCCGGAAAACCGGGCAAAGTTAAGAGCCCGAAAAAGCGCGCCATCATCGTCACGCCGCGCTCACCGAGCGGCACCACTCGCGCGCCTTCCGCTCAGCCCTCTGCTGGTACCTCCGGTACATCGCCCCGACCACGCCGCCCGCGCTGAGCCATGATCCGCGCCCTCGCCTGCGCCGCGGCATTTTTCCTCTTCGCGTGCCAACCCTTGGCGGGGAAATGGTTGCTACCCGCCTTCAGCGGCGCCCCAGCGGTGTGGATCGCGTGTTTATTGGTGTTCCAGCTCGCAGTCATTCTCGGGTATGGCAGCGTCTCTTTTGTATTACGCCTAGCGCCGCCCAGGCGCCGCGTCGCTTTAGTCACGCTGACGGTGCTCGCAGTCAGTCTCATCGTCGGGCGCGGCCATCCCGCCGTGAATACGGACTGGGGTCATCCGGCCTGACCGTCATTATCAGTCTGAGCACCTGGATTGTACCCGCGGCGGTGCTGTTGGCGATCACCAGTCCGCTGCTGCAACACGAGCGCCACCGTCGCGGTGATCAGGATCCGTATCGGTTATCAGCGTGGTCGAATGTCGGCTCGCTACTGGGCCTGCTCAGTTATCCGGTGCTGATCGAACCCTGGCTGACCCGCACCCAACAAACGTTCATTTTTGCGGACGAGCCGTCATCGGCAGCGCGTTGACGTGGTCGGCGCGGATGCCCGCGGTAACCCGCGTGGCGACAGCGGGTCGACGCCTGGCACGCTGGTGGATATTTCCAGCCCTGGGCACGGTTCTTTTGGCCGGACATACCCAAGTTTTAAGTCAAGAAATTGCGCCCATTCCTCTGCTGTGGGTGCTGCCCCTGGCGCTGTATCTGATCACCTGGATCGTCCCCTTTGCGCATCCGCGCGGGTATCATCGCGGCGCTGCGATCAGCTTGGCGGCGCTGGCGATGGTTGGGCGCACGGCCCTTTTATGGTACATTCCCGTTCCCGGCCCCGGGTTGGCGATCACCCTGGAATTGATCGTCCTCGGGCTTGGGTGCTGGTGCTGCCATGGGGAAGTGGCTCGCCTGCGCCCGCCGCCAGCACAGTTAGAACAATTCTGGCTGATCACCGCCCTGGGCGGCGCCGCCGGAACCTGCGTGGTGGTGATCGGCGCCCCGCTGCTGTTGGTCAGCACGGTCGAGCACCGCATCGCCATCGCGGTGGTGCTTGCCATAGCGGCGCTGAGCCCGCGCCTGAATGCGACCCGGCACGCGTGGCGGTATGGACTGGTCGGGGTCCTGATCTTGGTGGTCGGGCTCGCCGCCCAATCAGTTGGCACCCTGCGCGATGGCTACGTGTATGCGCAGCGTTCATTTTTTGGCGTCCTGCGGGTCCGCGATATCGCAGATGGGCAGGCGGCACGGCGCCTGCTCTATCACGGCGGCACCGCGCATGGCATCGAAATGACAGAGGCCATCACGCCGCCCCGACCTGCGGCGTATTATGGCGAGACCTCGGGCGTGGGGGCGGCTTTTCAGTATTTTCGTGATCAGAAAAATCGTCCGCCGCTGTGCGTCGCCGCGGTCGGCCTGGGCATCGGCACGGTGGCCTCGTGGCTGCGCCCGGGTGATCACCTTACCTTCGTCGAAATTGATCCCGCGGTCACCGCCATCGCCCACACCTATTTCCGCTTCCTCGCGGAAAGCCCGGGGACCATCGCCGTACAGCACGGCGATGGTCGCTTGGTTCTTGCTCAGGCTGCTGGTCCTTACGACCTGATCATTCTTGACGCGTTCAGCGATGGCGCCGTTCCGGTGCATTTATTGACCGCCGAGGCCTTCGCTATCTGGCAGCGCCTGCTCGCGCCGGGTGGCCTGTGCTGCGTGCATATTTCCAACCGCTATCTCGATCTGGAACCGGTGGTGCGCGCCGCTGCGGATTCCTGCGGGTGGCAGCACCTGATCATCGATGACGCACCCCCGCCCGCCGCGCAACCGCGCTGCCTGGATTCGATCTGGTTGCTCGCCGGTGATCCCACGACCATCGCCGGGCTTCCCGCCGCGCTGCGCACCCGGGCGAGTGCAGACCCGGACTTGCGCCGGCTATGGACCGATGAACGCAGCGATCTGTGGGCTATTTTGCGCAGCAATGCGGACCCTTAGCGCCAACGCGGCAAGTGGGGATCAGCCCGCCGTTATCGTTATGAATTATCGCGCCGGCACCGGTGCGGCGACGCTTGCCGCGGGCAGCGTCTGCGCCAATTCACCCAGCCCGGTGAATAATTGCCACACCGAGGCACACGAGCCTTGCCACGGGGTGAAATTATCGGTCAAGGTCGCCAGCCGTGGGGCCAGCGCCTGGGCGGTCGCGGCGTCGTCGCCCGCGTCGGCCAGGCTCGCCACGACTTCGGCGAGAATGGCGACCTGGGGATGGCTTTGCCCGTGCACGCGGCCGACCTTTTCGGCGAGATAACGCAAGGCACCGGCTTGTTGCTGCCAGGCCGGGGCTACGCGCGCCGCGGGTTTGCGGCAGCCGCAGACCGCGGTGAGCAGGGTCATGATGCGCGGTTCCGCGCTGGCCCGGGGCACGTCATAAGCCGCCGCCAAACTGTCAGCCAGGCCAAGCAAACGTTCGTGGGTGCCGTTGCCCATGTCGTCATGTTCCATGGCGCGATAGGCACGCAGTAGACCGGCATCCTCGTCGGCGGACAGCATCTGCTGCGCGAGCGGGAAGAGCACCTCGTTCTCTTTGCGAATATGCTCACGCAATAATGCGACATAGGCATCGACGTTGACCGCGAAGACATCGGGCTTCTGCGCCGCGCAGGCGTCGACCATGGCCGCGATCAAGGCGCGACCTTCGACATGCTCAGAGCGCATCACCGCGGTGGGGCCGAAGCCGGGCGACTTGGCTTCCAAAGCGGGAAAGAGGATGTCCTCTTCTTTGCCGTGGTGGCAGCGATCGGCGAACTGGCGCAGGATCTCCAGAGCCTGATCGGCATGCGGCTGCGGGATAGCCCGGCGGGCGACGCCGCGGATGGCAATGCGCTCGAGGCTGGTCAGGACCTGAAGGATGACCGCGTGTTCTCCGCCGAGGATGCTGACCGCGGAAACCTGATCGAGGTCCATGGGCGGGAGATCGTGGTGGTGGTAGTGGCAGTTCGACATGGGGACATCCTTCAGGTGACGGGGTACAGGAGTTCCCTAGTCAACCTCATGCCAATTTATAAGTCATGTTAAGAAATAATCTTACGTTATTCTTGCTCATCCTGATGTAATCATTATGATATCATTCCTCCCCTGGAATCGATCATAATGAGCATGTCGTGAGCATCTCGATAGGCGAACTCGGCGAAGTCGCCCTCAGTCTGACCCAAGGCTTGGCCACTCCAGACCGCTATCGCAGCCTATTAGCGGCGGTGCAACGCGTGGTGCCCTGCGACGCTATCGCGATCCTGCGCTGCGACGGAGATGTCCTGGTCCCGGTAGCGTGGTCGGGGCTGGTGCCCGAAGTCGCCGGGATGCGCCTGCATGCTGCCGACCACCCGCGTCTGGCTGCGATCCTCGCCAGCGCCACCGGCTCGGCACGTCCGCGCCCGGTACGCTTCCCCGCCTCCAGCACCCTCCCGGATCCGTGGGATGGTTTGATGAAGGTCGATCCACACGCCTGTGGCCGCGTCCATGCCTGCATGGGCTGCGCTCTGGTGGTCGACCAACGCAACATCGGCGTGCTGTCCGTCGACGCGGTGGAGCCTGAAGCTTTCGCCAAACTCGACGATGACATTATTGCCACCTTCGCCGCCCTGGCCGCCGCCGCCTTGCATGTCAGCGGTCTCATCGAAGCCCTGGAGCGGGCAACCCAGCGCCAAGGCGTGGTTTTGCGCCGTCTGGCCGAGGAACATCGCGGTGACAGCACACGCCTGCTGGGCAGCGGGCCCGCCATGCAGCGGCTGCGCGCCGACATTGATCAGGTCGCCGCCAGTGACTTGGCGGTGCTCATCACCGGCGAAACCGGCGTCGGCAAAGAGTTAGTGGCCAAAGCCATCCATGCCGCGTCCCCACGCGCCCATGAACCGATCATCACCCTGAATTGCGCGGCGCTGCCCGAGAACTTGGTTGAAAGTCAATTATTCGGCCATCTGCGCGGCGCCTTTACCGGCGCCACCGCTGATCATGCCGGAATTTTTGAAGTTGCCGATGGCGGCACTGTCTTTCTCGACGAGGTCGGAGAAATGCCTCTGGCCATCCAGGCGAAATTATTGCGCACCTTGCAGCAGGGCGAGATCCAACGCATCGGCGCCAACAAGCCAAGCCGCGTCGACGTGCGCGTACTTGCTGCCACCAATCGCGATCTGGCGCTTGAACAGGCCCAGGGCCGTTTTCGCACCGACCTCTATTTCCGCCTCGCCGTATTCCCCATCGCGGTGCCCGCCCTGCGTGAACACCATAGCGATATCCTGCTCATCACCGGCAACATCCTGGAACGGGAATCCAGACGCCTGGGCCAGGGCCGCATGCGCCTGGACGAATCAGCGCGGACGGCGTTATTGGCGTACGCCTGGCCCGGAAATGTCCGCGAATTGGAACATGTACTGATGCGCTCTGCCGTGCGCGCAAAGCATGCCCAGCCCGGCGCGACAGCGATCGTGATCCAGGCCACCCATCTGGGCCTGGACGGACAGGTTCATTCGCTGCCATCCATAATACCGCTCGCGCCGATACTGGCGCCGCCGCCGGGCACCACCCAAGCGCACAGCTTGCGCGAACAACAGGATAATTTCACCCGCCACGTGGTGCAACAGACCCTGACGCAACAGGATGAAAATTGGTCGGCCGCCGCGCGGGCGCTGGCCGTCACTCCGTCGAATCTGCAACGCCTGGCCCAGCGCCTGGGCTTGCGCCCCGACTGAACCGCAGCGGGACGGCAGACGACGACCGTCCTGCCTTTATTCCGCCACCTATTCCGCCAAGGCGCCGACGGCACCTTTGATCGCAAAAACTTCACCCAGGCCGTCGACGAGCAGGCGATCGGCATAAAAATGGCGCGCGACCGCCACCGTGCAGGCATCACTGGCGAGAATGTCGACCCCGACGAGGCGACCGGCCTGGGCCAGGCGGTGCGCTTGTGCTTCGGCAGGTTCGGCATCGCCATCAGAACGCGGGACCACTCCCAAGCGGGCCTGCGGTATCTGCGCCACCACCGCGAGAGCGCCGCGCAAAGCGAGTTCCACCGCCTGATCACCCGCACCCTGGTCGGCCCAACCGATCAGCACCGCCTGCCCCTGGACACCTTCCGGCAGGCCACCAAAGGGACGCACGGCGTGCAAGACCTGCGCTGCGGCCTGCGCAGGATCACTACACGCGGTCAGATCGCAGACAATTAACGCGGATGGGCCGCTGGTGAAACTGCCAGTACCAAAGCCACGCAGCACAAGGCGTTCGACTGATTCGCGTAAACGTTCGTGTTCATCCAGGCGTTGTTGCAGGCCGTTAAAGGCCTGGGCGACCTCGGCGAATTCGTCGGAACTGCCAACGGCGAGCCGATACCGGCGGTCCCCTTCGGCAGCGGTGCGCAGGCCATGGACCAGTCGGTCGATCGGCCGTTGGAAACGCCGCGCAATCAGCCATGCGGCAGCAAAGAATCCCAACAGGATGCCGATTTCGAGTAAACCGACATACCACCAGATGCCCCGGCGCAACGCAATCAGATGCGATTCGGCAATATCCAGGCCGACGATGCCGGCCACGTCGCCCGTAAAATTGCCGGAAACATCAGTCGGGCTGCGGATCGGCGCGTAGCCCGACATAGTGACCCCCCATTGATCGACGGTCGGTTCATCATCCGCGGTCGCCCCGGAAAATGCCTCACGCATGCGCGGAGCGCGGGCGGTGTCGTAACGGTCCCCAAAAATGGCCCGGCGCTCATTCGGATCGATGATGCCGTTGCCGTCATTGTCGACCTCATCGCTGGCGTCGACGACAAAGACCAAACTGCCATCGCGGGCGGTCGCCGTATCGCGGGCGAGGCTATAGATATAGCGCACCCGCGGCTTGCTGGCGAGAAACCGCCGTAACTCTGCAAAAATCTTTTCCTGGGCTACCACATCACCGCCCGCGGCGGCGATCTGGTCATCATGGTTGAGCAGCAGGGCCGCCGCCGACGCCGACGAAGCAAGTTCTTCGCGCCATTTGCCGACCTGGATCGCGATGGCATGGCGGGCGATCAATATTCCGGCCGCAGCTGCCGCGGCGGAACTGACCAGCCACAGGACAATGGTCAGGCGCACCGCAAAGGGCAGTCGACGTGGCCGCGGCGCAATCACGGTGGCGGCGGTGCCGCGGCTTTCGGTGCCCGCCGGGCGCACCGTTTCGCTAACCAGCGTGGTGCCACTGAATCCCGCCAGCGTCGCGGTTGGTCTAACCGTGGTGCGCGTCGCGGCGCTGGCCGTGCTCGGGGTGCCAATCACGGTGGCCGCGGTCAGGCCCGGATCTTGACGCAATTGGTCGAGTCCGCGCAACGCCGCTGCCGCATCGCGAAACCTGCTTTCCGGCGTAAAGGCAACCAGACGGTCCAGCCACTGCGCCAACGCAAGCGGCACACCCAGATTGAGCTCGGCAATCGGCGGCAGCGGCACATGCGCCAGATGCTGGATCAACGCCAGGCCCTTCATGCTGGCATAGGGATGACTGCCGGTCGCCAATTCCACTAATGACACGCCCAGGGCATAGAGATCACTGGCCACGCCGTGATTCTCACCGCGCGCAACTTCCGGGGCCAGATAACGCACCGTGCCGACAACCTCGTTAGCATTGGTCAGACGCTCGCTCTCCGACCTGCCAGCAGCTAGCGTCGCCAAACCAAAATCAGCTATTTTTATTAAACCCTGTCCCGCCAAAAGAATATTCGCGGGCTTGATATCACGGTGTAGCACGCCGGCGCGATGGGCCGCATCCAGACCTGATAATATCTGCCCCGCGTAATCGACGAGCCGGACCGGCGCCAGCGGACCGCGATCCCGCAGCACCCGCAGCAACGACGGACCATCCACCAATTCCATCACCAGGTAGGGCGGATCGGCCTCGGGCGCACAATCAAATATCGCCACCACGTGCGGGCTGCCCAAGCGGGCCAAGGCCCGGGCCTCGTGCAGAAAGCGGGTCAGGGCGACATCGTCCAGGCGGGTGCGCTCGCCCACCTGCTTGATCGCGACCTCTCGCTCCAAGGCCGGATCGTAGGCGCGCCACACCACCCCCATGCCGCCGCGGCCGAGTTCGCCACGCAGCAGGTATTTGCCGAGCCGCTGCGGAGTGGTCACAGTCCCACAATGGCGGCCCTCAGCCAGCGATCCACAGGACCCGTACCGGAACGCGATTCCATCCTTCTCTACGGCGACCATCGTAGATATACAACGATGAAGAAGGCGTCAAGACCAGTCGGGGTTTTGGTGATGAGCACCAGCTCCCTCTTGCCTCTCTGCGGTTTGCAGGGGATGATGACCGGGCGGCATCGTCGTGAGCCGATGCCACTTATGCCTGGACCTGAGCCCTCGGACGCCTGCTAAGACGCCATGACCGAACCGCTTGTTCCTTTCGGCCGACCCACGGCCGCCGGTGGCCCAGCCCCCGGCGCGAACGAACCGTTAGCGCGCCTAGTCGAAAACATCGCCCGCCTGATCGACCGCCTGCATCCCCCCGGCAGCGCGGCGATGCCGCCGGGCCTATCTGGTGCCACTGCCCGCCTACGCCGCAGCCTGACCGACAATGCGGTCGATGCTGCCAGTCTCGCCATTCTCAGCCTCAAGGAGATCCTGCACGAAGTCGAAAGCCTGCGCGAACGCACCGCCTATCTCGACGCCGCCAGCGGCAAAGCCTTCGCCGAACTCAATACCACTGAACATCGCCTGCGCGAACTCAGTGGACAAATTAACCATCTCTGGCTGGTCCTGGCACATGCCCCGCATGTCAGCGATGCGGTGCGCGGCGTCGCCACGGATACTTTGTCCGACAGCGATAGCCGCATTCAGGCTTTGCGCGCTGCATTGACCGCGGCACCGGTCGCCAGCGATTCCGCTCTGGCGGATCAAGTGCGCACCCTGCGGGAAAAAGCCGCGGCCCTGCGCAAGGATCACGGCCGCGCCTCTGACGAGGACCTGCGCCAACGGCACGAAGTCGAAATGTCCGAATTGCGCCGTCGCCATGACGATGCGCTGGCCGCACAGCGCACCGAGGCCGACCAGAATCGCGCCGAGTTGGCCGAGCAACTGGCGCAGACCCGCCGCGCCCTGGCGATACTGGAAGCAGAAAGTACGCAATTACGCGCCACCGGTTCAGCCTCGCAGACCCGCCTCGCCGCGCTGGAAGAACGCTTGGAAGAGACCGGCACCGCGGTAACCGTCCGGCAACAGGCGCAGGATGCGACGCAGGCCAGCTTGCGCAGTGAACTCGCCAGCGCCCGGCTCCGGATCAGCGCTTTAGAAACCGAGTTGGCCGCCACCGAGTCCGAACTCGCGGAACGCGAAGCCGAACTCAGCGAACGTGAAGCCGACGCCGATTCCATCGCCGCCCTGCACACCCGGGTCAGTGATCTCGAAGCGGACAACCGCACCGCCGAAACCGATCGCGACGCTGCCCTGGCCGCGGCCGAACGCGCGCGCAGTGAACGCGACCGCTGCGCCAGCGACCTCGTCGCCGCTCAGGCGCAAATCGAAGATATCGAACGCGAAATGGCGCAAAGCAGCAGTGCCCGCCATCGCGCCATTCGCGACAGTGAGGTGCTGCGCGAACAACTCGCTGTGGCCAACCAACAGGCGGACTTGACGGCACAGGCAGACCAACGTCTGACGGCGCTGGCGGCAGATCGTGCTCGCGATCAAGTCGCTGTCGCCACCTTACAGCAAGACTTGGCGACCGCTCAAGAACACCACGACCGGGCGCAGGCCCAGCTCGCCGCGCTCACCACCGTGCACGAGGCCCAGCGCGAAACGATCGAACAGTCTCTGCGCAATCTCGACCGCCTAGCATTCGCGGCCGAGTCCATCAAACCGGCCACTCTTTCGGCCAAGACCGTCGCCAAAAAGCGCGCGGCCCTACTCGAAGCCGCGCGTGACTGGAGCGATCCTGACGCCGCGCACATCTCGGCCCAGGCCCTGGTCAGCGCCAACACAGAATTGACCACCGCTTTGCAGCAGTGGCTACAGCAGGTCCGCGATGAATTGGACATGAGCGAGACTGATGCCGCCAACCTGCTCGCCGCGCAGACCGAACACCACCGCGTGCGCACCGCGTTGACCACCGCCGAACAGCAACTGCGCCAAGCCCAGGCGCAGGCGCAGGCACACGTCGAAACGGTGACCGCGGCGCAGGCCGAGCAATCCCGCCAAGCCATACGCCTGGAAGCCCTCGACGAGGAATTACGCACCGCGCAAAGTGAACTTGCGCATGCGCGGGCCGCCGCCGAAGCCGCGGTGGAAACCGCGCAGGCTGGCGAACGCGGCCGCCGTGAAGGCGATCAGCAGCGTCTGGCGCAGAGCGAGGCCAGCCGGGCCCAGGCGCACGAAGCGGCGCACGCGGCGACCAGCCGGGCCGACGCTCTGCAACAGCGCCTGCACGCGGTCATTGCCCAGGTTGCCGCGACGGTCGATCTCGATGAACGCAGCGACGATGCCGTGGTCGAAGAAGCCCTGGCGCAGCTCCATGCGCACCTCGAAGAGATCGAATCCGCTGCCGCCAGCACGCGCAGCCAATTACGCGCTGCCGAACAGGCCCGCGCAGCCCTGCACGCAGAATTGACCGAGTTGCACACGGCCCAGGCCGCGCAGGCCGAACAGCTGAGCCAGCTCGAAACCACCCTGCGCAGCAGCGAACAGCAACGCAGCCAGCTTCAGTCCGAACGTGACACGGAGCGCGCCAGCGCCGAAGCCCGTCAGCGCGAATTGATCGCCGCACGCAGCGAACTGGCGGCCACGGGTGCGGATCTGGAATCCCTGCACACGACCATCAATGAATTAGAAGAGCGCCTGATCGCCGCCAAGACGGCCCATGACGAGAGCCACGCCCTGGGCGAGGCGATCGCCAGCGCCGACGCCGCGACCCGGGCCAGCGAAGAACGCCTGGGCGCTTTATTGAGCGCGATCAAAATGCTCGGCCACGCCGCCAATGAGGCCACTGACCGCGTCGGGGTCGGTCTGCCTGCACATTCCCGCAATCTCACCCGCACCACCGCGCGTATTGAACGCGCCGAGCACAGCGCCGATCCCACCGTGGCCGTCGCCAATGCGCGCACCGTCTGCGAACGCGCGGCAGAACAATGCGAGGCACTTGCAACCGCCCTGGCAAATGAACGCCAAGCCCGGCGCACCACCCTGGATGAACGCGATCAAGCCCGCGCCGAGAGCACCCGCCTGCACAACGACGTGGCGGGGTGGGAACAGCAATTATCGGCCCTGGCCGAGGCCCAGCAGGCAATCGTCGTTGCACAGGCGGAACAGCAACAGCTGCACACCGCGCTCAGCGCCGCCGAAGCCAGCGCACAAGAACAAACTGCGACCTCTCAGAGCGAGCTGCGCCAGCAGCGTGCCAGCGTCGACGAACTCAGCGCGCGCCTTGCCGCCAGCCAGGACGAAGCCCGCGAATTGCACGACACGTTACGCCGCGCCACCCAGGAACATGCGCGCCAGCTTCAAGACGTGCAGGACCGCGGCGAAGAACTCGCGGGTGAACTCAGCGCCGCGGTCGCCGAAGCGCAGGGCCGCGCCGAAAGTTTGACCGCCGCCATTGACACCCGCGACGAAGAATTGGCCAAAGCCCGGCAAGCCGTGGATCGTCTGCGCGCCGGCGCCGCAGATAACGCGCAGCAACAAGCCCGCGTGCGCAGCCTGAACACCCAACTCGCCGAAGCGACCGCCGCACTGGATCAATTGCGCAGCGAACGGGACGAAGACCGCGAGCGCCTGCGCAGCGTTGCGGATCTGGAAGTACGCGTCCGTGAATTGACCCAGGCCCAGCATGCCGCGCTTGCTACGGTGCGCAGCGCCGAGGCCGCGCTTTCTGATCAACGCAGCCTGCTCACCGACGCCGAGCAGCGCGCCGACCGTCTGCAACGCACCTTGGATCGCCAACGCGCCGCTTTATCCAGCGCGTTGCATGACGATCCGCCGACCGCATCTATTTCACGTTCTTCTGCTCCCTCCGCTTCTGCACCTGATTCGCCCGCCCTGTAAGGATCTCCCATGGCCAAGCGCCCCGTTTCCCGTTCTGCCGCTAAATCCCCTCGCGCCGCCAAAACGCCGGTCCGCACAGCCGCGCCCGCCAGCGCAGATCACGACGATCTCGACGCCATTCTCGCCGAGAGCGAGCGCGAGAATGAAACCCTGATCACCGTGCTCGAACAAGCGCAGCGGTCGCAACGCGGCTTGGCCACGGCGCAGCAGCGCATCAAGGAATTGGAAAATCGTCACGAAGCCGAACATCGCCGCGCCACCACCACGCTGGCCAGCGAACGTGACAGCGCCCAGGCTGCGTTGAGCGAAGCGCAAGTTGCGGCAAAAAACAGCGCCGCCGCGGTCAGCGAAGCGAGCAAGGCTGCGCGTCAATTAGCCACCGCCGTGGTCCGTCTCGGCGATCCCCTGGATCCGCTCGAAGCAGGCGACGCCAGCAAAGACCTCGACCGCCTGCGCGACGCGGTCAAGGCTTTGAGCACGAAGGACGCCGATGCCAATCCGGAAGATCTGCTCGGCCGCAGCCGCGAACTCGTCGAAGTGCTCGCCGGGCGCGTATCGCAGCAGAGCAATCGGGTAAAATTACTGCGCAAACACGTGCAGCAGCTCGATGGCGATCTCGGCCGGGCGACCAAAGACAGCGACGCCCTGCGCAAAAGCGTGGCTACCCACGAAAAATCACTGACTGTTTCGGGTCAGGAATTAAAAGCCGCCCGCACCACGATCGGCGGTCTCGAAAAAGAAGTCGCCCAGGTCGGCACCAAACTCGAACGCCAGACCCACACCAGCCTGGATCTGGAAGCCAAGGCTCTGCGTGAACGCGAACGGCTGACGTTGGAAAGTGGGCAAGCCGCACAGCGTGCTGATGGCCTCGTCAAGGACGTCGTCGCCCTGCGCGCGCAGGTGCACGCGGCCGAACATCTGGCGGCGGACCTCGGTCAGCTCTTGCTCGATTCCTGCGAGGAAATGGCCAAGGTCGAACCCGGCGAAGGCCCCGCCACCGAATTGGCGCGGCGCGAATTGGCGGAACTGGTCGCCACCCTCAGCGACGCTGGCGATGACGATCTCGAAGCCGCCCTGCGCGAAGATGTCTGCGAAGATCTGCTGCCCACCGGGCGTGCTCTGATCCAGGTCCTGGTGAAACGCCATCGTTTCCTGGGCGACCGCTTGGCCAGCGCCCGCCGCAAAGAAGAAACCACTGCCGCCAAGGCCGCCAAACTCGCAGAGCAGCTCGACGGGGAAAAATCCACCCTCAAGACCACTAAGCAGGACCTGACCCGCAGCGAAGCGCAATTACGTGCCGCAGCGAAAGAGATCGAACATCTCGGCAAAGAATTGGCCACCCGCGTCCACGAATTGGGCGAAGCCAAAGGCGACGGCGCCCGTCTTGCCGCCGAAAATGAAAGTCTGGGTCGCCAGGCTGAATTGGCCAAACAATTACGCAGCGAACTGGACACCGTGCGCAGCGAACTCGGCAGCGCCAGCCGTGATCTCGAACGCCAGCAGACTGATGCTGGGCAATGGCAAATCGGCCTGCGCAGCTTGGCCCGCGCCCTGGTCGAACTCGCTGGCGCCACTGAATCGGCCCTGGTCGCCGCCGGACTGAAGCCCGAAGGCTTCATCGGTCGTTTTACCCGCAGCATGCGCAAGCTGGAAAATGATGTCGGCACCAACGACGACGTCGGCACCTTGCTCAAGAGCTCGCTTGATATGGCGGAAAAAGCCGCCTCGCGCATTGGCCAGCTCGAACGTGAATTGCGCCTGCGCGGCGAAACCCTGGCGGCTGCTGAACGCGATCGCGATCAGTACGCGCGTAATCTCGCCGACACCCAAGCCGACCGCGATGCCAAGGCCCTGCGCCTGCAAACCTTGGAAACCGAAGCCGAATACCTCGGTCGCGAAGCACAACGCGCCCAGGAATTGACCGTTCAGGCCGCCGCCCGCGAAGCCGAATTGACCGTGGCGCGCAGCGAATTGGCCCAGACCGGAACCGCACTCAAGCAAACCCGGGCCGAATTAGAAGAATTGCGCGCCCGCGAAGCCGCCACCAACGAACATCTTACCCGCGATCTTGAACAGACCCGCGCCCGCCTGAACGCCGAACAGCAAGCCCGCCGCGTCGGCGAAGCCAGTCTGGCCGAAGCCCGCGAAGACGCCGAAGCCCGCCTGGTCGCTCTGACTGCGCGCACCGCCGAATTAGAAAAAGCGGTGGAATCACGCGAGCAACGCCTGGCCAGCGCGGTCAAGGACGCCGCCAGCGCGCACGACAAGGCCGGTAAACTCGCCGATGAGAAAAAGAAAGCCGACCAGGCTCGCGCCCGCGCCGCCAAGGCCGAAGACCGCATCAAAACCCTGGAGGCCGAACTCGAAGACGCCCGCAGCAACGCCGACGCCGCCGACGAAGCCGACGCTCTGCGCAGCGAACGCGATGACCTCGCCAAACGCCTACGCGACGCCGACAAACGCGCTGCCGAAGCCACCGGCGCCGCCGCCAAAGCCACCGCCACCGCCGAATCCCTCAAACGCAAAAACGAAGAACGCCAAACCTCCCACCGCAGCGAACTCGACGCCGTCCAAGAACGCCTCGACACCGCCAGCGGCGAAAACCGTCGCCTGAAAGAACAATTGGCTGGCCTGAATGCACGCGTACGGACACTCACTGATTTAGGATAATTTTTTTCGTTCAGGTAGACGTCACGTTCGTCCTGCGTCCTCGAAAGGTCCTAGGTCCTAGGTCCTAGGTTCTAAGTCCGATGTCCTAGGTCCTAGGTCCTAGGTCCTAGGTCCGAGGTCCCGAACAGTGGTTCGGGGATGATTCCGTTTTCGGGGTCACCTGCCGTCTCCCCAAGAACCGTCGGCGACGACCAGATTGAATTCTTACAAAATTCAATGCCGCCCCCCGCTGAATCCCGTATACCGCGATGTTTTTTCTGCGGACCTCGGACCTCGGACCTCGGACCTTTCGAGGACGCAGGACGCCTGAGTGAAGTGCCGGTGCACCACCAGCGCCCCCGCACAGGATGCGAGGACATAGGACATAGGACATAGGACTTCGAACTTCGAACTTCGAACTGTCGCGACGCAGGACGCAGGACGCAGGACCAAGTGGCAATGATCGTCGCGAGGACGCAGGACCAAGTGGCAATGGTCGTACCACGGGCCGAAGATATCCAGCGCTTGCTCCGGGTTTCCCGCTGGTACATATATGGGTCCAAACGGACCCTTTCATGTACCTGCACGCCCGCGTTCCTGCTTTTCATGCTGCTGTCCACCAGGCAGCTCGGGCCCAATTGCGGGCGCGGCCGGTGGCGGTGGCGGTGGATGATGGCGATCAGGCGCCGTTGTTTGCGACCTCGGTTGAGGCTCGTGCGGCAGGAGTGTGGCCGGGCCTGCGCGCAGGCGCGGCGCGGCGGCGCTGTCGTGATCTGACCATCGTCACCCCAGAACCGGATTGGTATCGCCGCGCGCAGGCGGCGATCGCGTTGGTCTGCCAGCGCACCAGTCCGCGCATCGGCGGGCAGCGCGGATGTTTCGATATTGATCTCGCGGGTACGGAAAGGCTGTGGGGCAAACGACTGCGTACGGCGGCGCCGCTGGATCAGGCTGAATGTCTGGCCCATCACCTGCGCAACCGCGTAGGTGCGGATCTGTATTGCGATCTGCGCCTGGGCGCGGCGCCGCGCCTGCGCGTGGCGCGTTTAGCGGCGCGGGCGGCGGCGGCGGATGATGCGAATGGCGTCTACCCAGTGTTGGCAGAGGACAGCACCGCATTTATTGATCCGCTGCCGTTGTCGTGGTGCGAAGGATTGGGTGCCGCCGCGCGCACTATTCTAACTGATTGCGGGGTCAGCACTTTTATCCAGGCGCGCGCCGTCGGCGAGACGCCCCTGTATACATTGCTCGGCGACGACGCCGCAGAATTGATCGCCCTGCTCGGCGACGGCGATGATCCCGAGGTTCCCGAACTCGGCGATCCGGAACCGGCGGTCGATGCCCAGCGCCATTGCGGCGCTGCCGGTGCGGATCTAGCGACCGCGTTGCAGCACGTCGACGCTCTGGCGCGCGATATCGGTTTTATTTTGCGCCAACGCGGCTTCGCCGCGACGGTGCTGGCCCTGAATGGGCGCCATCGCGATGGACGTACCGTGCAGACAACGCAGCGCTGTCAGCGTCAATTGCGCCATGACGATGAACTCGCCGGAGTCGCCCGGGTGCTAGTCACCCGCATCTCGCGACGCCCGCACTGGGAACGCCTGCGCCTGACCGCCAGTGGCTTATGTGCTGCCGAAGATCAGCAGCGATTATTCGCGCCGCCGCGCAGCGAGCGCCTCGAAGCTGCGCGTGATCATTTACGCCGACGTTTTGGCGCCGACTGCGTGCGTCCCGCCCGGCAGGCGCACTTCCCATGAGTACCCACCCACGCCGGCCAGAAATGACCGGTGCCGCCACACGGCCCGCGCTGCAACCGGCCCCCGCTTGGCACCAACCGCGCCTGCATCAACAGGCGATTCTTGCCCTGCTTACTCCCGCCGGGGATGGTCGGCGCCAGCACCGCCTGACCCAGCTCGGCGACGCCGTGCGCCGGGCATTTGCGGATCTGCCGCTGCCTCTGATTGCCCTACAGAGTGATTTTTCGCGTCTTGAGGGCACTGCCTCCGTCGAGGAATGGCAATATTTCCTCAGCGCCTTGCATGACGTGCATGCGGGCGATCAACGCCCCCTGCCCGCTGATCGCCGCGGCGGCAATTTTCCCGCCGGGGCGGAAGCGGTCTATTCCGTCACCGAATTAGTCGCGCGCATTCATGCCCAGGGTTTCCATGCCCTGCCGCCCGTTCCCCCGCGCGCGGAAGAACCCTCGGCAGCGAATGCCTGGGCCGTCCTTGCCGACCGCGATGATTGCTGCGGCCTGCCCCGGGCCTTGGAAAAGTGGGGAGTTGGTCACGTCGGCCTCGGCGCGACTATTGCCATGCCGGGCGGCGATGTGGTCCTGTTGGCGCCGGATGAAATCGCGCGGCGCACGCTGTGCCGGCTGCTCTCGGCACGGCTGGATGGCGACGCCGCCGAATCCGCGCACGGCCTGATCGCCCTGGTCCGCAACATCGCTGATGGCAATTATTTTCACACGGCGGGGGCCGAGGTCTGGTGGCGCGCCGCATCATTTCCGGAAGTGCGCCCCGTCCCCTTTCCCATCGCCTGCGTGCCGCTGCTGCGTCATCTCAATGACAGCGATCGCCGCACCGCAGCGTTGCGCGATGCGATCCGCCGCGGTGGCACTCTGGATCCAGACTTTATTGCCGGCCTGGCTGCCGCCGATCTGCTCGACCTACCGCGCCGGTACGCGGGCCACACCGATCAACTCGCCGCAGGCGCGGCGCTGCGCGAGCGCCTGTGCTGGCGCCCCGAACGGACCTGGATCATGCCGCATTTGGTCGGTGAATTCGCGGGCCGCGACGCCGACCTCGAATTGCAGCGCCTCGCCGAGGCTGGTCTGCCGCGTCGTTATGGCGACGCCGTTCCCGCTGCCACCCGCGAGCGTCTGACCAGCGAATTGGCGGTGATCCGTCAGAAAAAATTTGCCGCGTATCTGCTCACCGTATGGCTGCTGACGCGGGACCGCACCACGTGTGGGCGCGGGTCCGGCGCGTCGAGCTTGGTCTGCTATCTCCTCGAAATAACCAATGTCGATCCCATCGCGGCGCATCTGCGTTTCGATCGTTTTCTTGCGCCGGATCGTACCGATCCGCCCGATCTAGATGTGGATTTCCCCTGGGATGAACGCGACGCGGTATTTGCCGCGGTTTTCGAACGTTTCGGCAGCGAACACGTGGCCATGGTGGCGACCCATCAGCGCCTGAAAGAGGATGGGGCACTACGCGAAACCGCCAAAGCCCATGGGCTGCCTGGCGGCGGCGATCCGGAAGATCCGCGCTGGGCAGATATCTGCGCCGCCGCGGCCGCGATTACTGGAGCGCCGCGGCATCTCGGACTGCACTGCGGCGGCATCGTGGTCACCGCGCAACCGATCCGCGAAATCGTGCCGGTGCATCGCGCCGCCAAACGTATTGCCGAGCATGCCGATACCGCCGCTGGAGTACCCACCATCGCCTGGGAAAAAGACGGCGCCGAATATATCCGCTTGGTCAAGATCGACCTGCTCGGCAATCGCAGCTTAGCGGTGATCCGCGACGCTCTGGCCGATCTGCGCCAGGATGGCATTGCCATCGACCCCGCAACCTGGGATCCGACTACGGATGCCCTAACCAAGGAATTGGTCGCGCGCGGCGACACCATGGGTTGCTTTTACATCGAAAGCCCGGCGACGCGGCAATTACAAGCCAAGGTCGCCTCGGGTGAATTCGATCGGCTGGTGGTGCATTCATCGATGATTCGGCCAGCGGGCAGCATGTTTATTGATGCCTATATTCAGCGCCACCGCCTGTTCGTCGCGCACGGCAACCACATTCCGCCCGAGCACGAGACAACCTGGTTTCCGCACCCGGCGCTGCGCAATCTGCTCAGTGAAACCTATGGCGTCTTCGCCTATCAAGAAGATATCATGGGGGCCGCCGAGGTATTGGCCGGGTTTACCTCGAAACAATCGAATGCCTTGCGCAAAGCGCTGGGTCGTAACGACACCGCGACGACGATGCCGCAGCTGGCCCTGGCTTTTGCCCAGGGCTGCCGCGCGCAGCAGGTGTCCGATAGCGTCGCCGCCGAAGTGTGGCGGATGATCGCGTCCTTTGCTGGTTACAGTTTCTGCAAAGCACATTCTGCCTCGTACGCCATGGTCAGCTTTCAGTGTGCGTGGCTGAAAGCCCATCACCCCGCGTATTTCCTAGCCCGGGTCATTGCCAATGAAGGCGGTTTTTACGCAGCTTCGGCCTACGTCGAAGAAGCACGCCGACTCGGCGTGCGCATTCTCGCGCCCTGCGTGCAGCGCAGCTCGTGGTCGACGCAGCGTGAGGATCGCAGCGGTATTCGTTTAGGATTTCATCTCGTGCGCGGGATGTCGCAGATCACCGTCGCCGCCATTGAACGCGAACGACCCTTTGTCAGCGTTAGCGATTTGCTGCGGCGTACGCCGTGCGCCAGCGATGAATTGACCGCCCTCCGCGAAGCAGGCGCCCTGGATGCGCTGACGCCGGACCTGGATGACGCTCGCCGCAGTTGGCTGGTCGCCCTGCTTATTCGGCGTCCGCCCGCGCGCCGCCGCCGCGCAAAGGACTGCATTGATTTCGGTGATGCCGACACCGATGTGCACGCCGCGCGCGATCCCGTGCCTCCGCCCCTGCCCGTCATGGATGCACGCACGCGCGAATTACGCCGCCGCGATCGCCTGGGTGGGGTGATGGTGCCCTGTCATCTGCTCAGCCTGCTCGCCATCCCCCGCCGCCCGCGCGGCCGCGCCCGCGAGGTCACCGCCGTGAATCAGGGCCAGCGTATCGATCTGGTCGCCGTGGCGATCACCGACAAAGGCGTGCAGGCCCGCACTCATAGCGACAAGAGCTCCAGCAATAATTCGCCTATGCACACCATCGACCCAGACCCGCCCGAGGCGCCGCAATTCCGCGACATGGGTTTCGTCACCCTGGAAGATGAAACTGGCCTCGCCGAAGCCACTTGGTTTCCCGCCGCCTGGGCCGCCCACGCCCATCTTTTACGCAGCGGTCGCCCCCTACGCGTGCGTGGCCGCGTCGAAGTCGCCTTCGGCGTCGCGTCGCTGACGGTAGATGCCGTGACGTTGGTGTAAATCAATCGTCTTGCGTCTTCGCAGGTCCGAAGTCCGAGGTCCTATGTCCGAAGTCCTCGCATCGTTGGCGAGAGATAGATACGATTGACGGGTTGAAACGAATGCGAAATAAATTATTCCAGAGCTCATCATCCAACGAGTAAACTCTTTCGAGAACTTCGGGCTTCAAAGGCAAAAATACGTATCGGTGCTAGTGCCGGATTTCCAGGAACGACGAAACGCTTCTGCCGACTGAAGTCGGCGGTACGGAGAGCGGGCCTATCTCTGACTGCGCTGATCACGCATGGGTGAAGTGACGGTGTGTCCGCAGTTCCATGCATACTTGTGCGAGGACATAGGACATAGGACATAGGACCTCGGACTTCGGACCTGCGAAAACGCAGGACGCAGGACGGAAAATCCACTAACGCCAAAAATCCGTCGTCACGTCGCCCTAATCGACCGTCGCGTCGCCGTCATACCCTTCGGCCTGACGCTGCGAACGCAGTTGGTCGGTGAGTTGGTTATATTTGGCGATGCAGGAGCGGCGAGTGAGGAGTCCTAAAAATTGGTCGGTATTGGCTTCGACGACCGGAAGCTCGTCGAGGTTGGCGGCGTTGAACCGGCGCATGGCCACGGTCAGCGAATCACGTGGGGTCAGGGACCATTTTTGCGCCGACATCACGTCCTGGGCGACGGCGACCAGATCAAGATCCTGGTCGTAGAGGAAGACGCGTAAATCATCCAAGGTGACTTCACCGACGAGACGACCGTCGTCGCCAACCACGGGGAAGACGGTCTGATTACTGTCCCGCAATAAATTTCGGCATTCACTGAGTGGGCTGCCGGGCTTGAGAGTATGGCAGGTTTCCGCATTGATCATCGCTTCTTCGACAAGAATGCCGGAAAGCAGATCATTGAAGAAATGCCCGCGATGGGCGGGGCTGGCCAAGGGGCCCTGGACCTGGCCGGCGACTAGGCTCGAGCCGCGACCAGCGAGCAGGAACGACAGCGCGGTGACCCACATGGCCGGAATCAGGAGATGGTAATTCCCGGTGATTTCGCTGACCATCAACAAAGCGGCGATGGGCGTGCGGTGGGTCGCGGCGAGAAAACCCGCCATCCCCATGATCGTACAAGCAGCCGGCCCGGGCGCGATGGGCAGGCCGGACAGCGCGCAGCCGATACCGGCGCCAATGCAACCGCCGATGACGATTGAAGGCGCAAATTCACCACCTGAACCCCCCGACCCGACCGTGCAGGCGGTCGCGAACATCTTGCCCACGGCAATAAAGCCGAACAGGGCGACCAGGACCCAGCGATTACCGCTGTCGACCGCGGTTTCCAGGGCTTGTTGCACAATTCCGTAGCCGGAACCGAGAATGCCAAATGAGGAACTGGTATTCATTGCGCCTAAATCGACATAGCCCGCCAGACCCATCACGGTCAAGGCGATAGCGGCGGTGGCGGCGGCGCCGACGGCTGGCCGTGCCCACTCCGGCACCCGCATGACTTGGAAGCGATGGGCCATGCCGTGGCCAATGCGGACGAACAAGCGCGCCGAACTGGCGATCGCGACCACGAGAATGACGTATCCACCAAGCTCTTGCCACCGCGCGGCGGAAAAAGACAAGCCCGTCGGGGGCATGAACATCGCCGCGCCGATAGTGGTCAAATGATTTTCGACCAGGGCCGCTTCGACCAGACCGAAGGTGCAGAAGGCAATAATAGCGGCGAGAAAAGCTGGGATCAGCGCCTCAGCCTCTAATTCAGAATCGCTGTATAGTACTTCGGCGGCGTACAAGGCCCCGGCCAAAGGCGCACGGAACAAGGCCGCCACGCCGCCCGCGATACCGACGGTCAACAGAATACGACGGTCGCGCACCGGCAAACCCATACGATCGGCAAACCAACTGCCAAAGCCGGCGCCGATCAAGGAAATTGGTCCTTCGCGGCCGGCGCTGCCGCCGGTCCCCAGGGTCGCTGCGGAGGCAAAGAATTTGGCGAATGCGGTGCCCAGGGTGATGCGACCCTGGTGTTGGTGAAATGCCCGCACGGCGGCGCCGGTGCCACCACCCCGCGCCCCGACTACTTTCCAGCAGATCAGCCCTGAAATCAGGCCGCCGCCAACCATGACCAACACCAGGATAATGGGGCGCAACACCTGGGTGGTGCCATCATCAGCATAAATCGGCACTTCGCCCGGAGGCATCACCACGTGATAACCGGCCCAGCTCCGCAAGGCGATATGCGCCACCGATTCTACCGCGACGTGGAAGGCGAAACCGATCAGGCCGCAGATCAGGCCGACGCAACTGCCCAGGATCAACCATTTGCCGGTGCTGCGCGACAAGCCGAGGCGAATTAATTCTTTCAGGCGCGGCCGCATCACAGGTGCAACAGACCAGAGCAATTCAGGTCGGTCCGGTCACGGCGCCGACGGCATGAGCCAGGGGCATCACAATGGCAATCGCCCCCCTGCGATTTCCACGAGCAGGTCACGACAGATACTTGATCGCCACCGCTCGATTGCCTTTGGCGTTGTAGATCAATTTGTCCATGAGATTGCGAATGAGGTGGATGCCGTAGCCGCCCAGGCGTTTGCCTTCGCTCTTGCGGCGTTCGATGTGGGCGATCGGGTCGGTACTGGGATCGGGTACCGCATCGGGTTGGAAACCGTCGCCCTGGTCTTCGATGTAGACGATGATCTTGCCGGGCAGGATACGGCAACCAAACGTGACCTGCTTGGTGGGGTCGTTGCGATTGCCCCATTCGATGGCGTTGCGGCCGAGTTCCTCCAACGCCAGCTTGATCTCGCTGGCGGCGGGATCGGGAATTTTAAAGCGATCGAGCAGCCCCAGGAAGCGGCGAAATTTATAAAGCACGCTGTGATCGTTGGCGCCCGATACCTCGAACCAGCCATGCGGATCGTATTCGACCGTCAATTCGGCATTCAAACGTGGCGCATGCTGCAGCGCGTTCGCGGCGGCGGTGAGCAGATCATCGACGGTGACCGGCTTGATCAGATAATCGCAAGCACCCTGGCGCAGGCAGCGCAGGATGACGTCGTCCTGGCCGATGGCAGTCAGCATGATCACCGCGGCGGGATATTGCCGGCGGCGGAGTTCGCCGAGCAATTGTTCGCCATCCATGCGTGGCATGCTGATGTCGCAGACGATCAGGTCGAAAGGTTTGGCGGCCGCGTCAAGTTGCTCCAGGGCTTCGACGCCATCGGCGGCGGTGACCACCTGCACTTCACCCAGATCCATCAGGGTCTCGGCGATGTAGGCCTGGAGATTGGGCATGTCCTCGACCACCAGGATGGCAACGCGTTCGGCTTCTGATTCAGGTGGGGTGAACATCTAAGCGCCAGCAATCATGGGACTTCCGTCGGAATGACCAGGGTGAATCGACTGCCCTGACCGAGTTGACTGGCCAATTCAACGCGGCCGCCATGGCCTTCGGCGATTCCGCGAACGATGGCCAGCCCCAAGCCACTGCCGCGATGACTGGTGTCGATGCGTACGAAAGGCTGGAAAACCCGTTCGTGATCGGCAGGAGCCAAACCCGGACCGCCATCGGCAACGGTTATCCGGAGCTGACCGGGCTGGGGGCGGACCTCCACGATCAGCCGCCCATTGCGTGGGGTCACCGTGCAGGCGTTATCAATCAGGTTGACCAGCGCCTGGGCCAGACGACGACGGTCGACGACCAGAGGATAATTGCCAGTCGCAGCGGCTGCCGGCCATTCGATGACATAAGCACCCGCGCGCACGCGCGGCTCAATGGTGACCCACACATCCGCGAGCAGCGCCGCCAAGGTGGTGGGCTGGGGATGAATCGACAAGCGCCCCGATTCCATCGCTGCGACATCCATAACGTCTTCGATCAAGGCGAGCAGGGTCTGACCATTGCGCCGGATCGCCGCGAGATATTCGCCGATGTGCTCAGCATCGGCGCCCAGTTCGACCTGGATCAATTCAGTGAAACCGAGCATCGAATTGAGCGGCGAGCGCAGATCGTGGCTGATCTGCGCCAGCACGGTGGTGCGGGCGCGATCACGGGCGGCGGCACCAGCGACGTTGGCTTCGGCGCGTTCCTTGGCTGCGAGCAAATCAACGCTGCCAGCTAGAACCGCATAGGTGACGTCGTCGGGGGGTGCCGCCATAGGCCACTAGCATACCCCACAAACCCCCGCATAGGCAAGGGGTTATGGCGAAAGCCCCCAACTGGGTTTGCAACTCGGGTAAGGGCAGGCAGTTAGCGCTGGATGTCGAAAGGGGGCAGAGCGCCCCGGAGGACACTCGTACGTAGCGGTGACCCAACGGGTGAATGGAGTCCGGCTGATCACCCCATAGGTAGCATAGGTGGCGCGGACCCCACGCCGAGGGCCCTGTATCGCGCCTGGTTCAAAGCCAGTTTCGCGCATAATTGCGCGCTCATCGGTGGTGTTTGATCAAAAACAAGCTGCGGCCGTGCTGGTCAGTTGTCACGAAGACGCTGCCGCAACGTGCATTATCGCCGAAAGTCGGGAGGCCTATCCTGGGGCAGTGATTCGGCGCTCGGTATGGATTAGCGATACCTGGGTCGCCGATGTCGCCGATGTCGTCGACGTCGATCAATCAGCCGCGAATTCCGTCACCTGGCGTTTTCACGCCCGCGCCGCTTTGCGGACGCCTGCGATGATCGGGCCAGCGCTGCTGCCGCATGCGTATCTCACCCACCAAATCAGTACCAGTGCAGAGAGCGATTATTGCGATGCCACCTGGACGTCCGCCTCAGGGCGCACCCTGCACGCGCGCAGTTTTCGCCCTGAGGGCGACCATCCCGCCTGGGGCCGCGCCCAGGGCACCGCCCTGCCCAGCACCGATACCGTCGATCTGCTGATCGCCCAGGCGCACGGCAAGCGGGTGCAATGTATCACTGTGTTCGCCCTCGACGCGCTGCCCGAGGTGGCCCGCACCGACAATCACCTCCGCATTGCCGGAATCGAAATAGCTCTCGGCTGATGAGCCATCTCAGCGGAAGCGCACCATGCTCGGCGCGTAAGCTTCCGGCGCGGCGTAGCCCATTAGGTCCAGGGCGGTCGCCGCGACGTTGGCCAGGCCGGGCGCAGAACCCGCATTCAGATCATATTCGCCAGCAAAAGCCGGGTCATAAAGAATAAATGGCACCGGGTTCAGGGTGTGGCTGGTCTTGGATTTGGGGCGGCCATTTTCCATTTTGACCCCACCCTTTTTATCCATTTCGTACATTTCGTCGGCGTTGCCGTGATCGGCGGTGATCAGGGCGATGCCGCCGCGTTTGGCGATTTCAGGCAATAGACGACCCAGGCACAGATCGACGACTTCGATGCTCATGCGCGCGGCATCGAAGACGCCGGTGTGGCCGACCATGTCGGCGTTGGCGTAATTGATGCGCCCAAAACCGCGGCCCAGTTCATCCAAAGCGGCGATGGTGGTGTCGGTAATTTCGGCTGCTTTCATCCATGGCCGCTGATCAAAAGACACATTATCCGACGGTACTTCGATGTAGCGTTCCAGCTTGGCATCAAGCTTACCGCTGCGGTTGCCATTCCAAAAGTACGTCACGTGGCCGTACTTTTGCGTTTCGCTACAGGCCAGGATGCGTTCGCCGCTGCCGACGAGGTATTCACCCATGGTGCGATCGATTATCGGCGGCTTGACCAGAATGCGCTCGGGCAAATTGATGTCGCCATCATACGTCATCATGCCGGCGTAGCAGACCTTGGGCCGGCGCACGCGGTCGAAGGGAACTTCGCTGCCGATAAAGGCTTTGCTGATTTCGATCGCGCGATCGCCACGGAAGTTAAAGAAAATGACCGCATCGCCATCGACGATCGGCGCCACCGGCTTACCGTCGCGGGCAATGACAAAAGGCGGCAGATCCTGATCGATGACGCGGGGATTATCCGCGCGTAGGCCTTTGACCGCAGCCGATACCGAGGGGAATTGTTTGCCTTCACCGAGGACATGCGTGCGCCAGCCGCGCGCAATCATCGACCAATCGGCTTCGTAGCGGTCCATGGTGATCTGCATGCGCCCGCCGCCCGAAGCCATGACGTAGTTGCGGTCGACGGTGGGCAGCCAGGCCTCAAACGGTTCGACATAATCGAGCGCCGAGGTCTCGCCCACATCACGCCCGTCGATCAACGCATGCACCGCCACGCGACCGACACCGGCGGCTTTGGCCTGGACGATCATCGCCTTGAGGTGATCAATATGACTGTGCACATTGCCGTCGCTGAACAGGCCAAGGAAATGCAGCGTGCCGGCCTTGCCCTGGGTCTGCGCCATGACCTGATGCCAACCGTCGCCGGAGAATAGCGAGCCATCAATGATGGCGTTGGCCACCAATTTGGCGCCCTGGTCAAAAACCCGACCCGCGCCGAGAGCGTTATGGCCGACTTCGGAATTGCCCATATCCGCGTCCGACGGCATGCCGACGGCGACGCCGTGTGCAGCGAGGCGGGCGTGCGGGCAACTCGCCATTAAACGGTCGAGCACCGGTTTGTGTGCGCGCGCCACCGCATCGCCCGCGTAGCCGGTACCCAGGCCGACGCCGTCCATGACCACAACCACCACCGGGCCTTGCCGACGCCCAAAAAATGCCTGCTTATTGAGAGTCAACGTCATTGCTGAAATCCTTTCCCGTGCGGGGCCAGGACCTTAGACGCCGACCTGGAAACGGGAAGGGCGGAGGCAGATAGGCTCGTCCAGCGGCAGTGACCAAATCGATCACGCTGGAAAATCAGCCGTCGCTAGTCGCTCCCCGTCAGGCCCCACAGGATCACCGCCAGGCCGCCCAGACCCGCGCACCCGGCCAGAACCAGAAGCACCAGCGCGAATTGCCCGTTGTCGGCAGAGGCGGTACCACCGAGGATTCCCGCCACGATCATGCATAAAAGCCCGAACAAGAAGAGGCCGGTGCCGACGGAGATCCGACCACGTCGTCGCCCGCCCGGGCGAGTGCGCTTGATCTGACGCGTGGTATGGCGGTGCGTGGCTGGGGGATGACTGAATTGGGGACGAACAGGCATGGCGGTTCCCTCCTCGTGACCTGGGAATTCGACGCTGGTCACACCGGGTGATCTAGCGATGAAATTCGTGATAAGAACGATTATATGATTACATGGGGTTCTGCGTTTGATGCAGCTGGGTGTAAGTCGAGTAGAAGCAGGAGTTGATGGGAGAGCCCTTTATCGAAAGAGACCTCCGAAGGAGACCCTCGGATGGAAAAGCCGGCGCGGGCGTTACCCTGAATGGATGCTCCGCACGAAAACATTCCCCATCGTATTCGTGATCCTGGTGACGGCCTGCGCGACCCGGACAGACGGCCCTGGTCCCCGCACGCTCCGCCTCAACCAGAAGCCGTATGCCAGTGCCGCAGCAGGGCTCTGCAGGGACCCTACCCGCGAATACGGCCCCCATGTCTACGCAGAGGAATATTTCTCGATCGTCGCCGCCTCAGATCAACCGCTCGTCCGCGATGCCATTGCCGTGGGATCGATGATCATCAAAGAAAAGTACGTCGGTGGGCACCTTGAGGTCACCACCACCATGACCAAGCTCGATGCTCGCCAAGAGGACACCTCGTGGCAGTACTCCATGAACAATGCAAAAGGCCAGAATATTACCAATACTTGGCGCACCCAGACCGGCATGGAGTGCGTCGACTGTCACCGAAAATATCAAGGTCGTGATTATTTATCGCCGGTGTTCTGGAGCTACTACCAGGCTGCCCTACCACCGCGTGATGACACTCGGAAAATCAAATAACCTTCAGCCGGAACCCGGTGAAATCTGAGGCAAGCGACTGAAGGTCGATCACCGGTGAGCGCCAGCGCGAGGAGTGATTGCATATGATGGTCGCGGTGACGCTCGTGCGAGGCGCCCCATGCCGACTGAAGTCGGCGGTACGGAGATCGGGCTTACTCCCGAACCATACGTGCACGGCTGGGTGAAGTACGGTCTTGGATTCTGGGCCGCTGGCATCACCAAGGTGCGCCCGTGCAACGGGGCGGTAGCGCAGCCCTCCGTACCGCTGACGTTAGTCGGCTGCGAGGCAAAGGTGCGCGCGTTCATCCCCTTGGCTGCTTGAACGCCGCGTGTGAAGGCAGACGGAAATGTCCGTTAGGCCGGGGCGCCGATGAGCGGCTGAGCGTCGGTCAGATGCAGACGACGGCGTTGGATCAGGAAATACAAGGCGGGGAAAACCAACAGTTCCATCGCGAAACTGGTGAACAAGCCACCGATCATCGGCGCGGCGAGGCGGCGCATGGTGTCGGCGCCGGCGCCTTCGCCCCACATCAGGGGCAATAAACCAACCAGAGTGGTGAGCACGGTCATGGTCTTGGGGCGGATGCGCTGCACAGCGCCGGCATAGATGGCGCTCCATAATTCGTCGGTGTTGCGCAGACGATTCTGTTGGCGTGCCTCCGCGAGACTGGCGTTCTGATAATGCAGCATGACCAGGCTGGTTTCGGCATCGAGACCGAGCAACGCGATCACCCCCACCGTCACCGCCACCGACCATTGATAATCGAGCAGGAATACCAACCACACCGCACCGACCACGCTGAAAGACAGGGCGACAACGACGATAGTCGTCTGCAACCAGGACCGGGTCGCGACATAGAGCAGAATAAGAATAGCGACCAGGGTCAAGGGGATCGCCACACTCAAACGCTCGTTGGAAGCCACAATCTGCTCGAAACTGCCCGACCAAGCGATGGCATAGCCGGGAGGCAAAGTAACCGCCTGCGCAACCGCCACTTGCGCGGCGGCGACATAGCCGACCACATCCGAATCACTCGGGGTCACGAAAATCCACGCTGAGGGCCGCGCGTTTTCGGAACGGATCATCGCCATACCCTGGCGTTGGCTGATCTGCGCCAATTCCGCCAAGGGAACATGCGCCCCCGCCGGAGTCGGTACCAGGATCTCGCCGACCAGATCCGGACGATCGCGTAATTCCGCCGCATAGCGTAAATTGACGCCGTACCGTTCGCGACCTTCGACGGTCCAGGTCAACGTTTCCCCGCCCAGCGCCGTGGCGATCACCATCTGCACGGCATCGAGATCTAGAGCGTGACGAGCGATAGCCTCGCGATCGATGCGAATATCGAGGTATGATCCACCGGTCAGGCGCTCGGTGTTGGCGCTTTTGGTACGACCACTTAACGCTGGCGCGGTCTGCAATACGCTGACTACTTCCCCAGCCAACGCATCCAAGGTCGTCGTATCGGGCCCGAGAATTTTCACCCCGACCGGGGTGCGGATCCCCGTGGCTAGCATATCAATACGGGTGCGAATCGGCATCGCCCCACGCGTCAAGGCGCCGGTTAAGCCGGGAATGCGCAGCGCGTCATTAATCCCCGGCACGCGTTTGCCGCCGGGCAGATTATAGCCATCCGTCAATTCGCTCAAGGTGATCGGCCGCGTATCGGCGACTAGCCCAAACCAGCGCGTGGTCGGTACCCGGCGCCAATACTTCATATCCCGATGCAAGGCGATCGTGGTTTCAATCATCGTCATCGGCGCCGGATCGGTCGCCGTATCCGAGCGCCCGATTTTGCCCATCACCGAGGCCACCTCCGGAAACTGGGCAATAATGCGATCGGTTTGCCGGAGAATTTCCCCTGCTTTGGCGGCAGAAATACCGGGGTCCGTATTCGGCATATACAAAAAGTCGCCTTCTTCCAAAGGCGGCATGAATTCTTCGCCGATGTGCATCCACGGCAGGATGGTCAGCAACACGGTCGCCAATGCCGTTCCGACGGTGAGCCACGGATAGCGCAGCGCGATGGCAAAAGCCGGACGATAGCCGCTGATCAGCAGGCGCGACAGGGGATGCCGATCTTCGTGGTGAAAACCCTGCGGCAGCAACAGGATCGCCGCCAGCACCACCCAACCCGCCGCCAGATAGCCACGCCAAGCGGCCCACGTTCCCAGCCAACCTTCGGGCAGCGCCATAAGCACCACGGCCGGAAGGAGCACGGCGAGACCAGTCACCAGCCAGCGCAGACCCCGCGACCACGCCGGGGGCAAGGTATGCTGTTGCACCAATACCGTCATCAGGACGGGAATCACCGTGATCGACAACACTGCGGCGACGCCCATGGCAAAGGTCTTGGTCGCCGCCAGGGGCGTGAATAAACGTCCGGACTGTCCGACCAGGACGAATACCGGCAGAAAACTGATGGTGATGATGATCAGACTGAAAAATAAAGTCGGTCCGACTTCGGCGGCGGCGTCGCCCACCACACGCAATAATGGTGTTGGAGCGGCGCCGCCAGCTTGGCGCTCGCGGTCGCGCTCGAGATGCTTATGCGCATTTTCGACCAAGATGATCGACGAATCGACCATCACGCCGATGGCAACGGCGATACCGCCCAGCGACATAATATTCGCATTAATGTTAAATATGCGCATCAGCAGCAGACTGCCGAGCACGCCCAGTGGCAGCACCAGCACCGCGACCAGGGCCGACCGCGCATGCAGCAGGAAAATCAACACCACCGCCGAAACCGCGAGGATTTCCTGGGTCAAGGTGTTGGTGAGGGTCGCGACGGCGCGGTCGATCAGATCGCTGCGATCATAGGCCGTGACGATATCGACCCCAGGCGGCAGCGTCACGCGCAAGGCATCCATGCGGATACGCAGGGCAGCGATGGTGTCACGGGCATTGCCGCCCTGCCGCATCACCACGATGCTGCCAACCGCATCGCCTTCGCCATTCCAGTCGGCGATGCCGGTGCGTAATTCCGGTCCGGTCCCGATGGTGGCGACATCACGCAGCTGCACGGGGCTGCCAGTGGCCGTGCGCCCGACGGCGATGGCGCCGAGATCGGCAAGGACCTGCGCCTGGCGCGCGCGCATCACCGTAATGACATCAGCACCCTGCAAGTCGCGGGAGGTCTGCTCGGGAAGATCGCCGAGATACCCTCGGCCACGGATCAGCAGTTCCGTTTCGCCCTGCTCAATGACCCGCCCACCCGCGTCACTGTTGGCGGCGGTGATCGCCGCAGCCATCGCGGTCAGCGACAGGTCGTAGGCCTGCAAGCGCACGGGATCAACGGTAACCTGATACTGTTTTTGGAAGCCCCCGACGGCGGCGACTTCGCTGACACCATCGACCGCAGTCAATTCGTAGCGCAGATACCAATCTTGCAGCGCCCGCAATTCGGACAGATCGACATCGCTGGCAACCAATGGCGTTCCGGTCAGCGGATCTGTATCCAAGGCGCGTTCGTGCGCCACTTCGACCAGATAGTCACGCAGTCCCGCGGGCGCCAGTTCTGGTCGTTCCCACGAACGCTGCGTCGTCGGGTCGAACCAACGGCTGCTCGCAGCACGGAAAGTCCGGTGCAGATCGACCACGGCTCCCGGCGGCGCTGCGTCTTGGGTGGCATACCATTTTCCGTCCAAGCGGTCCTGCCACAGCCCCTGGGGATGATCGGGGGAATAGAGTCCGGTCACCAGCATGTATTGATAGATCCAACCCACCCCGGTCGCGTCGGGACCCAGACGTGGCGTCACGCTCGCGGGCAGCCGTCCCGACAGCGTCGATAATTGTTCGAGCACACGCGAACGCGCCCAATAGGGATCGGTGCCGTCGGCGAAAATAATGTAGACAAAACTGTCGCCAAACATCGAGAAGCCACGCACCGTCACCGCCTGCGGCACCGCGAGCATGGCCGTGGTCAGCGGGAAAGTGACTTGATCTTCAACGATTTCCGGGGCCTGGCCCGCGTATTCGGCGCGGATGATGACTTGTACATCCGAGAGATCGGGAATGGCATCGATGGCAATCGTGCGCGCTGACCACCAGCCCGCGCCCGCCAACGTTCCCGCGAGCAGCAAAACCAGGACGCGGTTGGCGAGACACCAGCGGATCAATGCGGCGATCATACCACGGTCTCCGCCATGCACTGGGCGACAACCGCTCTCACGGGAAGCACTCCATGCACACGATCAGGAGAATCATTCACCACGGCTGCACCGAGCCACAGGTGCGCATGTCTTCTTCGTACGGATTGAGCACCGCATCATCGGTTTGGATCCACCAGCCGTCTTCGGCGACATCCGCCATACCGCATTGGAACAAATAGAGCGACCGTCCGCTGGGGAGCCCGGTTGCGCGTAATAGATCGCGCATAGCCACGCCAATGACGCCTGTCAGTTGCCGTTGCGCTTCGTGGTCAGCTGTTTCCACGTGGGTCGCCTGGACCAGCGCTGCCAACGGCACCAGTCGGGTCGGCGCTTCCGGATCAGCTTGCAGCCAGGCATGGATGGCCGTCTGCAATTTTTCTCGCTGAGCGGCAAACGCACTAGCGTCGCTGCGTAAAAGGGCGCCGTTGAGGCCCAGGACGGCGGAAATAAGGGTGCGCACGTGGGCTTGGTCCGCGCTGTCCGGCGCATTCGCCTCACCCGGGGGAATATCTGCGGACGCATCGGAGGGAGCGGGTTTTGCGACCTCGACGCCGATCATGCGCGCGATGGCGTCCTTGACCCGCGCTTCGCTGTCCAGCAGGAATTGACCAGAGACCACTACGGCTTCGCCAGCCTGAAGGCCGCTGCGAATTTCGACCCGACCCTGGTTATCAATCGCGCCCATGGTCACTTCACGAGGCTCAAAGCGGCCCGCGCCTTGGGCGACAAAAATCAGCGCGCGTTCACCCGTGGTGCGCACGGCTCCACGCGGAATGAGTACCACCGGCGCGCCGCCCTCTTGGCGCACGCGCACGGTCGCGTAACGCCCTGCCCGCAGCCGTAGATCGGGATTGGCAACAATCAGTCGCGCGCGCGTGGCGCGGGTGACGGGATCAATATCCGGTTCGACGTACGCGACTTCGGCAGCAATGGGCTCGCCCTCACCGATATCGATGCTGGCCGCAGCCCCGGGGACCACGGTGGATAATTGATGCGGATACACCGTGGCGACGACCCAGACCGGATCCGGATTGACCAGCCGCAGGGCCGGCATCCCGGGACCAATGCGATCCCCCGGGTCCGCCATTTTCTCGGCGACTAGGCCGGATATGGGCGACACCAGGGTGACTTCTTCGGCAATCGTGCCGTGGTCGCGCAATGCTTCCCACGCTGCATCGGGCAGGCCCACCGCACGGAGTTTTGCCGTGCTGGCCGCGACCGCTTGTTCGCCCAGCGCGCGCGTCGCTAACCATTCCCGCTGGGCCGCGATAAGGTCCGGGCTGTACATGGTCAACACCGGCTCGCCCTGGGTGACTCGATCACCCGCAGCGGCCACCGCGATAGTGCGCACCCAGCCCATGGCCAGGGGTTCAATCACCCGGCTTTTGGCGGGATCCCATTCGACAATGCCGACGGTGCGCACTTCGTTGACCAACGGGGCGGCAACCGCTGGCGTCGTGCGCACGCCGATATTTTGAATAGTGGCAGGATCGATGCTTAATTCAGCAGCAAAACGCTTGGGATCGATCGGGGTCAAATCCATGCCGCAAATCGGACACTGACCCGGTTCCGGTTGAATAATCCACGGATGCATTTGCGAAATATACCATTGTTTTTCGCCGGCAGGCGCAGCGGTGTCCCCGGTTTTATGCGGTGCCGCGGCAGTCGTATCCGGCAGCAGACGCTGCCAACCTGCGCGCAGCCACGGACCGGCCCAGATGCCGAGGGCAAGCATAAGAATGAAAGCAATGACCGCGGCCAGCAGCCAACGCCCCGCAGGAAGTGGCGGCGGCTGAGGTTGAGGTGATGGCTGGGGCGATGGCTGCAGGGCATCGGTCATGGGGCAGTCGATTCCGGGGATGCTCCCCTTGCTGGTGCAACCAAGGCCATGCCGATACAGCATTCCAGTTCACCCAACCAATGGAAAAATTCATGCTCTGCAATCAGCAATTCCCGCTTCGCCGAAAATTGCAGACGACGAGCCAATATGCCCGCCGCCAAGCTGCCCTGACCATTGGCCTGAGCTGACTCGGCCAAGGCCACAGCGGCTTCACGCGCGGGAATTTCCTGGTTACGCAAAATTTGAATATGGGCAGCGTATTCGCGCAGACGCGCTTCGGCATCAAGGACCGCGCGATCAGCTTCAGCACGGGCGAGATCACGTTCGGCCTGGGCGGCCTGGACCAGATACTGGGCGGTCGAGCGTTCGGCGGCGCGAGCCCGATCCGGAACGGGAATGGCGACGCCAACGCCTAGGGTGAAGCGCATCGCCCGGTCATCTTCCATGGTATTCCAGCCAGCTTCGACATCCCAGTCGGGCAGGCGATTCGTCGACGCCTGAGCCAGGGTCGCCTGCGCCGCCTGCAGGCGCGCCGTTGCCGCCATGACCTCGGGCCGCCCACGGGCCAGTTCCAGCAGATCCTGACGGGCAGGAATAATGTCGACCTGGGCAGGCGGCAATTCGGCCACCGGCGGAGGAATGGTCGCATCGCCGGGCAGGCCCAGCATGGCCACCATCATCGCGGTGCCATTGGTATATAAGGTCCGCGAAACCGTCGCGTGTTCCCGGTGCAGCATGGCGAGTTCAGCCCGCGCCATGGCAAGATCCTGCCCTAGTCCGCCCCCGGCGACCATCGCTTCGGCAGCGCCGATCTGCGCTTCGGCCCAGATGGATTCGGCGCGAATGACCGACAACAGTTGCGTATACAACCAATATTCAGCGTAGGCTGCCCGCGCCTGGACGAGGTGATGCCGGCCGCGCACCTGCAGATCGGCAACCCCGGCCTGGGCTTCTGCCACTGCTTGGGCGCGTTCGGCGCGCAGGCGCTGCGGCCACGCCATGGGCTGGCTCAGGCGCAGGCCATAGCCGAGTTCACCGTCACTATTCAACGTGCGTGGGGCAATTTCCCCGGCCAGCCGCGGATCGCCCCACGAGCCCGCCGCGTCAATTTGTGACACGGCCGCGCGCGCGCGTTCACGCGCAGCACGGAGATCCGGCGCATGCTGGCGTACGTGGTCATAAAAGTCATCCCAGGTCAGGACCGACAATGCTGTCCAGCGCTCTGCTGGCACCGACGAACGATCACCGCGCACCGGTTGCTCGGTGGCGGTGATGATCGTCGTCAACGGTGCACTCGGCGGTCGCGCCGGCGCACACGCACTGAGCATACCCGCGATCAGGCCCGCGGCTGACCAGATACGCGGCATGACTCAGTGCTTAGGTTCGGCGGGGGCGGCCGCGGGGCTTTCAACGGGTTCGGCCGCGGGCTTGGCCGCTTCCTCATTCATTTTCGCCACGTAGCCAGCCGGATCCTTGTTGAATTTCTTGGTGCAGCCCTTGCAGCACAGTTTGACCTCTTGGCCATCGTGGACCATCAAGACGGGTTTTCCCATCGAACCGAGGACCTCGCCACTGACGATGCAGGTGGTGAGCGGGTAGGGCTTGGCGGCAGCGGCGCCGTCGGCAGGCGCGGCATCGGCGGCGATCAGACCGGACAGGGTGCAGCTGGCGGCAAACAGGGCGGACAGGATCTTCATGGGTGTACTCCTGCCTGGAAAGGTCGCCACGCATTCGGGTGTTCCACACTTTCTCCTTGCAGCCCATTCCATTCACTACGGTCATGACGAAGGACCACTCGGCGACGGACCTGGCGGGAGAGATTCCGGCGTATAAGCGCGGCGATCTTGACCCCGTGCGTTTTGCCGCCGTGGATGCGTGGCTGGCGCAGCTCCCGATCGCCGAACAAGAACGTTTGCTCGCTGCCGGAAGCGAGCCCGCCCCGAGCTACGCCGGTGTCACCGAGGAGCGTCCCGCGTTTGCCGCCCAGGGCGGAGGATCCCGCTATCGCATTGAGGGCGAATTGGGTCGCGGCGGCATGGGCCTGGTTTACGCGGGGACGGATGTGCATTTGGGGCGGCCAATAGCGATCAAAGTCCTGCGCCCGCGCGATCCTACGGAAAGCCTCGCCGCCTATACTGTGCGCGAGCAGTGGTTCAGCCGCGAAGCGCTTCTGCTCGCCGGGTTGGATCATCCCGGCATCGTCTCTATCCACGATGTTGGTCGCGGCCCGCACGGCGAGCCCGCCTATATCATGCGGCGGCTCGATGGGGCGCCGGTACGCACCTTGGTGAGCGCGGCCGCGGCTGGGCATGGCCCCAGCCCGGCCCAGGCCGCCGGTATTATTCTGCGCGCCGCCGAAGCGGTCGGCGCGGCGCATGCGCGCGGTATTATTCATCGCGATCTCAAGCCCGATAATATCTGGGCCGCCCCGCATGGCGAAGTGGTGGTTATTGATTGGGGCTTGGCGGTTCGACGTGGCGAGGTGGTGCCCGGCGAAACCCACGCTGGCACCGTCAGCTGGAGCGCGCCCGAACAACAACACGGGGCCAGCGGTGATCCGCGCGCCGACGTGTACGCGCTGGGCTGCGTGCTGAATGCATTATTGACCGGTACTCCTGACGGAGCAAAGCCCCGCGCGATTCCCCGTGGACTGGCTGCCGTTATCCGGCGCTGCCTAGCGCAAGATCCGCAGCAGCGCTATGCCGATGGCGATGCCCTGGCTGCTGATTTGGCGCGCTGGTTTGCGGCGGGAATTACCCACGCCGAGCAACCCGCGTGGCCGCGGCGGGCCTGGGCCTGGATACGCCTGCATCCGGGGCGCAGCGTCAGTGCGGCCATGCTCGTGGTGGGCCTGCTTGGCATGGGCGCGGTCTTTTTAGTACAACGCGCTCATCGCGAACGCATTCTGGCCGGCGAATTGACGCGCCTCTTCGCGGAAACTGACTTGGAACAAGACGGAGCGCTGGTGAACGCGCGGCGACAATTAGATGCCTGGACCGAGGATTACGGCCCCACCCCAGATCTGCGCGCAGCGACAGAGCGGCTCACCATTGCCGAATCCCTGCGTGAAGCGCAACGCGCCAGCGATATGCAGCAGCGGCGCCTGACCGAACTCGCGCGGCGCTATGACCGCACCGGCCCCTGGCCGGGTGAAACCGCCGCCCTGCGTGCTGGCCTTGCCGACGCAGGAATTATTCCCGGAGACCCCGATGCGGACGAACGCCTGCGCCGCCACCCGGCGGCATTGCACCTCCGCATCGCTTTGACCCACCTAGCCCGGGCGCTGATCCTGGAGCAAGCCCCGGAGGCCGAACGCAGAGCGGTGACCGTATTGATCAGCAGCGGTGGCAGTCCGGCGTGGCAGGCGATGGGTAATCTGCTCGCGATCACCGAAACGCGCGCGCATGATCTGGTTTTCTGCAATTGCGAGGACAGTGAGATCGTGCTCAGCGACCCGGTCACCACTGCTTTATTGCTGGCCCTGTTCGGCCCTGCGCCGCGCCTGGTCGCCAGCGCCCACGCGCTGCTAGCACAAAACCCCGGCGCCTTGTGGCCGCGAATTATTCTCGCTCGCGTCGCCTTGACGGATCACGATCCCGCCACCGCCACTCGCCATGCCTGGATCGCCCTCGGCGCCGAGCCGCAGTCGTTGTGGCCGGCCCTGGCCTTGGCGTATGCCGCCGTGCTCACCCATGATCGCGAGCAACTTGCCGAAGCCGTGGCCCTGGCCAGCCGGGCGAATGCCCAGCACGCCGAAGTGATTCTCTTGCAAGCCGTCGCCGCAGCCTGGAATGGCGATATCGCCGCGGCGCAGTTATTGGCCGAACAGGTTGGCGGCGCCCATATCCGCTATCATCTCGACCACCCGGTCGGCCATCCCATGGAGTGGTCCGCCCAAGCTTTAGTCGCAGCGCAGGTACCATTATCAGCGGCCACACCAGTGCTGGGGCCGCTCGTGCCGCATCATTAGATCTCATGCACGGGTCGCTTTGCTTATGCTAGATGTCTTATTATGTGATCTGTAGCCGATATGAGGCGTCCTAGGTCCTAGGTCCTAGGTCTCTCGGCATTGTATCGCGCGATCATATTGGGTCGATCTAGGCAGAAGGAGCGCGCCGATTTCACCTGCACTCTCTGACGAAATTCTTTCGGGACTTAGGACTGTTAGGACTTAGGACTGTTAGGACTTAGGACGGCTAGGACTTAGGACGGCTAGGACTTAGGACGGCTAGGACTTAGGACGGCTAGGACTTAGCACAGAAAGTCTTACCTCCGAAAATGCTCCAACATCCGCGCACACGCTTCGGCGGGCGTGACCTCCGCATCCCATTCGCCGACTAGACGCAAGCGTTCAACGATGGCTTGCTGCAACAGCATCCGGCCTTGGGCGACGCGCCGGGAGCAGGTGGCCAGACTGGCGGTGCCGCTGGCGGCAAGATCACGCAGGCTGCGACCGGCGATTAAATGAGCTTCGGTCAGGGTGACCACGTCGGCCTCGATCAGGCCGGCATCACCCTGCGCACGTAATTCGTCCCACGCCGCGGTCAGAACGCTGGTCGCCCAGGCGCGATCCATGTCGCCATTCGGCTGCTGGTCGGTCGCGTCGGCGATCTCCGTCAGCGTCCGGGTGGCATCGGGGCGCAGCCGCCGCAGCGCATTGCGGGCCTCATTCCAGGCCAGCGTCATGACGTAATAGCGAAAGCGACTGCCCATACCGGGCTGCGCTCGTGCCAGCACTTCGGGATGGTGGAGCAAATGCGCGAGAACGTCCTGGATCACATCATCGACCAGCGTCGCCGCGCAGTCACGCAGCCGCAGGCGGAGATAGCGGGTGACCGCATCGGCGTAGGTCGCCACCAACGACCGCGCTTGGTCGCCATCGGGATCGCCGGTGCCGAGGCGGCCGATGACGCTCCAGCGGGTATCAGGAAAGAATTCAGTCATGGCATGCTGCCGGGTGGGGCGGGCAGAGCTTGACGCGGTTCCAACCCACCTCCACCGGCGACCCCAGCCGTGGGAGAATATCTAAATACTATTGAGAATCAACGTCACTTGACATGAGTGAATGTATCCCCAAGATCCCCGACCCACAGCAGTGCTGTTGCGGATCATTATCAATTAAACCTAGTCCACCCGCCCAGGAAGCCCCCATGCCCACGTTCTCCCGCCTTGCCGCAACCCTTGCCTGCTGTGCCGGCCTGAGTGTCACCGCCGAGGAATCGACCGCCCCGGCCGCCACCCTGCTCGACAGCACCAGCCTGGAACAGGCGTTCGGAGCGATCTCGTGGGGCGCTTATGGAGAAGCGCACTACAGCAATTTCCAGAGCAACGGGAAGGCTGACATGCTTGATCTGCATCGCCTGGTCTTGCTCAGCGAAGCCCAACTGGCCGAGCGCTGGCGCTTCATTGCCGAAATCGAATTCGAACACGCCCTGATCGGCGAAGGCAAACCCGGCGAGGTCGAAGTCGAACAAGCCCTGGTCGAATTCACTTACGCTGGCGCCCATGCGGTGCAGGCCGGCATGATGTTAGTGCCCATCTCCATAGGCAATCTGTATCACGAACCAACGATTTTCCATGGCGTTGAGCGCCCGCTATTTGACAGCCGCATCGTCCCCACCACGTGGTTCGATATCGGCGTCGCCGCCCACGGCCCCATCATCGCTGGCCTGGACTATACCGTGGCCCTGCAAACCGGCGTCAATGGCCAGAACCTGTCCGCTAGCAATGGTTTCCGCAGCGGTCGCCAGAAAGGTGCCGAGGCGAAGGCCCAGGATCTGATGATCACCGGTCGCCTGGATTATCGTCCATTCCCCAGCACCTGGCTGAGCGTGGCGGTGAATGCGGGCGGCATCGATCAGCGCACGCAGGACGAAGGTGAACTCGATAGTGATTCGGTCACCGGCACCTTGGTCGTCGCCGAAGCGCGTTGGGCCGATTTCGGCTGGGAAACCGGCGTCAGTCTGGGCCAGGGCCAGATCAGCGATCCCCAGGAATTGGGCGCCGCCCTGCCTAAGACCTTTCGCGGAGTCAGCGTGTTCGCGGCCTATGATGTCCTGCGCCTGACCCGGCTGGACACGGCGCATCAATTATTCGTGTTCGCCCGCTACGAGAAGCTCGACAATAATGCCAGCATGGCTAATGGCGTCCCGCAAAATGAAGCGCTCAACACACGCAGTTATCAATACGGCCTGACCTGGAAACCGAATGCGCACGTAGTCGGAAAATTCGATTATCAGGACATCGAAAATGATGATGGCAGCGGTTCGGATGTATGGAGCCTTGGGGTGGGCTTTGCTTTTTGATCGCCAACGCGGTCCGGGTCGTGTGGCATGGCTGCTGGTGATCAGTCTGATCGCCAGCAGTCCCGCGGTGGAATATCTCAGCGAGGCGGCCGCGCTGGAATTTGCTTTTGGAGCCGACGCCACCGTCACCCCGCTGGTCTTAGCGCCGACGCCGGAACAGGCGCGGGCCGTTCTGACCCAGGCCCGCAGCAGCGCCCGCGGAAAACTCGGTGGCGTTTTCGTCGCCACCGTGGACGGGCGTCTGCTGGGCACTGCTTATATTGATCACGTCATCGGCCGTACAGAATTTATTACCTGGATGGCCGTTATAGGCCCCGATGGCCGGCTTCGCCAGATCGAGATCTTGATTTATCGCGAGCCTATCGGCGGTGAGATCATTGATCCGCAATGGCGGCGCGGGTTCGTTGGCCGCGGCGCGGATGAGCCACTGCGACGCGGACGTGAAATCACCAATATTGCCGGGGCCACGCTGTCGGTTGATGCGATCACCGAACGGGCGCGGTTCATTCTGGCCCTGCATACCCACGTCACCCTGCCCTTATTACCCGCTGCCGCCAAAAAATCGTCCGCTGCCGCGGCGGTTGAAGGCGAGCCGGTCCGCCGCGCGGCCACCATCGGCAGTGCCGCGCTGAGCATTATCGTCGACGCCTGCCCTGCGGCGACGGACCTCGCTGACGCCGCCATCGCCGCGGCCCTGCGGGAAGCCGCCGTGATCAACCAATGGGATCCGGCCAGTGAATTGGCTGCCGTGAATCGGCAGAGCACAACGCCGGTGTCCCCAGCTTTGGCGCAGGCCTTTGTAGCCATGGACCAGGCCGTCACGGTCAGCGAAGGCGCCTTTGATCCCACCGTTGGCGCGCTCATCCAGCGCTGGCAAAAAGCCGCCGAAGCGCAGGTGCTGCCGGACCCGCACGAACTGACCACGCTGCGCGCCACCATCGGCTGGCACACGGTGCAACGCAGCGCGGGAACGGTGACGCGCCCGCGCAACGTCCACCTCGATTTCGGTGGCTTGGCCAAGGGCCGTTATCTCGATCAGGCCGCCGCCGCTTTCGCACCGCTGCCGGCCGGTAAGCGTGCCCAGCTCAGTTGCGGCAGCAGTTCGCATCGGGTGGTCGGTTCGGGCGCGGCCATTGCGGTGGCTCTGCGCCACCCGCGCGATGACACGCAGATCCTGCTGGAGATCCCCGTGCAACCGGGGCAGGGGTTAGGTGTCGCCCACAGCGGTGGCCGCACATTTCGCATCGGCGATCAGACTTTCAGCCACCTGATCGATCCGCGTTCGGGCCAGCCCGTCGCAGGTCCACGCATGGCGGCGGTCCTGGCCCCCAGCGCGGAAATGGCGGACATTCTCGATACCGCCTTTTGCATTCTGCCGATCGCCACGGCGATCGCGATCGCAGATCGTTTGGACGGGGTCGCCGCCCTGCTGTGGGATGGGACACACTTGGTGGCAAGCAGCCGCTGGCCAACAGAGATCCCACCGTTGCCGGATGAACCGAGCACTGGCGACTTGCCGGAAGCGAGCCCTGCCGGAAGATAGGATACGAGGATAATCCCATTCGTTTCTTCGCCTCCAGCCATCGCATCGATCAATTAAGCCCGCGCACCCGGATGCTGATCGGCCTGTTTCTTTTCGGGATATTGGCGCAAGCCGTCACCGGAATTCTGATGCATCATCGGGGGCCCGGGTGGACTCGGACGACGATCACTGCGCACTACCGCGGACGAACGGTCGATTTTGCCACCCTGCCCCCGCAGGACGTAGAACGGGCGATGGCGGGGGATCCCAGATTCCTGGATCGGCCCGCGAAGACCTGGGATGCGTTGCTGGATGTCGCGCACATGCATCTGGCATTCATGCCAATGGTCGTGTTTATCGTCGCCCATCTGTTCAGCATGGCCCCCTTTGCCAAACGAGCCTGGGGCGGCGGCCTCTGCTACGCCACTGGCATTGCCGCCTTGGTTGATATTGCCGCTCCCTTCCTGATCCGCCTGGGGTGGCCTGGTTTCGCGGTGGTGAAATTGTTGGCTTTCATCGTTCTGGAGTGCGGGTTGATCGCGATGACGGTCACGGTCTTGGCCGCCTGCTATTTCCGCCTGCGTCAGGCCGTGCCACCCAATTCTGAAACCTGAATGGCGACTACTCCAGAATAAACGCAGCGTGACGCAACACATGCGATCGTTATTTTTGGCGCAATTACATCAGGCCAAACGTGATCTTGCTGAAACCCCGAACGCACCGGACGATATGCACGGTATGACCAGCGTCCTGTCCTTGCTGCCCACCCGCATTCGCTGGGCTATCGGTATCGCAACGGTGCTGATCAGCATCCGCTGCCTCTCGCCACTGGTGCTGCCGCCTGCTGCACATTCTTTTCTGGCCGACTGCACCTCCATTGTAGCGGCAGGCTTGGCCGCCTGGTGGAGTTTCGCCGCTGTGCGGCGCAGTAGCCCACAAGCCCAGGCATGGCTGCTGATCGGCGTAGCGCTGCTGGCTTATACTATCGCAAGCGCGATCTGGTTCATCGATGCCCAGATTTTAGGCCGGCACCCCGCTGGGTCATGGGCCGACGTATTCTTTATTCTTTTCTATCCATTACTGCTGGCCGGGATTTTTCGGCTGCCACGCCAATCCTTGCGCCGGCATGACCGCACTATTTTGATCCTTGATCTCTCGATCGCCTCCATCGGGATGTTGATGGTGCTCGCGACCTTGGTGGTGCTACCGTATTTCGCCACCCGCGAAGCGGACGCGCCGTGGTGGACCGTGGCCACCGCCTTGGGCTATCCGACCGGGGATTTGCTCGCCCTGTGGGCGGCCATCGCAGTGTTGGTCATGCGCATTGATCCATTTCAGCGCCGGGCTGGTAAACTGCTCGCGCTTGGTGCCTGCATTCATATCGCTGCCAATCTGTTCTATGCTTACCAAACTCTGCACGGCACGTACGTCAACGGCAACTGGCTGGGGATTTTGTGGCATCTGGCCACACTCACCTTCGGTATCGCCGCCACCTGTGTCGAAGCACCGTCCACCCAGGTCAAGACGACCACGGATATTCAGCGCCGGCCAGCTGTAACCTCGTTGATGGTTGCTTTTTCCTGTCTGATCATTGCCTGGCTCGCTGTGGCCAGCGCCGGCGGACCCGGCATTGACTTGGCCGACGTCGGTATGGGAGTGATGCTGGTGCTGGTATTGATCCGCCTCAATGCCGGGCTGATTGATAATCGCCAGCTCAATCAAGCCCTGGTGCAGGTGAACAACAAACTCGATCAACGCGTCATCCAGCGCACCGAGGACTTAGTGGTGGCGAATCAGGCGCTGCGCAGCGAGATGGCCGAACGGGTCGAGACCGAACAGCAGCTGCGCGAGCGCGATCAACAACTTCAGGATGCTCAACGTCTGGAATCCCTGGGTCGTTTGGCCGGGGGCATTTCGCATGACATGAACAACATCCTGGCCGTGATTGGCGGACATGCCGAATTGATCGCCCAGGCCAGCGCTTCTGACAACCCGAACCGGGTGTGGGCGGAACGGATTCAATTAGCGGTCGAACGGGGTTCTGGGATGACCCGCCAATTGCTGGCCTTTGGTCGTCACGACGGCACCAAGGCCGAGATCATCGATGCCAATGTCCTGGTCCAGGAAGTAGCGGATCTCTTGCCGGCCCTGCTGGCAAGCACGATCACGGTGCAGGTGCAACGCACCACCAGCCCGGCCTGGATCCGCTTGGATCCGGTGCAGCTGCACCAGATCGTGCTGAATCTGTGCGTAAATGCCCGCGATGCGATGCCCGATGGTGGCCGCCTGGGTCTCGCGGTGCGTCATATCGAATCGCCGCGACGGCAGATCGATATGACGGTCAGCGATACCGGCACTGGCATTCCCGACGCTATTCGAGCGCATATTTTCGAACCGTTTTTCACCACCAAATCCCCCGGTCACGGCACCGGCCTCGGTTTATCCGTGGTCCACAGCCTGGTGACTGCCGCGGGTGGCACGGTGGTGGCCGAACGGGCTGAGCCGCACGGCACCTGTTTCCGGGTGACCGTGCCAGCGGCGGAACATGCGCCGCTGCATGCCGCGGCACCACTCGCGCCTGCCGGTCAGGTTCTCGCGGGGCGTTTCATCCTGCTGGTCGACGATGAAGCAACGATCCGCGATTTTGTCGGCGAAATCCTGCGTGGTGCTGGAGCCCAGGTCTGCGCCTGTGGCGATGCCACCGAGGCCCGGGCTGCAGCCACGACCCAGCGGCCAGACCTAGTCGTTACCGACGCGACCATGCCCGGTATGGATGGTTATTCCCTACTCGCCCACCTACGGCAGCGATTCCCCGGCCTGCCAGGCGTGGTTATCTCGGGCTGGTCGGATGCAACCGCGACCGCTGGCGACGGCCCGACGCAGCACCTCGCGAAACCCTTTCGCGGTCACGAATTAATTCAAGCGATCTGCGCCGTGCTTCCTCCGGCGGTGCCATTACCAGCGCCGCCGACCCCGTAGACAATCGATACATCCGAGAACGGCACTAAGTTGACGCAGGGGCTGAAAGCAGATCCCTTCGATGCAGAGCAGCGGCAGCGCCTGGAGCAGGGTTAATGGGACCTGGCCGCGCCAGCGTCGATAGAGCCGCCAGCACCACCATCCCACGCCGACTTCGATGACGGCCCGGCCGCCAAGAATACCCAATAGAATCCACCACGTTTCTGTGGGCACCGCCGAACCGCGGCTGGCAATAATCGCCAGCGCCACCCACGCCGATAATCCCAAGGCGGGCAAGAGAATATCCACGGTTTTGATCACCAGGTGACGCCGACCCAACAGACCCGCTTGGCGCCAACCGACCAAATGACGGTAGTGGCACAAGGTGCGCACGAATCCAGCAAACCAGCGCCGCCGCTGACGAATAAATGCCGCAAGTCCCAATGGAACATCCGTGGCAGCCCCAGCCCCGCCAATCACCGCGGTAGAAATGGGGCCATGACCACTGCGAATGGAATGATCCTGGAGTCGGAAGATAATGTCATAATCTTCGACCAAGCTGGCGGCATTAAACCCACCCACCTCTTGCACGGCATCCCGGCGAAAACAGGCACAGGCGCCAGAAATAAGCACCAGACTGGACCGGCGGGCCCAACCCAGACGCCAGACGAAACTACGAATATATTCCAGACGTTGGAAGCCACTCCAGAAACCCAGGCCTGCGCCCATTCCTGGCTCTAGCACTCCACAGGCCGCGATCAGGTGCGGCTGCTGCGCAAAGGCTGCGCGAAAAGCCACCAATGATGACGCCTCTAACCGCGTGTCCGCATCCAAAGTTACCATCAGTTCGGTGGAAACCTGCGCCAAGGCACGATTCAATGCAGCTGCTTTTCCTGCCGGCGGCTGGCGCAAGACCGTCAGCGCCGGCCAACTCGGCGCACGCCAGGTATCGGCAGTACGTTCCTGGAGCGGCCAGCGGGCGTTGATCGCCTCCCAAGTTCCATCGGTGGAGCCATCATCAACGACGACAATGGCTTCCGCCGGTGCGGTCGCTGCGGCCAGCGCAGCCAAGGTTAGCGGCAGCCCGTGCACCTCGTTGCGCGCTGCGATCACCACGGTCAGGGCAGGCTGTATTGACGGTCCGGGCGTTTGCGCAACCGGGACAGCGCACGCCGCCAAGGAGGTGATACGGAAAAGCAAAATTATTTCATAAGTAATCGTCACCATCCCCAGCAGCCAGACACTGGGGCCCGATCCCCACCCGGCCCACAGCAGGCCGCTGACCAGTATGGAGGCCACCATACCCAACCATGCGACAAAGCGCCAGGCTCGTGGTGGATGCGCAATCATGCCCAAGCCTAACCAGCACGTGGCACGAGACACCAGCTCCCGTGCTGCGGGCCGGTGGGTAGCACAGTGCGCCGCCGTGTGGCACGGGACCTCACGAAGATCAATTGCCCATCGACTATCAGTCAGCCTCAGCCAAAGTGCACACAGTCGGAGGAGCACCGTTATGGCAGTCACCATATCTCAAATCACCGTGCATGTGAGTGGACACGTCGGTTCCACCGTCACCCGGCTCGAAGTCGATGGGGCCGAGATCGCCATTGCTCTCGATCGCACCTGGACCTGTGCCAAGACCGTTCCCACTGGGACCGGAACCCGCACCGTCACCATCACTGCCATCAGCCCCAAAGGCGTCGATGCCCGCACGGTTGAAATCGGCGGCGGCACCGCCCCTGTGGCCGCTGGCTAAGCGGAGACCTTATGAATGCACCGCTTCCTCCCGATTCCTTCGCCCTGCCGCTGCCGCTCCTGCGGCCAGGTGATGGGGTACGACTTGCCACCCTCGCGGGCGTCGTCGCTTTACCCCTGGTTCTCGCGGGCTGTGGCGGCGGAGGAGGTGGTGGTGGTGGCGGAGGCAGCGTCAGCAGCGGTTTGGTCATCACCGAACTCGCCATCGAAGTCACCGTCGATAATTCCTCGGCCGCCGTCACCGTCTCGGCGGCACCGACGGATGGCAGTAAAATCGCCCGGTTTGCATTGAATGGCGGCAGTGGTCTAACTACGCGCGCGCGTGATCCGGGAAGTAAAGCCGCCGCCGCAATCTACGACTTCGCCATCGTTGCAGTCGACAGCAATACGGCCACCCGTGACTGCTATGTCGCGATCAATCCCCCTCTAGAACGCAGCCTTCCTGCGGGAAATGCTGCCGTCCTCCAATACAAGCATCTGTTTAATCGCCTCGGCTTTGGGGCCAGCGAGGATGAATTGGTGCGCTTTCGATATATGTCGTATAATGCCGCGATTACTCAGATTCTGGCCGAAGCAACTATCGCTGAAACCACCCAAGGGCCGCCGAGCGCGGCCAGCTTCCGGGTGGTGCCGTGGCAGGAATTCAGCGCGCTTTCCGCTTCGGCCCAAGATGCCCACACTGATAAAAAAAGCGATTTGCTAACCAAGTTGAATACGTGGTGGTGGCACGAAATGATCAATACGAAGCATCCGATCCTGGAGCGTATGGCCCTGTTCTGGCACAATCTGTTGGTGGTGAACGCCGGTGACATATTCGAACCGAAGACGATGTGGACGTACTTGGATCTGCTGCGGACCAATGCTCTGGGCAGTTTCCGCGATCTGCTCCATGGTATTGCCAAGGACCCAGCGATGGCGCTATTCCTGGATTCTAACAGCAATAAAAAGGGCAAGCCGAACGAAAACTTTGGCCGCGAATTACTCGAGCTTTTTACCCTCGGTGAAGGTCAGGGCTACAACGATGCCGACGTAGTCAAAGTCGCTCGGTGTTTCACCGGCTGGCATGTGACTAACAACCACGAATTCATATTCCGCCAGAACCATCATGATGTCGACTCGAAAGATGACATTTTCGAGTCACCACATACCTTTACCGTGAACAACCCCGAAAGTCCCGATCAGGTTCGCCTCGATGGCGAAGCCGTTCTCGATCATCTTTTGGGTATGTCGCGCCTAGCTATCTTCATCTGCGAGAAGCTTTGGGATGAATTTATCGGCGGAACCCGTGATGGCTCTGTTATCAATTCTTGGGCGAACACTTTCCGGACCACCGTCGTCGACGGCAAGAATTACCAGATCAAACCCCTACTCACAGCGATCTTGACCCATTCTGCTTTTACCAACACTGGTAATTACGGGAATATGCTCCGTTCCCCAGTTGAATTACACGTCTCTCTTTTCCGGTCCGTAGGAGTTCAACCCAAAAAGCTCGCTGATCATGACTGGCAGGCAAATCTGGAGGACCAATACCTGCTTCGTCCACCGAATGTTCGGGGCTGGATCGGCGGCCTGAGCTGGATCGATGCAAAGTCGTTGCTCCAACGCCGGAGCCATATGCAAGGCCTGGGATGGGAGTTCTTCAACAAGATAAATGATGTTTCTCATCAGAAAATCCCAGTGCGCCTGATGAGTTCCCTGGAAACACTGTGGTTCGCCACCCCCATCTACGATCAAGCGGCCGTGAATGCTGGGGCCGCATCGCAAACGTGGGATCCATTTGCCAAGATTCGCTTTCTCCTCCTAGACCCCGCTCTGCACTGTAAGTAGGACCCAGCCATGCGCCTTTCCCGCCGTGATTTGCTTCGTTCTGCTCTTGCTGCTGGGGTAGCGACGATGTTCCCCTACCAACTGTCTGCGGCCGGGGCCCTTGATGCTGCCGGTGATTATGATCGCTATCTGATCCTGGTCGAATTGGACGGCGGGAATGACGGTCTCAATATGTTCACTCCAGCAGACACGACCGTCTATTATCAGCGGCGCCAAGTGCGCAATCCCGACCCCGACTCCAACAACGGAGTCAAGCTTGGCATTCCTCCCTCCAAATTGCGCCAAGTGGGCAGCACTGGACACGCCTCGTTCGATGCGAAAATAAAAATGAATTGGAATCTGGTCGATGGAACCGGCAGTAACCGACTGAAAGATCTCGCCACACAGGGCGAGCTCGCGGTGGTTCTGGGCCTTGGTATGGCTGATCCGAGCCGCTCCCATTTTCGCGGAATCGACATCTGGAATACCGGTTCGATCTCGACCGCTACGCTCAATACGGGATGGCTGCAACGCGCGTTGAGCGCAGGGGATCCGCGCCCAAGCACCATCAAAGCCGAAGCCGCTCTGCTGTCACGACCAACCTCCAATCCCTTGGTCGGTGGCAACATGCGCGTGCTCTCCATGCGTAATGCCGAAGATTTCGTCAAGCAATCTCAGGGCCTGGTCGATCCGTCGCTGACCGGGACCGCCGCGCGTCAGCATGTTTTGAACATTCAAAAACAGGTGGTCGGTGCGCGTACCCAGTTTGAGACCCAGTTCGGCTGGGTGCCCCCCGTCGGGGACGGGTCTGGCCGTCTGACCACATTGCCCACTTTCAGTGGTGATACGGGTGAGAGCATGTTCCCGGCTGGGGACTTCGGCAATCAATGTCGCTGGGCGGCCCAGCTGATCGCGGGTGGGGTCGGGGTTCCCGTCATCAAGATCCGCATTGGCGGCTTTGACAACCACAGCAGCCAATACGACAAGCATAACGATCTTTTGGCGCAACTCGCGCATGGCTTGACTGGTTTACGCAATGCCCTCCAACAAAAAGGCAAATTGACCCAGTCTCTGATCATGACCTACAGTGAATTCGGACGGCGCATTGAAGGCAACAACAGCGGTGGAACCGATCATGGCACGGCCGCGCCTCATTTCATGATCGGCCACAGCGACAACCTCAACAGTGGGGTCTATGGCACCTATCCTAGCCTGGGGAATCCGGCCGTTGCGACCTGGGGCGACCCGGCCTTATTTCAAGGCGATTTTATCGCGACTATGCAATTTCACCAATATCTCGCCACGGCTTTGAACTTCCTGGGATTGCCGCACACCCAATTCAGTCCCGCCACTACCCCTATTGCGGGTCTGCTGAAAGCGTAGTCCTCAACGACGGCTTGCCGCAACACGGCCTGTCTAATGCCAACAATTCGCCCAGGCGGCGCTGAATCTCGGGCTCATTGGCGCGCAGGCGATAGGCGGCGACGGCAATATCGCGCGCAGCCAGAGCTTCTTTTATCCGTTGTTTGGCATCAACCACCCGGCCCTGATGGACGGCTAATTCCGCCTGTTGATAGGTTTCCAGGGCAGTGATGTAGGCCGCATCGGGTGACTGCGGCTCTTCGCCCGCAAGCGGGCTCAGAGCGATGAAGAGCAGTGCTGTAACCGCGACCATGCGCGTCATGGTTTACGTGCATACTTTGCCGGAAGGCTGGCCCCGGCGCCGGACTGCTGGGCCGCTGCGGCATACCAACGTTTCGCTTTGGGCAGGTCTTTGCTCAGGGCCTTGGCGCGATCTTCGCTCGGCGGATGGGTGCTGAGGAAAGCCACCGTGCCGCCATTGCCCAAGGTGGCAAAGCGCTGCCAAAACAGTACGGCTTGTTCGGGATCGTAGCCGGCCTTGGCCATGTATTCCAAACCGAGTTCATCGGCTTCGAGTTCATGGCTGCGCGAAAAGGGCAGCATTACGCCGATCTGCGCACCCAGGCCGAATGCAGCCATGCTGAGATTGGCGGTGGTGGGTTTGACATTGGCGTTTTCCAATGCCAGGGCGAGTCCCTGCTGCGCGCCCTGGATAAGCACGCCTTGGCTCATGCGTTCGTTGCCGTGATCGGCGATCGCATGCGCAATCTCATGACCGAGAACCGCGGCGAGTCCGGCTTCGTTTTCACACAGACCAAGAATACCGGTATAGACTGCCACTTTTCCGCCCGGCAAACAAAATGCATTGACGGTCGGCGATTCGAGCAGAGTAAATTCGTAGGTGAATCCGCGATTGGGCGCAACCGCAGCCAAACGCTTGCCGACGCGGTCCAAGATCGCGATGGCTTCGGCGTCTTGCGAACGTTTTTCGGTGGCCAAGATTTCGGCGTAGGCATCGCTGCCCAGCGCATTCATTTTTTCGTCGCTGTAGAAGACCAACTGGGTGCGACCGCTCCCATCGACCCGCTGCACACAGGCAACCGTGCTCAGCGAAACCAGGAGGGCGATCAGGATGAGAACGGTAGGTTTCATGGGCGGAGTCTGCCAGAGCTCCCGGGCCCGCCAAGCTCGACCTGGCCGAGCTTATTTGCGCGCTTTGCGAGCCGTCGCACTCGCCGCAGGCGAACCCCCGGCCGGCAATACCGCCTCGGGCAGAAAGCGGGCGACCGTGGCAGCATCGATCGCATCCTCCCCGGCCAGGACGGCGAGACGTTCGACGACGTTGACTAGCTCGCGTACATTGCCCGGCCAAGGATAGCCCTTCAATACTGCCGCGGTGTCTTCGGAAAAAGACAAGTCGCGGCCCATCTCGGTCGCGAAATGGGCGAGGTAATGCTGGGCAATGGGCAGGATGTCATCGACGCGCTCGCGCAGCGACGGCAGGCGGATCGGAATAACGTTGAGGCGATAATAGAGATCTTCGCGAAAACGCCCGGCGGCGACTTCTGCTTTCAGGTCGCGATTGGTGGTCGCGATCACCCGCACATCGACCTGGATCGGCTTGGAACCGCCCACACGTTCGAATTCGCGTTCTTCGAGTACGCGCAGCAGCTTAGCCTGCAAATCGGCGGAAATCTCACTGATCTCATCCAACAGAATGGTGCCGCCGTGGGCACTCTCGAAGCGCCCGCTGTGCTGCTCGCTGGCGCCGGTAAACGAACCTTTTTCATGCCCGAACAATTCCGAGGTCAGCAGGGTCTCGGTCAGCGCGGCACAATTAACTTTGACGAATGGCCCCTGCGCGCGCGGGCTTTGCTCGTGCAGAGCCCGCGCGACGAGCTCCTTACCCGTACCGCTTTCGCCATGCACCAGGATGGTGGTGGTGACGGCTGCGGCGCGGCCGACCAGGGTCAGCGCTTCGCGCATTGCCGGGCTTGTCCCCAGCAAAACGCGGGCGCGGTGGCGATCGCGGACCTCTTGGCGCAACTGGGTGACTTCGCGCACCAATTCATTGCGTTCGTTCAGCCGCAGCAGCAAGGCCTCGACCTGTTCGACGCCAAAGGGCTTCATCAGATAATCGTAGGCACCTTGGCGCATGCTTTCGACCGCACTCTCGACCGAGGCAAACGCCGTCATCATCACCACCGGCATTGCCGGCCATTTTTCGCGCGCCTTATGCAGCAGACGTAAGCCGCCCATGCCGGGCATGCGAATGTCAGTGATCAGCAGATCACAGGGCTCGCTTTCCATCGCCTTCAGGGCCTGCACGCCGTCCTTGGCGGTCCGCACGGTGACCCCTAGCCGCGGCAGGATCTCGGCGAGCAACTCACGATTGAGGATCTCATCATCGGCGACGACGGCGGTGCGAATCGGCATGATGTCCCCAGGTTGGAGATGACCACGCCACCGTCGCGGATTGCGACGGAGCTGCGCTCATCCAAGCCATGTATGGCGTCACAGGCACCGCGCGTGCCAATTCTCGAACCGATGCCCGAGCCACGTCATTGCGGCCGTTTCACGCGCGTGCGCGCGAGCATGCCGCCTGCGAGCACGCCGAGGACGAACATCACCAGGCACAGCACGGCGACCGGCATCGAGATTGAGATGAACAGGATTGAGACCTGCGCAACAGCCAGATTTTGTAGGATGACGATGATGGCGAGAGCGACGATGCCGATCGCGGTGATCTGCTTGATGGTCATGGGGCGGTCTCCGAGAGGCGCTGAATGAGAACGATAAGATCGGAGCCATCGGCGGGCATGGTCAGGTGGACATTGCCGTTTGCGTCAGCAAGGACGTTTTCCTCGGCTACCACCTGCGCCGTCACCTGGTGTTGCCAGCGCGCGTGGAAACGGACTGAGGGCTCAAAGCCACTCAGTGGAAGGTCGACCGGACGCGAAAATTCGGGCCGCTGCTGTTGTTCGACCACGTGTTTGTACCAGGTATCGATGCGGATCTGGGGCCACAACAGGGCCTGCTGCGGCGACTGCCAACCGATCACCCGGATATGTCCATCCGTAGTGGGTGCCAACGGCGCCAAATCGGGATCCCGCCAGTCCATTTCTGCAATCGCCTTGGCCAGTCCGCCGTAAATGTCCCACAGCCCATTGGCGTCGATATAGACATCCCACCACCAGTTCATTCCTGAACCGCAGCCGCCGAGCAGAAAACCAGCCCAAGCCTGTTGGCGCAAAAGAAAGCCATGCGTATCCACGGTATTGCCGGGATTGTCCTGCTCCAGACCCTGATAGCCGGTCTCGCCGAAAAAGAAGGGCGTGCCCAGTTCGCGCGCCTGCAGCGCGGCGGGAATGAGCATCCCGACGCCATCGCGGTCGCGCTCGCGCAACTCCTCATCTATGTCCAGCCATTCATGGACATATCCGCGTAATTGCACAATATCGACATGGGCATCGGCATACGCACGTGGCCAGTCGAGCCCTGCCCAGCTGATAGTGACCAACCGGTCGTCCTGGTCGAGATCATGAAAGAGTCGGGTCGCGCCGGTCATCCACGGAATCGATATTTCGCGAACCAAACAGGCCATGTCGACTTCATTGAACAATTCCCACACCGCCACGGTGTCATCGGCGCCCCAGCGCGCGAGCAGATAGCGCAGCTTGCGGCGATATTGCGCCGGCGGCTCAGCGGTCAAAAAGCGCCGGGCCCGACTGATATAATCGGGGCCATAGGGAAAGCGCTTGCCATGCACAAGATCATGATGGTTGTCGATAACCACGGTGAGGCGCAGGCCGTGTTTGCGCGCCGATGAAAGAATGGCATCGGTCAAACTGGCTGCGGGGAGATCATACGCATCGGGCGTGGCGCTTTCAAATTGCCCGCACCAGCTTGCCAACCAGATCCGCGCATGGGTGCCACCGTGTTCGGCAAGATGCGTAAAATAGGTATCGATATTGGCCAGACGGTCGGGCCCCAGGCCCCAGGCGATATTGGGCCCGATTGGGATCCACGGAGTTCCATCAGCCAAGGCCAGTAGGCGTGGATTATGCGGGCTAATTCGTACCGCGCCGGTGGGCCGCAGCGCCGGCGCCACGGACACGGTTCCGCTGGCCAGCGGGCTGCCATCGGGAGCGGACAGAGTCCAGGGGTGATCACCGGGCAGGCGTGGCGTGTGGCGCAGCCGCAAAATCGCCGGGCCGGCCGCGACATAATCCCCTTCCACTGCTGGGTCGACATTGCGCTTGGCGCTTTGAAAGAGAAATGCGGCGCGCTGCCAGCGCTGCCCCTGCGGATCGGTGATGGTCAGCACCGGGGTGCGTTGGACATCGGTGACCAGCCATGCTGGGGGCACGTCCCGCAATTCCCATTCACACAACTGATCTGCGGTCGGGGTGCCGGTAAAACACGGCACCATTTCGACCGCATCAAGAGCGAGAGCCGCGCTCAGGACGAGAGCCACGCTCAGGACGAAGACCATGGCTGCGCGCATGCTGCCGGTATACGTCCTCATAGAGGCGAACATAGCTGGGAAGCACCGCCGCCGGCGCCAACGCCAACGCTGCCGCCTGGGCGCGCGGATCTGCACCGCGCTGCAAAACATGCGCCACTGCCGCCGCGAGCGCCTCGGGCCGCCGCGCCGCGCCGTGAATCATGCCCGCGGCAATCAGATCGCGCATGCCGCCAACTGGCGGCGCCACGACCGGGATTCCCGCCCCGGCAGCTTCGACCGCGGCCAGGGGGAGGCCTTCATTGTGGCTGGTCAGCAGCAGTGCGTCCATCTGCGCCAACGCTTGGGCCACCGGGACAAAGCCGGTGAAGGTCACGTCGAGGCCAAGAGCGGCAGCGCGGCGCTCCAAGCGCGGGCGCTCACCGCCATCGCCGCAGATCACGCCCCGGATCGGCATGCTGCGCTGCAATTCCGCGACCGTGTCCAACCACAGATCGGCATCTTTGATCGGCACCAGACGCCCAAGAAAACCGACCACCGGCACTGCTCGCGCAGGTGTTGGTACAAACGCGACCGGCGGCACCGGCACCGGCAGAACGCGCCAGCGCCACGCCCGGCCAATATGCCAACGTTGCTGCAATTCCCGGGCCTGCGACGGCGTCAGGGCGTGCAAGGTGGAACCACGAGCGAGCCAGCGCTCGGTCAGCACCGCCGCTGCGGACACGCTCCGGGAAAAATATCCATGCAGCACATGACCGTGAAAAGTGTGCAGAGCCGGCACCCCTAAGCGCCGCGCCACCAAGCGCCCAAGCACCCCAGCCTTAGCGGTATGGGTATGGATAATGTCCGGATTCCATTGCCGTAACGCCGCCGCGACGCTGCCGAGAGCTCGCAGATCCCCCCGCAGGTCCACCCGCCGTCCAAGGCCAGGCAGGGGCACAACGGTACACCCGGCCGCGCGCAAACGGGGGGTGAGGTCATCCTCATCAGCGGCCGTGGTCCCGGCGAAGATGACACTGGTATGGCCAGCCGCGGTCAGACCTAAGACCAGAGATTCGAGGACTCGGGCGGGGCCGCCGTCGTTGAGGCGGGCGATGACCTGGGCAATGCGCACGGTTGGCTTTTACCACGTGCTTGCTTGGTCGCGAGAGGCGTTCTTTTTCGTGGGTGTTTCTTGGTGACGGTGGTCCTGCTTCCTGCGTGCTTCTTCGCGACGGTCGTCCTGCGTCCTTCTTCGCGACGGTCGTTCTGCGTCCTGCGTGCTTCTTCGCGACGGCCGTCCTGCGTCCTGCGTGCTTCTTCGCGACGGCCGTCCTGCGTCCTGCGTCCTGCGTCCTGCGTCGCGAAGGTCCGAGGTCCGAGGTCCGAGGTCCTATGTCCTATGTCCTATGTCCTATGTCCTATGTCCTATGTCCTATGTCCTATGTCCTATGTCCGAGGTCCTATGTCTTATGTCCTCTGTCCTCTGTCCTCGCGGGGGCGGCTTGGGCTGGGGGTGGGAGTTTGGGGGTCTGGTTGTTTGGGTGGGAGATCTGGGGTAGACTGGGGGAGTGAGTACGCCGCAGGAATCATCGAGTATGGGGCCGACGATCCGGACGGATCTGTCGGGCACGAAGGAAGAGCAGGGCAATACCACCCGGACCTTGCGCGGGGATCTGCGCGGGGATCTGCGCGGGGCGCCGGCAGATCCAATGCCGGCCAAACCCAAGGTCGGCTTGCCGGTCGGTGGCATTCCCGGCTACGCGGTCTCGCGCCGGATCGGTGCTGGCGGCATGGGGCAGGTCTATGAAGCGACGCGGGAAAGTGACGGACGTGCCGTCGCCTTGAAATTGTTGCGCGCGGATGCGATCGCCGATCCCGAATTCCGCGAGCGCTTCCAACGCGAAGCCACGGTCATGCAGCAGGTCAGTCATCAGAATGTGGTCGGGTATGTCGATGCCGGCGAAGTGGATGGCTGGCTGTATATCGGCACCGAATTGATGCGTGATGGCGACTTGGATCGCTACCTGAAGCGGCGCGGGCAATTATTTGAAAAAGATGCGCTGACCCTGATGCTGAAAATTATTTCCGGCGTCGTCGCGATCCACGCCGCGGGCTTAGTCCACCGCGATCTGAAACCACAGAATATATTCCTTGATCACCGCGCCACAGACGGCGGCGACGTCAAGGTCGGCGATCTCGGCATGGCGCGTCACGAAAGTGGCGAAGACCGCATGACGATGACCGGCACCGCCTGCGGCACCCCGGCCTATATGGCGCCCGAACAATTACGCGGCGAATCCGTCATTGATCATCGCGCCGATGTCTATGCGCTGGGCGTGATGCTCTACACGTTGCTCGCCGGGCGCGAACCATTCATTGGCGATACCGCATTCACCGTTTCGCACGCCGCCTTAAAAGATCAGGCCCCGGATCTTGGGCGTTTTTGCCAGGTTTCTCTGGCCACCACTGCCATTGTCCGGCAAGCGATGCGCAAGGATCGCAACGAACGTTATCAGGACGCGGCCGCCCTGGCCACCGATTGCAAACGTGCCTTGGCGGGCGAACGCCCCCTGCAAGCCGGCATGGTTGAAGCCGTGGGTGCTATTTCGACGACCACCCTGAAGGCCAATGCTGCGCCAGCGCGGCCCAGTCTGAGGGGTGGCGGCGGCGGCATCCTGCATGGCCTCAGCGCCCTGATGAGCATGGGACCATTGTTCAAAATTTTGGTTATCGGCATACCTATTATCACCGGTTTGACCTGGCTCAGTAATCACATGACGGCCAGTGATCATGCACCTGGCACCCGAAAATCCGGCCTAACCGCCACCGCGCCCATCGTCGATGGTTCTGGCACGGGGGTCACCGTCACCATAGCCGGCGAGGCATTCCCCCTGCGCTGGATTCCGCCCGGGACCTTCACCATGGGCAGTCCCCTCCAAGAACCCGGGCGGCTGTATTGGGAAGACGCCCATCCGGTGATTCTGCGTACAGGCTATTGGATCCTGGCCCACGAAGTCAGCGCCGCGCAATATGCCGGTACGCTCTCCTTACCGATCCCAGCGCCGGGACAGGGCGCACTGCCCATGACCAATGTCACCCGCAGCGAGGCCGAAGCATTCTGCGCCGCCGTCTCAAAACGGCTCGGCGTGACGGCCCGACTGCCCACCGAAGCCGAGTGGGAACGCGCCGCTCGCGCCGATGATAACGGCCCCTTCGCGGTCGCCATCAGCAGCGAAGTAATCGCGACCGATGCCGACGTCCTCAATTCCTGGCAGCAACAAATCGCTGACAGTCACCCCAACGAAAATTTGCTCTGGGACACCTTCGCCTTGACCCAGCGCATCACCAGCAAGCCCCGGATGTGCAGCCGCGGCATTCCCAATCGCTGGGGCATCAGCGACATGCACGGCAACGTCCAAGAATGGGTCAGCGATCGCTGGAATCACCGCGACCGCTGGGGCGACCAAGCCGTCACCGATCCCGAAAGCACCGTCGGCCCCCTCACCGTCGTCCGCGGCGGCTCCTGGATGCACCCCCCCGCCCGCGCCCGCAGCGCCGCCCGCGACGCCATGGACGGCGATCAACCCTGGCCGTGGATTGGCTTTCGGTTTGTTATTGTTGGCGGCAATAAACCCGAGGCGGTTCCGAGCGAGTAGGGTCCGCTTTGTCGTCCCATAATCAGCGTTCAGCCTCCACAACGAAAATCCCGCCCGCTTTCTGCGACTGCGCCGTATCACATGCATCATGCCCGAAGCAGCTGCCGACGCTCACGCGAAGACTGATGGGTCAGCAATCGGCATTTCTCACTTAGGTGGAATTCCCTTGTGTTTTCAGCGCATTGAGGCCTGGCTTAGAATGAACAATTCCCCCTCTATCGCTTTACGAGACGGATTCCAGCGGACGCACCAACCAGGCGCCATAGGAAATCGCGGTGGAATTGCCCCGCGCCATGCAGATGCGCCATTGCTTGAGGGTCTGCCAGATGCGGACGCGATGGCCGAGTCGATTCCCGGGAACGAAACCGATCTGCCGCGCGGTGGATTCCAGTTCATCGGGGCGAATGCACATCGCCGGATCGTGGGTGCCGCGGGGAACCAATCCCAGGCCCTCGGACAGGTGGACGGCCATGAGGGCGGAAAACCACGAACGGTTGAGGGTTGAACAATAACAGCGACCGCCGGGGCGCAGAAGGTCAAATGCACTTTTAATCACTTCGGGCCATTGCGAGACGTGTTCAAGAATGTCAGCGCATAGCACGACATCGGCGCCGCCTGCGGGCAACGGAGGCTGGCGGGCATCACCCTGCACATAATTGAGTCCGGGTACTCCCCTGCCGTGGGTGCGGGCAATCACAATACTCGCTGCGCTAATATCTATGCCGATGACGTTCGCGCCGCGCCGCGCGAGCGGTTCGCTGAGCAGGCCGCCGCCACAGCCCAAATCAATTATCGTCAGGCCGGTAAGATCACTGCCGATTTCGTCGGCTATTTCGCGCAGGCGAACGTCGTTCAGGCCATGCAGGCTTTTTGCAAAATAGCTGCGCTCATTCCACCAATCGTCGGCGTGGCGATCATAGATGGATAAATCATTTCGTTTTCGCGGGGCGGGTGCAGCCTTCACGTTGTCCGCTCCAGGAGCAAGCCATCAATGGTGAGTCCTGGCCCACAGGCGAGCAGGGCCAACGGGCCGTTCCAGGCGGTCGTTAGCTGTTTTTCCAGCACGGCCAACACGGTTGCTGAACTGCGATTTCCGGCGTCAGCCAAAGCGGCCCGACTGGGATCGAGCGTTGTGGGAAGCAAGCCCAGCAGGCGTTCGGCATCGTTCACCATGCGCAGGCTGCCGGGATGGATCGCCCAACGTAGAGAGGCTTGCGGGGTACCTTGACGTAATTGATCAACGACCTCGCCGACTGCGGTTCCGATCGAGGCGCCAATGGCGGGCGAAAGGCGCAGGGTGAATCCCGTCGCGCTGGCTTGCCACGCCATGTGGGCAGCGGTGTCGGGCACTATTTGCGACGCATCGCGAATTATTGCTAGCCCGGTGCCCACTGGCTCTTCGTGTGATTGCACAATGGCGGCGGTTGCGCCGTCGCCAAAAAGGCACGCGCCAATTAAAGCATCGTCTTGCGGCCCGGGTTGAAAATGCAGCGAGCTGAGTTCACAACAGACGACGAGAACAATTGCGGCGGGATCCGCCCGGCACGCGTCCCACGCCGCGCGCATCGCGGGAACAGCGGCATAACAGCCCATGAACGTAATCATGGTCCGGCGCACCTGGCGAGACAGACCCAGCGCCTCAACCAGTTGCAGATCAAGGCCCGGGGCGACGGCGCCGGTGCAGGTCGCGACGATGACATGGGTGATCGCGGGCAGGGCTCCGGGACAAGCCTGACGCACCGCAGCGGTAGCCAGCGGCACGCTATGACGCGCAAAGGCGCGGCTGCGCAGGCCGGCATCGGCGTGGGCCGCATGGCGTGGATACACTGCATTGCCCTCGGCACCGAAAAGATCGAGGACACTATGGCGACTCGCCACGCCGGTTCGGGCGGCGAAACGGCGCAAACGTCCGCGATCACTGTCCGGGGTCAGGCGCGGCTCCAGCCAATCCACGATATCCGCTTGCGGCAGGGCCGGGCCGGGAAGGGCATGCCCGAGATGCGAGATCCACACGTTCATGGGGTCGTTGTTGCTGGCCACAGCCGCGAACAATGAGCCCAGCCGGGAACCTTCCACTGGCGTTGATCGTTGGCTGAACGCTCCTGGGTAATCGCCGCCCGTCTCTAAAGTGCCTCTTCGTACGGACCCACGGACGGATGACGGACGGATGATGGACCATTATGATATCATCATCTGTGGCGCGGGTCCCGCTGGCAGCCTGACCGCACATGGCCTGGCACGCAAACGGCCTGATCTGCGTATTCTATTATTAGATGCCGAAAGTGCTCCGCGGCATCGTCCGTGTGGGGAATATCTTTCACCGGGGGCGGTGGGAATTTTGGCTCGTGCAGGTTTGGAGCAGGCCGTGCTCGCCAGTGGTGCCGCGCCGTTGCCGGGCACGCTATTAAGCGGGGCCCGCGGTAGCATCACGATTACGCATGGTCGAGTGATGGGCCTGCAACCAGACCGTCCCTTTGGCCTGGGCATTCGTCGCGAAAGACTTGATCGGGTATTGCAAGACGCAGCTGCGCAGCAGGTCGAGCTGTTACGCGGCAGTCGTCTGCTGCACTTCAACCGCGACGGCGCACAGTGGAAAGTTCGCCTCAGTTGCCCCCACGGTGAACGCGACATAACCGCGTGTCTGCTGGTCGGTGCCGATGGACGGCAGAGCGTGGTGCGTCGACGATCGGGCCTAGATCGCCCTGTACGCCGCAAACGTTTCGCGCTGGTCTGTCGCGCACATGGTTTTGTGCATCGCTCGCGGGTAGAAATGCATTTGGGCCCGATGGGACAAATTGGCGTGTGTCCGCTTGGCGATGGCGAGGTCAATCTCAACCTGCTCTTGGCCGGGCCGACTGCGGCACTGCTTCGCCAGCGCCCGCTGGCGTCTCTCATGCGCGCGGCCTTGGCGTCGACACCCAGCTTAGCCGGGCGCGTCGATGCCATGCGCCTGAGCCCCGTTCTGGCGACGGGTTCCCTGCCGCAGCGCAGTCGCGCGGTAATCGCCGATGGAATTTGTCTCGTCGGCGATGCCGGCGGATTTTGCGATCCATTTTCTGGCGAAGGAATGACCTTAGCGATGGGCGGCGCGGAAGTATTGGCAGAGCAACTTGCCGAAGTCGATTTTCATACCCGGCCATCAGCGGCAGCGCTGGCGGGCTACGCCTCTGCCCATGCGGCGCGCGTCGGGCGCCGCCATCGCCTGGGTGGATTGTTGCATCACATTCTCGATCGTCGCCATTTGGCTGATCGATGCGTGGCGGGGCTGGGAATCTCTCGAACGCTTGGACATCTGTTTATTGCCGGAGCAGCAGCGTATCGGCGTTAAGTGACACGCGTCCTCACGCTGAGAAATGAGATGTCCACAACGGTTCGTCCGACCCGTACACCCAGAGAGCACGGTCTGCTGTGCTGTCTACCGGCAGAAACCTAGCGGCTGAAACTTATTCATCGTCTGTCAACGGCAGCCGATGCTTTTTCGCATACGCGATCAATTCTTGCGCTTCCTCGGCATCGTTCGCCCGTGGAGGCGGGGCAGAGCCGACCGGGGTACTTTCCAGCACACAATCGATCATGACTGGGAAGTGATCCGAGCCGATGGCCGGTCCCACGTGCATGGCCTTCAAAGAAAAATGGGGGGACAGAAAAAAATGATCGAGTGGCCAGCGTATGCACCAGTGCCCGGCATGGAAAGTATTGAACATGCCGCGACCGATGCGCGGATCGCACATATTTCCCAAGCGCTGAAACAGGCGCGTGCTATGCGACCAGGCGACGTCATTGAGATCACCGAGAACAATGCAGGGATGGGGATCCGCCTGTGCTTCCTCGGCGATAAGCGCCAATTCTGCGTCGCGTGCGATGGAATCCGGGGCTTCACCCGGAGCAGGCGGGGGCGGATGCACGACATAAAGCCTAACCAGGCGATCATCGCTCAGAACCAATTCCAGTTTCGCGGATGGCAAATCTTCGCGCAAAAGAAAACGAATTCCGCCAGATCGAACCGGAAAGCGCGAATAGATCGCCATGCCATACCGATTATACAGCGGATGCTCCAGGCGATGCGGGTACGCATCGATGACCGACGCCAAGGCGGACAGCCACGCCTGATCGACTTCGAGAAGCACCAAAACATCCGGATATTCTTGGGCGATATACGCGCGCAGACGACCATATTGCCGATTCTCCATCAATACGTTGCTGCTAAGCAGACGGATACCCATCTGTTGGCCGGTCCGCTGCCCGGTCAGGGAAGCCGTCGGGGTCTCTTTTCGGCCCAGGAAAGTATAGGGGAATACCTCCCAGCTCAAAAGTGCGATCGAGCTGACGGTGAGAATGCTGAGCCCATATCCAAGCACGTCAGGATGGGTCCAGACCCAATAGCCCACGCCAGGGACCGCCAAGCCCAGAAGAATTAATAATTGACCGCGCGGATAATCCCACATGCGGACCCACCGCGTGCGCAGAGGCAGCAGCGTCACCCAGGCAAGCACGCACAGGCTGACCACCACGGCAAAACCGATCCAGCCGGCAATAAGTAGGGCTCCTGACATCGCTGATATTTCTTTCAGGTTCTTTTTTGTTCGAGAGGTGCGTGACGTGTGGAAGCGAGCACCTCATCCGTTTCAGCGCCGAAGCAAAGCCAAATCCCGCCCGGGGTTCTGCGGAGACGGCGGCGCCGCAAGGCGGGTTAGAGGAGCCGTGGAGGGCCGGCTCGTCCGCAGGCGGCGCGGAGCGTCACGTACTGGGCGGGGCTGCTGAGGCGAGGCGATCATCCGTGGTCATGCATCCATTGAATCCCGTCGACAGGACCGGGAACTATCATAGACGATGCCATTTCCGCCCATGTAGAGATCTACCCGACCCTTTTCTGATTTGTCTCTACAAAGCCGGCCATCTGCGAATGTCCGGGATTACCTGGGGCGACATGCTCCGCCCCCTCTCCTCAACGCTCTCAACTCGTCGTCTGCCCCGGTGCGTTCTGGTGATGGCGCTGTCACCGCAGCAAGAAGTACAGCGTCACCGCCAGCCACAGCGCGGTCATTCCGCCGAGCACGATCAGCAGGGTCGACATACCGACGCCGCCGCGCACGCAGCGCACCGCCTCGATGATGGCGAGGGTGAGATTGGTCAGCCCCCCGATCAGCCACAGCGAACCGCAGATGATGGTCGGCAGGACCAGGGCCATGGCCATGGCCCCAGCATTCTGCGACCCGCCGCCCATACCATTGCGGGTGAACCACCACAGGCCGATCCAGGGCATCTTCAAAACCACAGCGACGATGATGATCAAAACCCGGACGGATGGCATGGCGACGACACTGCTGCCACTGACCGTAAGCGCATGCCGATTTCTTGGGCGATGGCAGGCCTCATATCTGATTGATCACGCGGGCTTTGCTAGGGAGAAGCGAAGTGCCTGTCCTTTTATTACTGCTTTTATTACGCTGCTACTGCCCAACTTCTTCCCTAAGTAAGCGGTTCACCGTGCGAATCGTGGACACACCGTGCGAATCGCGTGCGAATCGTTGCGAATCGTTGCGAATCGTTGCGAATCGTGCGAATCGTGGCGTGCGAATCGTGGACTGCGAATCGTGGACATGCACTGATTCTGCCCGCACACCACCCGTAGGAGGGTGGTGTTGCTCTTCATGTTTGAACTCACCCAGCCTGTTGTTTTGCCTCACCGGGATTCGAGGACATGCAAAAAGAGTCGGTCGGGGGCGTTAGGAACATGAGCCAGAACGGCGTCCCAAATGATTATAACAGATCGTATTGAGATCATTCAATGGGTGCATGTCCACAGATGACCGCAACGGCAAGGCCAGACGGATCATCGTCTGGTGCGCCTGATCGGATGGATATTGCAGCGGCGGGAAGAGCTCTGTGCGGGACGTCATGAAGCTTAAACGGTGCCAATTTGGTCATATATGCTCGATTCAGCCAATTTTATGAGGGCTGAATCACTCGGACACCGCTGATTTCAGGGCTTATTTCAGCAGATTCTGAATGGGGACAGGCTCTACATAACACGAGCTATCTTCAATTTTAGGCGGATTCATACGCTCCTGCCATCATCGAAGGCGCACTCGGCCAACTGATCCCCGCCGCGATGCCCGCGCTCCTACGGGCTGGACGTTCCTTCGGCCAGCCGCCCCCAGGGACGACGCCCCCTTACGGCAGGACAATTCTGGCCAAACGCTCCAGGAGCACCCAGGCCGCCGGTCCATTTGGCTTCGTGAGTACTATCTTCTGCAATGGTTCCGGAAGCATCCTCGCCCGGGTAGAGAGCTCGGGAGGAAGCATTTCCCGCTTTGCCGCACACTTCGCCGCGAAAACGGCCGCGAGATCGTCGAGGCCGCCAAGCGCCGGGACATGTTCCATCAACAGCAACAGGTCCGTGACGTGTCGGGGTTCCCAGTTCGCCGTGTTCCCGTTGTGATCGAAATGAGCATGTTTTTGTAGAATCGCCCGCAGCTTTTCGGCAAGAGCCTGGATGGGATCATAGGCTTGGACTCGGATGGGGAGTTGGAGCCCCATGCCATGCAGGGGATTCACGATCAGCCCCATCAGATGGTCCCCGATCACGGCTTCGTCGACGCTCAACTCGATCCGGAAGTGTGCGTTGTCGACGCGCATGCCTGCGGCGGCGGCGAACAGGCGGAAGCGGTACAGTTGGGTGTTGCCATGGCGGGCAGCCTCTGGCCTGAGCGTCAGCTCGATGGTGATTGAGGTCGGATCGCTGACCAAATCACTGAGGATGTGCCGGGCTGACGTGATGATGGGACCGGTCATCACCTCTGGTTGAAATTTCTTCGGATCCCGGGCATAGAGGGAGAGATCGAGATCCTTGCTGACCCGGCCTATGGATTGCCCATGCAGGAGGCGCAGCAAGGTGCCCCCTTTCACCACCAAATAACGTCTCGATGGGTGTCGGGATATCGCCGCGAGTATGACCCAGAGGGTCAGCAGCATGAGGGACTCATCCCGCTGCGCCCTGTCGGTTTGGCTGATGAAGCACAAAATCTCGTTGATGGTGTGTTTCGGCGGGCGAAGGGTCTTCCTCCGCTTGGAGGGCACGTATTTATACGGTATGGCCATCAGATACCCAGGCCCTTCCATCCTCGATGGGTCGCTCCGATGGCTGGATTCAACGTTGCGAGCCAGCCGATGAACGCCCGCCGCATGGTCACTCGGGAATCCTGGTGTTTTTTCAGCATCCGCGCCAGGCTGGCGACGACGCTGTCGCGCTCAGATTCCTCAAGGTAGGACGTCCAGGCCCCAGCGACCCGGTCTTCGCCGCCGGCGAGATCGGGGCGGAGCCAGCAATCATGCAGCGTCCTGAGAACCTCTGAGCAGGGCACCAGGGAATTGGCAACGGGAACCAGCTGGACATCCCCCAGACTGTCGGGATGCCGCCGGCTGACGCGAAGATCTACCCCATCACGCGTGAGGACCGTGCGTGGCACTCGCGTCGAGCGGTGGAAATCCACCGTGTTCGGATCACCTGCCATCACTCGTGGAGGCGTCAGGGATGGCTCGCTTTGCCAAGCGTAGAAATCCTTACCTTGGAAAATTTCACTCAGCCCATGGATCGTGAGCGCCGTGCCATACGCGTAGCGAATACGCGCATCGTCCCAGCGTTTCCGGCTGTAGATCTGGAGCATGCGGAGATAGCGCAGCGCGTCAGCGGCAGGGGCGACCGGACACTGCTCGGTCATGACATAATGGCGGAATGCCTGCGCCTCCACGGCTTCCCCGGCAACTGCGCGGTCCCACATGGCAGGATTAGTATATTCCAACCAGCCCAGCTCTTTCAGCCCATCAAGGGCGCGATGAATGGTCTTATCGGTAAGCCCCGTGGGCGTGAGGAAATCTGAGGCGGTAACCACCACCACCCCACGTTGAGCCAAGTGGCCGAGGCTCGTTGTCATCAGGGCCAAGGTGCGTGCATGCATGAGAGTATCGGTCAGCCTACGGTTACCGTAGGCTTACTGGAGGAATTTATAAATACAAGAACCTCTTCCTAAGTCCTTTACTTGAAATTGCTTGTATTTGCATAATGTGATATTATTGTACACACAGTTACTGTGTGTACCACGAAATGGTCTGGTTCACATTGGTGGCCTACCCAGCCGTCCAAGCAACAAAGGCGAAACAAAGGGGACACACCCAATGCTATTCGGTTAACGAGTACCATGTTTATTGGTATTATACGTGGTGCGCTTCCATTTTGAGTTGGCCGATTTGGCTTGCCGTGGAAATGTTCGTCCGGGTTTTCGTTTCTGTCGAAATCGCCACAGACTTTCCATGCACAAGGCAAATTCCTTCGCAACCGCCGCAGACCCCTTGCTGGCCATATTATCGTGGACATGGCCATATTATCGTGGACATGCACTGATTCTGCGCGCACACCACCCGTAAGGGAGTGGTGTTGCTCTTCATGTTTGAACTCACCCAGCCTGTTGTTTTGCCTCACCGGGATTCGAGGACATGCAAAAAGAGTCGGTCGGGGGCGCCAGGAACATGAGCCAGAACGGCGTCGTAAATGATTACAGCAGATCGTATTGAGATCATTCAATGGGCCGGGAGCCGTGGACATGCACTCATTGGATCGGGTCAATAGGGCCTGGGATCGACAACGCCAATGCAATATTGGACCCGGTGTGATCGGTGCATGTCCACGATTCGGTGGGTGGCTGGTGCATGTCCACGATTCGAGGCAATAATGAGCGGACGAGAGGCGCTTGAAGGTGGGTGCGTTGATGGTAGTTTTGTAAAATGGCCTGTCCTAACTTCGTCCACATTCGCCGCGCCGGTCGCAATTTCTGTCCTGGACGAACGTCGCCTTTCAGTGCAAATTAGTCCACAACCATGACGCCCACTCTCAAATACATCGACTTGTTTGCCGGCTGCGGCGGCCTGAGCACCGGGCTGCATCTGGCCGGCTGGAAAGGTCTGTTTGCCGTCGAAAAGAACGCCTCAGCCTTCTCGACGCTCAAGGCCAACTTGGTTGATAAGCGAAAGCACTTCGACTGGCCCGCGTGGCTCGCCACCACGAATTGGGACATCAAGGAACTCCTCGCGCAAAAGGGGGCCGCCCTCTCCCGGCTAAAAGGAACCGTTGATTGGGTCGTTGGCGGGCCGCCCTGCCAGGGCTTTTCCACAGCAGGCAGACGCCGCGAGGGCGATGAACGAAACAATCTCGTCCACTCCTACCTGAGCCTGGTCGAGCTTGTGCAGCCTCGGGCCATCCTTTTTGAAAACGTCCGGGGCTTCACCATGAAGTTCAAGGCAAATGCACAAGGGGGCATCGCCTACTCGCAACGGGTCATTCAACAACTACGCGAGCTTGGCTATGATGATGCCCGTGGTTAACTCATCGACATGTCACACTACGGAGTTCCCCAGCGCCGACAGAGATTCATCGTCATCGCCACCCGTGAAGGCTTGGCCGATGCCGCTATCGAGGAACTCGAAAGCCGGTGCGCGGTTCACTTGTCAGACCGAGGAATCCCCCGAAAGAACGGCGTGAAATCCGCCTTGTCTGACTTGAAGCGCCGCCACGGCACCACGCCCTGCCCAGACTTAAATGGATTCCAGTCTGGCATCACCTCACGTCCGACGACGGGCCTTCAGAAACATTTGCGGACCGATTTCACGGCGCATACGCCAGACAGCCACCGATTCGTCAACCATACCGACGATGTCGAAGCCGTCTTCTCACGACTCCTCGCTGACGCGCCCCGCAACCGCTGCATTCTCGGTGCGGAGCGCGAACCGTTCGGACTGAAGAAGCGCAGTGTGACTGTGCTCGATGGCGATCAAGCGGCACCAACGGTCACGACCATCCCTGACGACTTTGTTCACTACTCCGAGCCGCGCGTGATGACCGTGCGCGAATGTGCCCGGCTCCAAACGTTCCCCGACTGGTTCGAATTCAAGGGGCCATATACTACCGGCGGCAAGCAGCGCGTGTTGCAGACGCCCCGTTACACTCAAGTCGGGAATGCCGTTCCTCCGCTCTTCGCGGAGATGGCTGGACTCGCACTGAAGGAGGTTCTCGCCAATGTCTGAGATCAAGAAAGACAAACTCCACTTCGATGTCAGCAGCGGTCTGAAAAGCGTCCTCGGAAGCGAACTGATTACAGATGACGAAGTCGCGATCTTTGAACTCGTGAAAAACTCATTCGACGCGGAGGCCGCCCACGTCGATTTGTATTTTGATGCCCACCAAATTGTGGTCTCCGATAATGGAATTGGAATGACGATGGAAGACGTCCGTAAGAAATGGCTTTTTGTCGGATATTCTGCAAAGCGAGAGCAGAATCGCCCACCAGACTTCCGGGATACTATTGAGGGCAGGAAGCGATTCGCGGGTAGCAAAGGAGTCGGTCGAATCTCTTCCGACCGTTTGGGGCGATTACTCACCCTGCAAACGCGCGCCAAGCGCGAGACCTCCGGGTCTGTGCACTGCATCAAGGTTGACTGGGGGCTCTTTGACAAAGACCACCTCAAGCGATTCGAGACTATTGGGCTCTCCTATTCGGAACAATCGACTGGATTCTTGTTGCCGAGTGGCATGACCAAGAATCGCCATGGAACTGTGATTTCGATCGAGCAACCGCGAAAGGTTTGGGATCGCGATTCTCTCAAAACATTAAAGGCTGCACTCTCAAAGCTAATCAACCCATTTGGTTCCACGACCGACGGGTTCACAATTAGCATAACGGCCCCCTCAGAGAAAGTAGCCGACAAACTGGCTGTAAACGAGGCCAAATCAAGCCGCGTGGACTTGCTTCCCACAGATGTCGTTAACGGCGACGTTGGGAATTTCATTTTTTCAACCCTTCAGGAAAAGACTACATTTATTTCCGTTCATGTGGACGAATCAGGGAAACACATTGAAAGCACCCTGATTGACCGGGGCGAGTTGATATACAGGATTCGCGAACCGAACGGGTTCAAGCGACTCGCCAAGTCTGGGTTTCGCTGTGAAGTGTATTTCTTGAACCAATCGGCGAAAAGCACCTTCACTCGAAGGATGGGAGTGCCCTCCGTTCAATTCGGGTCAGTGTTCCTTTTCCGAAACGGGTTCCGAGTATTTCCAATTGGCGAATGGAACGACGATTGGTTTGGCATGGAACGAAGGAAAGGGCAGGGATACGCCCGATACCTCGGCGCTCGTGACGTGATTGGCCGAATCGACGTGGAAGGCTCTGACGAGGATTTCAAGGAAGCATCCAGCCGGAATACCGGTTTGATCGAGACAGCCGCAGTGAGTGAACTGAGGGAGTGCTTCATGGAACATTGCCTGAAGCGACTTGAGAAGTATGTCGTTCCAGTGACCTTCCCGGACACGGAAGACAAGCTTGTCGGTGACTTATCTCGGCTACTTACTGAACCTGGTCGTGCGCGAGTGACATCCGCAGTCGCAAAACTGGTGGATGATAAACAAGTCGAACTTTTAGACTACAGTCGCCGGCTGATTCGGATTCTTAGCGAACGGTCTGAGCAGTTTGAGTCATCCATCATAAGCCTTCGCGCAATCGCGCAGAAGACCAAAGACAAGGAACTGTTTCAGAAGGTCGAAGTCGCCGAGAAGCGGTTCGACGAACTCAAGAGGGCAGAGGAAGCTGCTCGTCAACAAGCAGACGAGGAACGGAAAGCTAAAGAAGCGGCCCAAGCGAGGGCAGCTAAGGCGGAGGCATCCGCCAAGCAAACGACCGAAGAATTGGAGGAAGAGCGGAAAAGAAATCTGTTCTTAGCTTCGATTGCTTCGCTCGACACTGAAACGATCCTGAATCTTCATCACCAAGTTACCATCTACGCAGTGAATATTCATCAGCAGCTTGAGAACTTGATTGTCTCACTTGCTGGTAAGAAGACCGTGCCAACCGAAAACGTTATGGCAGCTCTGGAGAGCATTACTCTTTTGAATAGCAAGGTTCTCGGGGTCGCAAAGTTCGCGACCAAGGCCAACTTCAGAATGAAGTCCGAGAGGATCAAGGCCGACCTAGGCAGTTATTTGGAGCAATACATCAAGGGAGTCGTGAGGGACCACCTAACCTCACCCCTGCGGAAGGTGACAGTGGCGTCCGATGGCAAAGGATTTGAGCAGGAGTTCAAGCCGATAGATGTCGCGGTCGTGGTCGACAATCTGATTTCCAATTCCAAAAAGGCCCGCGCTACTCAGGTTCATTTCGAGATCACTCACCCACACCCAGGCTCAGTGTATATCACAGTCACAGATAATGGTGATGGGTTTCACCGCCGAATTACCGATTTTTCGCGCGTATTCGAGAAGGGCTTCACAACCACTGACGGTTCGGGGCTCGGGCTGTTCCATGTTAAGCATGTTTTGGGTGAAATGAACGGCACAATTGAGGCGATTCCCGGCAAACTGAAGGGTGCAGTTCTACAAATCAAGATTTCCAAATGAGACTCGACTTTAATATCCTGTGGGTGGAAGACCAACCAGACGCAGTTCAGGCGCAACGTGATAGAATCGATTTCCTGCTTCGCAAGGAAGGCTTCAGAGTTCACGCTGAATTCGCTACTTCCGTTCAAAAATCGGAAGAGTTTTTAGGGAATGGTATATTCGGCGACCACGTCGATTTGGTTCTTATGGACTATGACCTCGGAAACGGGCCGAACGGCGGTGTGGGAATCGAGAAGGTTCGCGACCGATTCCCCTTCAAGGATATTGTCTTCTACTCAGCTAGCGGAGTGCAAAAGCTACAGCAGTCGCTGGCCGAGGGTAAATTTCAAGGAGTCTTTTATTCCTCACGTCAGGACTTGGTGGACACTGTCGTTGGAGTGTTTCAAGCGCTCGTGAAGAAGGTCCTCGATATCGAGCATTCACGAGGAATCGTGATGGGTGCCACCAGCGAGATCGATCATTTTGTAAATGAATCCCTCGCTGCAGCTTTTTCTCAGGGTTGTGAGGAACTCAAGGCCGCAGCGCTGAAGGTTGTTGCGAAACAACTCGCCGAGATTCGAAAGACATTCGAGAAGGAATCAAAGAAAATTGAAGGGCTAAGTGACGTGGCAGAGCTCACTGCGCTCCACCACGTCTATACGAGTGCGCACAGGCTTAGGCTTTTGCGGAAAATGCTGCAAGCCGCGGGGACTCACAAGAGTGAGCAAGAATCAATGTTGCAATATGCGGATGAAACAATGCCTCGGCGAAATGAACTTGCCCACGTGCGAGTTATTAGGAGTGGATTCTCCCGCAAGCTCCACGATCGTGAAGGCAATGAGATTACCATGGATGACATGCGGGCGCTCCGGGTCGCTCTCCTTGAACATCATGAACTCTTTGAAAAGGTGACTACATCACTGCGTATCTCCCCAGAAAAGAAGGGATGAGGGTTGTTGGGTATGGACTTCCCTACGCCGGAGAAAATAGTCGTCAAGTTGTCGCACGGCTTCGCCAGCAAACTGCGCGATGCCTTGCCGAATGCGTCGTTCATCGGGGTGAGGAATCGGATGAGGAAGCTCCTCGGATCGCAGTTGAAGGCCTTCGAGTTGGCCAACCTTGCCTCACATGCCGATGCCATGCTCGCACTGAGGCAAGCAGTCGAAGGTTTTGTCGTGATTTTCGCCCACGACAGCGGCGATTATCTCCGGGGTGGTGAGGATCGCAGCAGGGAATCAGGAGAGAATATTGAAATCGATAAATTCCTCACGCGCGATGACCTGAGCGCGTTCAGCGGCATGGTTGTGTTCTGCATGAGCTGCGACTCAAACGAATTGGCGCAAGCCAGCCTTGATGCTGGAGCGATAGGTTTTTTCGGTAAGCGGTTCACGTCCGTTTTCCCGGCCCAGTCCCCTGTTTGCTAGAACCGCGCGCCGGAGGCAGGATCCATGCGCACGAGTCGTGAAGAACAACATCGAATGGTTACGGACTGGCAGGCCAGTGGCCTGAGCATCGCATCGTATGCCCGCGCAGCGGGCATCGTCTATCACCGCTTGGTGTACTGGGTCCGCCAGCGTGAACAGATGGCGGACGATGGTGCGGGTCCGTTTTTTGAGGAGCACCAATTGCAGCAGCGTTCGACTGCGTGCGATGGTGCAGTCGTGCTGCAATTTACTGGCGGCCCGGGTGGTTGCTATTCGGCAGAAGTTCGATTGAGCGGCACGCCATCAGCGTCGTTCGTGGCGCAGGTCCTGCGGGAGGTTCTGCGGTGATCAGCCTGACCCATATTCAGCGTCTGTTCTTTGCGCGATCGCCCGCCGATATGCGCAAGCAGGCGCATGGGCTAGCCGCACTGGTGACGTCGCATCTGGAGAAAGATCCCATGAGTGGGGATGTGTTTATTTTCGTAAATCAGGGCGCGTAGATCGTAAACATTCTGATGTGGGATGTATCCGGGTATTGGGTGGCCTGCAAACGGCTCGAACGGGTCCGCTTTGCGGTGCGCGGCAAATGCGGAGCAGTCGGCGCGAAAGGCTGTCATCTGCTGTCGGTAGCCGAAGTCATGAATATGCTGGATGGCATTGATATGCGCCAGGCGCGGTACCTGAATCATTACGAATCTATTCCGGAACGGGTAAAGCTCTGGTTGAAAAAATAGAATGGATTAAAATTTCGTCGTGAGCGCAGCACGGGATAAAAATATGCGAAGATCGCGGCGACTGAATCCGTGGTGCGTCAGCTGCGCGCTGAGAACAGTGGACTCAAGGCCCAGATCGACACCCTGAACTACACCTTGGCAGCGACGCGAGAGGAACTGAAAGAAGAACGAGCGCAGCAACGCGTCACCACACAGCGCCTCGCGGAGCTGATTCACGCCATTGAACATGCCGACCAACGCTATCGCGCCATGACGCGGCGCGAATTCGGCGCCTCCAGCGAACGCCTCGTGGGGCAGCAATTATTCATGGGCGAATGTCTCGATGCGTTGGATCCAGAAGCGCAGGAAGCGCAGCGGGCCTTGCCGGCTGCGCGCGATCAGGCGTTAGCCTGTTTGGGAATGGAAGCGACCGCTGCCCCGGCGTACGCGGACGCACCTGACGCAACGGATCGCCCGTCGACGCGTAAACGCCCCGCAAAAACCGGCGGACGTAAACCGCTACCAGAAAAAATTCAGCACCTCCAGCTGACGTATATTCCACCTGATGATTATCCTTTTTTGAAAAATATTCGCGCGCACACCGTCATCGGTAGCCGCGTCATCGAGCGCATGAGTTTAGCGCCCATGCGCGTGGTGGTCGACCAAATGACCTGCCCGGTGATGACGCTGACCTATCCCAATGGCGTGCGCACCCAGCAAACTATTGCACCACCATCAATGCTCGGGAACGGTCAAGCCGATGACGGCGTACTGATTCACAGCGCCTGTGATACAGTCCTCGATTACTTGCCCAGCTATCGCCAATCGCTCCGGTTTGAGCGCATGGGCTTGCCCATTCATCGCGCGAAATTGTGCCGCTGGCGAACGTGCTTGAAGGCGTTGCCGGTGCTATTTTTCAGGAAATCATCACAGGAGACGTCGTTGGCATTGACGATACCATCCACCGTCTGCTCGACGCAGAGCTGCGCCGCTGCAAAAACGGTCGCCTGTGGGCGGTCACCGGAGGCTAAGACGTCTTTTACCTGTTCTCGGAAACCCGTGAAGGGAAATGGATCAGCGCACTGCTGGGTGATTTCACCGGCGGCGTCATGGGTGACGCGTACAGCGGGCATAACGTCCTCTTGGAACGACAGCACATTATCGCCTTATATTGCTGGGCCCATGTGCGGCGGAAATTCTTTGAGGCCGAAGAGAGCGTCAAACGGCGGCAAGCCCTGCATCTGATTGGCCAACTCTATCTGATCGAACGCGACCTCACCGATGCCACGCCGGCCGAAAAAGTCGCCATCCGTACCAAGCGGGCCAAGCCGATCCTCGCGCAATTCAAACAATTGCTCGACGCCTGGCGCGCCGACCCCACCGTTTTACCGAAATCCAGCATCGGCCGCGCGACGACCTACGCCCGCAACCAATGGGACGACCTCACCACGTACGTCACCATCGTCGCCTCGCCCATTGAGACTAATCGCACCGAACGCGCCGTGCGCCCCAACGCCCTGCATCGCAAAAATAGTCTTTTCAGCGCCTCGGTCGACGGCGCCGAAGCCTACGCCACGCTCTCGACGGTCATTCAATCCGCCTGCCTACACGGCCTCAACCCCGAACGCTACCTCGCCGACATCATCGACGACCTGCACTTCCGGCGCCGCGCCCCCAGCGAACTGACCCCCGCCCGCTACGCGGCCCGAAAAGAAGCCGAAAACGCTGTCAAGCAACCGTGGTGAACCGCTTACCTTCCAATGACATCTTTAAGTGAAGAGGAAATACGGAAGTGCATTTTATTCGCCATGCAGCATCCTTGTAATCGCTATGGAAGCCTGTTCCGCAAATAGCGGAGGTACAGCATTGCCAATTTGAGAATACCTGGGCACCTGTTGCTTGCGAAGGTGTCCGCCGGTGGTGTACTTTCCCTTGAAGTGATACCAGTCGTTAAACGTCTGAATTCTGGCATACTCGCGTACGGTGAATATCCGAGGTCTATTGTAGTGAATGTAATCGTCTGGCAGAGTGGTGAGAGTGAACGCAGGGCGACATCCATCCAATGGAACGGTCCTAAATTTCTTGAGCCCGAATTTTTCTTTGATCGATTCGGGAATCGTCTTATTTCTTTTACAGTATTTCAGGATGTGCTTAAATCGTTCTTTAGTTCCGTCGCTGTGTTGGGCGAGGCGGTGGCTATTCGGAATTTCTCCCACACCTCCGACCCTCATTAAGGCTTGGAAATTAGATTTTATTGAGCTGTATTTAGGGGACAGGTAACCGGGACTATCGGGACATTCGGCGGTTCTCAGTCCCGCTAAATCCGAGATAGCGCTGGCCAAGGAGACAGTTTTTGTGATCCCACGTTGGGCTAAAAAGGCTCTGCGATTCTCTTCAAGGTGCTCGAAGAACTTATCTGGGTTTAGGGACTCAGAATGGTCCTTTCTTACTCCAAAAAGAATAAACCGAGATCGTAATTGTGGTACCCCAAATTGGGAGAAGTCGACAAGGCGGGTAGACACCTCATAGCCGAGGCATTGATCCTTGTGTGAACTTCTTCCAAGCATCTTGATTACTAAGTCTGAGTGCTTTACTCCGGACTCTCCATCACCTGTAAATGCAATATTAAATCCTTTTACATTTTCGAACATAAGAAACTTAGGCTGGACTATTCGAATAAACGAAACGTAAGATTCGATGAGCTTATTCCTTGAGTCTGACTCCCGCCTACGCCCTGCCGTTGAGAAGCCTTGGCAAGGTGGTCCACCTGCAACGAGGTCAACTTTTCCCCTGAGTTTCAAAAGTTCGTCTTTGTGCCAATGAATAACTCGCTTGATGTCGTGAGGGGATTCTTCGAGCCAGCTAGGCCAGGTAAAATGTTTTCGTTCGGTTATAAGGTTGTGTTTGAGAGTGTTAAATGCGAAGCTGTCCTTCTCAATTGCGAAGAGCCCCTTCCACGCATTACTATTAAAGAACCCTAGCGATAGACCTCCGCATCCTGCAAATATGTCGATGTAATTAGATACGGGGTTGCTGGCAGTTGACATTTGGGGATTAATCGTCGTTACATGTTAGTGAATATGGTTTTAGGAGTGACTTGTCTCTTAAGCGGCAGTCTTAAACCTGAGAAGCGGGATCGATTCGTCAATGGAATAGCTACAGGTCATATTAACTAGATAATAAAATGAGGGAAAACAGCCACGGCAAAGGATGGTGAAGACAACGTGGACGTACTCAATGCTATTCGGCAGGGGACAAAAAACGAATGGTAACAAACGGTGCGCCCCAAACGGTGGACATGCACCCAATCTCCCTCCGTCCATGTCGCCCACATCGCTCACTCGCTATCACCAACAAAGACCTGCCCGCACTGCTCAGCTCCTGCTCTTACCAGTAGGAATAAGCTCATGCTCATGCTCATGCATCTCTCCAGCAAAGGCCAAGTCACCATTCCCCAAGCCGTTCGCGAGCAACTGGGCCTCACGGTCGGTTCTGGCGTCTACATCGAAGTTTGCGATGGCGTGGTCGTTCTGCGCCCGGTTCACAGCGAGCGCCCCAGCCCTCTGGCGTCGGCCTTCATCGAGCGCCTGCGTGGAAGCGCGACCGTGCGCCTGACCACCGATGAGATCATGGCGATGACCCGGGGTGATGACTGATGCCGGCACATCTGATCGACAGCAATGTCCTGCTCGATTGCGCTATCCCCGATCCGCAGTGGCTGCCGTGGTCGAGTCGGGCTTTAGCGCATGCCTTCGATCATGGTGGCCTGGGCATCAATCCGGTGATCTATGCCGAGGTCAGCGCAGGCTATGCCACCATTGAATCCCTGCTGGCTGTCTTGCCCGCCGATCGCATCCAACGCTGGCCGCTGCCGTGGGAAGCCGCGTTCCTGGCTGGTAAAGTGTTTCTCACCTATCGCGGTGACGGTGGGCTGAAGCGCAGTCCTTTACCGGGTTTCTTCATCGGTGCTCACGCGGCCATCGCTGGGTTGACGCTGTTCACGCGCGATTCACGCCGGTATCGCCGCCATTTTCCACGCCTGGCGGTGATCGCGCCGGACACGCATTTTTCAGACCTTGCCGCGCACCGATAAGACCTGTCGCCATCGAGCGTGGGGATTGGGCTTGGGGGGCGGCTCGATTCGCAGGCGACGCAGAGCGTCGCGTACCGGGTGGGGGTGAACCGGGCGGGAGCGGGCTTGGGGTTCGGCTCGATTCGCAGGCGACGCAGAGCGTCGCGTACCGGGTGGGGGTTTGGGCCGGGTGGACTGGTGGGATGTGTGGGGGCACAAAAAAAGCCACCCCGTACATTGCTGTACGGGGTGGCTTGTTGTAAAAACCCAGGCGGCGACCTACTTTCGCCTTGTGAACTATCATCGGCCCTGACGGGCTTAACGGCCGTGTTCGGAATGGGAACGGGTGTGTCTCCGCCGGTATGACCACCTGGGAATGGTG
>Ga0335395_10000019_pt1 | contig 166494 bp, 156 predicted proteins | sample MAT02_FD_205744 | JGI IMG/M metagenome (GOLD analysis project Ga0335395, IMG submission 205744) | Freshwater microbial communities from Lake Fryxell liftoff mats and glacier meltwater in Antarctica - MAT-02 (spades assembly) (version 2) ...
TCGCCGTCGGTCTCTGCGATAATCGGTGCTCCTCAAAAAACGGACCCGCACCATCGTCGACCATCTGGTCCCGCTTCCGCACCCAGTACACCAAACGGTGATAAACGATGCCCGCTGCGCGGGCATACGATGCGATGCTCAGGCCACTGGCCTGCCAGTCCGCAACCATTCGGTGTTGTTCTTCGCAACTCGTGCGCATGAATCTTGTCTCCGGCGCGCGGTTCTAGCGGCCGGGGGACTGGGCGGGGAAAACGGCCGTGAACCGCTTACATTCAATGAGCAGTCTTGCGCATTGAATGGGCATGGTCAGCGCTGGCCGCGCGGCAGCAAAAACCACCCGACGCCGGCGACCACGCTCAGCCCTGCCGCGCCAATCAATAATGTCGGGCCCATTCCCCAGCGTGCCCCCAGTATCGCCACCGCGGCCATGCCCACTGCGGTGGCTGCGGCCTGAACCACTTTGGCAGCGGTAAAGGCTAAGGCCTCGCCGCCATTTCCGGCGAGGCGGCCGATATTTACCGAGGTGGCAATCACGTTCACCGCCGACCCTATGCTCGCCAAGATATGACCCACGATCGCCCAGATCGGCGTGGTCGCAAAACCCAACAGGGCCATGCCCATCGCCATCACTAGCCAAGCCGCCGCCAACACCACGCGCACGGGCAGGCGATCGGTTAGCCAGCCACTGGCGATGGTGACCGCAAATGCGGCGCCACCTCCGGCCATGAGAACGAAACCTAAGCTCGTGTCGCTGAGGCCGACTTCGCGCGCCAAACGGAGTGCAAAATAGGCGGGCCACGCGGACTGCACGAGGGTCGCGCATTGATCGATGGCAATAAAGCGCCTCAAGCCCGGCGTGCTCAATATCGGACCCCAGCGCAGCCCAGGGCCCAGGCGTGGCGCTGCGAGCGGATGCGCCAGCACCGCCGCCGCAGCGGCGATCAGCGTCACCGAGCCCACCAGCAATGCCGGCACATACCCGCCCCACCACCCCGCCAGACTGGTGGCGATCACCGGTGCCACGATGCCGACCCCGGCTTGACTGCCGCGATACCACGCATTTGCAGCGCCTCGACGTTTGCCGCCTGCCTGCTGGACCAGCGCGTTGAGATTGACGTAGGCAATGCTGACCCCTGCGCCGAATACTGGCACCAGGGCCCACAACCACAGCGCGCCACCCAGCACCATCGCCGCCAGACACGCGCCCGCCGCCGCCAGGGCCAACGACGCCGTCAACCGCGGGGTCACCCGCGTTGCGACCAGAGCGAACAACACCGTCCCGATCACCGTCCCGGTAAAACGCAACGAACGTAGTCCCGCCCACTCACTGGGGGCTAAGCCCAGATCCGTAGTCGCCCACAAGGGTCCCAGCACATCATAGATGTGATTGCCTAAACCCAGCAGGCCACCGGCAACGCACACCGAACGCAAACGCCGTAATCGATCCTGACTTTCCACTTCCTTCATTCCATGCGCGATGGCTATTCGGTCAACGCCTGGATTTTATACGTGGACGCCGCCCACCCCCACATGGTCCGAAGTCCTAAGTCCGAAGTCCTAGGTCGGGTCCTTTGGTAGATTCGGGCGTTAAAGGACGGCAGCAGGCCCCCATATCTGTGCGAGTATGGCGACGTCCACCTCACCATGTAGACCCCGTACAGTATTTCGGGATCTAGGACTTCGGACGTTTTACGAAAAAAAACGAACCCTGGTCATAAGTCCTAAGTCGGGTCCCTTGGTAGATTCGTGCGATAAAGGACGGCAGCAGGCTGCCATATCTGTGCGAGTATGGCGACGTCCACTTCACCATGCAGACCCTGTACAGTATTTCGGGACTTCGGACTTCGGACTTCGGACGTTTTACGAAAAACTCCGAACGACAAAGGAAATAAAATTACTTTTATCCCATATAATCGCCGGCTTTGACAGCAATCCCATCAATAATTCGCTCTTCACTGCCGTGATTGAAATACCAGCGTCCGCGGCCGGTCAGGTCGAGACTGGAACCGACGTCCTCGTACGGATTGTCGATGCTGGCGACGCCAGTGGTGGCGGCGCGACAGAGCAGGGGATAACACACGCTGCTGCCAGCGGTGGCGGAATAGATCACTTTGCCACCCAAGCGTTCGCGGGCTGCGGGTTGACCCGCCCACGAGCCGGCGGTGAAGCGCGCTAGAACCGTGGCGCCGGGAACGTCGGCGGGGATCTGCACGGCTCCCGCCAGGCTGGTGCCCTGCCAACCGGCGCCATCGATCTGGCCAGGTTCGCGCCGCGGGGAATGATCGCTCACCGTGAAGCCCAGCAGGGACGCTAACGGGGCGCCCAGTTTTTCGCGATAGACGCCGCATTCATCCAAAAATGCATTGGCGCCGCAGGCAAACACGACTGCCCCAGCGGCGGCGGCTTCAGTGACTCGGGCTGCTTCGCTGTCGCCCAACCAGCGCGCGCCGGTCTCACGACGCTGGCCGTTGCGCGATGGCCGCGGTGCCCTGACCGTTGCGGCAGCAGCGCAGGTGGCGGAAATGAGTCCCGACAGCTTTGCGCGGCGTTTTCGCGCCAGTGTCGGCTGCAGTTATCTGGCCCATCGCGAACGCGTGCTGGTCGAACGCGCGTGCGAATTATGGACGGCAAAAGCCGCCTGGGAGGACATTGCCCACCAGCGGGCTTTGGCAGTTATCGACAATTCCATCGCGCATTCACCCGCTGCTGTGGGCAGAGCCCACGCGCGTGGGCGAGTGAACGCACGCTCTGAAAAGTAATTTTCACAGCGTGCGGACCGCGCCGATGCGCATCGGGGATTGAATGAAGCTTACTTTTTCGGTTTCGGTTTCGGTTTCGGTTTCGGCTTGGCCTTGGATTTGGCCTTGGTTTTGCCCTTGGATTTGGCCTGCGCTTTCGGCTTGGCGTTCACCGTAACCGCTAACTTCTTCGCTTTTTCCGCAACCGGACCCTTCGCCACGGGCATCCATTTCCCGGTCGTTTTTGCTGCATACGCCGCCGCCATGACCGCCACCGCCTGCTGACACGCAACCAGGTCCTCGGCCAATTCCGCGGCGGTCAATTCACCGCGTATCGCGGCGACCAGACGGTCGACGGTTTTCGGCTTGTCAGGCAAGGCCGTAATCGGCTGCGCTTCCTGACCGGGTTTGCCAAACACATAGGTGCCGCCCTGCTGCCAAATCGCGCCTTCGCTGCCGTGCACTTCCAGACCACCCGGCCCACCTTGGTGGATCCATGCGGCTTCGACCGTGCCGAGCACCCCACTCGCGTATTCGATCTGGGCAATGCCATGATCATCGACGGTTTTGTAAATGCCGCTGCGATTGGCGACCACCGCCCAGGCCCGCTTGGCCGGACCACAGAGATGGGCAAGAAGATGCACGGCGTGCGCGCCCATGTCCATCAAAGCGCCCCCACCGCTGAGCTTGGGCTGGATGAACCAGTGCAGGTCGGGATTATCAAACCAATGTCCATAGGCAGCGTGATGCGCGCTACGAAAACGGACATGGGTGATGTGGCCCAGCGTGCCGTCGCGGATCATCTGTTTGATCGCCAACATCTGCCCACCGAAAGGCTGGAAGTAGCCGCAGAACAAGGTCGTTTTGCGGTGCGCGGCGAGCAGGCGCTGCACCTGCTTTAATTCGCTCACCGTGGTCACCAGAGGCTTATCGCACAGCACCGGCTTACCCAAGGCCATGACCTGCTTGAGCAAGGGCAGATGACGAGTGTTTTCGGCGCAGATCAGAAACCCATCGACCGCCGGATCACGCAGCACCTGTTTGATATCGGCGACAAAGGTCGAGCCGAATTGCTGCGCATAACGGCGACCCCGATCAGCTTGATCATCCCAGATCGCATATGCCTTGCGGCCGTCGTCAGTCGTGGTGATGTTCTCCAAGAAACCTTTGGTGTGGATGTGCGCGGTGGACAGCACCGCGATATTGACGGGTTTTCCCATGAGAGCTCCGGGGGGGGGCAGCCAGCGTCTGTGGCCCGAGAATGGGCCGCAATGTCGAGGACGGCAGGCGGGATGTCGGGGGCGGCAGGATCAGTCCGGAAGTCCGGAAGTCTTGGATGCGGAAATGTGCGCTGGGTTTGGCATCTTTTCTGTGCTGATATTCTTCCAACACAAATAATCCCTGCCGCAAGACTTCCGGACTTCCGGACCCTCTAAGCTTTCCAAAACTCCTCCGTCAAATACGTCGTCACCCCGAGCCGCGCCACCGGTTCGCGGAGATCGCCGATCATGCCGGGATTGCCGCAGGTCATGAACGCGGTGTGGCCGGGATCGATCAGGGCGCGAATGGCTTCGGCGTGGACTCCGGCTGGGAGGGCTACAGCTCGATCCGTAGGCGCAGCGGCGCCGAGGACCAGACGCACGATGTCATTGACCCGGCCGCTGCCGGTCGCGGTGGTCCAACCCCGATTGGCATCGGGGCGGCTGCACGTGCAGATATAGGTGAAATCAAATCGCGGGTCGGCGGCATAGGCGGTCAATTCATCGCGATAGACCAATTCATCCAGGTGCGAAGCGCCATGAAACAGGATTACCCGTTGGGTCGGCGCGAGACCGGCTTGATGGGCGTGCCACAAGGTGCGCAGCATCGACACGAATGGCGCCAAGCCAGTTCCAGTGGCAACCATGACCACGGTCGATTTGCCGGCCTTGGCCAGGGTAAAGGTGCCGACTGCTTTCAGAAAATGAAAGGTCGCTCCTACGCGTTGGGCAAAGATCGTCGGGGTCAATTTTCCGTTTGCGACTAGGGCGATATAGAATTCCAGATCGCGATCGAGCGGACTGCCTGCAATGGAATAGGCGCGCACGACAAATCCATCCTGCGGTGTATCCAGGCCGAGCGAGGTATACTGCCCGGCCTTGTACTGCCAGCGCTCCCCGGCATCAGGACGGACTTTGATCACGCACAGGCGACCATCGGCATGCACGGCCTTATCGATCAAGGTCGCGGTGGCCATTTTCGTACGCAGGGCTTCGGCAGACATGCAGGACCTCGGCGACATCCTGACGCACGTGGCCGGAACTGTCCACCCACGAAGGCAAGGACTGCACGCTGGCGGTGGCCGCGGTGTACCCACGATGGTACCCATGTGGGCGTGGCTGCAGCGACAATCCTTTCTCATCGGCATGGCCATCGCCATTGGCGCCGGAGTTGTTGGCGCCGAGTGGTTCGCAAAAGGCGGCACCCTCCACCTGGACCGGATTCAAGGCGGCCTGATCGCCGCGATTTTTCTGATCAGCGGCTTGGTGTTGCCGGCGACGGCGCTGTGGTCGGCGGGGCGCCGCCTGCGCGTGCATGCCAGCTTGCAAATATTCATCCTGGTGGTCCTGCCGGCGGCCGCGTGGGCCATCATGGCCACCGGTCTCTTCGCGAGCTGGCCAGACAGCTTGCGCAGTGGCCTGCTTATTCTGGCCTGCTTGCCGACCACCATTACTTCGTGCGTGGTGCTGACGCGTGCTGCCGGAGGTAATGAGGCCCTGGCCGTGATCGCCGCTGCCACGGGCGGCGTGCTCGGCGTCATGGTGTGTCCGTGGACTATTCTCCTCCTGACCGGCGTGCGCCCAGATGCCCCCATGCTGCACGTGGTAGGCGATCTTGCTCTGCACGTCCTGGTGCCCCTGGCCGTCGGTCAACTTATCCGCTGGCGCCACACCGCGTGGTGTGAACGCCGGCGGTCGACCCTGTCGCGCTGGTCGAATTGGTGTTTTCTGGTGATTCTTCTGCATGTGGTTGCCACCACCGTGGCCAGCAGCGCCAATTCCATCGATGCGCGCACCCTCGGCCTGACCCTGGCGGCAGTAACAGGAGCGTTTTTCTGCGCACTCCTGGGGGCGACCTTGCTGGCGCGCTGGTCATGGTTGGGCTTGGATCATGCTGGCCAAATTGCCTTGCGTTTTTGTGGCAGCAATAAAAGCGCGGCTATCGGCGTGCCCCTCATCGGGGTCCTCGCCGCTGGCCGCGCTGATCTTGGCATTTTATGTCTACCGGTTATTTGCTATCATGTGCTGCAAATAATCGTCGGCGGAATTTTGGCCGAACGCTGGCGGCAATCCAGCGCCGCCCCACTCAGTCCACCAGCACGGATAACGTAATCCACCCTGCCGTTCAAGGCGGGAGGGTGAATGGGTGCGATTACCGTTCGACGCGGCGGTCCGGGCGCGCTTCTTGGCGGTCCTCACGGCGTTCGGCGCGCTCTTCCCGGCGATCATCTCCGCGACGTGCTTCGCCGGGGTCGATAGTCCCATTGCCATTCTTGTCGGCTTCAGGATGGCGCTCGGCGAGCTGACGGCGGGCGGTTTCACGTTCAGCCTTGTCCAGGCTGCCGTCACCATTGCTATCAAAGTGGGCGAAGGCCTTGGGGTGATTGGTTTTGAATTGGATGATCCGTGCTTCGACCTTGCTGGCAAAGGCCTCACGCGCGGCTTGGCGTTCGGCTTCACTCAGGGCACCGTCGCCGTCTTTATCGAAACGCTTGACCAGTTCGGCTTTGCGCTCGGGACTGGCTTGTGGATGAGGAACCTGGGGGCGGTCGCCTTCGGCGTAGATGCCTAGGGCAAAGACGGTGAGACAGGCGGTGGCGAGGTGGATGGGACGCATAGGAACTCCGAGCCGGATGGTGGTGAGTCTACCCCAGATCCAGTGCACACGCCATGCCAAGGTGTTTTGCCATGAAAAGTGTGGGATTGCCGGAAACCGACCATGTTCGTGTTGCGGGACCCCTCACTTCGGCTTGTGGCCCCGAGGGCAGGGCGGACGATGCCGCTATGTCGACGATGGACGCCGCCCACCACGATGCCGCCTTCGGCAAGGAAAATGCCTTACGCACAGCTCTCGCCGGGCTGCCGCGCGTGCTGGTGGCGTTTTCGGCGGGAGTCGATTCGACCTATTTGTTGCATATCGCGCATATGGTGCTCGGCGATCGTTGCGAAGCGGTCACCGCGGATAGTCCGAGCATGGCCCGGCGCAGCCTGGACGAAGCGGTGCGCTTCTGCGCCGAACACGGCATTCGCCACCATGTGGTGAAAACCGCCGAGTTCGAACAAGACGCCTATCGCGCCAACGATGGCCAGCGCTGCTATCATTGCAAAAGTGCTTTGTTCGCGGCAATGAATGCCCTTGCCGCCGCCACTGCGGCCGAGCGTGGCGACGCGGCTTTATTGTTGGGTGCGATTGCCGAGGACTTTGGCGATATTCGCCCCGGCTTGCAAGCCGCCGCCGAAGCCGGCGCGCGCTGGCCCCTGGCCGACGCCGGCTTCAGCAAGCCTGACGTGCGCGCGCGCAGCAAAGCCACGGGGCTGGCCACCTGGGATCGGCCAGCCGAACCGTGTTTATCGAGTCGGGTTCCGTATGGCGAAATCGTCACCCCCGAAGCGATGCGCATGATCGAAGCCGCCGAAGAATGTCTGCATTGGCTGGGGCTGCGGGAATGCCGCGCCCGGCATCATACCATCGGCGCTAGCGGCGCAGGCAGCAAAGCCCGCGGCTTTTTATGCCGCATCGAAGTCCCCGAAGCGGACTTCGCCACCGTCATCGCCGCCCGCGCCACGTTAATTCCTGCTTTACGCCAGATCGGCTATCAGCAGGTCGCCTTGGATCTCGCTGGATTTGCTTCCGGCGGCATGAATGCTCTGCTCAGCGACAGCGAACGTCAACGCGCGACGTCTTTATAGACTCATCCCTCCCCCTTTCCATTATTCCATCATCATGACCGATACCCTCACCATTGATTTTGATCGTCATCGTCGCCTCGGTTTTCCCGAAGTCGTCTATGGCGCCAATAAAACCGTCAACGAAGTCGTCGCTGCCGCGACCCGCCTGGTGGAAGCGCACCAACTGGTCCTGGTCACCCGCGCCAGCGACGAAGCCCTGGCCGCTTTACACAGCGCCCTGCCCGCTGGTCGTCCGTGGCCACGCAGCCATTGTTTCACCGTCGGCATGCCCGAGCCCAAGGCCGGTCCGATCGCCATTTGTTCCGCTGGCACCAGCGACGAATCCGTCGCCGAAGAAGCCGTCGCCACCGCGCGCATGCGCGGCGTCGCCGTGCATCGCTTTAATGACTGCGGCGTCGCCGGCCTTCATCGGATTATTGGCCGACTCGATGAAATTCGCGCCTGCACCGCCGTCGTCGTCATCGCCGGCATGGATGGCGCGCTGCCCTCGGTCGTCGGCGGCCTCGTCGATGTGCCCGTCATCGCTTGTCCGACCTCGATCGGCTACGGCGTCGCCGCCGGCGGTCACGCCGCGCTCAACAGCATGCTCGCCAGCTGCGCCCCCGGCGTAACCGTGGTGAATATTGATAATGGATTTGGGGCCGGGTACGCGGCGGCGACGATTGCGTTGACAGTGGCAAAGGGGCGGGTCGTCGCGGGTCAATAAGGCGAATACATACGCCAAGCCCGGTGAATAGGTTCATCCGCTCCGGGAGGGTCGAGCCTCCTCAACGCATTCAGCCCGCAAAGGCCCCCCTGGGAACGCCACTCTCCGAGTGGCTGTGGGCGTGCCCTGAAGACGTATTCGCAATTTCGCAATTCAATTATTGTCTGCGCTGGTGGCACATCGCTTAACCAATCATCTATTCACCCGCCGCCACTCGAAGAGTGCCGTTCCCAGGCGTCGCTGCTTTCACCGAAATGAATAGGGATTTCAACATTTTCCGTACTAACCAGCGTTCACGCAATCCATGGCGCGTTCACGGTATTCTGATTGATATAAAAAGCAAAACGTCTGCACGAATATTTCTTCGCCGTTCCCAGAATCGTTTAACCATAAGATAATCACCAGCCAATACGATACATCACTCAGGAAAACCGAGTTCCCGGCGCACCTGATCATAGGGCTCGGCCAGCTCCGTCGAAGTTTTCGCTGCCAGATAGGCCCGCAAATCCTCTAAGTCTTCTAACTCTGCCAAGAGGGCGTCATATTCCGCTGTCTTCAATTGCACGGCAACCCGCGAACCATCACCGGCGGTCACGTAGTTTGGATGCAGGTCGATCATGTGCGCAAACCTATCCATCTGGTCACCGCGATGAAGGGGCGTTCCGCCTTCTTTATCGCATTGCCTTGCCGCATTGCCTTGCCGCATTGCCTTGCCGCATTGCTTTCGGCAACGATTCACGCAACGCGTGACGGATGGTTTCCCGGCGCAAATAATCGGCACCGGGTGCGCACCCACGCCAGACCGCGCCGGGTGGCTTCTGCTTGGCGGGCAGCAACGCCGCCCACCGCCCCGCCGCTCATCGAGCGCCAGCCCACCATGGTCGCGATCCAGTCCTCGACCTGCACATCAAGGCGCGACAACAATGGCGCCAGAGTGGCAGGGATAGCACCGCGCTTGCCAGCCCGCACCACGCGACCGGTCGCATCGACCAACTGCAAATATTCCTCAGCGGAAAATCCGCTGCCGTCGCGAAGCTGATCGCCCGTACAACACGAAGCGAGTGGAGCCAGCCACGCACCGGGTTCGCCACCGGTCGCGATCGCTGCCTGGTTAATTTTCCTAGGAGCTTGCAACGCCTTGAGGGTCACAATCGGGGCTTCAATGTGGGCTTCAATGTGGGCCGCGCGGGCGATGGATTGCGCCGCAGGCAAAGCGCGTTCGCGCAAGCGTTGCCCCACGCGGGCCCACTGCCGCGCGCGCACGCGCTGCCGCACCGACGTATGCGTGCTGCGTTCCGGACGATCCACCACCCGTGCCCGTACCGGATTGAGATCGACATAGGCCATACACGCAATGAGCGCCGCATGATCGAGCAGCGGCACCGAGGTATAGCGACTCTCCCAAAAAGTGCCGCGACAGCCGTCTTCCCGGTTCGCCCGGCGGGCAATCGGTTCCTTGAGTGCTTTCATAAACCAGCCGAGATCCCCCAGCCTTTTCCGCCGCAGCCCGATCCACCCCGCGTCTGTTGCGCGGCGGCGAATTTCCTCATCGCTTGCCGCGACCGGGGTCCCGTCGGCCAGGTACTGCGATGGGTACACCGCCAACCAGCGCCGCGCAACCTCAGCCGCCGACCACGAACCCGTCACCGCTGGCTGTAAACGCAGCACGATGTGGAGGTGATTCGCCATCACCGCGTAGCTGGCGATCTCGACCGCAAAACATCCGGCCAGATACCCCAAGCGCTCTTCCACCCAATCACGCCGATGATCGAATTTACCTTCTCGACCACCGCACAGGAACGCCTTCCGCACGCACCGGGAAATCGCGTGGATCCACGGCGGATCCGAGGGGTCGAATTGGCGTTCGCGGGCGACGGTCATGGGGGTGTATCCTGCTCGGCAGACTGGGGTTGCAACAAGTAAATGCCTGTCCTATTGATTCGTGATTCGGATTCGTGATTCGTCCTATTGATTCGAATTGGCGTTCGCGGGCGACGGTCATGGGGGTGTATCCTGCTCGGCAGACTGGGGTTGCAACAAGTAAATGCCTGTCCTATTGATTCTGACTCTATTGATTCTATTAATGATTCTATTAAAAAATACCCCCACGGCATGGCCGTGGGGGTATTGGCTTTGGTCACACGGCATTGCTGCCGCAGATCACCAGCTTACTTACGGTCGACTTTCCAGCCATTGGCCGTGTCCGGGGTATCCAAACCCATGCCGAAGGGAGCAGTGGCAAGCACAGAAACCATGGCGGCACCTGGATTCAGGGCTCCAGTCGTATACACGGTACCGGCAACGTTAACCGCGTAGAGGCGACGACCGACGCTACCATTGGTCTGGCTGGGGGATGCAGTTACGCAAAAATTTGCCTCATTCAGGGCAACTAGTCCAAAAATATAGCTATTAACATTCGGGCCAGCCACTGTGCCAGCGCCAGTGCCCGTCTGCGTCTGATAAGCGGTACCACCGTCAGCGGGAATGCTATTCCACACGGTCGGTAACAGGCTCAGCTTGAAGGCACCGGCAACGGCTCCGGTTCCGTCAACAGGAGTGCTACCAGAAAGTTGATTAAAGTTACCGGCAAAATCTCCGATACCATTGCCGCCAACACCTGTGAAGGCAACGCCCCCGTGATTGAGAACACCAAAAGGGACAATCGTCGACGCCTCGTCGCTGTAACCACCGGCCTGGAATTGAACCTGGGCGGGGTGAATACCAGCCTTAAGGGAAGCGGCTGCAGCCGCTTCATTGGAAGCGATACGGCTTTCCAACAGGTTAGGAATCGCGATCGCCGCGATGATGGCGATGATCGCGATAACGATCATGAGTTCGATGAGGGTGAAGCCTTTGCGCATGGTATGTTTTCCTGTGCGTGGGTGAATGGTGGCGACTTGGGAGTGAGTGTGCACGACTTCTGGTGATCCGCCAAGTCCAGGTTCAGTGATTCATTTTTGCTGGAATAGGGCCATAAAGGACACTTTTTGGCCACAACGGGTCAGAATGGCGCCGGCCGACTGGCGTCGGCCGATGTCGGTGACAAAATTCGACACTTTCCCCGCTGACACTGGGCGTCAGCGGGGGCAAAACTAGGGACGGATGGCGGGGGCTGAGTCCGTATGCGGCGTCGATACGAGGTTGCATGCGTCGGCGGGCGGCAGCGCGGATATGCCATTCGATGAGATTCCCCCTTGGATCTGCCGTGGCTTCCCACCTACCGCAGCCGCCCCGACCGTGGTGATGGTCAGGCCCAACCAGCCGCTGAGCCCCAGATGTTCACTGAGAAGGGTCCACGCCAGCAGCGCGGTTAAGGCTGGTCCGGCCAAGCCCAGAATGGCAGCACGACTGGCGCCGAGGCGTTCGACGTGCCAACCCATGAGCAGCACGGGGATGATGGTGGAACCCAGCGCCATCATCGCGGCATAGCTCCACACGCGCGGGGTCTGCCCGAACAGGGGCAGGCCATGCGTGCCGAGCGCATGGATACCGCCCGCCACGCTGGCGCCGCTCAGGCCCCAGGCCATGGCGCGCAGGCCGCCGAACTGGGTGACCAGGATTTCTCCGTTGAGCAGAAGGAGCCTCAAAATAAGCCCACGCCTGACGCCGTCGGATTTTCGTCCTGGCAAGGCGACTCCGCCATCGGAATCACAGAGCTACATGAAGAATGAGGCAACGCAGGCAGGGAGGACCGACGTGCGCTGGCGCGCGCGGCCTGAGCAATGCGTAGACCGTGCGGCCCACCGCCCCTTGTCCTGGGGTCAGCGAGTGGACTCTAGCCCGGCATGACCACCACCAACTCGGACGATCCGGAGGTCCGCAGCGCGGCGGCGATTTTTCGTCGCGCCCCGGTGACCATCGCCTTGATAGCCGGCAGTATCATTATCGCGCTGGTGTCGCGCTTTGCCGACGACTTACGGATCATTACCTGGCTGACTGTCGCCGATCTGCGCGGAAATGATCCGGGCGTGGTTGCGGGTTTCGCGGCGATTCGGCGCGGCGAGATCTGGCGCCTCATCACGCCCATTTTCATCCACTTCGGTATCATCCATTTGCTGTTCAATATGCTGTGGATGAAGGATCTCGGCCCGCTCATTGAACGGCGTTGGTCATCGCGATTATTGATCGGCTTGGTGCTGGTCAGTGCGGTGATTTCGAATACGGCGCAATTCGTGGTAGATTGGGATTTCCGGGCCGGGCTGCGCTGGGGTAATGCGTTGTCCGGGGGTATGTCGGGGGTGGTGTATGCGCTGTTGGGGTACCTGTGGATCCGGGGGCGTTTCGATCCTAGCGCGGGACAGCAGGTGCCTGGGTCGGTAGTGGTGATGATGCTGGGGTGGCAGGTGGTGTGTTTGACGGGGGCGATTGGGTTTATTGCCAATACGGCGCACGCGGTGGGACTGGTGGTGGGGATGGTATGGGCGGGGATAACGATCGCGATGCGGCGGGCACCTGGTGGTCCGTTGCGGGATTCCAGGGAATTTTAACGAAGGGGCTTGCCTTTGTACGGATTTCTTTTTGATGGGGGTACAGTGTGGGGTTTTGCATTCATGCTGAGTGTTGGGAAACGAAATCGTAGGCAGCAGAGAAATGCGTCGTCGCAACAGACGGCCCCCCGGTACGCAGACGCTCTGCGTCGCCAGGGGATACCACACCAACAGGCCAAAATAGTCGCGAAAGAACCGCGTAGGTCCGAATCGCTCCGAATGTGTCCGAATACCGCTGCGGTAGCTCGGCAGCTCGGCAGTGATCGCCCACTGCATTAGGCCTTGGTTCGGCAGCCGTTTATTTGACCAGGTGCGAACTTGCTGATTCCGTACTGAGCCTCTCCGGGTAATCTGCGAACCATGGACGAGGCCCGCCGCATTCAAATGGAGGTTTTCCGGCGCATGACCCCGGCCCAACGCTTGGAACAAGCTGGGCACATGCATCGCCTGGTGATGGAGGCCTGGGAAGGCCGCATTCGCCGCCAGCATCCCGAGGCCACGCCAGCGGAATTGCGAGCCATACGGGTGCGCGAGATTATGCGTTTCAGTCCGTCGCTGCGGTTAGAGTAAATTATATTCGACCATAACTGGCGGTTCGTGGTTATGCCTCACGATTAATTTTATTTTTATTCTGGCGGCAGCGGCTGGGCCTCAATGGCAGAAATCAATCCAGCCAAGTCCTCTTGAACAATGCGATAGACGATGGACAGATCCGTGTGACCATAATCGTGGATGAGACGATTGCGCATCCCCCACATGCGATGCCACGGCACCGTGGACATATGTCGTTGAAGCGGCTCAGAAACGCGATGCCCGGCCTCTCCGATAATTTCGATACAACGGACGACCGCTAACTGGCACATGACGTCCGCCACAAAATCATTTAATGAGCGCGTTCCCAGCATATCACGGGCAAGGCGGGCATGACGGAGCATGTCCACGAGCCGAGTGGCGTCTTGGTCGTCAAGCTGCATAGAGCAGCTCGGTGGTAGCCAAAATGCCTTTTTTACGGTACGGGTTGGGATCCGCTTCAACCCCTTCGCGGGTCAGTAGGTCAACTTTTCGGCCAAACAGAGACTCTAATTCTTCAGCAAGATCAACGAAGGCGAGGCCAGGGGTTTGCCCTGCGGCAAAGGTGACCAGCAGATCCACATCCGAATCGAATCGCGCCGTCCCCTTCGCTCGCGAGCCGAATAACTCTAGGGTCGTCACGTGATAGCGTTGGCAGAGTGCTGCCAAGCGCGGCTGATCCAGGTCAAGCGTTACCGGCATGGGACGAGGCTATCCGCCTGCGGCGCCGGTTAAACCGCGAAAGACTCGACTCGCTAGCCCCTATCCGCTCTCAACGCGGATAGGGACCGGGCGAATGCTATTCCGCGCCGCTGCGCGCCGAGACCTCGAACAGCTTTTCGACGTCGCCGGCTTCCAGGGCACGGGCGAGGCCTTCTAGGGCGAGGTCGCCGACCAGGCGGCGTTTTTCGGCCTGCAGGCGCAGGACGCGCTCTTCGATCGAGTCGTCGGTGACGATGCGATAGACCATGACCGGTTTGTCTTGGCCGATGCGGTAGGCGCGGTCGGCGGCCTGGTCTTCGGCGGCGGGGTTCCACCAGGGGTCGAGAATAATCACGTAGTCGGCAGCGGTCAGGTTCAGGCCGACGCCGCCGGCTTTGAGCGAAATCAGGAACAGCGGATCGTTGCCGTTCTGGAAGGCTTTGACCTTGGCCCCACGGTCGCGGGTGCGGCCGTCGAGGTACTGATACGTGTATTGGCGCTTTTGTAATTCCTCTTCGATCAATCCCAAGAATTTGGTGAACGAGCTAAACACCAGGGCACGGTGGCCCTCGGCAATCAGTTCATCGACCAAATCGAGAAAGAGTTCGATTTTTGCTGACGACACATTTTCGGCGCCGACCAAGCGCGGGGCGCAAGCGGCTTGACGCAGGCGCGTAATGGCGGCAAGAATTGACACGCGCGAGCGCTCTAAGCCCTTGCTGCCGAGCAGGTCCATAACCCCAACGCGTTCGCGTTCGAGCAGATCGCGGTAATATTGATCCTGATCATCGGACATCTTCGCGTGCAGCAGGATTTCGGTCTTCGGCGGCAATTCGGTTGCCACTTCGGATTTAAGCCGGCGCAGCACAAACGGTGCGACGCGATCGCGCAGACGATTGATCGCCTCGGGATCGTCTTGCAGGGTTTCTTTCAGGGTCTTGCGGCGACCCAGGAATCCGGGCATTAAGAAGTGGAAGATCGGCCACAGATCTTCGGCGCAGTTTTGCACCGGGGTTCCCGACAAGCACATGCGCCGGCGCGCGTTGAGCTTGAGCGCTGCGCGGGTGGTTTTTGCCTCGGGATTGCGAATGACGTGGGCTTCGTCGAGAATGACCGTGCTATATTCGATTTCTTGCAGAATACGAATATCGCGCTGCAGGATATTGTAGCTGGTCAGCAACAAGCCGCTTTTCGGCAGGCGTTCGGCGGTTTTAACCCGATCCAGGCCGAGATGGGCGTAGACTTCCATGTCGGGGACAAACTTTTGACATTCGTCAACCCAATTGTCGACGACGGAACGCGGCGCGATCACCAGATGCACGCCAGGATCTTCGATCTGGCGATGCTTCATAAAAGCCAACGATTGCAGGGTTTTTCCCAAACCCATGTCGTCGGCGAGCACTCCACCGAGCCCGCGGTTCGACAGGAACACCATCCAATTGAAGCCGCCATGCTGATAATCGCGCAGCTTGGCATGAATGCCGTCGGGCAAGGGCACTTCGGGAATCGACGCGCTGCCCTTAGCCAGGCTGGCGAGATCTTGGACGACTTCGTCCAATTCCATGCGCCCGCCGGATTCGGCCAGGCCGACCGCCATGGCGGCGGCGTGGCGCGGCACGCGGACTTTGCCGCCGACTTCTTTGAGGCCGCCGAATTCAATCAGCGTCCGATAGCGGCTGAGCCATTCATCGTTGATGCGCGCGCGCAGACCGTCTTTGAACACCATGACGTTCTGGCCACGGGCGGCATTTTTGAGCAATTCCTTGATCGGCACCGAGCGACCATCGACGGCGGCGTCGATTTCGAGTTCGATGTAATCCTTGTGCGCCCGCACCTTGGCGGTGGTAGTGATGTCGGCAGGTGGGCGGCCGCGATGGAGTTTATCCTGCCCGCGAATTTCCCAGCCTTGCAGATTGGGAATGACTTGGGCCAGAAAACGATCAGCGGCATCGCCGTCGGCGACAAAGCCAAAGGCGCCGCGACGCTGGACCAGAGCCCCACGTTTAATGAATTCATTGCAGCGCTGGAATTCGAGATCACGGTCGCGCTCACAGCGTAAAACTTCACCGGCCTTGTTTTCAGCAACGATCAGCCCGATGCGTTCGAGCGGATCGATTTCCGGCAGATCTTCGTGATAGCGAAAGCGCACTGCGCCGCACAGGCGCGAATCGACTTCCCACATTTCCAGGATCGGCTGCGGGCGGCCGCGCACGGCGCGGGCCTTGTCGGCCTGCGGCGGCACCTGACCGGCATGCGCCAAAACACTGCGCCAAGGTTCGCGGACCAACCATTCCTTGGGCACCAGCACCGGGCCGTTCATCAACGGATCAAGATGCTCAGCGGGACCGGTCCATTCGAGGGGAATAACGCGACCGCGAAACACCAGGTTGGGACCCGGCAAGGCCCAGACGTTGGCGACACCAGCGCCACCGACTTCGACGTACATTTTAACCGATTCGCCTTTGTCTTCGATCATCAGGCGCGGACTGCGCGGCATGCCTTCGATGACGCAGGGATAACTTTGCCCGTCGATGACCATGATCGGCGGCGGATGGGTACCGCGCACCTGATTCAGCGCGCGCTGGATCGAGTCGGCTTCATAGAGGGGATCGCTGCGAATGCCGACGGCGCCTTCGACGACCAAGGTCCGGGTGCGTTTGCAGCCCGGCAGGGCCCGGCCCAGGGTGAGCACGATCTGCTGATTCGGGCGCGGCTTGGGGGGCGCAGCAGCAGGCGCAGCGCTCTGATTAGACGCGGAACTGGGAGTCGTCGAAGTGGCCATGGGCTGGCGGGCTTTCCGTCACCCGGGGTTCGGTACGTTGGGCGGAACGCCAGTGTAACGCCTGAGACACCCTCGCAAGGCCCAAAAAATGGAATGGTTGCGGGTTTATGCTGACCATTTGCCTGGTAATCCAAGCGTAGACATGGCTCTGAGCCGAGCCGATATGCCGAGCCCCTCAGCCGAACCAGACCATCCGGTCGCGTGGCAACAAACTCACCGGCAGTTGCGGATCCGGGCCGGCCTGAGCGCGCACCGCGATGGCGCGCTTGGCCTCACCCAGGGCCAGAACCGGCAAAAAGCCCGCCGCACGGATGATCGGCAGCGACAGGCTCAACCGGCCCGCCGGTGGCTTGGGGCTGTCGGTGATGGCAAATACTGCGGCTAATTCTTTGAGCCCGGCATGGCCAGGAAATAAGCTGGCGAAATGGCCATCTTCGCCGATTCCGACCAGGGCGGCATCGAGATGGCCGCCGGCGGTGGCTTCATTGAGAGTATCCGCGTACAGCGCGGCCGCCGCGTCCAGGTCGTCCATTTCCGCCGGCATCGGGTGCACGTGTGCCGGTAAGGCGCCGCCGGCCTGCCATGCGGCCAGGGTCGGGGCGTCATTGCGATCCGCATGATCGCGCGGGACGGCGCGTTCATCCAGCCACAGCAGGTGCAAACGTGAGCGCACGAAATCATCGAGCATGCCCGCCAACGCGGTCAGCACCGGGCCAGGAGAACGGCCACCGGGAATGGCGAGGGTCGCACGGCCGCGGGTGGCGGCGGCACGATCCAGGTGTTGATAGAGGGCTTCGGCGACAGCGGTGGCAGTGTAGGGTAACATTATTCATTTCTTTTGTTGTTGAGGTTTTTTGTGCGTTGTGCGTATTGCGTCGTCCTGCGTCCTGCGTCCTGCGTCCTGCGTCGCGAGATTCGATTTTCGCAGTCCGAGGTCCGAGGTCCGAGGTCCTAGGTCCTCGACGGCGTGGGGGACGGGGGACGGCTGACGCGGACGGCTGATTGAGACGGGATTATTGGGAGAGGAGGAAAGTCATCCACAGGATGAGGGTGATGGGGGCGAGGAGGGTGGTCAAGACGACTTGGGCGGCCATCAGGGCTTCGTCGCCGCCAAGTTGCCGGGCCATGGGGACGCTGGCCACGGCGCTGGGGCAGGCCATCAGGATCGTCGCGGTGATGATGCCGGTGGGGCTGGCGCCCCAGGCCCAGGCCAGGGCGGCGGTCAGCGCGGGGGCGAGGATCAATTTTCCGCTCGCGGCAAATAGCAGCAGGCCGGTCGCAGCGCGGAGTTTGGCCAGATCCAGAGCGGCGCCGGTAACCAGCAGGGCCAACGGTAACGCCGCATGCGCGAGTAACTCCATGGTGGTGGCCACCACATTGCCGCGGAGCACGCCCGGAGCCCACCACGACAATGCCATGCCGGCGACACAGGCAAGAATCAGCGGATTGCGCGGCAGGGCGCGCAGGGTCTGGCGCACACCCCCTGCGCTCAAGCCATGCTGGGGCACGACGAATCCCAACACGCTGCCCAGATTAAAAAGCGGCACCATGAAGGCGAGAATGACGGTGTAGGTCGGCACCAGATGTGCACCGACCTCTGCCGGCAAGGCCTGGGCCGCCAAAACAATGATAGGAAGGCCAATATATGCGGCATTGGCGCGCGCTGCACCGCTGACCAGCGACCCGCGCTCGGCCGGGCTGCGCCGCGAGCTCAGCACCAACGTCAAACCTAGCACCGCGGCAAAGGCCAACCCAGCCGCCAACAACGCCCATCCATCAAACGCCTGCCGCAGGTCCGCATTCGCCACCGACAGAAGTAGCTGCGCCGGCAGGCCGACCCAATACACCAGCCGGTTGAGCTCGGCCGCTCCCACCGGGGATAACAGGCCCCCTTTGGCCAGCACCCGCCCCAACAGCAGCACGGCCACCACCGGCACTACCGCCGCCATCATCACCATCATTGGCTGCATGGGAGGCACTGTCTCCTCGGATCGGGTCCCAGAAAGTACTGATCCCCTGGCCACGGTGCCGCGACCCATGCTACAACCCCTGAGTGGCACACGGTCAGGCGCGAACGGTGGGCCATCTTGCCTGGGGTGGGCAAAGCCCGCCTAATGGCGCGTCCGAGGTGGCCCATGCGTGTTCTCAGTCGTTGTCTTTTCGCCCTGGTCGTTCCGGCCGTTGTCCTGAGCGCCAGCGAAGCCGCGCCGGTCATGACGCCGACCCCGGCCAAGGCCCCCGCGGTCACCGGACCGAACAATAATCTGGTTGATCGGGTCATTCCCGCCTATGGCATGAACCTGCCGCGCGGAGTAATGCTGGACCTCAATGCCGCGCAGTTGGCAATCACCGCGCGCACCTTTGCCGCTGACGTCGAAGCCAAAGTTCTCTCCGGCGAATTGCGCCGCGGCGCGGCAACCTTTGCCGTTGCCACCGATTCCAAGGGCTTGCCCGTTCGCGGCGCTGAACCGCAGATCACCGCCCGCATCCCCCTGCCGGAAGAAATCCAACTGCTCGCCTTGTTTGACGCCACCGTCAAGACGCAGGCCCGCCTGAGCCCCAGCGGCATGTCCGCACCGATCGCCGAACACCAACAATTGGACGAGGCCCTCGCCGCACTCAGTCGCGCCGCCGAGATGCTGCGCTTAGGGCTGGGTGATGATCTGTACATCGACTTGGATGCCCGCGCCGTCGCCTGGAAACAGCGCATCTATGCGGCGCGGATCCAAGTCCGCGAAACCCGCATCGCGGAACTGATGAGCAGCAATAAAAAGCTCAGCCGCCGCGCCGCCGAAGAAAAAGTTGATGCCGAACCGCTGGTCATTCCCGACATCGACCTGATCGACATCCCGGACAGCGTCCGCGATGCAGTAACCGTGAAGATCCCCGCCCCCGGCGAGGAAACCGCGAAACCAGCGAAAGCCGCCAAGCCGATGGATCCCGTGGTCGCAGAACCGGCGCCGGCCCAGCCCGAGCCTGAAGCGGCCATGCCGGAAGAGGCGAGCCCAAGCGAACCCGCAGCTACGGCGCCAGCGCTGCCGGACCTGGGTGAATTGCCGACGCTTGAACCCGAACCTATGCCCGAATTGGCTCCGGAATTGGCTCCGAAATTGCCAGCCGAACCGGCAGTCGAAGAACCGGCCATGGCAGAGCCAGCACCGGCTGAACCGATGCCGGTCGAGGAGGCATTGCCCGCCGTCGAAGAAACCTTGCCTGCGGAGGAACCCGCCGCGGTTGCAGAACCTGCGGCAGAAGAAATGCCTGCGGAGGCCCCGGCTCCCGTCGCAGAACCCGCACCCGCTCCAGCGCCCACCCCGGACGCCCCGGCTCCGGCGCTGAATCTCGACGACCTCCCCGATCTCTGAGCAAACCACCGGCGAGATGCTGCACCCGGATCGCGACACTCTGCGTCGCCAGGGATACCGCGACAGCACCGCCGGTATGCCGAGCAAAACCGGTGATTCAGAGCGCCCTGCGACGCAGAGCGTCGCGTACCGGGTGGGGCCCAGCGGCGTTGCTTCCGCTCAGGTATGGTTCTGGTATGAGACCACGTCGCGATGGCTCAAAACGCCCACGCAAAGAATTCCAAGTAAATTGAACCGTGATCCTCGCTGGCTATTCTTACCGCCATCCCATTTATCACTGAATGAGAACGTCCGCAGTAAGGGAAATACCTGAATGAAATGCCCATAAGCAAAAACTGCCAGAGCTACATTAATTGATATTACTTGCTACTAAATGTTGCTTCGTCGAGTCTGTTTTCAAATACACAATTTTTCCATCAGGCTCTATCATCGATTCGATGCGACCCATGGGGTCGCGGTCCGTGCGATCAATACCGCATGCGCACCGGCATCATCGGGGTGTCGCCGGCGGCGGGCGTCTCGTGCAGATAATCAAACGATGCAGGATCGACCAAAGTCGACTGGCTTCCTTGACGGATCAGCAGCATCGGGTGCTGGACGCCGGTAACGGGATCGAGCAGATGGATGACTTCTTGCTGCGCGACGACTGCGCTGGCGGGGCCGGGTGAGCGCAAACCGTAGGCAGTCACGCTGCCGGCCACGGCCAGCACCGCAGCAGCGGCGGCGATCCAGCGCCGGGGCAGGCGATAATGCACCACGGCAAGCGTGGGCGCGGCACGGCGCAGAGGCACCGTGGCCAGGGCCAGGGTGACCAGATCATGCTGGGCCAGAGATTCTTGGCAGGCTTGGCAACGCGCTAGGTGCGCGAAAATCAGGGGGTCGGATTCTGCGTCGATGACCGCGTCGGCCACCAAGGGCAGCATCTGATCGATCTCGGCGCAGGTCACGGCCGACTCGTCTGCGATAACTGTCAGCGCGGGCGTCGCGGAGGTCATAGGCCACCGTCCAAAATATCGTCGAGTTGTTCCTTCAAGGTGGCGCGGCCACGACACAGCCGAACTTCGACCGCTTGCCGACTGATGCCTAGGCGCTGGGCGATGGCATCGTGATCCAGGCCTTCTTCGATGCGCAGGCGAATGGTGACTTGTTGGCTTTCGGGCAGCCGGGCCAGCGCGCGGCGCACGGCGGCGACTCGTTCCGTGGACAAAAATTGCTCGCTGGGATTTCGCCCCAGATCGCCACGCGCATTCATATCGCTGATCAGGGTGGGATGCGCGACTTCGGGGCGGCGATCGCGGCGGCGCAGATGGTCCAGGCTGGCGTTGCGCGCGGTCTGAAACAACCACCCACGCAGGGCGGCGGGTTCACGCACGGTGTCGATCCGTTTAAGCACCTTGATGCTGACTTCCTGGAACACGTCATCGGCACTGCTGGCGTCACCGACATAGCGTTGGATGACCCGGCGCAGCGGAGCCTCTTCGCGCTGCAACAAGGCGGCAACATCATCAGGCGTGGTTCCGACCCGGGCCGGATTGAAGTGGAGAACGGCTTCCATCGCGTGAGGAGACGCCGCCGTGGGGTCGGGGCTTTCCGAAGATTCCGCGGCGCTTGCAAACCCACGGGGAAAAAGATGCGGCTTACTCGTCACGATAGGACCAGTATCAGCGCGGTGGGCCCCGCTCCAGCGGCAGTCTGAGCTACCTCCAGGGCCCAGGAAGGATTTGGCTTTTCCCCTTCCCTTGGTGTCTGCAGGACCAGGCGGTTCGCGCCAGGGCCTCGACTAGCGCGACAGCAGCTCGTCGATGCTGGCCAGATCGCGGATGGTCGAACGCTGGCGCAGGATGCCGGCGGCGCGGGCAAATACTGCATCGGTACGTTCGCGGCGCAGGGTGCTTTCCAATTCGCCGCAGACCTCGGCGAAGCTGCGCACTTTGGCATCGTCGCGCGCCATCACCCAGGTCAGGCAGCAGGCTTCGGCCACCCAAAAGGGCTCGCCCACCCCGCCGACCGGGCCGCTGAACACGGCCTCGTCAAAAGCGGGGGTGAAACTGCCGCGTTCGATCCAGCCGAGATCGCCGCCATCTTCGCGGCGCGGCCCCTGGCTTTGCGCTTTCACCAGCGTGCGAAAGGCGGCTTCGTCGCCATTTTTCACATCAGCATGCAAGGCGTCCATTTTCGCAGCGATGTCCGCCTGGGTACGCTGCGCAGCGCGACGTTCGCCTAGGCGAGCGGCTTCATCGCGCAGGCCCAATGACCGCTTATCCCAGCCCGCCGGGTCGAGAGCCGCGGCTTCGGCAGCCAGGGCTACCAGTTTGATATTTTTTTCCACCGGATCGCTGGCTACCGCCAGCAGCGCATCTAGGCGAGCAGCGGCGAGATCGGCCAAAGGACCCGGCTTTTCCTGCAATTTACGGAACCACGCCCCAAAGGCATCGCTTAATGCCGCGATTTCCTGGTCGCTGGTCGCCCGCAGAACAAATTGCAGCACCTGGGCGCGGGCAGGACGGCGAAAGGACTCACGCCGCTCGGTGTAGGCTGCCAGCAATTCGTCGGGGGTCACATTCCCGCTGCGCTGATCGAAAAATGACAAAGCCGCCCGGATCATTTCTCGGCGAATCATCTGTTCACGCCAGCGTGCGATCTCATCCGGGGGCAGCAGGCGCCCACTGGCTTTGAGGTCGTCCAAGATCTTCCGCGAGATCAGGGTGCGATCCAAGGCGACCCCTTTTTCTTCGGCGAACAGGACCAGCAGGGTTTCATCGGTGAGGCGCTCTAGTGCATCCCGCCACAGGGTCGATACTTGCGCCTGGGTGGTTGGATTCTGCCGCGGCCGATTGGTTTGCAGATGATCGACCAGGTCGCCCAGGGTCAGAACCTTGCCGCTGACATAGCGGATAGAGCGATCGACCAGCTGAGCGGGGATTTCCGCCTCTGAAGCCGCCTCTGGAGCCACATCGGTTTTGGCCGGTACCGGCGCGGTCGACGCCGTGGTTTCAACTGCTCCCAAGGCGTTGAACACGCCGAAAACAAGGGCTAACAGGGAGACAACCAGGAAGCGCATGGGGGCAGGGTGCGCCTGGGGCGGGAAATGCCAGTGACAGCCCACTCAGGTTGGTGCCGCCGAGGGCTTTTGCTTCAAGCGGGCGCACCTCCATGGCGCGGTTCGAGCGACGCAGAGCGTCGCGTACCGTGGGGATTCTCGGCTCGTCGCTGGAGTGTTTGGAGCATTCACTTCGCGGGAATCGAGAACCGCTTGGGAGGGGACGCGGTGCCGCCAGTAAACACCATCACCCTGGCGGAACCAGGGTGATGGGCAGAGCAGCAACGGCGGTAAGGCCGTAGGCTTACTTCAGGTAGATTTCGACCCGACGATCCTTGGCCTTGTCGCCGCCGCGGGGGGCGTATTCACCGCGGAAAGCACCATGCAGGCGGGTGGTGCTGATATTGCTCTTCTGCAATTCGCGCACCACCGTGGCGGCGCGAGCGGCAGAAAGGCCCCAGTTGTCACCATACTTTTCTTTGGTGGCGGCGCGCGACACCGGAGTGCTGTCGGTGTGCCCTTCGACGATGACGCGCGAATTGGCGTAGTCGCCGCCGCTCAGACGGGCCGCGATCTGGCTGATCGACTGCTTGGCGGATTCATTCAGATCGGCCGAACCCTTGGCGAAGAAGAAGTCTTCGTCGAGGGCGATGCTGCCGGTGTCGGTCTCATAGACGCCCTGAATGGCGCCGCCCTGAAGGATGCCCGAGAGCTGGGCCCCGACGCTCGAACTGTTGGCGACGGCTTCGTCGCGCTGACGGCGCAGGGCGTCGTTTTCGGCGCTCATGCGCTCCAACTCGGAGGTCAGGCGGGTCATCTCCGAACGTTGCTCGTCCTGGATGACCTGATCCTGGCGATAATTGGTACGGGTTTGGCAGCCCGACAGGGCGATGACCCCAAGCAGCGACACGGACAGGGCGAAGCGGGCGACGGGCATGCGGAAAACTCCGAAAAAGTGGGGAAACCGAGATAGGCAAGGCAGTCAGGAGACAGGCTGACGACCCAGCGAACGACGGGCTGGATGGTGCGCGAAGCTACGGTCACGGCATGTGCTACGCAAGACACGGGCATGCCATCTTGGGCATGCAAGACCTGGGCAGCAAGATCTGGGCAGCAAGAAAGCCGCACCGAGCCCGCTTTACTCGACGCTGCCCATGCCCAGTTCGACAGTGAGTTCCGTGATTGGCTCGGCGTCGCCTTCGACCGGATGGGTCCGTTCTGCCACGGGATACGTGCCGAGCACCTGACCATCCTTGTCCTTGGCAATGGCGGTCTTGTCATCCGGCCCCAGCTCGGTGATGGTCAGGCTATCCACCCGCTTGCCCGGATCTTTGTGCTGACCGCGGAAAAGCTGATGACGCCAGGTCGCCTGGTTCTCGCCGGAATCCTTGATGTCGATCCAGTCGACGCCTGGATTGTCCTGGGTAAAGCGGGCGCGATCGGGCTCGACAGTAAAGCCGGCAATGCCGCCCGCCATGCGGGTCCAGCCGTTATCTTGGGCCCCGAGGGCGCGGTCATTGTTATACATAGTGCCCTCTTCCTTGGGCACCGCCGCCATCACGTAATATGGGACAATGAAGAAAGCGGCGACCAACGTGGTCAGGATCAGGCAGGTAGGCCAGATCCAGTGAGTCGGCTGTTCTTCGCGCGTGACCATGCGGTTCGAACGCACGCTGCGGCGAGACGATGCGTTGGAGACCGACGACTCCTGGGTCTGGAAATCGAGGGGCGCGGTGGTGGCGCCGACCGCGGTTTCGTCGACCGCCGTCATCACCGCCGTATTTGAATCGGTGAAGCTGAGATGGCCGGATTCCCCGGTCTGCCGGGTTTCATCGAAGACCAGTTCGCTGGTGTGAGCATTGTCGTCGAAGGACACGACTTCGATTTCATCGCCAAAAGTGATCGAGGAGTCGTCGGGGGCCCCGCCGCGCGATTGCACGATAGTTTCCGAAGAGTCGTCAACGACCTTGCCGAGATCGATCGACAAGTCATCGCTATCACCAGTCAGGACGATGGTGCCATCGTCGTCGCCACCATCCGCCAACTTGGCGATGTCATCCGCATTACAGAGGATGCGCCCACCCGTGCGCTGGGCCCGGATCGTGCCGTTGTTGATGTACCCTTGCAGGGTCGCGTCATCACAGCCTAGCCGGGCTTTCGCTTCGTTCGCATCGATCATGTCAGCCATAGATTCAGACCTCCGGCAGGACGTCGCCTGCGTCGGCACACCCTAGATGGCCTGACCGGGGCGCCCAGACCACGGTGGTAAGCAGCGTGGGGGCAGGGTGATACAGTTCGACGCGGACCATTGCCACTTTGCCCTCTGTCCTCTGTCCTCTGTCCTCTGTCCGAGGTCCGAGGTCCCGAAACCGCGTATGCGCTGAGTGGCTCGTGATTCCAGCTCCCTGCAGGTACATAATGTCTCTCGCTGGAGTTCATCTGCGCGAGGTCGGGATCCCAAAACGGTTCCTCATTATCTGCAAGCGAGATTCCCTTAAGGACGAGCCCTCCGCTAACACGAGGCTTCGGGACCTAGGACTTAGGACAGGCGACGAAGAAGCCTATCTATCCAGCTCCGCATGCACCCCGACCAGCGCGCCGGGCAGGCCGCCGATGAAGAGGCCGACTACAAGAGCACCTACGATACTTGGACTGCCGCCTAGGATCAGCGTGGTGAGATAGATGATCGCGGCGCAGACCAGGGTCCCGATGACGGCGCCTTGATAAAGGCCGCCGCCGGTGTGGCTGATGATCCAGCCCAAGGGCAGCCCGAAGAGGACGGCGCCGATGGCATTGGTCAGGATTACGCCGGGCTCAAAGGCGATGGCCAAGTTGAGCAGAGAGTTGGCGACGAAGAAGAGGATCATGCCGGCCACCGCATGATTGCGCAGACGGCGCTTGCGGCGTTCGCGCCAGGCGAATTCGCGCTTGGCTTCTTCGATACGCCCGGCGCGCAGGACGTCTTCCCGACTGGGTCCCGGCGGCGGCCGTGAAACAAAGGGCGGCGGCGCGGACGGGGCTATCGGTTCAATCGTCGGCAGCGACACCGGTCGCGACGGTGACGGAATCGGTGACGATCGTGGCGGCAACGGTGGTAGAGAAACACTCAACATGCCCTAACAGTGCGTCCGTGCAGAACATGGCAAGTCCGATCAGGCGGAGGCGTTTCGCTCGACTTCCCAGTGGAATGGCAATTCAGCGCCAGTGAAACCGGCCGGGCCCATGATTATCCAGAGCGATCACCATTGGTGATGCAAGACGCAAAGCGCGACACGCGGAATGTAGGACCAGATATCCCCGAACCACGACACCCCCCCTGCCGACTAAAGTCGGCGGTACGGAGGCCTGCGAAATCGCTGGATTATCTGCTCGCGCAAACGCAAAGCGACGATGCTCCACAAGCATCACCGCATAGAATTGCCGAGACCTCGGACCTCGGACCTCGGACCTTCGAGGACGCAGGACGCAGGACGCAGGACGCAGGACGAAGTGGCAATGGACGAAGTGGCAATGGACGCATCACAAGCATGATCCGGCGGAGGCGTCTCGTTCGGAACTGAGGAATTGCAATTCGGCGGCGGTAAATCCGGCCTGGATGCGCCCGGGTTGATCCAAGGCGAAAGGGCCGGGAATCTGCGCTGAGAAATGGCGTTTTGCGACCTGACGAAAATGCTGCTCGTCGTCTTCGCCGCGCTGGGCACACCAATACCGGTGCCAGCGCGTGCCGATAGTGACGTGGCTGATTTCGTCGGTGTAGATGCGTTGGATGACGGCGTGAGCCTCGACGTCTAGGGTTGCTAAGCGCGGCAGCAGATCAGCTGAAACATCCAAACCACGTGCTTCGAGAAAGCGCGGAATGACCACCAATATCTCGCCGAGATCCTGGCAGGCGCGGGCCGCGTCCCATAGGCGATGGTGAACGGGTTCGCAGCCCGGCGGCCAGCCGCGTTCGGTCAGTAATCCGCCGATCAATTGGGCATGGATGGCTTCATCCTTCGCAACGGCAAGCTGATCGGCGTGAAATGCAGCGGGCATGCCGCTGCCGGCCAAGGCTGCTGCGCAGGCGAGATCAATCGCGCTAAGTTCGATATGATGAATCGCGAGCAAAAACCGTTGTCGACTGGGTCCGTGGGCCAGGGTTCGCCGCCGTTTCGGCGCGACGGTGGATTCGACGTAATGCGCGGGCCGGCCGGGACGGACTGGCAGAGCGCACTGTTCCCACTGGTCCCCGTCGCCAGGCAGCGGCACGGCCGCCAAGGCCGCCTGTTTCGCCGCCGCATCCGGAGCTGCAATCACCGCCAGCAGCGCTGCGGGATACGCGTCCACTTAGAATCGTTCCAGAAACACCGATACTTCGCACACGGGCAACGGGCTGCCATCGGCCAAACGGCGCCGCCACAGTTGGACGCGCCAATACGGACGCACGATAAAACCTTGGCTGCGCGCACGCTCGACTAGGCGCCCATGGGTTGCCGCCAGATCGCGAATCGGACCCTGATGGGCCACCCAACAGGCGCGCAAGTCGTGGTAATCCTCGGCACGGATCTCGCCGATGGGCTGGGGCAGCCCGGTGATGGCGACGCCGACCTGACCTTCCCAGGTGTTCGCCTCGCCATGCGGGGGCAGGGTAAAGAGAATCGTCGCTGGTCCGTAGTCCTTGATCTCGGGCTGGCTCGCAAGCGCCTCGCGAATGCGGCGGACACGGACGTCGACATCGACGGGGTAGCCCAGACAGGGTTCCCCGGCAAAGCGGAGGTTGCCTTCACTGCGAATGGCCGGGTCGCTCATGGCGGGGCAGGATGCGTGTATGCCTGCGGGAGGCAATCCGCATTCAGCCGGACTTGCACCCGGCGGCGCGGCGCTTCCAATGCGTTTTCACCTCCCGCCGTTTCCGGCGGGTTTTTTCAAGAAACCTGAGTAAGGGGATTCAACAGTGGCTACTGGAGTGGTTGTACGATTCGACGCCAAGCGCGGCTATGGCTTCATCAATCCTGACGACGGCGGCGCCGACGTCTTTGTCCACCAAAACAATATCGTCATGGAAGGCTTCCGCTTCCTGAAGGTCGGCGAAAAAGTCGGCTACGAATTAGAAGTTGGTGAAAAAGGCATGAAGGCCGTGGCCGTCAGCCTGCTCGAAGAGCGCCCGCCGCAGGAATCTCGCGATAATTATAGTCAGGATGACGGCGATGACGGCTACGACGACCGTCCCGCGCGCGGCAGCCGCAACGGCGGCGGCGCCGACAGCGAGGCCCTCGATAAAATGCGCCGCAAGCAAGAACGCTTGATCAGCCTCCTGGTTGAAAAAGGCGTTTTAGTGCCGGACGAGATCGACGCCCTCGGTTGATCTGGGCTTCTGTATTCGTCCTTGGTGCCGCTGCGCGGCATTCCTGCTCGTTGGCAGGAAGCGGACGAATACAGACCCGGCTGCGCCAGGTGCCGGACTGCGTCCGGCAAGCCCGTCCCCGCTCGCGCACTGCGGTGCGCTCGGGGGATTGCTTCTCGCGGGGCCCTGCCCCGCTACGCCCCGCCAGGGGTCGAACCCCTGGACCCCGAGGCGTTGACGTGCGCGTATCCCGACGGTGTTGAGGCATGAATTATCGGTGAAGACGCCCCGGCGCTGCTGTGCAGCGGGGTGGGGCTCGGTTTTGTTATTCGCAAGATCCGATCGGGGGTTGGCAGACGTATTTGCACCCGACTTGGTCCGGTGCTGATTCCTGACGCAATCTTGCCTCAACGCACACATCGCCCATAGGCCCCGACTTCGGACCTCGGACATTCGAATCGGACTTCGGACATTCGAAGACGCAGGACGCAGGACCAAAGTGGCAATGATAGTGGCAATGGAGGGCGCTTTCCTTGAGTGAGGAATGTCAGAAGCTCCATCGCGTATGAACAACACTGATCTGACCCAAGTCATCATTCTCGGCGCTTCGGGGGATTTGACGGCCCGGAAATTGGTGCCGGCTTTGGCCGCGGCGGTGGCCAATGGCCTCAAGGGCACCTTGCAGTTGGTGGGCGTCGCGCGGCGGCCGTGGGACGATGCCTTCTTCAAGCAACAGATCAGCGCCCACAAGCCAAAGGATAAGGACACGATGGGGTGGGATGCCCTGCTGGCCCGAACCACCTATGTGCAGACTCATCTCGACACGGCGGAAGATTATCAGGCCCTGGCCAAGCGGCTGGACGCGCTTGCGGATGGACCCTGCAATCGGGTATTCTATCTCGCGGTCAAGCCGGATCTATTCCTGCCGTCAGTGACTCATCTGCACGCGGTAGGACTGCTGGACCAAAGCACGGGTCCGTTCCGGCGCGTGGTAGTCGAAAAGCCCTTTGGCACCAATCTGCCTTCCGCGCAAGTGCTCAACACCGCATTGCTGAAATTGATTGGCGAAGATCAGCTCTACCGCATTGATCACTACCTCGGTAAGGAGACGGTGCAGAACATTCTCGTCTTCCGCTTTCGCAACGCCATGTTCGAACCGCTGTGGAATCACAAGTATGTCGAGTTGGTGCAGATCACCGTGGCCGAGACGGTCGGAATGGAAGGCGGTCGCGGCGGTTATTATGACTCCGCGGGTGCCATCCGTGACATGCTCGGCAACCACGTCCTGCAATTATTGGCCCTGGTGGCGATGGAACCCCCCTCGCGGATGACCCAGAAAGCGATCCGCGATGAAAAAGTCAAAGCGCTCAAGGATCTACGTCTGCCCACCGACATGCCCGATGCAGGCAGCCACATTGTCCGTGGTCAGTTTGACGGCTACCTTCAGGAATCTGGCGTCGCAGCCGATTCCAAAACGGAAACTTTCATCGCCACCCGCGCCTTCATCGATAATTGGCGCTGGGGCGGAGTCCCTTTTCTGCTGCGCACCGGCAAACATTTGCCGGCTCGATTTACCTCCATCAAAATCCAGTTCCGCATGCCGCCGCACACCCTATTCGGCAGCTATAATGAATGCCATCTGCGCCCCAACACGCTGACCATCCGCATTCAACCCGACGAAGGCATCGACCTCGCCTTCGAAGCCAAGGAACCGGGCGCCGGGCTGACCATCAAGCCGGCCAAGCTGGCGATGAATTACGCCGATTATTTCAAAAAGGACATTCCCGAAGCCTACCAGCGCCTGCTCCAGGATGTCATTCAGGGCGATCAATCTCTGTTCCTGCGCAGCGACGAGGTCGAAGAATCCTGGCGCTGGGCCGACAGCCTGATCGCCGCCTTGCAGACCAGTCCCATGCACACCTACCCGCGCAATTCGTGGGGACCGGATGCCGCTGATTCGTTGTTCGGGGAATGTGAAGGGCGTTGGGCTCGGGGGTAATTCGCATGCGAGACATATTCTTTCAGCCCGAGGCTTTTTATGAAGGACCTAGGTCCTAGGTCCTAGGTCCGAAGTCCTCGAATAGCTGAAAACATCAGAATCGGAACAGCACCGAAACCGTGCCCTATTATTCGTGGCAAGAATGGTGACGTGTCTTAAATAATAAATTATGCATTACATTCAATATCGCAGGCGGTTCGAGACCTAGGACCTAGGACTTCGGACGACAAGTCCGAAAATAGGACCTAGGACCTTCACCGCAGGTGAAGATTACCAGACCATGCCAATAACCCCGATAACGGCGATAATGGCGCCGATAACGCTGCGGCGGGTGGGTCGATCGCCGTCTATTGCCCAGGCTAAGGGGATGATCAATACGGGGGTGGTGGCGACGACGGCTTGGACGGCGCCGCTGGGGGCGGCGGCGAGGGCGGTCTGATAACAGGCGACGCCGATACCGGGGCCGAACATCGCGGCACCGAGCAGCCACGGCCAGGCACGGCGCCACTGCGGGGCCTCTGCCGGAACCAGTTTTTGTCGGGCGTGCGCGATCAGGCGCTCGATGGGCCAAATCAGCAACATGACGCTCAAGCCTCCTGCATTGCGCAGGACAGCAGCACCCAAACCATCGATGCCGCCCGCTTCCGCGTAGCCACGCCTCGATAAGACGGCCGCCACCGCGAGCCCGAATGCCGAGCCAAAACCGAACCATAAACCGCGGCGGCGATCACCCTGCGCTGGGCTGGCGCGATCAGGCCACAAGGCACAAGCGAGACCGAGCAAAATGACCGCGGCCCACGGCATGCGCTGCCACTGCGGATCGCCACCCAGCCACAGCCATTCGGCAATCCAGACGCCGGGAACGGCCAGGGCCTGGGTCATCAAAATCGTCAAGCGCGTGCCAAGATGCCGATACGCCGCGTACATGCTAATGTCGCCCATGCCCAGCCCGACCACTCCGCTGAGCACGAACCAGCCCCAGCCAGGACCGATGGTCGGACGATCCAGCCACCACACCACCGCGCCCAGCCCAATCAGGGCCAGGAATAGGCGCGCACGATTAATCCGCAGCACGCCCAACAGGCGGCCGGAACGGGCTGAGCATATTCCCGAGCACGACCACAGGATCGCGGTAAGCAGGGCGAATTCCATACGAGCAGTTATCCCCGGCCCACGGAGGCCGCGGAGCAGGCGGGATGTCCCTGCCCACCATCCGACCCGTGATATAAGCGGAGCAAGTGAAAGCCGAGCGCCCGTAAGCCTAGCCACCGTAACATCAGATCACCATTCATGGTTGCGACGCTGGTCTCTCCATGCGTTTTCGCAATGGATGGACAGGCCTGGCCACCTCCGGCGTTGTCAGCCCGTACCGGCCGGCACGATACGCACCCCGCCGAGGAGCTCCCCATGTCGCACCGCGTCTATAATTTCAGCGCTGGTCCTGCCGCCCTGCCCACCGAGGTGCTCGAGGCCTCAGCCAAGGCGCTGCTCGACTTCAACGGTAAAGGCTTCGGCATCGCCGAATGCTCGCACCGCGGGCCGGAATTCGACGGGGTCCTTACCGAGGCCCTCGATCGCTGCCGGTCGTTGCTCAACATTCCCGACACCCATGACATCGTGTTTGTCCAGGGCGGCGCCACCGCGTTGTTCTCGTTCATTCCGATGAATTTTCACAACGGCCCCGCCGATTATCTGGTCTCGGGCGAATGGTCGAGCAAAGCCTATAAAGCAGCCAAGGCGTCAGGTTACGCCGTGCGCGCGGTGGCCAGCAGCGAGAGCAGCAATTTCGACCATGCGCCGACCGGCTGGACCGCGGATCCCGCTGCCAGCTACCTGCATGTGTGCTCGAATGAGACCGTGCATGGCCATCGTCTTGCCGAGTGGCCGCAGCACCCGAACTTGATCGTCGACGCCAGCTCGGAATTTATGTCGCGTCCACACCCCATCGGCCGCTGCGCGATGGTCTATGCCGGCGCGCAAAAAAATCTCGGCCCCGCCGGGGTGGTGGTCGCCATCGTGCGCAAAGATCTCTATCCACGCATTCCCGCCAGCGTGCCCGGCTTGTTCAATTTCCAGAAATTGGCCGAAGCCAAGAGCTGCATCAATACCCCGCCCACCTTTGGCATCTATGTCCTGTTGGAGACCTTCCGCTGGCTCGAACGACAGGGTGGCCTTGCCGCAATGGAAAAGCGCAACGAGGAAAAAGCCGCGCTCATTTACCAAGCCATCGACAGCAGCGGTGGGTATTTCCGCGGCACCGTCAGCCGCCCCGAACAACGCAGCCGAATGAATATCACCTTCCGCTTACCGACGCCAGAACTGGACGACGCGTTCGTGAAGGCCGCCGCAGCTGAAGAGTTGATCGCGCTTAAAGGGTACCGTTCGGTCGGCGGTATTCGCGCATCCGTCTATAACGCCATGCCCATCGAGGGCTGCGCGGCCCTGGCCGCTTGCATGCAGCGCTTCCAAGCGGCGCACCCCGTCTGAATCGGGACTGTTATGGAGCTTGGGGCTCGCCAGCGGCCGGGGTGAAATGGATCGGCTGGCCATCGCTGTCGATTAAGATGTGCTCGCCGACAGGTTTTTGCACATTGATGTCAGGTGTATCCGCCGGCACGGTCGTCGGCACAGTGGACTGGGCTACCTCTGGCGAACGCAAGAGAACACTGATTATTCGCGAACGGCGCCCGGCGCCCTCCACGCGGACAGTAATTACCACTTCCGCCTGACCCGCGCTGCCCATCAATTGCGCGGCAAGGGGCAAGACCACGGTCTCGCCGCGTTGCCAGGTCCGGGCTTCGCTTTCGGCCACCCCAACCAAGGTCACCGCGCCCAAGGCGACTGCCTGGATGACGACTTGGCCCTCACCGGCTTTATTCACCGCCGTTACCGATCCACGATAAAGTCCCGGAGTTACAGGATCAGGCTGCAAATTCCAGGCGATATCCACCGCCGCCACCGGCTTGCCGCTGGTCGGCGCTGGCGAATCGCCCACGACGGCGGGCAGCGGCTCGATAACCACTGGCGCTATTTCGCCGTCTGCGTCTGCGGTCACCGGGTCTGGGGATGCGGGATCCGTGACGAGAGCGGTCGGTTCGGTTTCTGGCGGTGCCGTTTCTGGCACTACCACCGGTTCTCCTGTCGTGGGCTCAGCGCCTTTCGGCGCGGCAGCAGGCCGATCCATCGGTGGCGGCGACCCAGCGGAATCCTTGGACGCGGACGAAACGGCAGGCCACACCACGTACGCCACCCCAGCCGCAATGGCCAAGGTCGCCACCACCAAGAATAAACGCTTATCCATTATTGATGACCTCAATCGCTTCGGTCTCAACCGGAATAGCCGACGACTGCGGCTTTCCCACCGCGGCGGGACTGCCGAGTTGGACGGTAAAGCGGGTGATCCCGCTGAAATTGCCGGACACGGCGAAAGAGCCAACGGCAAAGACGATCACTTGGCCGGTCGTGCCGGTAAAATTGAGCCGTTCTGCTCCGCCAAACACCGCATTGACGGAGCCTGGCTGCAAGCGCGCAGCGCGGATGATCACATCATGACTGCCGTTATCGGGGGTCGCGCGAATGCGCCACGATCCACTTGAGGGCAAGGTCGCGGTGAAAAATAACCAATTATAGAGCCTATTGCCGGGATAATCTGCCGTAATATTTCCGAAAGTAGTATACGTCGTCAGTGGATCATTATCCACGTCGATAGTCACCTCGCTACCATTCGTCGGGATGACGGTGTGGCGACGCCGACCATCTGCCGTCTGTTCCAGGGAATTAAAGGCGCCGATATTTTCGCCAGCGGCCAAGCTGTCGATACCGATAGCTGCGGCAGGCTGAGCGTTCTTCAGATGGGTCAGGAAGCTGTAGATGGTGGTAAAACCCGGCGTCGTCCGCTGGGGGCCGACCAAGACGTCGTAGATGGGGCCAAATCCCAAGGCCACGCCGTCAGTATCTCCATCAGCAACATCATCGGTGCCGTCGAAGATATCCCACAAAATTTCCTGCACCGATATTTCACTCCAGCCGCCATCCAGATTAATGGCAACCCCGGGGAACGTGTCGGCACTATTTACCGAATCTGCTTCCAGGTCCAGGGTCAAACCGGTGCTGCCTTGCAAAGGCCCGCTGGTATCGCGGTAGAACGCGTCGCGCGTGACCATACCGCTGAAAGCATTGCCGAAACCTTCACCAAAAGCCACGGTTTCATCAAGGATATCACCGTTTCCGTGACTTCCGCCTATTGAATCGGCACGCGAGAAATTCGCTTCGAACCAATGGCCGATCTCATGCGCAATAACGTGGGTATCGTATTCGTCGGTATCCACATTAGCGTGGCCGAGAATAGTGACCCGACCGGTGCTGGGCGAAAAACTCGACGTGCCAATGGTTGTGCTGGTATTTTTGAAACTCCAACCCACGACCAGGGCCGGAATGGCCACGCCCGGATCTACATCATCAAGCAGGTCGACCACTGTTTTGGCGACGTCGAGAATGGCAAAAGGCGCTGCAGATCGGGGGGCCGTATATCCGGTACCGATGGTGAAACCGGAGGCCGCATGCAGGTTCTGACCAGGCAGATCCACCGCCAGCGTACCTATGCTGCGGAAGGTAGCATACGTGGCCAGACCCGCAGTATTGTCAACCACTTTGACGGTCGGCGCAGCGAGATTCGGCCCTAAGGCCGCCAGTACGGTCAGGCGCACCGTCGCATTCGAAGGCGCCTGAACCGAGAACGACCCAACCTCATCGGTCAGCGCGCGGAACAAGACGGTCGTTCCGCCCGAAGTGCGGACCTCAATAATCGCGTTGCGAATGGGCTTGGCGACCGTGGCCGCATAGTCCAGACCCGAACCTGTGGGCGGCACGCTGTCGTAGGTGGCAATGCCCGAGACAACAATCGGAGTACCCGTGGGTATCGGATCGCTACTGCCGCCGCTGCCGCCGCCGCCGCCACCTCCACCACAACCAGTGCTGCCGAGAAGGGAGAGGAGGGCGAGGAGGCCGAGCTGAAGGAGCAGAAGCTTTTTCACAGGCGCATATTTATCCCCCCCGTGCGCGGTCAAGGGTCGGCATCAACGGGTCGCTCGTCTGCGAGGTGCGAAATCAGCCTGGGCAGACCGCTGCGACGAATTGACTGACACCTGCTGCGATCATGGATGATTGCGCCCACCCACTTCTTAGTGCGGTCTCGGTTCACATATCCAGGTGCGCTGATCAAATTTCACGCAGATGAGTGTTTCACCTGCGGACCCACACCCATTTCTGCCCCTCAGCTCACCATTCTGCGTATCAGCGCAGCAGTAACCACTTGGCATTATCTGTGCAAGGAACAGGCATGCGAACCTGCCAATCTCTGCGCTGGGTGCTTACCGAAACCGAGGTCGCCCGCCTCGCCTATGACTGTCTGGGCGGCCTGCTGCCGTGGCGGGGCAGTGAGCCCTGGTTTGTGCGTGTTGCCAACGCGCGCTCGTTGCGCCGCAAGGCCTCCTGAGTCGTCGCAACGATATCTGGCTTTACCTCACTTTTCCACGGCCCCAGGGCTGCGGCACTCCGGGTGGGCGGAGGGTTGCAGCACCTGGGGTGCGTGGGTTTTATCTTTCCGTTAAGAATTCTCGGGCCAACTTTTCGCCTTGCTGCAAGAGATCCGGCGCATCGCCGGGCAGCCAGTGGATATCGCGGAAGCGTTTGTACCAGGTGATCTGATGCTTGGCGAGATGCCGCGAATGGCGTTTTACTTGTTCGATTGCCATATCCAGATCGCAACGACCTTCGAGGTGATCGAGTACTTCTTTGTAGCCGACGGCCTGCCGGGCAACGTTGCCTAAACGGGGTGCCAAGGCCCGCACTTCGTCCACCAGACCGGCGGCGAACATCTGTTTGGTGCGCGCATTGATGCGCTGATATAAAATCGCGCGATCCCAATGCACGCCGATCTGCAACGTACGGTAGCTCGCGCGCCGGGTGCCATCAGTAACGTGGAAACTGGAAAAAGGCTGACCGGTGACGGCGAATACTTCGAGCGCGCGCACGATACGGCGCTGATCATTGGCGTGATGGGCGGCGGCATACACCGGATCCACGCGCGTCAATTCCGCGTGCAGAGCTTCGGGGCCTTCGCTCATATACCGGGCGTCCAGAGCGGCGCGCACCTGGACATCGCGTGGCGCGCCAGCGGACAGTCCTTCCAATAATGCTTTCGTATACAGCGGCGTACCGCCGGCGACCACGGCCAAGCGACCACGTTGATGAATATCAGCAATGGCGGCTTCGGCCCAGCCCAGCCAGCGCGCGACATCGCTGAGTTCTTCGGGGGGAACCATGTCCACCCCATGATGCGGTACCCGCGCCCGTTCGGCTGGGGATGGCTTAGCGGTGCCAATATCCATGTTGCGGTACACCGCCATCGCATCCGCAGAAACCACTTCACCGCCGAGACGTTCGGCAAGGCCGACTGCCAAGGCGGATTTTCCCGCTGCCGTCGGCCCCACGACCAGGATCAGGGGAATCACGACGGCCACGAGATTTGGCGCTTCAACCCGCTGCGGACTTGGCGGTTTTACCTGCTGGCTTACCTGCTTTTGCGGTCGGCTTGCCCGTCGCCTTGGCAGCGGCGCCGCCCAAGGCTTTTTTCAGCGCGGCGGCGCGATCGGTGCGCTCCCAGCTGAATTCGCTGCGGCCGAAATGGCCATGATAGGCAGTGTGGCGATAGATCGGCCTGAGCAGATTCAGCGAGTCGATGATGCCTTTCGGACGCAGATCGAAGACCTCATTGACGGCTTCGCCCAGAGCATCGTCACCGACGGTCCCGGTACCAAAGGTGTCGACCTTGACCGATACCGGCTTGGCGACGCCGATCGCATACGCGATCTGCACTTCACAACGCCGCGCCAATTTGGCGGCGACAATATTTTTTGCGACCCAGCGCGCAGCGTACGCAGCCGAACGATCAACTTTGGACGGATCCTTGCCCGAAAAGGCGCCGCCGCCGTGACGACCCATGCCGCCGTAGGTATCGACGATGATTTTGCGCCCGGTTAGGCCGGTATCGCCGTGCGGGCCGCCGACTTCAAAACGTCCGGTCGGGTTGATGTGGAAGATGGTCTTTTTGTCGACCTTCACCTGGGAAGCCTTATTGATGACCTCGGTGCACATCTTGACCATGTCGCGATGGATGGTGGCTTGCGACACGTCCGGAGCATGTTGGGTCGACAGCACGACCGTGTGCACGCGCACTGGGGTGTCGCCCTCGTATTCGATGGTGACTTGGCTCTTGGCATCGGGCCGCAGGTATTTGACTTTTTTCTTCTGGCGCCATTCGGCCTGGGCTGCGACGAGTTTGTGCGCCAGAAGAATGGGCAAAGGCATCAATTCGGGGGTGTCGTCACAGGCGAAGCCGAACATCATACCCTGATCACCCGCGCCCTGTTCGTGCGAGCGGCTTTCATCGACGCCCTGCGCGATATCGGGCGACTGCTTGTGAATCGCCACCAGCACGCCGCAGGAATCGGCATCGAAACCAACTCCGGCTTCGGTGTAGCCGATCTCTTTGATCGTGGCGCGGACAATGTCGTTCACGTCGACATAGGCCTGGGTGGTGATTTCACCGGCGACTACCACCTGACCAGTGGTGACCATGGTCTCGCAGGCGACCCGGCTGTGCTTGTCCTGGGTCAGCAGCGCGTCCAGAATCGCATCCGAGATCTGGTCAGCGACCTTGTCGGGGTGACCCATGGAAACGGATTCGGAAGTGAACAGGGAACGGGCCATGACGGGCTCCTGGGCACCGGGGCGGGAAGCCATCGGTGTATGTTGATGGAACGATGGTCGCCAGTGTGCGGACCTGCGCCGAGGAGCAAGGGAGGACACTCGCCCCACGAACACAGACGCACCCGTTGCCGCGGGTGCAGAATCCTGCAACACTCACGCATGGAAATCCCGTACCTGACCGCGTTTGCCCTGCTCATCGTCATTCCCTGTCTGATCGCCCTCGCGCGCACCAAAGAGGTCTCCAATCGCACCCTGCTCGGCCTGACCGCCGCCTTGGCAGCCATCATCGCCCTGATCCCGGTCGTCGATGCGATCGGCGATCTGATCAATGGTAATCTTCTGCGCGCCCTGGCCGTGGTCACTGCGGTGCTCGCCGTCATCACCAGCGTGCGGATCAGGGACCCGGCGACCGCAGCGCTGATCTGCACCGGCGGTGGATTTCTTGCGGCTCAGGTGTTTGGCATTCTGGACTGATCATTCTGCCTGTGCTGAGCCCTTTGCGACGGGCCAACGTGTTTGCAAAATACCTTTCAGTCTGATCAGCGTCCCCCGCGACGCCGCCCAGGTCGTCTGCGCGGCCAACCCCAGGGCCTGCCGTCGCGCCGGATCCTCGGCCAGATCGGCGAGCACCTGCGCGGGCACCGGCAGCGGTAATTCGATGACGGCTGACGCTTGCCGTAACAATGCCATGGCATCGGGAAAATTGCGCGTGTCCGGGCCGACCACCGTACAGCAGCGTGCCGCCGCGGCTTCCCACACATTCTGCCCGTGGCGACCACTGCCCAGACTGCCGCCGACGATGGCGATACCATTGCTGGCAGCCGTGTAGGCATACAGCAGGCCCAGCTTACCAATGACGTCAATAATCAGCACGGCGTCATCACGATCACAGCGTTGGTTCTGACTGATGCGACGCGGCGCCCCGCCGCAGCGTTCGACCAGGGTGGCGACCTCAGCGCCCCGTTCGGGATGACGCGGAGCAATCGCCACCTGCCAGCCGCGTTCGCGCCAGCGGCCCAGGGTATCGCGCAGAATTGCGGCTTCTTCGCTGGGCTGCCCGGCGGCGCCAGCACTGGTCGAGGCGAGCAATAATAACGGCCGCTGGGCGTCCAGACCAACCGTCTGGGCCCAGGCCTGCGCCGCGTCGCTCGCGGCGGGGCGGATCAAATCCGCCTTCAGCGAACCTGGAACCGCCAGGCGTGCGCGCGGCACGCCGAGATGCGTCAGACGCGCGCCCCACAAGCCATTCTGGGCCACCACCAGATGACAGGCCCGCAGCAAGGGACGCAGGAGACTGCCCGCGTGACGATAACCCTGGAAACTCGCATCTCCGATGCGGGCATTGAGAATCAGCACGGGAATACCACGCGCGTGACATTCGCTGAGCATCAGCGGCCAGATTTCGACTTCGAGAAGAATCACCACGCTGGGCCGGACCCGGGTCAGAAAATGGCGCACTGCCGACACCCGCTCGGCGGGCCAGAAATTGCGCACATGCCCCGGGAAATGGTGCGCCAACGCATCCCAGCCGGTGCCGGTAGTGGTGGTCAAGACACAACGACGCCCACTGATCTGTTCCAGCAACGGCACCAGCGGGCGCATCAGGTGCACTTCACCGAGGCTGACTCCATGCACCAGCACGTGGCCCGCAGGCACTGCCGCGCCGCGGCCGTGCAATTTATCCGCGACACCCGCCAAGGGTTTGCGCTTGATCCACACTCGGTGCAGTATCAGCAGACCAAACAGCGGCGTCACCGTGGCGATGATCAGCGCCCACAGGGCCTGACGCTGACGCCAGCGCCGGGCTTTATCCCCGTCCACCATGGTCATGCCAAGGCAGCGACAATATTCGCCGCATCCGCCATCGCGCCGAGGCCGGTTTCCCCGCAGGCGAGTTCACCCGGCACGGGATCAATTATCTGGGCCCCGCGTTGACGCAGGGTCGCGACATGCGTCTGTACGACAGATTTATTCCACATGACCGTATTCATTGCCGGGGCAAACCACAGCGGACGATCGTCTTCCACCGCGAGCACGGTGGTGGTGAGCAGGTCATCGGCCAAGCCCAGGGCGACCCGCGCCAACAGGTCCGCGGTCGCGGGGGCGATCAGCACGATCTCGGCCCAGCGGGCAAGATCGATGTGCGGCATGCTGCCATCGTCCGTCCACAGGGAGTCATGGACCCGTTCATTACTGACCGCAGCCAACGCCGCTTTGGCGACCAGTTGGCTGCCGCCGCTGGTGAGAATACAGCGGACGTGATGTCCGGCCGCACGCAGCTTGCGCACCAGATCTGGAGTCTTGTAAGCCGCGATGCCGCCACCAATGCCAAGCAGGATGCGCATGGCGAGAGTCTGAGGCTCTGCTTGCGCAGGGATAGCGGCAGCCCCTGTAGCGCTTCACCCGGCGAACCGGTCAGTGGCCATTACCCATGGCTTTGGCCGCATTGGCATCGACTGCCAGGACGATGGAACCCAGGGGAACCAGCAGCACTTCATTGTCGGGATTACGCAGGCGGCGGGGCGACAGTCCGGTCCCTGCATCCCATTCCAGCGAACCGCTGCGCGGCGGTACATAGCTCAGGCGCGACGCGCGCCAGGGTCCGACGGGCAGTTCTGTCACCTCCAGGGCATGGGCTGGCGTCACCGGAACCAGGCGTGGACCCGAGACCAGCACCGCCACCGGCCGATTCTGAGGGTCGGCAAGCGTCAGGCCCTCGCGCGATTGCATGAAATGATCGGCATTCGCCGCCCGGCCCACTTCGATCAATTCATTCGGCTTGCGCCCCGTCACATGCACCGTGCCGTTAGCGCCGAGCACCACGACCGACCGCCCAATGCGCCATGCGTCAACTGGCTCGAGGTCGTTGGCCGGGGACATACCCTGGGTTTTGGGGAACAGGCGCGGGCCTTCGAAGGCAAAACGGCCGACGGGCCGGTTGACCCAGCCCGCCCGTGGCAGCGCCACGGTGAGATCGCCTTTATCCATGATTTTGCCCGAGGGCAGATTCATGCGCTGCCAGGTGCCGTCAACTTGCCAAGCGACCGCCCAATTGCCGGATGCGCTGATCTGCAAACGCCAAACGGCGGGATCGAGCGGAAACGACACTTCTTCGCGCGCCTTGGCATCGGTGGTCAGCCGCACGGCCAAATAATTGGACCCGGTCTTGGTGGCGCGGGTCGCCACCGCCCATTTGGGGTGATCGGCCCACATGCGGTCGGCGGCGCCAGTCCATAATTCTTTGCCGTCCGCATCGTAGATCTGGGTCTGGCCATTATTCAGACTAGCCACGGCGCCGGCGTAATGGCTGTCGACCCGGTCGACCGGCGCCGTGGTTTCGGCGAAAAGGCGCACGTCGGGTTTATCGCCGGACCAATCAATCAGATTGATCTGAGTATCGTGCCACAAGAACGTCGCCGCGTTGTGATCGCGGAATTGATGCAAGGGGGTGACGAACATGGCCTCAAATTCGGGGGCGGGGGATTCCAGAGCCTGCCAGCGCCAGCCATACACCGTGGGTGGCAGTGCGGCCCCACCGGGCGTCGGATTGCCGAGGAGATCGAAACCGGGCGCGGAAGTTGCTCCACTGCCGGTGCCCAAGATCAGCCAGCGCCCCAAGGTGGTCAGTTCCGCGCCTTCGCCGGGGGTGGCGGGCAGCGTCAAAGGATGCAAAGAACCATCCGCCTTCACTCGCGCGAGCACACCGGTAGCAGTCAGCACCACCGCACCACCCGGACCGCGGGCGGCCAGGTGGAGGGCCTGGTTGGTGTCTTTGACCAGCAACGTGAGCACCCCCGTCGGATCACGCGCGATGAGCCAACCGGCCTGCGGCCCCACCGCCACCGGCTCGGTCCACGATGGCAATGGAGTGATCCCGGCGGGCGTGGCCACCAGGATGCGGGTCTGGGTAGTTTGGCCGGTCACCTGGCTCCCTTGGGCCAAGAACAAAAAGGCGCTGCCGTCTTCGGCGACGCACGGACTGCTGAGCAGTTCGGAAACCTCGCCGATCATCGTGGTCTGCCAGCGCGCGGCCCCCCTCGCATCGGCCACCGCCACCGTCAGGTTCCCTGGCATGCGTACTGCATTCAAGGACCGCCTTTCGAAATTGACCATACCGAGAAAATCAGCGCTGCTACTGATGTCGACTTCTACGGGATCGAAGGGCAGTTTGGCGCTGATGCGCAGCGGACGGCCGCTATCCGACCACACCAGCACGCGGTCGCCGGCCCAGGCGACCACCTGGCTGCCCTGATCCCACATTTTATTGATGTGACGTTGAGCAGCAAACAGCGGATCCCCAATTACCGTCACGCCGGGCAAGGCCGAGCGCAAGCGGGTGCCCTCCGATTCGGCCCAGGCCTCCAGTTGGATCAGGGTCCAGACGTCGTTGGCTTGCGCAGCTTCGGCTTGCAGAGCACGCACGTCCCGGACATCAACCGCCATCGCGGCCAGCGGGGCATGCAGAAGAATGGCGAACAGAAGAGCGGGACCCAGACGCATGGCGGCCATTCTGGCGCGGATGGCGACGCTGGCCATGTGGAGATCCTCGACAAAAAACCGTTGGATTTGCTGGGGTGACGCGAGCTGCATGGCCCTGCGCACCGGTTGTCCGCGCCTGAATGCGCCTTGTGCCGCCCTCAGCGCACCCAGGATCCCCGCCTTCGCCCTTGCCGGCAGTGACGTCGGCCCATCCACCCGCGGATTCCCATGTCCTTTGCCACCCTCGGCCTTGCCGAGCCGATCCTGCGCGCCCTGCGCGACACCGGATATACCACCCCGACCCCGATCCAAGCCCAGGCGATTCCGCATGGACTGAGCGGTCGCGACCTGCTCGGTTGCGCCCAGACCGGCACCGGCAAGACCGCTGCCTTCACCCTGCCGATCCTGCACCGCTTGGCCGCAAGCCTGCCCCCTGGCGGCGGCCGCCGCCCGATCCGCTGTCTGATCCTGTCGCCGACGCGTGAACTCGCAGCCCAGATCGGTGAGAGCTTGGCCACCTATGGTAAGCATCTGCCCCTGGCCCACGCCGTCATTTATGGTGGTGTCGGCCAGGGTGCGCAGGAACACGCGCTGCGTCGCGGCGTTGATCTGCTGGTGGCCACACCCGGCCGCTTGCTCGATCTGATGGGCCAGAACATCGTCAAGCTCAACCACATCGATACGTTCGTCCTGGATGAAGCCGACCGCATGCTCGACATGGGTTTCATCAACGACATCCGCAAAGTATTAAAAGTTCTGCCGACCAAGCGCCAGACGTTGTTCTTCTCCGCGACCATGCCCAAAGAGATCCGCGTTCTCGCCGATCAGATCCTGCATGATCCGGCCACCGTCGAAGTAGCGCCGGTGTCGTCATCCGCGGAGACCGTCGAACAACGAGTGTATTTCTGCGAAAAGCCATTCAAGGCCGACCTGCTCCAGCACGTCCTTGCTGACAATAATATTTATCGCTGCTTGGTCTTCACCCGTACCAAGCACGGCGCGGATAAAGTCGCCAAGGTGTTGAGCAAATCTGGCATTCCCACCGACGCGATTCATGGCGATAAATCGCAGAATCAACGCCTGCGCGCCCTGGAAGCCTTCAAGCGCGGCAAAGTCCGGGTTCTCGTGGCTTCTGACATTGCCGCGCGCGGTCTGGACATCGACGAGATTGATCTGGTGGTCAATTTCGATGTGCCCAATGAAAGCGAAACCTACGTGCATCGCATCGGCCGCACCGGTCGTGCGGGCGCATCCGGCAAGGCCATCTCTTTCTGTTCGGGCGAAGAACGACCCTTTCTGCGCGATATTGAAAAATTGATCCGCAAGCCGGTTCCGGTCGAAGCCGACCATCCGTGGGCCAGCCGTACCGCTCCGCCTCCCCCCGCTGGCGCACCTGCGCGCGGCGGCCGTGGCAGCCCTGCTGCTCGCAGTGGTTCTGCCGCTGGCAATCAGCGGGGCACCAGCGCCGGTGGCGCACGCCGAAACCAGGGCGACCGCCCGCCGCGCCGCGAAGGCGGTGGCCACAGCAATCCTCAACGCCGCGAAGGCGCCGGGGACCGCCCCGCCGGCGACAGTCGCCCCGGCACCCCGCCGTCCCGTCGCCCCCGCTGGTAAGCGGCGCGAGACTTTCTCGGTATTCACGGCAAGCCCGCCTCGGCACGAACAGGCCGGGCTGACGCATGGGCCCGCCATGGCTATTCTTCGAGCCGACTGAAGTCGGCGGTACGGAGAGCGGGCCAATCGCTGAACTCTGCGATCGCGCACACGTAAGGTGACGGAGCACCAGCGGTGACTCCGCGCAGAACTGCGAGGACCTCGGACAGAGGACCTCGGACCTAGGTCCTGCGAAGACACGCAGGACGCAGGACGCAGGACGCAAGCGGCAATGGATGCAGGATGCAGGATGCAGGACGAAAGTGGCAATGGATGCCTGTGGCAATGAACGAAGCACGAGCAGACATAAAACACCAACACCCTGATCTTTCGATCAAGGTGTCAGTTCATCTCTCGTCGACGTGACGACTTTATTGGAAGGGATTCGGCTTGTAGATGCCGGAATCGAGCGGCTCGTTCAGCTGTACCAATTCCATGGCTGCGAAGCCGGTTGCGATCGCAAAGCCGATGAAGGCGATGATGATCAGCCACATGTAGATTTTTTCACCGTTATCCATGACAGGGCTCCTTACAGGCGGTTCTGGGCCAGATCGTTGACTGAGACCTTCGCGCCGGCGGCGTTCCAGGTCTGGGGGATGACGCGGCAGGCAACCATGTCATTGAGCACTTTTTCAGCCCGCACTTTGACGATGTATTGATTGGCGCGGAAGATGATGAACTCCATGCCTTCCTCGACCGCGGAATCCTTGCCGATGGTGAGCATGACGAGGTCCTGCTGGCCCTGCGGATTGACATTGATCGCGGCGACGACGCCCTGGACAAACTTATGCGTAGCGCCGGCCTCGTTGTAGATGTCCTTGTAGACGGTGGGGTGGCGTTCGCGGACCAGGGCCAAGCGGGCCTTGTTGTCGTTCAGTTCCTTGGTCAGGTCGCTGATGTCGGCGCGAGCTTTGTCCAAGGCGGTGGTGGTATTGTGGAAGTCGTCTTCGACTTCAGCCAGCTTGAGGTTGAGCTGATGCGCGACAGCCCGGGCCACGCCGGCGATGCGGTTCAACTCGTTGTTGCGATCGCGGGTCTTGTCGAGATTTTCCGACAAGGTCGAGCTACGTTCCTTTTCAGCCTGCACTTCCGACTGCAGCTTGCTCATCGAGAGTTGCTGATTCTGGATTTCAGCGCCCAGGGAGGTGATCTGGGTGGCCTGGTCCTTGATGACCTTTTGCGCTTCCGACAGATCGCCGTCGAGCTTGGCGACCAGATTATCGGCGCGCACCCGCGATGCGGTCGCGTTGGCCAACTGCTGACTCAAGAGCTTGGCATCCTGCGCCAGCTTGCTGGTGTCGTCGTTCCAGCGCCGCTTCCAGTTTTCCCGGTGGGCGTAGGTATTCATCTGCACACCGGCAGAGATGATCGCCAGGACCAGGGTCAGGACGATGAAGACTTTGGTGGTCGTATTCATGAGCGGGGGTGCTTCCGAAAGGGGCCGAAATTATTGGGCCTGGCCAGCGCCAGCGGCGCGGACATCGAGGCGCTGCTGGAGTTGGAGGTCGCGGAGGAGGACATTGTCGATGGACGGTGCGTGACCAACCGCGGCGTGGGCCGCGTGCCGAACACCGTCATCATCCGATTGCAGTGCGGCACGCAAAATCGTGACGGCTGCATCGGTGGTCGGATCGAGACGACCGATGGCGCGGATGAAAGCCGCCCGCACCGCGGGAGTCAGGCTGGCATCCTGGGCCTGGTAGACATCGGTCACCGTGGTGATGCGGCCAGTCACGGCCGGACCCGTACCCGGATGCCGCGCGGCGGTGCCCAAGGCATCCAGCGCGGCGATACGGATAGCATCGGCACGCGCATCGAGCGTGGCGATCAGCGCATCTGCGGCCATGCCGATCGGATACTGGGTGCGGGACGGATCAACCGAAGCCAGAGCCGAGGCCGCACGCAGGCTGACATCTTCAGCATTTTCACGATTCACGTTGGGCAGATTGGCACCATCGAGCGCGGTTTCGATCGCACCCTCGAGCGCCACCCCATTGAAGGGCTTGGCGGCAAATCCGGCGACCTTGCCATCGAAGGCGGTCTGGATCTTGGCCGCCTGACTGGGATTTTCCGGCAGACTGATGAAGATCGGCGTGCCTTCGGCGCGGGGATCCGCAGCAAGTTTTTCGACCAGAGTCTCGGCGCGCTGCTCGGGCACATTGATGGGGCCGCCATACTCATCCTTCAGCGTCGGCAAGAGATCGCCGGCGATGATGATGGCGTCCTTGACCGGGGCCTCTTCCAGGCGCTGCATCAATTCAAAACCGCTCTGGGCGGTGTAGACCAGATAGCCCTGACGCTGCAAGGCATCGCGGGCGGCGTTGCGCATGCGGAAATCCTGGTCGACCACGACCACGACGCGCATGCCCCATTCGCCCACGGCTTCGGCGAGCAAGGGCACGACTTTTTCGCTGTTGAAATAGGAGACGGCGGGATCCAGGGCGGCCAGGGTGATGGCGGCCTGATAGCGCACCATCTTGTCCGGATGATCCAGCGCGGCGACCAGCACGGTGCCGGGCTTATCGGTGCCCAGCCCTTCGTCCTTGGTCGGCAGGTTGGTGTCGGCCTGGGCGAGATCGCGATCCCGCAACAGCTGCATGATTTCGACCGCAACGTCGTAGCGTTCGCTGACGATGGCCTGCTGGATGGCACGATAAGCGTGCGCCGGACCGACCATGCGCACCCGGTCGGCGAGATCGGCGACCACCGTCAGGCGTTCGGCAATGGCGTCAGCCGATTCGTCGGGACTGCTGGGCGGGGTAGTGCGTTCGGCAGCCAATTTCTGGCGCTGTTCGACTTCGGACTTCTGGGCCGCCAGGGTCGCGGTCAGCAAAGGCAGATACGCGGTGTACGTCGGCGCATGCGCCAAGCCGTCAAAAGCCAATTCTTCGGCCATCAACTCATTCCAGGCATAGCGCGGCACGCGCTGGAACGACAGCTTCTTGGCACCTTCGGCAGCTTCATCCCAGCGCCACATGAAGGCGTGGTTGGCGATGACTTCGTCCTGGACGCTGGCGTCACCGCGGAAATAGCGGGTCGCTTCCTGGAAATAGAGGCGATCGGCGCTAGCCACTTCGGCGGAACCTTCACCGGCGCCGGTCTTCTTGCGAATGGCGGCAATGGTGTTGGCGATCACGCGCTTGGCGGTATCCGGCGTATCAGCGGATTCTTCAAGCTGCTTGAGCTTAGGCAGGGCGCGCGGATCGCCGATGTCGGCGAGGATCGCGGCGACGCTTTGCACCACGGCCTGATCTGCAGCATTAAGGGCCTCAGTCAGGGGGACGACGGCGCGATAGCCCATTTTGGTCAGGGCGATCCGGCTGTACACGCGCAGGAGGTCCTGGCGATTGTCGTTGATGCGCTGGACCAGATGCGGCACCGACAAGGGGCCGATCGCGACCAGTTCCTGGGTCGCGACGACGCGTTCTTCCTCGGTGGCTTCGAGTTTGGCGATGATGAGATTGATGTATTCGTCGGTTTGGCGCAGTTCTTTTTGATAGATGCGCGCACGCCGCAGAATCTCTTTGAGCACGTCGTCGAGCTGATCCAGCTCCATCATGTTCTGCAGGCGGCGATCACCGACGGCGAGAAAGAACTCATACAGCAGACGGTTGTCGGGGCTGAGCTTGAGCACGTCCTGAAAGCGGACGGCGGCCTGTTCCGGGCGCCCAGTGAGGTACTCCTTGACGCCCTCGGCGAGCAGCTCGCGGGCCTGGTCAGCTCGGGGCACAGCGTCGTCAGCGACGAAATCAGCAGCCAGCAGCGGGGACGCGGCGGTAGCGATCAGGAGCAGCGTGGCGGCCAGCTTCGGCATTCCGACCTCCTTTGATGGGGGCTTTGGTTAGCTGTCGTCCAGCGTCCGGAGACATCCGGATACTGCGACGACAAGTGCCCCGCGTGGGGTGACGCATCTTTGGGAAGCCCCCTCCGACCGACAATCCGCTACCGTAACCCCTTGGCGGAAGTGTATGATGGACCAACTGGGGCGGTTCACTCAGCTTACGTCGGTTTTTCAAACGGTCATCAGGGCCCAAAGACAAGCCGGAACCAGCCTGGAACACGTAGCGCCAGCCGCAGCTTCCGTCCTGGCTCTGCGTCGAATCCGCGCAATCCTGCCTAGCGTGATCCGCCTTGCCGCCCCCGCCAAACTCAACCTGTATCTAGAGTGCCTCGCGCACCGCGCGGACGGCTATCATGAGCTGGAAACGATCTTCCAGACTATCGAATTGCACGACACGGTAGCAGTCAGTCTTGAGCCCGGCCATGGCATCGCCCTGACCTGCACCGACAGCCGCCTGCCGACCGGCGCCGACAATCTCGCTTGGCGCGCCGCCGACGCGGTGGCCCGGTTGCGCCCGTTAGCCCTGCGCGTGCATATCCTGCTCGACAAGCGCATTCCCACCGGCGCCGGACTGGGCGGCGGCTCCAGCGATGCCGCCGCCGTGCTGCGCGCCTTGCAACGCCTGCTGCCTGATCCCTTGAGCGCCGCCGAATTGGCCGAAGTCGCTCTGCACTTGGGTTCGGATGTGCCATTTTTTCTGTTCGGCGGCACCGCCCACGCCCTGGGCCGTGGCGAACAGTTAACCGCGCTGCCTGACCTCCCGCGGCTGGCAGTGACCATCATCAAGCCCCCGCGCGAATGTTCGACGCCCGCGGTCTATCGGGCTCTCACTGACGCTGAGCGCGGGCCCCGGACCCCCTTTGGTGCGGAATTCTGGCGCACCACCTTGATCCACGATCCGACCCCGCCCTTGCAGAACCGCTTAGCCAGCGCTGCGACGCGGGTTGAACCGCAGGTGGGCCAGGTCCTGGCCTGGCTGCGCGAAACCGGGGTGTCGCACCAGGTTTCCGGTTCGGGCAGCGCCTGTTTCGCTTTCGGCCACGTCGAGGTGCCCGCGCAATGGCGCAGCTGGCATACGTGGACGCGCGCCGCCGCGCGGCTGGATGCCTTGGATCTGCCCGCGGCCTGATGCCGTGTCGCGGCTTCCTGATAACTATTGCTGGTAACTATTGCTGACACCTTTTGCTGGTACCTTTTGTTGGCGCTGCCCAATACTTGCTGCGGTGCTGGGCTGCCTCCCGAAATTCTTGCCGATGACGCCGAAACATCCGCGGCTGAGAAGCCATTTGGGGTCAGTCCTTGGCATCCTGCTGCTGGGGGGCAGCGTCGGGGTGGCAGCCCTGGATGAAGGAGTGATCGCCGATCCGCGCGGAGTGACCTTTCGCGACCGCCGCGCCGAACAACACTGGCAAGCCCTGTTCGAGCCGTATCCCACCCATCCGCTGCGTCATCTGGTCGCCCTGCAATTGCGCGAAGGCGACCGCTTCGACTCGCTGCTTGCGGCCCGACTCTTGTATCGTGGTGAGCCGTGGACCCGCCGCGGCGATGAAAGTGGGGTGACTCAAAGTGAATGGCGGCGACGCTGCCAGCCGCTCTTGGTCGCGGCGCTGCGCGAATTGCGTCTGCGTGATGATCCCGCTTTGGCGCGCGTCGATATCGGCCTGCTGGCCCTCGATGGCGACGCCGAACTGACCATCGCCGTGCTGGTTGATCTCTATCGACGCAATCCGGAATTCGCCAAGGCGGGCGCCATGCGCGTCGCTGTCCCCGACCATCCCGAGGCCCTGCCCGCTGCGCGCAGCGAAGAGGCGCGGCGCTTGGCCCGGGGCCTGATGGTGGACCATTGGGGCGTAGCCGATGCCGACGTGCAACGCGCCCTGGCCAGTGGCCTGACCCGCGGCGCCCCCCGCGAACGCAATGCGGCCCTGGCCCTGATCGAACGCGGGAGTGCCGACCCCCTGGTCGCCGCGAGCTTGGCCCAGTTGGTGATCGCCGTAAAAAAGGCCGCCGTTTCCAGCGCAGATCTCGATGGATTGGCGCTGGCCTGCGGTCGTCTGGGCGCCTTGTCAGCAGAGGCCGCCGAGTCGACAGCAGGCCTGATCCCCAACCTGATCGAACTCGCCATCAGCGGTCGCCGCGAGGCCCTGAGCGCTGCCTGCGCCCTGCTCGCCCGCACCTTGCCGGCGGGGTTCCCCCTGCCAACCGAACGCCTGGCCGCAGCCCTGGCAGCCGACCCCGACGTGCATTGCCAGCACGCTCGCGCGAATTTATTGCTGCGCCGGTCGCCGGCGACGCTGATCGATCATTTCTCTGCCAGCGATCCTTGGCGGCAATTGGCGGAACACCGCGCCGCGCTGGCGCGCTGGACCCAGGCCAATCCGTAAAACCGCACCGGACGCGGCACCCGAAAGATTTCTACCGTTTTTCCACCAGGGTTTGCCAAAGAGTGGACGGCAAAATACTGTGTCCGCTCTTTTGTCCCCTTACTGCGTCAGCTGCCGCCATTGCGGTGCATTACCGCTGATGGCTTGCGCACGGGACGTCAATTGCGCGTCACGAGCGGGGAAAGGACCGGCGCGTACAGCGAACCATTTGCCGCGGATCTCGATTCGCGCTGGGATTCCAGCCGCCTGACAGCGGCTGACCAGTGTTTCCGCGGCGGCGCGGCGATCACTGGCAATACTGGCGATTTGTAATTCCCAGCTGCCCGCGCCCGCGACGGTTCCGCGCTGCTCAGGCAACTGTTGTTGCAGTTGCTGTTGCTGTTGCTGCCGGGGTTGCGCACCCACCCCACGTTGTAATTCGGTCGGCCGAGGCATGTCGCCCTGATTCAGGCGGCCGGTCGCCTGAATACGCAGGCGATCGGCGATTTCGCGCAAGGGACCGACGGCGTTGCCTTGGCGTTCCAGACGGGCCACTAATGGCGCCAGACGCTGCCAGTGGCTTTGTGCCAAGGCCTGTTGGGTGGCGGCGCTGGCCAAGGCGAGGTCGCGCAGGCCAGCGGTGTCGCCTTTGCTGCGTTGAATGGCGAGCAAATCCAAGGACACCTGCACGCGATAGCGGGTGCGCCCGTGTTCGCGTTCGACGCCGGCTTCGCAGGTGACCCGTGCTTTATCCACGACCCCACGCGACGGATCGAAGCGGTAAGCACAGACCAGATTGCGCACCTGCATATAGCGCTGCTGCGCATTCACCCATTCGACCGTGGGCAGGCGGAGTTCGAATTCTGGCCGGGATGAATTTGCGGTGCGGCGCACCTGCCCCGTGACCTGGCGCTTATCGGGCGGCAGCGCCGCATAGACCAGACTGACTTTCCAATTTTGTTCGTTGCCGGGTGGCAGCGGCAATAAATTGAAATCGAAAAATCCCAGCGCCTTGCCAACGTCGGTCAGCCCTTCTTCGCCCAGCAGGCGCGCGGTGCCGTTGCTTTGAAAAGATAATAAACTGATCCCGTCACGGGCGCCGTCGGGTTCGACCAGGGCTACTTCGTTGTCGTGGCCGATGCACACCAAGGTGATGCGCGAGGTGGTTTCACGCGGCGGCCCCAAGCCATCCTCCAGCATTTCACGATATTCGGTGACTAATTGGAAATCGACGACCGTACCCGGTTCGAGTTGCAGACGACACGGTCGCAGGCTGAGCAGGAAAGCTGAACCACCCGCCACCGCCGCCGTCACCGCCAGCACGATGCACGCGATGGAGGTCCATCGGCGCCAGGGGGAAGGGTCGAATGTCATGGGCACAGGGTTGCCAGGGCGACCCCCTCAGCAAGGGTCGGTTGTCACCGCGAGACCAGGGGCGCCACCGAATGCGTAGGACTGAGCAAATGTCCCGGGACCGTGCGCGTCGACACCGGTCCGCGACTGATCAGCTGGGCGCGCAGCATGGTCACCGCTTCGTGGCCGAGGGCGCGGAAACCGGTGACCATCGCGGTAAGGTCCTGACCCAGCATCGGGATGCACCGCGTTGAGGGGCAATTTGCAGTTCAGCCATACGGCGGGCACCGCGGCAGCCTCGATCAGGGCGTGCATGCGCTGGGGAATGTCTACCTGATAGTTGATCAATAGTTGATCAGCAGCCCATCCACCATCAGCCGGCTGAGGATCTAGGGCACAAAGCCCTCATCGGTGCGCTGTTCATCCGGAAGGCGGGCGACGGTCACATGCTCATCGCCCAACTGCAACGCGTCTTGGATCCCATCGATCAAGGCCGGCGGCAGTTGAGTGCGAAGCATTTCCGATGCCAATAGCAGATCGAGGCTCCCAAAACGGCACGTGACCATTGCCTGCACAAACCCATGGGGTGGGTAACTTAAATCCGTGGCCGACTATAGTGGCATGTCGCTTCGGTGTCCGCATTTCAATGGAATACACATGCGTAGTGCCGTCCGAGAGCCACTACGGCGGCCTCCCAGACTATCTGTGATCGTACATTATTTCCTAGCCATCGAATGAAAATAACGGAGCGCTGGGAATATCTGTGAATGAGATGATACATGGGCGCGAGGGCGCCTCCATTTTCGATCGCTTTATCCCGCTGCTGCTGAGCCATTTTAATCTTTCGTTTCTTTTCGCGTACCGGAATGGTACCCGTTTCGGTTTCGATACGCTGCTCACACACCAGCATGCTGGTTGTGAGCCATGCAGATAAAATGCGCCTGCGCCTCTTTGGTCTGCGGGCTGCTGCCCCACGACTTTTTCTCGGAGCACTTGACTTTGACTTCATCGAAGACCTTTTCGATGTCCCAGCGCATTTTGTAGAGGTACGCGATCAGTCCGGGCGGGATGGCGTGGTCAGAGGTCACCTATTGGAAGCGTTCGTTCGTGGCCGGACCCACATCGTGCCCGTAGCGAGCAAAATCGTGCGTGGCTTTCTCGTGATAATGGCCATCGCTGGCAAGGATCGCGTACCGCGAAAGGCAGTCATACGACGCGAGCGGATCGCCGGCACGGCGCTGCGCGTCCACCTGGGTACGCAAGGCGGCATCCGCCCAGCGACACCCGCGCACACGGCGTTCACTGGCGAGATGGTCAAACAGCGTCGACACGGCGATGTCAGCCTGACCACTGTCACTGAGGTATTGGGGAAATCCGCGTTCACTGGGTTCGTGTTCGAGCACACGTCGTATGCCGAGCATGAGCCATTCCTCGACGGTGAAGGAAGCGGCGGACGGAGGTGAGAACTGCATGCCTTGAAATTTTTGGCTAAATTCGCTGTCAAGAACTGATGTCACGTTCCTGAGGCCCCTGTGAGCCATGCCTGCGATCACCACTATTCACAGGACTCTTATAAATATTATCGCTCTGCCGGGATTACTGAAGGTGAGAAGTGGGCTGTAGAGTAGCTTTATTTTCCGATCGCCGACACCGATGCCTGGGGATCTATCACTCAGCCGGGTTTGCCGAGCCGTTTACGGCCACCATTGTAGAAAAACAGGGCGATGAGACCCGCATCCTGTTGCGCAAGGAATTGGACACCGACCACCTTCACCTCTATCGCAGCAAATGAAGCACACGCCCGGTGTGGTGAGGGCCAAGATTGGGTGAAGGGCGATCGCGCCCAGCGTCGACCGTAGACGCCCGCAGGAGGCGACCTAGCGTACCGCTGTGGCAGCAATAACGCTTCGGCAATTACTCGGTGCTTTTACCCGCATTGGGCTGTTGAGCTTCGGCGGTCCGGCCGGGCAGATCGCGGTCATGCATCGTATCCTCGTCGAAGAGAAACGGTGGCTGGCCGAGGATCGCTTTTTGCACGCGCTCGCCTACTGCACGCTGTTACCGGGTCCGGAGGCGCAGCAACTGTGCACCTACTGTGGCTGGCTGTTGCGGGGCACCTGGGGTGGCATTATCGCCGGAGCCCTGTTCGTCGCTCCGGGCGTGGTCGTGCTTTTGGGGTGCAGTTTACTCTACGTGTTGGGCTCGGGGCTGCCTTGGGTCGACGCCCTGTTCTACGGCATCAAGCCGGCCGTGGTGGCCATTGTGCTGGGCGCGTTGTGGCGGGTGTCGGGCAAAGCACTTCATAGTCGGGCGGCGGTGATCACCGCCGTTCTGGCATTTATTGCCTTGCGTGTTTTCCACGTGCCATTCCCTGTCGTCATCCTGCTCGCTGCCACGCTCGGGGCGTGGAGCGGAACCCGGCGACCACACTGGTTTCCCGCGTTAAGTAGTCACCGCGCGAGCGCAGAGGTCGAGCCGGTGATACCGGAGCAGGCCTTGACTCACGCGCCGACGACGTGGACACGTTTTGTGCGCGTTGCCGGACTGTGGGCCATCCTTTGGCTGGGTCCCCTCGGTTGCATCCATCTCGCCTTTGGCAGCGAGCACATTTTCACCCAAATCGCCTGGTTCTTCAGTACCGTCGCCGTGGTCACTTTCGGCGGTGCGTACGCCGTGCTGCCCTATATCGCGCATCATGCGGTGGTGGTGCAGGGATGGCTCAGCGGCGGGCAGATGGTGGACGGGCTTGGCCTCGCCGAAAGCACGCCCGGACCGCTGATCATGGTGGTGCAATTCGTTGGATTTCTGGCGGGCCACGGCCATTCACACGGCATACATCCGCTGTGGGCGGGCGTTATCGCCTCCCTGATCACGGTGTGGGCGACCTTCATGCCGAGCTATTTGTGGATTTTCGCGGGGGCCCCCTTTTCCGAACGTCTGCGCAGCAATCCTGCCGCACGCGCGGCCCTGGCCGCGATCACCGCCGCCGTCGTCGGGGTGATCGCAAATCTGGCTCTGTGGTTCGCCCTGACCGTCGCCGCCGGCACGGTTCACGATTCCGTCTGGGGCGGATTCATCCACGTCCCCACCATCGAACTCGCCAACATCGATGGGGTTGCCATCGCTTTGATGCTCGCTGCCGGTGTGGCTTTTTTGCGTTTCCGCGTTGGCCTGGGCTGGCTCTTGGTCGGATCGGTGATCGTCGGCGGTGGTTGGCACCTCTTGGTACACTGAGATATTTCAGCCCACGCGCAGGGCACCCTCGGACGGATGCGGGGCATCACCCACCGCGAGCTGTTCGGCCCGCAGCTGCTGGCGCATATCGGCAAAGACCTGCGCATACGCTGGCTCCGTCGCGACATTGCGCAATTCGCAGGGATCGCGCATAGGATCGAATATCTCGTAATAGGGCTTTTCGCCCTGCGACGGTTGGGCCCCTTCCTGGCCACAATCATCATTATAAAAATAGATCAGCTTATAACGCTCCGTACGAATTCCGTAGTGAGCCCACACATTATGGAAGCTGTCCCGTCACGGGTGCCCGCCTATTCATTGACGGAGAAGCCTGTCATGGGAACAATTGAATGCTGCGGTCGTCAACCTGCATGGCTTTTTCGGCAGCGTTGGACATCTCGCCCTGCCCAGCGCCGACGAATGGAAATATGCGAGCACAGCAACGGGATCGACCTATGGATAGGGCACGGATACGCCGCTCGCCGGCTTACGCAGCCACGCTATTGTTGCCGAAACCCGCACCATTGAAGACCCCCAGCCCGTGGGCGAGCGCACCGCCAATCCCTGGGGTCTGTACGACGTCCACGGCAACGTCTGGGAATTTACTGCCGACGGCACCCTGCACGGCGGTGGATGGCCAAGTGTGGATTCATCGTTGCCGAATCGACCGTCCGTAAAGTCCTGACTCAGAATAGTCGTGCACCCACGCCGGGAAACGGGCGCCGGGGCAGTACCTGGAGTCAATTCTGGAAATTGCATGCCCATTCCACCGTCGGGGCGGATTTTATCCAAATCCCGATTGGCCTGCTGGGCAAAGTGGTCAACGCGTTTGTCTTCATCGCAATCGAACACGATACCCGACGCGTGCATCTGCTCGGCATAACCTGCCATCCGACCGATGCGTGGTGCGCCAATGTCTTGCGCTCGGCTACCATGTCCGGAGAGCCGCTGGCTCGCCGCAGACATTGGATTCTCGACAATGACGGGAAGTACGGGGAGGGCGCCAAACGTGTCTTGGGCACGAAGCTGACGCAGACCGTCATCCACGCGCCCGACATGAATGCGTACGCCGAACGCTTTATTCGCTCGATCCAGGAAGAGTGCCTGAACCACATGATCTTCTTCTCGGAGGATCGCCTGCGCCATGCTGCCGTTGAATATATTCGGCACTATAACACCGAACGCCCCCATCAGGGGATCGGCAACGTCACCGTCGGGCCTTGGCAGACGGGCACTGGCGAGATCGTCTGCGATCAATCGCTGCACGGTCTGCTGACGTCTTTTCGACGCGCCGCGTAACGGCGACGCCAACAGCACGCACCGCGACATCGACGTAATGGTCAGATGGCGGATAACCGTGCGATAACAGCAGAATTTTCCCGTGTTCTGAGGCACTTCCGCATTCTCGCGGTCATTTTCCGCGGGCAACCATCAAGATAATGGGCCGCTTTACCCCTGAAATACTGGCACAGGCGCGCGCCGATAATAATCGCACCATACGCCATGCCTGCGAAAAATATACTATTGGTATAAGTCAATAGAAAAATTGAATTAATACCGTCAATTATTGAGCGTCGTTAACCGAATAGCATTGGGCCTGTCCCCTTTATTCGCATTAATATTTTTTCAATTTATCCGCTTGATCGATTGACAGCCGCACATTCGTCAGCGCCGCCCTGGCAAGCAATCGCCTTGGTTCCGGATCTGCTCGGATGATATTATCAATGACCGCGTTAATTATTTCATTTCGGCTTTCATTATTGGCCAACCATCCAGCAGCATCAATCTCTAGCACAAGTTCGGTGCCCCAGTAAAGTAACTCTGGGCTATTGGGCAACCGTGATTTCTCCAAAAGTATGTCACAAACTAAATCGCCACCCTCAGTACGCGCCAGTCTCTCGATCCTCGCAAAACCACTTTTCCAATTTGTCTGAGATATTTCCCAATATGACTCCTGCCTTTCTGTCTTATAAAAGGAATCCAGAATATTAGCTATCTGCTCATCGATGTTAGTGCTACGTTTATTTGAGCACGCAAGACTCATGAATGCCATCGAAAGCATCAAGGCGGCCAGCCTACACATTACTTAGTGCCTTTATGTCCGGGGTCTTTGGCAGACCACCTCCAACTAAAGAAAGGTCCACCTCCAGCTGCGCATATTAATTGCGAAACGAATGTTTCTGCACCTCCAGGCAGATCAGATATCTCTTCTTGCGGCTGTGGGTTGCGGGCAAAGGCATCTCCATCTCTCCGATCAACTGTGCCGTCACCATTCCAATCATTCGTCCCGTTGTTCACATTTCCACCACCACCATACCAAGGATTTCCACGCCAGCGGTCAGGACCATTGGATTGGGTTGGCTGGCCATTGCCCGCTAATGGCCGATCGCCTTCGCCAGGTTGACGCGCTGCATCTGGGTCGCTCATGTCGCCACGGCCCCTTGAACCCAGGGGTACCTCAAACTGGCTAGCACTGTCATATCGCCAAATTGCGGGATATCTCGTGCCATCCTCATCAATCGAACCATCTGGATTTACTGACTCATGTTGTATCCAGCCAAAATCACTCCCCGCACAGCACCCACAAAGTTTATCTCTGGCACTATCGTCAAACTTGTAGGTCATGCGTCCACTTGTTGCCCGATCAACAGTGACAACTCCACATACTTTTCCTGCCCCATCCTTGATTTGCTCTGTATGAATTACAGCAAGGCCATAGGGGTCAACAAAATTTGGTGTGAAATATGCGAAGTATAGGCTTAGACCGTTTTGATAACCGTCCCATGAATTAGGATGCCGATAGGTCTTCCTCAATGGATCCCGACTTACAAACCGCCCCAACCCCGGCGAGTACATCCGCGCCCGCGCATAATACAGCCCGGTCTCCTCATCGAGAATGTAGCCGGTAAACCCGCGACTAAAGCCAACCGCACTTTGATTCCGGGTGGTGCCCGTAGCCGTAGTTATAGTCTGCTTGCCGTATGCATCGTACCGCATCCGCTCAACTACGACGCCGCTTGCATTCGTGATCGCGGATGGGCTATATAAGTGGTTGGCGTGCACGTAGTAGCGTGTCGTGCCTACGGTATACGACACCAGTTCATCGACATAGGACCCGAAAACATACTGCCGCTTCGCCGTCGTCGACTGCACGGTGGCTGCCGTCTGCGTGGTGGCCTGTTCGATCAAAGCCGCCAAGCGATCTTTCGTGGCTTGATCAATCGTGGTGCCTTGGGCACCAATTTCGACATAACAGATCTTCGCATTCACTGCGCCGCTACCGGGCTGAATAGTTAAGCGACCATCGGTGATGGTGACCTGGACGGCGTAGCCGTCGAAGTCACCTTTTTCGTAGCCTTGCGGGGCTGAGGGATCGGGATCGATGACTTGAATGCCTTCGATGGACAGATTGTTGGTTTGATCGCGGTGACTGGGATCACCCGCGACGACGATGATCGGATAGCTGCCATTGGGCAGAGCGTATTCCCACTTTTTGGTGGGACCGCCCTTTTGCATATGGATCAAGGTATCGAGTTCAGGAATCGGCACCGCACCACGACGGACGCGTGAGGTGCCGCTGACGCCAAGATTCCATCCGTACGACTGGCCGTTGCTGCGCACGCTGTAGACACTACCGGCATCTTTCAGATACCCAGCAGGAGCTGCCTCGGTCGGGGGTTGGAAGTTCACACGCTGCACTGGACCGTTCGAGCCGGCGGGCAGAATCCCGCCCGTTGCCGGCGTCAGGCTGGCGTTGGCCAGCGAGCCATCTTTGTCGGCGCCGGTGAGGGACGCCTGGCTGGGGATTGGGGTGCTATCGCGTTCTTCCACGACTTGGGCGCCCGCGCAGAGATAGCGCGTGGTCTTGCCGCCCCAGGTTTTAGCGACCCGGCGACCCAGAGCGTCATATTGATAGCTGGCGACCAGTCCGAAGCCGGTTGGGCTGGCGGAGCCAGTGACGTTGGCTTGCGTCAGGCGATTCTCGGGGTCCCAGACGTAGACGCGGCCTTCACCGTCGTCGGTCAGGTTGCCCTTGGCATCGTAGCTGAGCGGAATGGTCGGGTTGGTGCCCACGGTGCGGCCCGTCAGTTCGTGCACCGCGCTGTGCGTGCGGGTCTCGGTGACACCGACGCGGGTCGAGGTCAGCCAGTCGCCGACGGCGCTCAAGGTCCATTCCTGCACGTCGCTGACGTTGGGGCGGGTCCACAAAGTCAGGCGGTCTTGGTCATCGTAGCCGAAGACTTGGGTGTCTTGGCTCAGGATGCTGTTGGATTCCTGGGTCTTGCGGCCATTCGCATCGTAGCTGTAGGTGAACGCGGTCACGCCGGGAATGGCGATGGTCGCGACCAGGTTGCTGTCCGGCAGGTAGCTGCGGGATTCGACGAGGCTGTTTCCATACGTCGTCGTGCCGAGCTTGCCCGCTTCATCATACAACCGCGTGGCAATGGTCGCAAAGCTGCCGCTGCCCGCGAGCTTATGTTGCACCTGCTGGAGTTGATTGCGATCCGTGTAGGCGCGGGTGACGGTGGCGCCGTCGGGATACGTCAACGTGGTGGTGCGATTCGCGGCGTCGTAGCCGTAGATGACGCTATACGCCTGGGCGCTGATCGTATTTCCCGACTGCTTTCCATCGCGGTAGGTCTGGGTCTCGGTGGTCAGACGGCTGCCGGGGTCATACGCGCGCGTCACGTCCACCCGGTAGCGATCGCTGGTCGCCTGGGTCAGGCGGCTGGCAAGATCGTATTGGAAACCATCGTTGAGGCCGTCCGCATACCCGCGAGCAAGCAAGCGGTTGGCGTGATCGTACGCGTACTGGGTGAGCTCGCTGAAGGTGCTGGCGGGTTCGGTGGTGACCAGGCGATCCGTCAGGCGGCGACCTGCGTCATAGGCGTAGCTGCGCACGGTGCGCTTTTCTGATTGCGCCGTGTCTGCAGGGAACTTTTCGGTCACCAGCAGGTTGCGGTTGTCGTAGGCGTAATCAGTCACGCCGCCTTCTGCGTCGACGATCTGGACGAGATTGTTTTCGTCGTCATAAGCAAAAAGCGTCGTCGCGTTGACACGATCCGTGCACGAGATCTTGCGATCGCGGGCATCGAAGACGCAGACGTCGTCTTTATCCAAGGGGTCGGTTTGACGAACGACGTTGCCGTGACTGTCATACGTCGTTTCGCGTTCGACTAGAACATCGCCGCGCGTATCGGTGCAGAAGATATCGCGGTCGCGCGCGTCGAAGGTGCAGTCCATGCCGGTGCCGCTGGGATCGCGGATCGAGACCCGGTTGCCGTTGGCATCAAAGGCTTGCGTCGTGGCATTATTTTCCGCATCGAAAGCGCTGCGCATGCGGCCAGCGCCATCGGCGCGGGCGCGGGTGATGCTGCCAACGCCGTCGATCTGCACGGTTTCCACCAAACCGGCGACCTCGCTGTCGTACTGCATCGAGCTGATGTTGCCGTTGCCGTCAATGGTGCGCACCGTGCGACCCAACCCGTCCGCGATCTGCACGCTGGTTTCGCCGGCCGGATTGGTCATCGCCACCGCGCTGCCGTCGGCGAGGCCCGCCACCAGGCCGAGATCACCGATCTGAGCGGCGTAGAGCGCATCCACACCCACCCCGTCCGTCAGATTGTCATCATACGCATACGTCGTGGTCTCGCCCGCGCCGTTGGTCTGCGTCTGCACGCGGTGGCGGGCGTCATAGGTCCAGGTCGTCGTGTTGCCGTTGCCGTCGGTCATCGACGTGCGGTTGCCGTGAAAGTCATAACTCAGATTCGTGATCGCGCCGCTGGGGTCGATAATGCTGCCCAAGCGATCGCAACACGGCAGATAGAAATAACTGGTCAGAAAACTGCGCGCATCCGTCGCCGTCGCCAAATTGCCGGTCGGGGTATACGTAAACGCCGTGGTCGCACGCTCTGGGCGTACCGCGCCACCGGCGCTCAGGGCGTCGGCCACGGTCTGGGTGGCCTGGAGATTGCGACCCGTGTAGGTCGACGTGGTGCGGAACACGCCGTCGCTGCCGTTTACCCAGGTGCCGTCACCAAGGCGGACATAGGAGCGCGGCAGGGTCACGGCCGTGCGGTTCCCCTGGGCATCATATTGGATCAGCGTGCGCGCCGCTTCTGGTGTCGGCAGCACGGTGAAGACGCCCGGCGCAGTCTCCCGCGCTTCGGCCGCGACCTGCGCGACCGTGCGACCTTGCGCGTCGTAGGTAAACGTGTGGCGGATGCCGCGGCCGTCGATGCTGGCCAGCATTTGACCTTCGGCGTCGTAAGTCTGCTCAGTGATGACGTAGGCGGGGTTGAGGGTGAGGCTGCGCGGCAGCGTCGCGGGGTCGGATCCGGTGGGCACGCCACCCGGGACCAGTTCCATGACCGTGCGGATCAGGCGCCCATTGACGTCGTAACCACGGAAGGTCGAGCGGCCGTACCAGTCGACGGTGGCGACGAGTTGATTCGCGGCATCGTAGGTTGAGGTCGCGGTCAACGTCGTCCCGGCCTTCGGCTGGACGCTTGCGCTGACCCGACGATTGCGGTGATCGTAGGCGTAGGTGCGGGTCTCACCGTTGCTGACCACGCGGCTGGGCAAGGTGGTGCCGGTGAGGTAGTCGGTGGTGGTGGTCGACGCGCTGCCCGGCGCCGTGGCGGCGACTACGCGGGTGATCTCACGCCCAGTGAGGTCGTAGGCGAAGGTGGTCTGGTTGCCGTTGCGATCCGTGCGCGCGACGACCAAGTTAGCAGTGATCCCGGTGCCAAAGGTCGCCGTTTCGGTGGAGTTGTCGGTAAAAGTCGTGGTCACCAGCCGGTTGCGCACATCGTAGGCAAACGTCACCACACGCCCGCTGGCGTCGGTGGTGGTGGCCAGTCGGCCAGCGGCGTCATAGGTGAAGCTGGTGACCGCGCGCGGTCCGCCCGCGACGTCGGCCGCGTCGGTCCGAGAGATGAGTTGGCCGATGGCATCATACGCGAACGTGGTCAGGTGCAGGTCGGGTGTCGCCGGATTATAGAGCGCGTCGTGGACGGCGATGGCTTGGCCGCGCGCATTGTACTCCCAACTCCACGTGGCGGCGTCGGCGGAGCCAACGGCCTCGGTCTTGCTGAGGCGGTTGCCGCGGAGGTCGAAGATGGAATCGGTGATGCGGCCAAGGCGATCAACTTCGCGCAGCGGCTGGGCGAAGGCATTCAAGAGCGTGGTGCTGAAGGTGTCGTCGGGGTAATCCGTGCGCACGACGAGGCGGGTACGCGGATCGCGTGTGAAACGTTCCTTCCGGCCCAGCGCGTCCGTGATCGTCGCCAGTTTGAAGCCATCAAGCTCGTAGCTTTTGCTCACTTCGATCGGCTTGCCCACCGTCGACTCACCAAGCACCCAATTCTTCACGAAGTTGGTTGCCAGGGGATGATCAATATCGGTATGGTCAAGGCGGACCATCTTGGCGCCACCTTCGTAGACATATCGCGAACCGGGATCGACAAGATCCTGGCGGCTGAACCACACCCTTTCACCGTCCGCATTGCGCAGCTCGCGGATCTGACCAGCGATCTGGCCGCGCACGTCGGCCGGATCGGCCGGATTGATCCAGACCGAGCGGGAGTAAAAACCGATCTTACGCCGATGGGCGCCGTCCGCACCGGGATCATCGAAGGTCACCGCATCATAGTTGCCGGACTGGGTCCGATCGAACGTGGCTTGGGTGCCATCGGGGTAACTCACCGAGGCGAGAAGGCCATTGGCATAGCCGTAGGCCAGCGACGTCCCATTCGGCAGGTCGATACCGGACACCACCCACCGGCCGGCGACCTGGGTCGGCAGATAGTGGTAGATGGACTGACGACCGTACGCATCGGTGACGCGGTCGAGTTGGCGCAGCCGCGGGCGGCTGCCGTCGAGTTCGACGGTGGTCGCGGTCACCGGGTACACGTAAGCGAGATCGATCCCCTGCCCGTTGCGGTCAGCGAAACGAACCAGGCGCCCCTCGCGCCGCTGGTAGGCCTCGCTGTCGCCCTGGTTGAACAACTCAAACGTGAAGGTCCAGCCGTCGTGGCGGGTGAGCACCGCATAGCGCGCGGCCGCGGGATCAATCACGGGGGTGCGGTCGGCGGCCTGCAGGCGCAACGCGCCGGCCTTCTGGTGGTAGGTATCCCAGAACACGCCGTCGACGGCCGCGTCACCGTCGGTGGGACTGATCTCCCACCAGCTGATTTCGGCAGCGCCAGCGCTGATATCTTGCACTTGGGCGATCCAGCCACCCGGCATTGAGCCGCGTTCAAGCCACATCGCCGTGTCGTAGGCTTGGAAACAACCGGGACCGAAGCTGGACGGCAGATAGGCCACGCGCTGACGATGAATACGGGTGACTTCGAGCTCGGGCAGGGCAGCGGAACTCTCTTCGCTGCCCGTGCTGCCGCAGGGGGCGCAGCCGGCGGCGCTAGCGCCCTTCGGGCGCGGCGCATAGTCGTGTGCAATGTGGTAGTGCTCAAAGGATTCGTTAGAAATCGCCGATCCGCGCCTAGACGTCCCTTCGTCGATGCATTTGCCATTGCTGTCTACGCCGCCGACAAGACATGCATGCTCCTTGTCATTGCAATCCAGGCACGTTGCGCGCTTATTATTACACCACACCGTGTAGCCGTAGTCTTCACGTGGCTGAGGCGGATACGTGTCGGCGGCCTGCATCAGCGGGACGACCAAACTGACCAGAAGCGCAAGGCGGCAGAGAACGGGGAGCAGCATGGAATGGCTCATTTCTGGGCGTTGGCGGAAGCTGGAGCGCTGACAAACACGGCAAGATCGACCTGCCCGGAGGCAAGCGGACTACCGACGAGGATATGGACGTTGTTGACCGTGCCGGGAGTGGCGGTCCACACGACCTGGGCCACGCCAGCAGCGTCGGCCGGCACGGTCACGCTGGGCAGGTCGTGGGCGAACGTCCCCAATCCATAGGTCGTGAACGTCACTGGCGCGTGCGGCGGCGCCTTGACGGCGAGGATCGCCGAGCCGCCCGCCGCGACGAATTGGCGGACCGGACCAGCAGCCAGGAGTTCGGGCACATCCACCCCGGGCTCAGCCGTGGCGAACACCCGTCCGGGCTCGCACACCGACAGGTACGGGCGCGGATCCCGGGCATACGCGGCCGCGTCAAAAATAGGAATCACGTTCGGGGAGGTCCGTTCGGGATGATGCTGCGCGGTATCGGGCGCCCGCAGCGAAGCAGCTTGGGCGCGCAGCAGTGCATCCACGGCGGATGTCTCAACGGCGATGGGCGAGGCCGCCGGGGGAAGGCCGGACGGCGTGGGCGCCGATGGCGCCGGAGCAACGGCCACCGGCGACGCCGTCGGCGTCGGCTGTGCTGCTTCGCGGGGGCGCCCACACCCGGTCATCATCATCGCTACGACGCAGGAGATGACCACAACCAGCGCGATAACGACGCTGTTAACCGCTGCACGACGAGGTCCCCCAGCGGAGGAGGGGAAAGTCAACGGCATGTAATCACGCATGGGGGCCATAAGAGCGCACGGTGTAGGTGATAACACACCCCAGGTCAAATGAAATTTTACGTAAATAGTACGTAGGTTTCATAACCTTTGATTCGCAAAGGGCTTACGATGGGTTTGTCGACGATTAATTACGTTCTGCCAGGGCGGTACTGCACTCATAGACGGGGCGGACATGAAACCGTGGCCAACGGGCTAGGGAGACGTTTGGAGTCGCTAGGGGTGGGGCTTGGCAAGAATGGGCGCATTGAGGCGGCATTCTGGGAAAAGTGGGTTTCTTCTGCGACCCAGAGGATCGCGATCCGGGTGGGGTCAGTGGGTTGAGGTACGCCGCTTGCCGGGGAACGCCGGAAAGCCTGATCTTGATCACGCTGGGATGACCCAGAACAGCGTGATAATTCCATCTATGCTGCCATCTGTGCTGGGAGTGGCTTGAATCCGGTTGGGATGACAGGGATGATCCGGCCGCTCGCAGTGGTGGGCGGTTCGGGGGGCGACGACGCACCCCTGCCGACCCAAGTCGGCGGCACGGAGAGCGGGCTTATCGCTGGATGCGTTGATCGTGTCTGGGTGAAGTGACGGTATCCGAACGACCGCACCGCACCGTATTTCGGGACCTCGGACTTCGGACCTCGGACCAGAGGCAATGACCTTTCGCGACGCAGGACGCAGGACCCAGGACCAAGTGGCAATGAACGCAGGACCAAGTGGCAATAAACGCAACCCGTCAAAACCTACATACAATTAAAGTATCAGCCCAAACGTTCCCCAGCCGGGATCTGCAGGGAAAAACGGATGCCCTTCCGGAATTCGGCGGCGGTGAGTTCGACGGCGTCGGAGGTGCTGGTGGTAGCCCAGGCGAGGCGGGCTTGCATGCGGCCGGAATTGATTTTGTCGGCGATGCCCCACCACAGGCGTTCGCGGGCGGCGAGGCTCTCTAGGCAACCACGGCGGATCTGGGCTTGGGCCTCGGCGGTGGTGGCGTGGCGTTCCAGGGCTTCTTCGAGCCACGCGGCGTGGTCGATGTCTTGTTCGGTGTGCAGGGTGAAGTAACCGATTTCGTCGTCGCCGAAACCGGCGGCGCGTAGGCCATGAATGATTTCGTGAAACATGGTCGGGATGGCCCATTCGTGGCCGGGCCCGACGGCACCGAGGCCGACCAGGAAGGGCTGTTCGGTACACAGGCGTAAATGGTCGGCAATAAAGCCAGTCACCGCCGGATGCAGGCGCACTTGATCCATGTCCGCATCGGCCCAGCCGCAGGCGCGCATGAAGATGCGATAATGTTCGGCGTGGTCGAGGGCGTCGCTGCGTTCGCCGTATTCATCGACCAGCACCTTGGCCAGCCACACTTTGCTGTCACTGGCGGGCGCGGTGAGCAGCAATAATTCCAAATAGCGGGTGAAGGTCCCGACTAAGGGAAAGTGTTGGCCCGAGAATATTTTGAAGTCTGCGCGCGCCCGCGGATCGATCTTCATCCGGCCCAATAGACTATGGCCGACGCCCGGATGGCTGGCGACTTCGGCGTGGAGATCCTTCAGAAACGATTTCGCATCCATGGGTGGGATCATTGCCACTGTCCTTTGGTTCGGAAGGGTTGAAGTTTTATTTGGGGTGGGGTTGTTCGTGCTCATGGTGCTGTGACTATGCGGTCCGAGGTCCGAAGTCCTAGGTCTCGCGTGCAGTATTTTTTGCGAGGAATTGCGGATAGGGCTGCGCCATGTTCTGCCTGTTTGCTTAGATTCTTCGGGACCTCGGACATAGGACTTTGGGCCTCTGACTGAGGAAAACGCAGGTCATCTTATGCACAGTCGCTTTGGACCACGTCACCCCCCTGCCGACTGAAGTCGGCGGTTCGAAGATCGGGTGAATCGCCGGCTTCGTTGACCGGGCATGGGTAAAGTGGCGGTGCACGGACAACCGCACCGCATACTCCTGCGGGACCTCGGACCTCGGACCTCGGACCAGAGGCAATGGTCCTTCGCGACGCAGGACGCAGGACGCAGGACGCAGGACCAAGTGGCAATGGACCAAGTGGCAATGGGCGAATGGAAGTGACTTCCGAACGATAGGACAGTGGCAATGATTCCACCATGCCCAGCCTATTCACCCGTCTGATCGCTGGCGAGATACCGGCCGAGTTTGTCTTCCAGGATGCACATTTTGTCGCGTTTCTGGATATCAGCCCAGCCAACCCCGGGCACTGCCTGTTGGTGCCGCGGGTTGACGTACAGTACGTGGCGGAACTCCCCGCGCCGATCTTGGCCGCGCTGGGTCCGGCGCTGACCCGGCTGATCACGGCGGTCAAAGGCGGCACCGGCTGTCCGGCGGTGAATGTCCTGATCAATGACGGCCCCGAGGCCAACCAAGCGGTGCCACATGCGCACATGCATGTGATTCCGCGCTGGCCGGATGATAAACGTCTGGTCCACCCCAAGGGGACCCCCTACGCGACTGGCAAGCTTGTCGAACAGGCCGCGGCTATTCGTGGATGTGCGTGAAGCGCCATGACGGAGCCGACTTCCCCTGGCAACGATTTTTCAGAGCCGTTTGATCTGCGCGCTTTCCAGACCCACATCGGTCGCACGTTTGGGGCCAAAGATGCGGAACGCGGCATCGCCGGGACCTTCATGTATTTCATGGAAGAAGTCGGTGAGCTGGCCGAGGCCCTGCGCGAACCGGAGTGTCATGATCTACCCGGGGAATTTGCCGACGTGCAGGCATGGCTGACGTCCTTGGCGCATCTGGCTGGAATTGATCTGGCGGCGGTCACGGCGCAAAAATATCCGGCGCACTGTGCCCGCTGCGGTGTCTCGCCGTGTCGCTGCGCTTCCAAGCCATGAGCCAACCGAAGCGGACGAAAAAGGGCGGCGCCCGCCTGACCGGCTGGCTCGCCGGCTGGATTGCCCGCAGCGCCCTGCGCTGGGGGCGCGTGCTGCCATCGTCATTCGCGTGGTGGTTCGGAGGATTATTGGGCTGGGCCTTTGGCGGCCTGCACTGGCGCGATCAAAATGACGCCCGCACCCATCTGCGCCGGGCGTGGCCAGATCGAGACGCAGCGTGGATAGAGCGGATCACCCGCAATAATTTTCGCCACCATGGGCGCATGGCGCTGTGGTCTTTGGCGAATTTTCACCGCCCCCCGCAGGCGATCCAGCGCGGGATTGTTGTCGAAGGTGCCGATAATCTCCGCGCCGCGATCCGGGCAAGTCGGCGCCGTGAAGGGACGGTGATTTTCAGCGGACATTTCGGCAATTGGGAATTGCTGGGCCGCGCGCATGCCGCCATGGCTCCGCTGGCGATGATCGGCAAGCGCATGCGCAATCCCGATTTAGATGCGCTGTTGATCCAGCTGCGCCTGGCTATGCCGAATGCCCAGATTATTTATCAGGACCAGGGAGTCATGCCGGCGTTACGGGCCCTGCGTGAAGGGCGCCTTTTGTCGGCCTTGGCGGATCAGGACGTCAAACGTCTGACCATGGCGCATGTGCCGTGGTTTGGCATTCCTGCGGCCACGCCGATCGGCCCGGCCCAGCTTGCCCGAATCAGCGGCTGCGCCCTGCAGCCAGTCTTCTGCTATCGCAAGGGTGGCCGCTGGGTGGTGCATTGGGGCCCGCGCCGTTTGTGCGCCCGCACCGCTGACCGCGAGGCAGATGCGACCGCGTTGATGGCCTGGGTCACGGCCTATTTCGAACAACTCGTGCGCCGACATCCCGAACAATGGGTGTGGTGGCATCGGCGCTGGCGGACGCCGCCGGTGGCGTGAGCGGGCTTTCCTGCGCTTGCCGCTTTCGGCCCCGGCATTTGCGGACACGCTGCGATCATGCTGCCCGATGCCGCCCCACTCCGCACGCCCTATCGCGCTACCACCCGTCCCGACGGGATCTCTGACGCGCTGTGGAACAGCCGCCTGCTGCGCGCCTGCCGCGGTGAAAGCGTCGATGCGACGCCGGTGTGGCTGATGCGCCAGGCTGGGCGCTATATGACCCATTATCGTGAACGCCGCAGCGGGCGCAGCTTTTTGAGCCTGTGCCGCGACAGTGCTTTGGCCGCCGAAGTGACGCTGTACGCACGCGAGTGGCTGGACGTCGACGCGGCGATCATTTTTTCGGATATCCTGATCGTGCTCGAAGCCCTGGGCATGGAATTGACATTTTTGCCCGGCGATGGGCCGGCTCTGCCGAAACCCATTCGCGACGCCCATGACGTGGCGCGCTTGGGCAGCGGCGCGCAGGCCGCCGCCGATCTGGCCTATGTCTATGAAGCCCTGCGCCTAACCGTCAAAGACCTGCCCGCGCACATTCCCTGTATCGGCTTTGCCGGAGCGCCATTCACCCTGGCCAGTTATGCCATCGAGGGCGGGGGCAGCCGGACGTTTACCCGCACCAAGTCTTTCATGTATCGAGAGGCGCCCGCCTGGCATGCCTTGCTGGCGAAAATCGTCGATGCCTTGATCCCCTATCTGCACGCCCAGGTCGCGGCCGGGGCCAGCGTGCTGCAATTATTCGATTCCTGGGGCGGGGAATTATCGCGCGCCGATTACTTAGAATATGTCCAGCCGCACCTGGTCCGCCTGGTCCGCAGCCTGCCCAGCACGGTTCCGGTTATCGTTTTTGGCACCCGCACCACCCATCTGCTGGATCTATTCGCAGCCACCGGCGCCGATGTGGTCGGCCTCGATCAGCATGTCAGCATCGACGCGGGCTGGCAGTTGGCTGGTGGCGCTGGAAATATCAGCGTACAAGGCAATCTGGATCCCGCACTGTTGCTGGGATCACGGAATCGTTTGCTGGCGCAGGCCGATGCGGCGCTGGCTTCCGCAGCGGGGCGGCCGGGATTCATCTTCAATCTCGGCCATGGCATCATCAAAGAGACCGATCCCGAGCAGGCCAAAGCGCTGGTCGAGCATGTGCATCGGGTTACTTCTTCTGGCGTGGGATAAAAGTCGCCACCAGCATCACGATGGCAAACAGCACGATCATATATTTGGCACCGAGCACGGCGATTTTGATCCGGAAAATGGCCATCGTCACCACAACCAGCGCCAGGACGATGACAAACCACGCGGTGGTCGCACGGTTGTTCATGCGTTGTTCATGAATTGACCGGCCATTCCACGCCCAGCTGGGCGCGAATCGCATCGAGCAGATGCGCCTGAGCAATGCTGTCAGCCCAGGTACAGGCCGGAGCCTGGCCCGCGCCCGCAAAGCGGGCAACGGTGAGCGCTTCGCGTCCGTAGAGCGGTTCGCCATCATCGACGATCACTACTTCGTCCACTTGGCCGGGACGGCGGATAATAAATGTGGGCTCATCGCAGCGCCACGGGGCTCGGATTTCGATAGATCCGGCGTCGCCAAAAATATGCGCAATGCTCGGTGCCTGCACGCTGATCGCGGACTGCCAGGTGGCAATCAAGCCGCTGGGAAAACGCAGGGTGCCTGCGCTGCAGTGATCGACGCCGCCGACGATTTCACCGGTGGCGCTGATCGCCGTGGGCGTGTCGTCGCCGCAAAAGCGTGCGATCAAACGCAGCAACGACAGCGGATACACGCCGACATCCATAAGCGCGCCTCCGCCCATGGCGGGGTCCCACAAACGCGGCCGACCCAAGGCGCGACCATCAAAACAAAAACTAGCCTGAGCCAGGCGCGGCCTGCCGATGGCGTCATTATTCAATAATTCGGCGAGCCGCGCATACCGAGGATGGCAACGATAGGCAAAAGCCTCTAACCACAGCGTTCCAGCCTGCGCTGCCGCCGTGGTCATCGCTTCCACTTCGACGGCGGTCATGCCCGCCGGTTTTTCGCAGAGCACATGCTTGCCCGCGGCGCTGGCCGCGAGCGACCACCGGCAGTGCTCCTGATTCGGCAGCGAGATATACACGGCGTCGACCTCGGGATCATCGAGGACCTGCTGATACCCGGGATAGCCCCGCCACGCCTGATGACGCGCGGCGAATTCTTCGGCTTTGGGCCGGCTGCGACTTCCGACCGCGGCAAGGGTAGCCCGACCACCCAGTTTACCCAAGTCCGTCGCGAATTTACCGGCGATATTCCCGGTCCCCAAGATTCCCCAGCGCAGGACGGGAATATTCACGGCGCGCTCTCGGCACCCGTAATTAAGAACAGGATCACCGCGCCGACGTAAAAGATCAGGCCCGCACCGAGCAAGGTAATCTGGGCGAGATAACTCTTGGTCTTGCCGTTGCGGTAGCAAATCATCGCCGTGAGGTCGCGCTGGGGCTCGCCGGTGAGAAATTCACTCAACCAGCGGATGCGCAAATTAGCCAACAGGACCAGCATCGCGAGCAGGACCAGGGCAAGCCCGACACATAAGCCGAGGCGGGCCAACGGCCCTGAATCGGCGATGCGCGGCCCGGAAAAGCCGGTGATGGTCAAGGTAATCGTGCCCAGGGTCAGCAATAACTGCGAGCGCCCCTGCATGATGGTGAATTGCCAGGTCAGGCGCTCCATGCTCTTGGCCAAGGCATCAGGGCCATCGCCGTAACAGGTAAGCAGGCGTTGGGCTTCGGTGTCGGGGTCAAGCATCGCGGTCAGGTGTAGGCCCAGCGCGGCTGGTCAGCCGCAGGTGCCGGGATCCTCGGGTTGCGGTGCCGTTGCGCCAGCCTGATGCTGATGCAGCCATGCGCGCAAGGGAACATCGCCTTCGGCGGGCAGATACCAGGTCAATGGACTGCTGATGTCCCCGAGCAATTGCCGTTGAACGGGGTCGGCTTTGGCCATCAGATCGGGCGGCGTCGGCAGCGCGTCGATGGGGCGTACCCAGCGCCGACAATACCCCAGAAAGATATTCTCCCGTGCGTGGGTCGCGGCGTTGGGGCCAACTGCATGCCACAGGCGTTGCTGGAAAATCACCGCGTCGCCGGCTTCGACCAGGATCTCTCTTGCGCCGACCGGATCTACCGCCCCGTCCAGGGTCGGTGGCGCCTCGGCGTGCAGATGGCTGCCAGGAATCACGCGCAGATTGCCCATACCCGACCGCGCCAGATCGGTGAGAAAAAAGCCGATCTTCGAATAGATCCACGGGCAGGTCCCATGCACCGGGGTGACATCGCCATGGGCATCGCGATGCCAGCCGATGGCCTTGAAAGCGGCGGCGGTACCCGCGGGGCTGGGGCGAACGCACCAGGACATGGCTGGTGCTCAGGTTGATATTCGGCCCCATTAATTCGGCAACCAAGGGAAAGACCGTGGGCCAGCACAGCAGATCCAGCAGGCGATGATCGTGATGGATGGCGTGGCCATGGCAGCCCTCAGCTCGGGAATACCTGAAATGGAAACGGCGGCGACGGGTATGAGCGCCTACCGCGGATAGCTACCCAGCCACTGCGGCGCTGGGGCGGCTGTGCAGGTAACTGTCCAATTCGGCGATGGCGCGATGCTGCTCATCAATCTGCGCTTTGACCAGATCGCCGATGGAAACAATTCCGACCGGACTGCCCTGGGAAAAGACCAGGAAATGGCGCAGGCGCCGTTCGGTCATCAGATGCAGACAGTACACGCTGTCGGCCTCGCCGTCGACTTCGACGACTGGGCCCATGACCTGCTGCACGGTGACATCCCCCGCATGACGATCGACCGCGAGGCGCCGCACGAGATCGCGTTCGGACAATAATCCGACCGGGGCCTGGGTAGATCCCACCACCAGGGATCCAATCCCCAGATCATGCATGGCCCGGGCGGCTTCGTGAAGGGTGGCATGCGGCGCAATGGCAACCGCGCCGGTTCCCTTGGTGGCGAGAATATCGAGAAGAGTGCACATGATGGGCTCCTTCACTGAGAGGACTGAGAAACCGGGGATGATGACAAGACCCAGCCGAAATCATGCCGGGTCTCGGTGGCTATTATACCGGCTTGCAGGCAGTGCTCCACACTCTTCCTGATCAATTTTCCTCAGTGCGTCACGTGATGTCGAAAAGTGACTCTTTTTTCCTTTTTCATACTTGTTCTGGGAACATGCGTTTCGCCATTGGGAGGCTCTCATACAGTCCGAGGTCCGAGGTCCGAGGTCCGAGGTCCGAGGTCCGAGGTCCGAAGTCCTAGGTCGCGTGTGCTGTATATGCTTCCAAGATCTGCAATTACACTTCCGCAGAGATTCACCCGTTTATTGGAAGTATCGGGACTTAAGACCTCGGACCACTAGGGCTTAGGACGAGATGCCCGAAAGTCGTTAGCAAACGCTTGCATAGGCCGCCCTGCATTTTGCAAGATGCATGCATGAGCATGCATGCAATGTGCTACACGTGCGCACGTCAGCGAACGAAAGAAAGCCCGATCAGGAAGCGGCGGTCGCGTTCGCGATAATCCTGCAGGCTCTCGGCGTAACCGGTTGAGGCCTGGACGTGGAGAAAAGGGCGCACCCCGCTGGTCCCGACCCGGCTCAGCGGAAAGGACAGGTCGACTTGCATGAAGGCGCGATCGAACTTCGAGCCGGCGCGACCCAGCAGGGACACTTGCAGGCCGTCATCCTTGCCGCCGGTCACGCGGACATCGCCATAGCCTCGATAGCGGGCGATGTCGGGGTTGTCGCTGAGGTCGCCGATGTAAATCCACGCCGTGGGAACCACGCGTAGAAAGCGGCGCCGGGTCCAGTCGACCGCCAGGCTTGGGCGGAAATACACCACATTAAAGCTGCGCGAGTCGGGCTCGCCCTGGCCATTGGATTCGTGGCGTAAACCCGCCTGCCACGAGAGTTCAGCCCGATCGGTCAACCACTGCGGATGCAGATCGTCTTTGAGCCAGAATAATTCAGGACGGTAGCTCGAATCGACGAAGGGACGCGATTCATTAATCAGATCCCAGAAGGTGGTCTGCGAATAAGCGAAATACAGGCCATCACGAGCCTGCCCTGCACGTGGCGTATCCCACGACGGATCAAACAGGCGGGTTTTCAGGCTGACCTGGAATTTGGCGATCTCGGGATCGGCGCCGAAGAGCAGATAAATAGGCTCGTAGGCCTGCACCACTGGCAGCGGTGCGATGGGATCGGTCGACGCTGGTTCCACCGCTGCGACTGCCGGTATGCCCAGCAAGGCCAGCGCACCAAGCACGCAGATGCGACCAGTCCAACGGTTACCCGCCTTCCATCCACCTGCGACAGTATGTACGGAGGTCCGCGCCAGCATGGCAGCGACTGTACAGGCTTGGTAAAGGGTTCCAGAGCGGCCCGGCCTTAGCGCCCGTCCCTCCTGAAACTGCGGCCAAGTCGACCGCACCCTCCGTCCGTGCCATCCCCTCGTGCTACCCCTGATGTCGATGTTCTGGCGGGCCTGCGGGCGCATTCCCGCCTGTTGCTTACCCCGGAACGGGTGCCGGCATTGCAGGCCTTGGCGGGCGGCGACCCGCAGTGCGCGGCGTTGATCGCGGCGCAGGCGCGACGGGCGGATCATGCGCTGACCCCGCCCCTACCCACGCGCCGGCTGGCGGTGGCCGAGGACGAAACGGAATTGGCGCAGCGGCTGATCCAGCGCGCCTATGCCCATATGCCCATCGCGCTGGCCGCGTACGCGCCCGCGCGCGGCTATCAAATCGTCGGCGCGATCGGGCTGGTCCGTTGGACCTGGATTACCCGCGCGCACATTTCCCTGGCGGCGGGTGGTCGCCACGCGGTGCTTTCCGAAAATGGACGGCAACTGAACCGTGTCCTGCATTCTGCACTGCCCGCGACTGGATGTGCGGTCGAATCTGATTAACGGGGTGACCGCGGGCGATTGCCTCGTAGGCTACCCGGCCCCTGCCTGATCGGGGATTAGAAAAAGGCGTCAGCCCCTGGCGTCAGCTATTGACGTCAGCGAAGGTATGGGTGATGGCCGGCACGGGTGAGGCTGCCTTCGTTCATCATCGGCAGTGCGCGACGCTCCGTGCTCCTGGCATGATTGCTGCTCAATCGGGATCGCCGCCCCGGCGCCCTCGTTCTCGACGTTTCCGTTCGCCTGTATTTCCAAGGATACCGTATGCCTGGCCTGCCTGACTATGACCGTTGGTTTTCCGAGATCATGGGTGCGCGGCAGGGTGACGGTGACCGCGACGAACAATTGCTGGGGCGCGAATTGTTACCGCTCGACCAATTACAAGCGCACGCTCGCGATCTCGCGCATTGGCATCGGGTCGACCGCAAACGCGGCGCCAATGAACTGCTGCCTCGTCTGGCTGACAACGCCCGGATCATCGAACGCACGCGCGGTGCGGTGACCACCATTCTTGCCGATAATGACCGCATTCCGCCCGCCGGTGAATGGCTGCTGGATAATGCCTATCTGGTGGAAGAACAGATCCGTCTGGCCCGACGCCATCTGCCGCGTTCGTACAGCCGCGAATTGCCTCGACTTACCGTGGGTTCCGAGGCTGATTATCCGCGCGTCTACGCCCTGGCGTTGGAACTCATCGCCCACGTCGATGGCCGCGTCGATGCCACCAGCCTGGATGCATTTTTTTCCGCCTATCAGGGATCAGCGCCGCTGAATCTGGGCGAATTATGGGCGGTACCGATCGTTTTGCGTCTGGCGCTGATTGAAAACCTGCGTCGCGTCTGCGTGCATCTGTTACGCGCCGCTGGCGATCAGGCCAACGCGGCCCAGTGGGCGGCGCGCATGCTGGCTAAGGCCGAACAGGCGCCGCAGGATCTCATCGTCGTGGTCGCCGACCTGGCCCGAGCGAATATCGCCCTGCGTCCCGCCTTTGTCGCCGAATTCGTGCGTCGCCTGACCGGGCAGCACCACGGCATGAGCGTGGCCTTATCGTGGGTAGAAAGCCGCCTGTCAGCGAATGCGACCACCGTCGAACAGCAGGTTCTGCGCGAACGCCAAAACCAGGCCACCGATCAAGTCTCCATCGCCGCGACCATCAGCAGTCTGCGCATGCTGGATTCCATCGATTGGCGCACGTTTGTCGAAGAACAATCCATTGTCGAACGGATCCTGCGCGACGATCCGGCGCAAGCGTATGCCGCGATGGATTTCGCCACCCGCGATCGCTATCGCCACGCCGTCGAATCGCTCTCGCGCCGCAGCCGCCACGAGGAACCCGCCGTCGCACGCGCCGCCGTGGACCTCGCGGGCCGCAGCAAGCCGGCTGCAGCGGTCAGCACAGCCACGACTCAGTCCGCCACACTGACCCCGACGTCTACGACACAGGCGACGCCGCCGCTGAGCAGCAGACGCAGCGCGCATGTGGGCTGGTGGTTGATCGCGGACGGTCTCCCGACGTTGGCCCGGCAACTGGGCGCGCGGCGACAGCTGCGCAACCTGCCACGCGATGTAATCCTGGCCCTGCCATTGACCGCGTATCTCGGCGGCGCAGTGCTTATTGCCTTGGCCCTGCTGGCCGGGGCCGCCAGCCTGTGGCCACTGGTGACCACGCCGTGGATGGCGGCCCTGATCGGCATCATCGGCATCGTCGCGATGAGCGCGCCCGCGCTGGCCATCCAGCAACGACTCATTGCCCGTGCGGTACCACCGCGGCCATTGCCGCGGCTGGATTTCAGCCGCGGAATTCCCAGCGGCCAACGCACCGTGGTGGCGGTGCCGTGTCTGCTCACCCAGGCAACCGATATAGATCGGCTGATCGGGCAGATGGAAGTCCGTCATCTCGGCAATCCAGATCCGCAGCTTGGCTACGCGCTGCTCAGCGATTGGCGCGATGCGCCGCAAGCCGAAGCGGCGACTGATCAGGAATTGCTCCACCATGCGCGCACGGCGATCCAGACTCTGAATCGTGTCCACGCCGGCCCCGATGGCCGCGGGCCGTTTCTGCTTTTGCACCGGCCGCGCGTGCACGCGCCCGCGCAAGACGTGTGGATGGGCTGGGAACGCAAACGTGGAAAATTAGCGCATTTGAATCGCCTGCTGCTGCATGGCGATACCAGTGGGTTTGCGCTCATCGAAGGCGATCGCCAGCTCCTCCACGAGGTCCGTTCGGTTATCGTCCTGGATGCCGACACGCAATTGCCGCCCGGTGCCGCGGCGCAACTGATCGGTGCGATCGCCCATCCGCTCAATCGCCCTGGCCTTGATTCTAGCGGAAAAATAGTTGTCGCTGGCCATGCCCTGATCCAGCCGCGCGTGGCGGTTACACTGCCCAGCGCCACAGCGTCGCGCTATGCCAGCCTGGGTGCCGGTGAGGCGGGGATTGATCCCTACACCCGCGCGATCAGCGATACCTATCAGGATCTTTTTGATGAAGGGTCTTTCGTCGGCAAAGGCATTTACGACGTCGCAGCTTTTGAAGCCGTCCTGCATGCGGCATTTCCGGAAGATCGCATTCTCAGCCACGATCTGATCGAGGGCTGCCATCTGCGGAGCGGGCTCGACAGTGAAACCTTTCTGCTTGAAGATTATCCGGCCCGCTATCTCGCCGACACCGCCCGGCGGCATCGCTGGACCCGCGGCGACTGGCAAATCGTGCGCTGGCTGCTGCCGCGACCGCCGGGCCAGGTCCGGCGTCAGAAGAATCACCTTTCGGCCCTGTCGAGATGGAAGATTCTCGATAATGTGCGCCGGCATTTCGCCGCGATCACATGGCTGACCGGTCTGGTCGCTTGCGCGATCATTCCCAACGCTGGATGGGCGGCCCTGTTCCTGGTCGCCGCGTGGTTCCTGCCCATCACGATCAACCTGGGCCTGGGTCTGCTCGCCGGCCCTGGCCCGGCACCGCTGTTAGCTTGGCTGGGACTGGTCTTCCGCGGTGGGCGCGATGGCCTACTCGAACGATTGCTGAACCTGGCCTGGCTGCCGCATGAAGTGTCCTGGACTGTGAATGCCATGGTCAATACCTGGTGGCGTTTGTTACACGGACGAAAATTATTGCAGTGGACGACCGCCGCCGATGCCGAGCGCAACGCCGCCACCACCCTCGGTGGGGTCATCCGCCGCTTATGGATAGGCCCGAGCCTGGGCATCCTGGTGGTGGTCGGCGCCTATCTGCTCGACGCGGATCCGAGCGCGGCGATCGCCCTCGGCGTGCTGTGGTCAGCCTCGGGCCTGCTCGCATGGCAGGTCAGCCGCACGGATACCAGCACTGGCACCGTCTTGAGCGCGAAACGTCGGCTCGCCCTGCGCCAATTGGCGCGGCAGACCTACGCCTATTTCGAGGATTTCTGCGGCGAAGCAGATCATCATCTGCCGCCGGATAATGTGCATCTCAGCGACATGCGCGTCGCCCAGCGGACCTCGCCGACCAATATCGGCCTGAAATTGCTGGCCGATCTGGGCGCGCGCGATCTTGGTCATTGCGGCGTGCATGCCGTGCTCGAACGCCTGGGCGCAACCGTCGCCAGCATGGGCCGCCTAGAACGGTACCGCGGCCATTTCCTGAATTGGTACCACACTGGAACTCTGGAAAGCCTAGCCCCGCGCTACGTATCCACCGTCGATAGCGGGAATCTGGTCGGCCATTGCCTGGTTCTGCGCCAGGGATTATTAGCGCTTGGTGATCAGCCGGTGTGGCGCCCGGAAGTCGCCCAGGGCTTGCGTGAAACCTGGCTGCTGGTCGAAGATGCCTTGCGCGGTATTGACGTGCCGGTGGCTGATAACCTGCGCCAGCGCTTGGCGCAGGTGACGGCGCAGCTTACCGAAAGCGCCGAATTACCCGCCGTCAGTACGCTGGAGACCCTCAACGCCGACGCGCAGGCCCTGGCCGTCGCGTGCGCTGGCGACACCGGGCTGGGATGGCCGCGGCGCTTCGCCGCCCAGGTCCAGACGATCGCGCAGGATCTCGCCGTTCTCCAGCCTTGGGCTGGGATGGCCGCAATTCCGCCGGCGACTGCCGCTCGACTGCAGGCGGCGCGAACCTTGCACGCCGTTGCGGCGCTGCGCCAGAGTATCCTACCGGAATTAGAAGCGGGGGTTCTCAGCACCGCCGTTGCCGCCGCAGCAGCGGCCGCGGATACCTTATTGGAACGCGCGACCTCGCTGGCGCATCGCGTCGGTGAATTGGCTGAAGCCGACTTCGCCTTTCTGCTCGACAAACAACGGAAATTGTTCGTGATTGGTTTCCATGTCAGCGACCATCGCGCCGATCAGAGCTGCTACGATCTGCTCGCCAGCGAAGCCCGTCTGGCCAGTTATCTCGCGGTCGCGCAACATCAGGTCGATCATGAACATTGGTTCCGGCTTGGCCGCCTCATCACCGATGCTGGTGATGGGCGGGCCCTGGTGTCGTGGTCGGGTTCGATGTTCGAATATCTGATGCCCGCCTTGGTCATGCCCACTCCCGATCATACCTTGCTTGGCGAAACCTGTCGGGCGGTCATCGCGCGGCAGATCTCCTATGGTCGTGGCCGTGGCGTGCCGTGGGGGGTTTCCGAATCGGGTTATAACCGTACCGACCAGCATCTGACCTACCAATACCGGGCTTTCGGTATTCCCGGCCTGGGCCTGAAGCGCGGCCTGGCCGATGATCTGGTCATCGCACCGTACGCGTCGTTGATGGCCCTGCCCTTCGCCGCCGATGCGGTGTGGGATAATCTGCAGCGCCTGCTCGCCGAAGGAGCGGGCTGCGTCTATGGTCTGGTCGAGGCCATTGATTACACGCCGTCGCGGTTACCGCGCGGTCAGGATCGGGCCATCGTCCAGCAGGTCATGGTCCATCATCAGGGCATGGCGTATCTCGCCCTGGTGCAGGTGCTGGCCAACGCGCCGATGCACGCCCGTTTTCTTGCCGATGCGGAATTGCGTGCGATGGAATTGTTATTGCATGAGCGGCCGCCGGCTCTCGCCGAATTGGCCGAACCGCATGCCAACGAGGCCGCCGCCGCGGCGCAGCCCCCGGTCGCCGACTTGGTCCCGCTGCGGATCATCCGCGACCCGAAGCAGCGCGACGAAGTCACCCTGCTCTCGAACGGGCGCTACCACGTCATGGTTGGCGCGGGCGGCGGCGGCTGGAGCCGCTGGGACAAACTCGCGGTCACCCGTTGGCGTGACGACGCGACCTGCGAAGAACACGGCTGTTTTATTTATCTGCGCGATCAGGTCAGCGACGAACGCTGGTCGGCTGCGTATCAGCCCTTGGCCGAACGCTGTCGCGCCCCCGTCGAAGCGATTTTCACGCAAGCCAAAGCAGAATATCGCCGCTTGGTCGCCGACATGGATTGTCATACCGAAATCGCGGTGTCGCCAGAAGACGACGTCGAGGTCCGTCGGCTGACCCTGCGCAATCAGAGTCCGCGCGAACGGATTATCGAAATAACCACGTACGCCGAGGTCGCCATCGCGGCCCAGGCGGCCGATGAAGCGCACCCCGCCTTCAGCAATCTCTTCGTGCAGACCGAGGCGATTCCGGCACGCGCAGCCCTGCTCGCGACTCGGCGACCTCGCACCGCTGCCGAACGGCCGCCGTTCATGATTCATCAGGCGACGGTGCATGGCGCCACCAGTGACGTGTCGTGGACCACGTCGCGGGTGAAATTCATCGGTCGCGGCCGCAGTTTGGCCGATCCGATCTGCCTGGAGCAGCGCGGCCCGCTCGACAAGACTACCGGCGGAGTGATCGATCCGGCCCTGGCCTTGCGTCATGTCGTGCGCATTCCCGCCGAAGGGCGAGTGGTGATCGATATTACCCTCGGCATCGCCGCCACTCGTGAAGGCGCCGAGACCTTGGCCGGAAAATATGCCGAGCTGCGCTTCTGCGATCGCGTCTTCGAACTGGCGTGGACGCACGCCCAGGTCGCCCTCCGCCAATTGGGCGCTGACGAACGCACCGCTCAAGATTTCGCCCGTCTCGCGGGAGCAATCGTCCATCCGACGCCAGGTCGCCGGGCGCCGGCGACGGTGTTGATGCGCAATCGCAAAGGCCAGAGTGGCCTGTGGGCATTCGGTATTTCCGGCGATGTTCCGATCGTGCTGGTGCGCATCGATGCCATGGAAGCCCTCGACCTAGTCACCGCCGCGGTACAAGCGCACTCGTGGTGGCGCAGCAAGGGGCTGGTCACCGATCTCGTCATTCTGGTCGACGATCATTCCGTCTATCGCCAAGCTCTGGTCGATGCGGTCACCGGCATCGTCAGCGCGGGGCCGGAGTCGAGTCTGATCGATCGCCCGGGCGGAGTCTTCATTCGGCGTGGTGATCAGATGGGCGACGAGGACCGAATCATGTTCCAGGCCTGGGCCCGAGTGGTGCTCTCTGGTCATGACGGCTCGTTCACCGATCAGATCGAGCGCCGCACGCGTCAGGGTGAGCGCATCCCCAGGCTGGAACCGCGCCGGCAGCCGCCGACCACGATCGAGGCGCCGCTTGCCCGCCGCGATGATTTGGTCTTCCGCAATACCTGGGGCGGATTTACGCGCGATGGCCGCGAATATGTCCTGGTCCTCAAAGCGGGCGAGGCCCCGCCGCAACCGTGGGTGAATGTGATCGCCAATCCCAATTTCGGGGCCGTGGTCACTGAACGCGGCGGTGGTTATACATGGCTGGAGAACAGCCATGAATTCCGCCTGACCCCGTGGTATAATGATCCGGTGACGGACCGCAGTGGCGAAGCCTTTTATCTGCGTGATGAATTGACAGGACGGGTGTGGTCACCCACCCCAGGCCCGGCGGGTCGCCACGGCAATTATGTCGTCCGCCACGGTTTCGGGTATAGCGCCTTCGAGCATTTCGAGGATCGCCTCGCCAGTGAATTCTGGACCTTTGTCGCGGTCGACGCGCCGGTGCGGTTCTGGTCGTTGACCCTGCGCAATCATGGCACCGAGCCGCGCCGCATTTCGATCACGGCCTTTGTCGAATGGGTGCTCGGTGAATTCCGCGGCAAGAATGCGCCACATCTGGTCACCGCCCGCGATCAACGCAGCGGCGCCCTGACTGCGCGCAATCCACACCATCCCGATTTCGGTGAACGCATCGCCTTTCTCGACTGTAGCGAACGCGAACGCAGCTGTACCGCAGACCGCAGCGAATTCATCGGTGTCGGTGGGCGTCTGGATCAACCCGCAGCCCTGCGTAATGCCCGCCTGAGCAATCGCAGTGGCGCCGGCTTGGATCCGTGCGCAGCGATGAGCGCAACCATTGACCTCGCGCCGGGGCAGGAACGCCAGGTGACCTTTATCCTCGGCGTGGGCGCCAATGCCGAAGACGTGCAATTACTGATCCAGCGTTTCCGTGGGAACGGCAATGCCCGTCGCGCCCTAGAACAGGTGTGGGCGCACTGGAACCACATTCTCGGCAGCGTGCATGTCGAGACGCCCGAACCCGCCGTCGACTACTTGGTCAACGGCTGGCTGGTGTATCAGGTCTTATCGTGCCGGGTGTGGGCCCGCAGTGGATTTTATCAATCCGGCGGTGCTTATGGCTTCCGCGATCAATTACAGGATGTCATGGCCCTGGTCCATGCCGCTCCGGCGACGGCACGGGCACAAATCATTCGCGCGTCCGGGCGCCAATTCCGCGAAGGCGATGTGCAGCATTGGTGGCACCCGCCCGCCAATCGCGGCGTGCGCACGCGCTTCAGCGATGATCTGCTGTGGCTGCCACTGACCATCGCCCGCTATGTGACGGCGGTGGATGATCGCACGGTCCTGGATGTCGAAGTGCCCTTCCTGGAAGGCCGCCCCGTCGCCGAGGACGAAGAAGCTTACTACGACCAACCCGCGATCACCGATGATAAGGCGCCGATTTATGAGCACGCCGCGCGGGCGATTGATCTGGCCTGCACGCGCAACGGTCCGCATGGGTTGCCGTTGATTGGCTGTGGCGACTGGAATGACGGCATGAACTTGGTCGGTGAACACGGCAAAGGCGAAAGCGTCTGGCTGGCCTTCTTTCTGTGGGAAGTCATCCGCGTCTATGCCCCCTTTGCCGAGGCCCGTGGCGATCACGCCCGCACGCAAAGGTGGCATGCGCACGCCACCGCCATCATGGCGGCGGTCGAACGCGAAGCCTGGGATGGCGAATGGTATCGCCGGGCGTCGATGGACGATGGGCGTTGGCTGGGTTCGGCCGCAGCCGATGAATGCCGCATCGATTCGCTGCCGCAGAGTTGGGCGGTCTTGACCGGGGCCGCCGATCCAGAACGCACCCGCACCGCCATCGCCGCTGTCGACGAGCTTCTCGTCCGTCGCGGCGATAAATTGATCCAGCTCTTCGATCCCCCCTTCGACAAGGGCACCTTCGAGCCCGGCTACATTAAAGGCTATCTCCCCGGTGTGCGCGAAAATGGTGGGCAATACACGCATGCTGCGCTATGGACGGTCATGGCCTTTGCGCGCTTGGGCGATGTCGACAAGGCGTGGGAATTATTTGATCTGATCAATCCCGTGCGTCATGCCGACACCCCGGAAAAAGCCGCCGTATACCAAGCCGAGCCGTATGTCATCGCTGCCGATGTCTACGGGGTCGCCCCGCATATCGGTCGCGGGGGTTGGAGCTGGTACACCGGCAGCGCGGGTTGGTGTTATCGCCTGCTGATCGAAGACCTGCTTGGACTACGTCGCGAGGGAGGACATTTGCTGATCACCCCGCTGCTGCGCCCCGAATGGCCGAGTGCCACCCTGCATTATCGCCATCAGGACCGTACCTTTTATCACATCGTGCTGACCCGCAAAGGCGCGGGATCAGCGGTGCTCCGCTTACGCCTGGATGGAATTGAACGCAGCGATGGCCGCATCCCTCTGGCTGCTGACGCCCAGCATCATCGGGTGGAGGTTGATGTGGGCTGATACAATGCGCTGAAAGTTCGCGCGGCGTCCCTCAGCCAGACGCCGCCGTCGAAGCCAGAGATGTCGCAGCCCTCCGTCCCGCTGACTTTAGTCGGCATGGGGGATCTGCGGCGTCGGGAGCAGTGGCGCATACCTTCCCCCGCTCGGAGTTTTCCGCCCATCCCCTTCGAGCCGACTGACGTCGGCGGTACGGAGAGCTGGCTCATCGTTCGGATCTGTGAGCGCCGCTGGTGGAGGTACGTGTTTGGGGCTGACGTCTTCGCACGCTGAAACCCACTGCACCGGTGGGCTGTCATACTATCCTGAGACAGCGCACGTTTCCCGCTCAGGCCAGGGTCTGATTACGGGCCAAGGCGGCGTAGGCGCCACCGCGCTCGATCAATTCCGCGTGGGTGCCCGATTCCATGATCCGGCCCTGCATGTCGCCGTCGTCCTTGCCGCCTAGGACGTGGATACAATGCGCGTGGCGCACGGTCGCCAGACGATGGGCGATGATCACCGTGGTGCGCCCTTTCATCAATTCTGCCAAAGCAGCCTGCACGTGCGCTTCGCTGCCCGCATCAAGAGCGCTGGTGGGTTCATCCAGTAACAATACGGGCGCATCACGGAGCAACGCCCGCGCAATCGCCACCCGCTGGCGTTGCCCGCCTGACAGCCGGGAACCGCGGTCCCCGACCGGCGTCTGGTAGCCTTCGCCACCTTCCAGCCGCAAAATATCGTCGTGGATATTGGCACGACGGGCGGCCACCTCAATCTCGGCCTGGGTCGCTTCGGGACGTCCGTAACGAATATTTTCCAGGATCGAGTCATCGAATAAAAAAGAATCTTGCTGGACGATTGCACAATTGCCGACGATCGAATGCGGCTGATAACCGCGGACATCGACGCCATCCCAGGTCACGGTACCACCGGTGACCTCATGCAGGCGCGGGACCAGATCCAGCAAGGTGCTTTTGCCGCCACCGGAGGCCCCGACCAGGGCAACGGTCTGACCGACCGGGATGATGAGATCAATACCACACAGCACATCTTGTGCCGCGGGGTCATAGCGGAAGCGCACCCCGGTAAGCGCGATGCAATTCCGCGGCACCGGACAGGTCGGCAATGCGGGATCCTCGGGCAGGCACGAACGCTGATCGAAGATTGCGAAAATACGCTCAGCCGAAGGAATCTGTTCGATCAGACTGGCCACCGCCTGCTGGATTTCCCGCAACACCGTGGTCGCCCGCGACAAGGCGATCAACACCGCCATGAGCACTGCGGGTTCGATGGTGCCTTTGCCGAACATCAACGCGCCAAGGTACAGGACCACGGCCAACATGAGGAAAATGGAGCCGTTGGTGATCGCTTCGCTTTGTGCTTTGGTCCGCGCCATGCGCATCTGACGATTATAGACCTGTTGATTACTGCCCGAAAAACGCGTGCGTTCGCGCTCGGATGAACCCATCGATTTGATCACGCGAATCCCCGAGGTCAGCTGTTCGAAGACCACCAGATTCTCGGCCAGAGCCTCGCGGGCAGATCGCGCCCGGCGCTTCAATTTGGTGATCAGACGGATCAAGACGATGCCGACGGGGATAATGCAGCCCAGGAAAAGAATACCGCTACGCCAATCCAGATACACGGCGTAGGCGACATAGGCGAAGAATTCAAACGGGCGTTGCAGTATGCGACTATAGATACGCTGGACCATGATCCGCACCCCGCCAAGGTCGGCCATCATCCGGGTCAATAAATCGCCTTTGACAATGCGGGTATGGAAGCCCAGATCGAGTTCGACCAGATGGCCGACGAAATCGATGCGCAGATCGCGGATGCACATGTTGGCGAGTTTTTCGGCAGTCAGGTAAGCGGCCCAGGCGGTGACCGCCACCACCGGTGCCAGCGCCAGCAGGGTCAGGGCTATTCTTTGCAATAATGCCTGCGATCGCGCCAGGGTCTCGGCCGGGCTTGCACTGTTGCCGTCCATGACCCCCTGCACCGACGAGAAGGCGCGCACGATTTGATCCACGGCAATGACCACGTACCCGGCGGAGGCCGCCGCCAGCGCCGACAACAGCAACGAGAGCAGGAACCACCAGCGGTATTTCCATCCCAGGCGCAAGACCCGCAGAAGCAGCTGGGCCGTGCTTCTGGAGCCGGATGCTTCACTGCGCACGCGCAGACGACTCATGCGTCGGACCGGATCAAGGCCGGACCTCGGTTGCTGCTGGTCGTCATGGGATGGCAGGGTCAGAGGACCCCTGCACGGTGCAAGCCCGGGGGACGGGCCGCTGCGCACCGGCGGGGCGGACTGCACGCATCACGGCCGCTCCGGGGGCGGAACCACGCGTGCGACCCAGCTTTCGGCGTCTGGATAATGCCGACGCAGATGGCGGATCTCCAACGGCGTCACTTGGTCTGCGGGCAGGGCGACAATCACGGCCGCGACCTGACCCGGGAATTGGACTTCCAACTGGGTCAACAGGATGCGTCGATCGCGGCCCGGTTCACAGCGACTCAATTGCAAGGCTGCCTCGTGAGTATACGCGGGCAGGGCAAGCCAGCGCGGCAGCAACTGCGGCCACTGCAGCACGGTATCGACAAAAGCCGCCGGCAGGGCTAGCCCTAAGCGGCGCGCCAATTCTCCCTCGTGGTACGGTGGCGGTCGCGCCGAGATGTCCTCCATCAGCTCGACGGCGGCGTCCTCCCAGGCCACGGCTGCGGGCAGCTGGGAAAGGCGGTCTGGAGCCAACACCGCGAGGATCCCCACCTGTCGGTACCCATTCTCGCATGGCTGCACGGCGAGCGCGGACAGCAGATGCTCACGGCGCTGCGGTGAACAGCAGCCACGCTGCTGCTGCACCAGAATTCGCACCAGGAGTTCACTGGTGTCGATCCGCCATCCCCGGCACAGGCGGTGCACGCCCGTGGCCCACAGAGAATCCTGCAGGCGCCACCACCCCGGCATCAGCGCGGCGATGACGATCGCACTGAGCGCGAATGCGCCCAGACTTTTCCGCCACGCGCGCTGGTGCGGACGCAGGTGAAAATACCAGCTCACCGCAGCAAGAAAGGCGCCTCCGAGGAAAAGCGCCGGCGCCACGACCGGCACCGCGATAAGGCCCGCGCCAGCCACCAGAAAAAGACTGTTGTGCACGCCGTGCGCAACCATGCAGGCTCCAAGTCCGGCGCCACGCACGCGCATCCAGCCCAGCAATATTCCCACCGGCAGGGCAATGATTGCCTGAATGACCTGACCGTGCGCGGCGGCAAAAAAACCGGCACTGATGGTAACCGCGGAAATCGTTCCCAGGCGAGTCCGCAACCACGGCAGCAAGCGGCCACGAAAAAAGAATTCTTCGCCTATCGGCACCACCACCACAAATATCAGGATCTCCACCGCAAGACCGGATCGCCAGCCCGGCGCGCCAGCCGGAAGCAAAGCCTGCGCGCCAGCGGTGGTTAGGACAAGCCCGCTGACGGCGAGGACGGCGAGATGGAGGACAGGTTCCAGCATCAACAGCACTGCCACTGTCAGCACCGTATAATCAGGGCGCCGCTGGCCCGTGCGCGGAGCCGGAGGCAGCAGGCACGCCGCGGCGCTCAGCCCCAGGGCGACCAACAACGTCCACCCCATGGCGGGCAGACCGACCTGCTGGCGGACCCACGCGGCGAGCGGCAGCACCCCGGCGGGCTGGGCAAGAGCCACCACCAGGATCGCCACGAGTATTCCAAGCCACGCACGCATTCACGGATTATGGACACCACTCGCAGGTGACCAGAGCCAGCCGGGTCCCGTGCATAGCCCTTGCGATGGCCTGGGCATGCGGATATCCAAGCCCCATGCCCGCACTGCGCATCGTATATCTGCTGCCGAATGGTGAAGAACACGAAGAGGAATGGCCTTCTGTCTCGGCCTTCCGGGCGTGGGCCGAAAAGCGTCACCAGCGCCTGCAGTATTCGGCGTTCACCCAGGACAGCGACGGCGAATGGGTGTTGCATGAAAAGGGACGGGTCGCGGGCGACACCGAAAGCGTGGAAGATTCCCCAGGCCGCTAACTCCCCGTGCTGCGCTGGGAGCAAACCCCGCACGCGGGTTGTCCTTCGCTCCTTGCCGAAAACGCTGTGAAGCCAAGATGGCGCTGCTGCTGATGCCGACTCCCGCCCCCATTCTGCACGTCAACGCGGAAACCACGTGGCGCGGTGGCGAAAACCAAGTGTTTCTGTTAGCCCGCGGCATGCACCCGGTACGCCCGTGCATCGTCGCCTGCCGCCGCGATTCCCCGCTTGAGCGCCGTCTCACTGCCGCCGGCATTCCCGTCTACCCGATCCCCGGTGATCGTGGACTGCGCAGCATCCTGGCCTTGCGTCGGGCATTTATCGATTTGCAACCTGCCCTGGTGCACGCGCATACCAGCCGCGCACACCAAGCCTGCATGCTCGCCCGGGTGGGCCTGAACATTCCCCTGGTAGTCACCCGGCGGGTCGATTTTCCGCTGAAGTCAGGACCCATCGCGCGCTGGAAATATGGCCCGGGCGTGCGTCAATTCGTGGCCATCTCCGCGGCCATCGCCACCATTCTGCGTGCCGGTGGGATCCGTGATGAACAGCTGCGGGTCATTCCCAGCGGCATTGATTTCGCTCCCCTCGATGCCGTCCCAGTCGGCAATCCGTGGCTGACCTTGGGCCTGCCCGCAAACGCCGAGGTCGTTTTAAACGTCGCAGCGCTGGTGGATCACAAGGACCACGCGACCCTGCTGCGAGCCTGGATCGCAACGGAAGCCCAGCATCCTCGCGCCCATCTGGTCATCGCCGGTGAAGGGGGATTACGCTCTACCCTCGAAAAGATGATCACCGAACTGGGCTTGCGCCGCGTGCATCTGCTCGGCTACCGCACGGATGTGATCGAGCTGATGAAATCCAGCCAGATTTTCGTCATGAGCTCGCACCTGGAGGGCCTGTGCACTTCGATCATGGACGCCAAGCGCTGCGGCCTGCCCGTCGTCGCCACCGCTGCCGGCGGCATTCCCGAAGTCGTTCGTGACGGCGTGGACGGAATCCTGGTGCCGATCCGCGCACCCGACGCGCTAGCAACCGCCCTGCACGATCTCCTCACGGATCGACCACGACGTCAATTATTCTCCGTCGCCGCGCGCGCCGATAGCGACCGATTTTCTGCCGAACAGATGACCGCCGCGTACTTGGCGTGTTACCGCACTATTCTTGCTATTCCTGCGGGAGGATAAATATTCCGCCTGCCTCGGGAATGCCGGGGAGAATTTGGCAATTATCAGCTGGCGGTCGTGCGTACATGCACCGCTAACTTACCGCGCGAATAGGCCCGCCGAAATCTGCTCACGACGCAGGTGTGCTCGCGTCTGCAGATGAAGCGATACCACAAGCCTGGATCACCCCGAGTATGGTTTCCGCCATGCGCTGCGTACTGAATTGCTGACATACGGCCTGGCGGCCAGCCTCGGCAAGGGTGGCGCGCAGGGCCGCATCGTCCGCGAGCAAGGCCAGGGCTGCCGAGAGTTCCGCCTGGGCAGGGCTGACTTCAGCGACAGGACCCAGATCCAAATCCACGGGACTTGGCTTGGATATGACCCGGGCGTAGGTGCCATGACCGGCAAGGAGATGCAGGGGACCCTGGTCGCCAACGATCATCGCGGTTTCTGCCGCCATTCCCTCCAACAGGGCGCTGCCACCCCCGCCCGTGCCGGGATGACAAATAAAACCAACATCCAGGGCGGCCCAAAAGCCGGGCAGATCACCCATGGGGCGATGGAACACTACCCGGGAGGAAATCTGGTGACGGTCAGCGATGGCACGGAACGCAGCGGTGATTTCTGCACTCCCATCCCCAGCGAGAACTGCCCGCAAGTGCGGGCGGGTGCGCGCCGCTTCGGCGAATGCACGGATGAAAAGTGCAAATCCTCGTTCGGGTTTATAGGCCGCGAGCATGCCGCACAGCACCTCGTCCGGCTGGACCCCCAGCATGTCGCGCCAACGTTGGCGGCCTGGAGCGAGCGGGTGGAATTCTTCTGGCGATACTCCCGCGGGCACAAAGGCCGCACGCCCGCTCCGCACCAACTCAGGGGTGTACGTCAAGGTCGCCGGATCGGCCGCAAGTAGGCCACTGGCGCCCCCGTAGCGCAGGATGAGCCCCTTGCCGCGCCTGAAATCCTGACGAGGACCTGCGCCAAGGGCGAGGCCACCTGGCGAGCCATTGGCAAAACGGATAAGCGGCACGCCAAGTCGACGCAGGGCGAAACTGGCGATGAGCTGTTCGTTGCTCCCGTAGGCGATAACCGCCTGGATAGCCAGATTTTTCACCAGATGTCGCAGCCGCAGAATGTCGCCGAGAAAATTCCACGGCTTTCCCCGGCGATCAAGGATCAAAGAATGGTCGGCCCAGAAATTTTCTGCGCGGCATACTTCCTCCAGTTTTTTCCCGGACTGCCCGATGAGCAAGACCTCTGCGCCTTTCATGCGCAGCCCGCGGGCGTGACGCATAGCCACCAGCGCAGTCCCAGTGGGGCGATGATCGGCGACAACAAGGAGGATGCGGAGGCTGGGAGTCATAAAACTTGGAGTGGGGGAGGCCGGACGGGCTGAGACGACCAGGAAATGAACGGAAGCTATCTTTTATCCACCTTGATTCTTGGGTGGCGTGGAGAGACCCTGTTCACCAGGATCCATCCCTGATTTTATTCTTTCGGTGCAACATGGGGATCGACCATACCATGGATGATGGCCTGTTCGTGAATGATGCGGGTGCCATCCGGCCAGCGGTCATTGCGTTTGAAGCTTTGCTGCATCGCCCACACCTTCAACCACCGCACGTACAGGCTGAACGCACTGAGCCCGGCATACACGAGACCGGGAAATCCATCCAGAAATCCTCGTTTCAGAAAATACATGTTTATAAAACGGTTAACCGGCTTGAACACAAGCATCACCCAACCACAGCGTCGTCCTCGGCGCCACAGGTCGTTGGCCCCCCAGGTCGTATAGCGGCGCATTTTTGTTATATAGTCGTCAAGATTATAGCAGGTGTGGTGAATCATCATCGCCTGAAGACACCCGACCTTGCCCACGACGACCAGATCCGAATGCACCTGAACGTCGGGATAATGGGCTTTCCGGCGATCAAAAAGACGGGTGACCCGGTCGGATTGCAATCCACCAAAGCGCAGACGGCTACCGAGAAAGATGGTCTGTCGGCGGATTTCGTACGCAGAACATACCGGATCTCCCCCCGCCAGAAGACCACGGACTTCCGCCTCCATGGCGGGCTCCGGGCGCTCATCCGCATCCACGATGAGAACCCAATCATGGCTGCATTGCGGCATCGCCCAATTTTTCTGCTGCTCAATCGTCACACATTTTTGCGCAATGACGCGGGCACCGGCGGCAACCGCGATCGCAACCGTGCGGTCCGTGCTGAGCGAATCGACCACCAGGATCTCATCGGCCCAAGAGACGCTATCCAGACAGGCCTGCAGATTCCGTTCTTCATTGAAGGTGGGGATCAGTACGGAGATGGACAACGGGGCAGGCATAGACGGTATTAACTTTCGTGACTTACAGCGCGGTAATGAGCCGGGATAGACACGGGCACGGTCCTTTCTGGCCCGCAGCTTGCGCATATCCATACTGTGACAAAGGATGTTTTCCGCGTCTGCTTGAATCACAGCCGAGCCCGGCGTGGTGTGCACCTGTACCATGCGCTAGCCCCGTCGAGACCGCGCCCAACCCGAATGACGGCTGGCAAGACATGACGGCCCCGGGTGGCCCCGCCGGCAGCAGATGTTGCTCTGGATTGTTCCCCTTCTCAGCTCACGATCCGCCCCTCCCCTACACCCCCCAGCAACCATGAGCGGTGCCTATGTCCTCCTCAATCAGCGATACGGTCGATGGAAAACCACTCCGACCTTATTCGCACCCCGCTACCTCGGCTGCGGTCGTAAAGATCATTCTTCAGCACGGGCTGCCGGGTAAGCGGGTCCTGGATGTCGGTGCCGGACAAGGCTATTTCGCAAGTCTGGTCGGAGCCGAATCGCGCCGTCAGGGCCTGGAACCGGCAGAGGTGCTTACCGCCTGTGATTTGAACCCCGAGAATTTCCGTTATAATGGCTGCCCCTGTCAGCGTATCGATGCCAATGGTCGTCTGCCGTTCGCGGATGCCTCTTTCGATTTCGTCTGTTCGATTGAAGTGGTGGAACATCTCGAGGATCAATTCGCTTTTGTCCGTGAACTCTTCCGGGTCGTTAAACCGGGCGGACGGGTGATCATCACCACTCCCAACGTGCTGAATATCAATTCACGCATACGGACCCTGGTATGCGGGTTCCCCTTGTTGTTCAACCCCCTTAAGCCGGGGGAATCGACAGCAGGAGGTGCAGTTCATGCCTCGACGGGGCATATCCACCCCGTCGCCTATTATTTCCTCGATTATCAATTTCGTCAGGCTGGGTTCAACGAAGTGAACTTCCACTTTGACCGCCTGAAGCGATCGGCTTACGGGTGGATGCTGCTTTTGTCGCCAATCCTGCTGTATGGACGGCACCGCTTCCACCGAAACCTCAAGCGGGAAAAGCTCGACGGCGGACCAGCGATCCCGCACCTCAACAGCATGCATATGCTCGCTGCGCGAACGGTTATTGTCGAAGGGGTCCGTGCGTCTTAAGGCAGCGACAGCATTCCCAAGAATCGGCGCTGTCCTTGCTTGGGAATTCTCAGCTTTTCCGCGCCAAATCCTGTAAAATGGCCGTAGCCTGTTGCAATTTATCCGTGAGGGGATGTAGCTCTGCCGCCGCCCGGGCACGAGGACGGGCCGCTTCGAGAATGCTTGGGTCACTCCAAGAATACATCACTTCTCCCAGTTTTTGCGCCAATTCTCCGTAGGCGATAACTTCGCCCGCGTCGGCTGGCACGACTTCACAACCGCCATTGGTATCACTGGTGATGACTGGCAGGCTACTTGCGAGCGCCTCTAGGGTGGAGTTGGCAAAGGGATCGTAACGTGTGGGGAGGACGTAGAGATCGGATGCGCCATAACAAGCTGCCACATCACTACGCCCACCGACGAAAACCACGGCCTTTCCTACCCCCAGACTGCGCGCCATCTCCTGGTATCTGCCAACGGCAGAATCGTAGCCTACCACCAATAGCCGGACCGTCGGACGCCGTTGCACGACGGCAGGCAAGGCACGCAGGATAAGATCCAATCCCTTGCGGGCGTAGCCGCTACCCAGGAACAAGAGGACCTGATTCGAGGCGGTGAAGCCGAACTCCTTGCGCAAGGCAAGGCCGCCCTCGGCGCGATGGCGGGGGTGAAAGCGTTCACCATCAACCCCATTGTGAATAACCGTCACGCGCTCTGGATCCAGCCCGTGTCGCACGCACACATCACGCTTCACCATCGCGGAATTGGTGATCACCAAGCGACAATTTTCAGGTGCGACCATACGGGCTTCAATGGCCAAGGCCGCACGGTCCCGCAGCCGTAATTTTATCGGTGGCGGGAAACGCGGCCGATCCAGTCCCCCAACCAGATCGAGAAATGTCTGATGACATCCGCCGCCCATGCGAATGAGGTCATGGCTCCACGTCTTCCCCAATCCATAGACGACATCATAGGGAGTCTTCGCCACGTGGCGCTCAACCGCCTTGGCAAAAGCCCTCAACTTCGAAGCTCCACCGAGGTGAAACGGTCGCAGGCGCACGAAGCGCACCCGTGGATGCGGGGACTCCGCGTGGCGTTGGCACACAATCGAAACCTCATGCCCCGCTTCCGCAAGATAACGCGCCAAATTGGTCAGATATGCTTCGACCCCGCCTGAAAGGGCATGCTTGATGTGGACCAGGGCGACGTGCATAGGCTTAGCAGAATACTCCGAAGGAACAGCAAGCAACGCAAGCCGACGGGTGAGCAGATGTGATATCGTGGGGCCGCTCACCTTGGGCTGGCCCATGCCAGTTTCAGGATGTTCAGGCGTTTGATATCCTTACGTGCGCAAAATCTGTCGACTGTCTCCGTTTTTACTTCAATTTCATCCTGCGGGTCGAGTAATTTTTGTCCACAATAATGTGGAGCACGTGTGTCACTGAATAAAAGAGAGCTGGCCGCGGTGCTTTTGTTCACTGTAAATTTTGGGACCCCAGGTTCCTCAGCAAGCGCTAGTTGATGATTTTCGACAGCCGGCTCATCACGGAAAGCAGACGAAAGACGTTCAAATGAGGTTGGGAATGGTTCTACGCAAAAGATGTTCCCCTCCGGGAACATCGAGCGCAATCGCTTTGCGGCCTGGCCTACGTGAGCCAATACATCGAAAATTGTTGGTTTAGGGTCATGGATGGGGCCCCGCATATCATAGAATGGCTCTGTGACATTAGCTTTACGTGAACGAATGTAACTCTGCCGCCGCCCGGGCAGATTTGAGGTGTTCATTCGATTCGACGACCAGGACCCAGTCGTGACTGCACTGCAGGAGGGCCCAATTGTTCTCATTTGAGTAATTCACATAGGGATGCTGGAGGATCCGAACCCGTAGCGGCATCAAAATCGCTAACGTGTCAGCCGTGGGAGAGCTATCGATGCCAGAGCCTCATGACTACCTCCAACACCTCGGCAATCTGACCATCCGCATTGCAGGACGGGATCTATAAGCTGATTGCCACCTAGCTGCACGTCGTATATCCAGGGTCGCCGTGACGTGAGTCCTAACCAGCGGAGATGCCCGATTACGGTGGACGTCTCCTCCTCTTTAATTCAGGTGTCCTACAGGCGAAATCCTGTTGCCCTACATATTTTCGAAGGTGGCATACCCCCGCTGTGTTACCTAGATCACGGCAGGACAACGCCTGCCGTGAGGGCCGAAAATCCTCCGAATTCATACCTCCTTCAACGTTTCGGCGCCCGCCTAGCGCACTGGCTCCACATCCAATTGCTCGGGCTTCCTTGCCGTTACAAAATAGCCTACTGTCTCGCGATCCCAATCGCGATCCAGCCGGTCAAGCCAGGGCGCCGATCTTTGGGCCAGCCACCACAACGGACGCAATGCCAATTTGCGCAATGGCTGTAAAAACTTTGGACCGATCCTACAACGCCGGCTTATATAACAGAATTTTAGCGCCAAGGTGGTGAACGCTCCCCCGAGAGGAGAAACGTTGATGTCACTGAATCCTGCCTCGCCTAGCAATTTCTTCAAAGCGAAAGGGCTGAAACGATAATAATCATGCGGCGCCTCATGAACCCACCATTGCCACGGCACCTGTATAATAAGATGGCCCCCAGATTTCAGTATCCGGGACGCTTCGCCAAGCATGACGGCCGGAGCGTGAAGATGTTCAAGCACGGACATGGAGAATACGACATCTGCGACTGAAGTGGGAATGGATAGAGGCTTATTCAAATCGGAGACCACGTCTGCCTTGAGATCATGAATGGTGCTCGACCAATCTACACCGAGATAGGATGAGGCGGTCTGCAATATCCAATCCCGATAGGGCATCTCTCCGCATCCAAGATCATAAACAACCCCACGGAAAGCAGCGCGATGAGCCTCCATAGCATCGGCGATCAAATCATAACTGAGGCGATTATGTGCAGAGCAGTTGGGATGACGCCGGGTAAATTTACGCATGTGGGTCAAAGACATGTAGATGGCTTTCCTATTTAGTACAGCAAGGAGCAATCCCGCGCCGTGGAATTGGAAGGCTGAAAACGGCAGTTCCGCTCTACCTCGAAAATGATATTCTAGGAATCTTGACCGCGATTATAGGTCGGAATCCCAGTAGAGCTAGGTCAAACATGTAACTTCCTGCACCTACGAATACGCAGGCCCCTTCCTGGACTTGCCCACCGCTTACCTCGCTTGAATCAGCCACGGGGGACCGACCCGGGAAGAAGGCCATTGAGCATGGCCGCATTTTTTTTACGGACCACCTCACGACCCCAGATGCGCTGGATGTTGTCGCGATTTTTCCGCATTTCTTCGCCGGAAAGGTGATGGTTGATCATCACTGGGCGTTCCATCAGTTCAGAGATCGGGAAAACAATGAATCCTTCTTCGAGCAGATATGCAAAAACCGGACTCACTTCATTGATGAAAACTGTCGATCCCTGGCGTAAGAGTACAATGAGATTGCCCACTGCCTGTTGACGCATGTGGTTAAATAGAACGGTTCTACAACTAGCCAGCACTGCCGTGTATTCGTTTGCCGGCATAAATTCCAGGATGGGCAGGAATCGGCTTCCAAGTTGACTCATTCCCTGCGCAATGATTTTTTCCCGATGATTTTCGCCGCCATAGCTGAGTGGCATCACCACTCGGCGAGCTCCCCAGTAGGGATTATCCGCCAGGAGTTGGATCGCCTCCAGATGGTTGTTGGAGATAGCAGCGCTGTTACCCACCAGTATATCATTTGCATTCACGGTAAGCTCGGCGGGGTGTTCCCCTCCCAGATCTTCCACACTGCCGTAGGACCACGAGGCGAATGCTGCGGAGAAGTCCGGATTCGCTGTCCGGACCATGGCAAATTCCGGAGGGATGACCGGTGCAAAATGCGTGACCCGTTGCAGGGCTGCTTTTTTCATCCGCCGCCATTGCGACTTTTTCCATGCGTGTATCGCCTTCCGCAGGCCAGAACGTGAATGCAGCGAGCTCGCGGCGGTCAGGGGGCCAATTCCCTCGCCCGCAGCATGGATCAAATCATAATAGTCGAATCCGAATCCCAGCCACAGCATCGCTTTTCCGGGCGGGGTCCATCGGCAGGCTTTCCATATCTTCGTGGTCAATGAGTGGAGTACAATCAGGTCGGCTTGGCAAAGGACGGTTCGCAAAGATCCCCATGCGGCCCTGAAAGGCGACACACATTTTGCGACTGGATTTTTGACATGGCGCAGCACGGACCTTTTGGAAATGACAAAACATTCGTTTTGTCTGGGCAGAATCTCTTCAAATTGACGCAAGGCGAGATCAATAAATTTTTCGTCACTGGATACGTGGATTATACGCATTTCAACCATCTCATGTTGGCGGATGCCTCGGGGGATGGCCCCGGTTGTGCCGACAACCGGACTGTGGCTTCCGTGTAGGATAGACGGGGCATGCTCCACCAGGGAGATTGTGAGGACCATGCTTCGGCTAGAAAGTACACGACGTTGATGCCTGCTTTTCGGGATGCTAAAAAATTACGGTGAGGTGGTGAAGCTTCGGTCTGAAAATAGTGAGGGTCACGGCTGGGGATACAATCATTGCCGGTCCGGACCTGAGAGCACAGGACAAAGGGATCTTCGCCTAGTTACTCCCCGATCGGTGTATCTACTATTGCGGCCGTCTTTCTGGTGTTCTTTCCGGTCCCAGCCGGCCTCTCCTACTGGGATTTTCCCGTGCGTCGCTAACCTGCCCAGGCCATGCGGGTTTTCTACGCCCATTCTGATGACTGGATCAGCACCTCTCCAGGTGTGACCTTCATGACCATGACCGGCCTGGGCTTGGCCCATGCTGGGGCTGAAACGCATTTGGTAGTGCCGGGCATCAGCCCAGGCGTTACTGGCGACCTGTTGCGCTCCCACTTCGCCGAGGACCAACCGCCTCGATTGCACATACATCGACTGACCAGTGCGCACCGCACCTTTCTGGCTGCCGCCGTTGCATGCATTGGGTCCATGGCCACTTCCACTGACGTGGTGATAACACGTTCATTGTCGTTACTGCCCGGTCTCTTGAAATTGCGAGGACGCCTTGGCTTTCGCTGCTACTTTGAATCGCATGATTGCTATTTCGCACCCTGGCAGCGTGATGACGTCTCGCTGTGGACGAAGTGGAAACCGATGCTCCGTGAACGGTGGCATCTTCCACTGGTAGATGGGGTGATCTGTCTTCGGCAAACCCAGGCAGACATTTACCGCAAGCATTTGGGATCCGGAATACCGATCCACGTAGTTCCCACCGGATTTACGACGATGATACCTTCCGTCCGGTCCTGGTCACCATCGCCGGTCCTGGCATATCTCGGGTCCTTGAACTCCCATAAGGGCCTCGACAATGTCGCTCGCCTCGCCGCCGCGTATCCAGAAGCGCGGGTTCTGATCATTGGTGGCAAACAGGACAATGAAATCACTGCGACGCGTAGCCTGCTTGCGGATCGTGGCTGCTCCCCAGACCGCCTACGAATCACCGGTTGGATCGACAAGCATCGCATGGCCCAGGAATTGGCGACCGCTCATTGGGGTATCTGCCCGCTACAGGATACCTATTTCAATCGCTATCTGACCTCCCCGGTCAAGATTCATGATTATTTCGCAACCGGGCTCCCCGTGGTGACCAGCGATCTGCCCTGTCTGCTCGAGCTGGTCAAGGATGGCCAGGAAGGACTGATCGTCGACTGGAAACATCCTCAGCGTATTGCCGCACGAATGTCGAGTTTAGGGGCATCTGCATATGCGCAGATGTGTGAAAACGCCCACATGCGTGCCGCCGCTTGGACTTGGACGGACCGCGGCCGCGCTCTCATCGCAGCGTGTTCCGTTCACGCCTAAGCGGAGATGTCTTCATCCTGCACGGAGGGAGCCGCGCCAGCAGGCGGGCCCAAGGATGAACGCATCTTGAGCCCGCGGTTGCTTCCTCACTATGCAGATCTGATGAACCGCCTACTTCGCCTTCTATAGGTCGCCCCCTATCATCGCTCTACCGGCACCGTCCAGGTCAGAGGTCATTTTGCCTCGGCGTTGCGAACGCAGTGAATTCGATTCTAGTCGTCGAGCAGAAAGGCCATCGTTTGGATCATCTCTTCCGCAGCGAAGGAATGTAGCAAGATCACCTTCTACACCTCGACTGCCGCGGGATGCCAGAGGAAATGATGATGATTATCGCTTCCTGGGGCCACGTCGTGCGAACAATCGCTATCACCACGGTCATCGCCTGTGGATCTACCGGGCAATTGCGGTGGATAGCCGCTCAGCTCGCCAAGGGAATTCCGGTGAATTGCTCCATCCATGCGATCACGCGAACCCCAACGGACGGGGCTGGTTCTTGCCAATGGTTCGGGTCATATAGCAATGTGCAGATGGGTGAGCAGATTCTCGAGGTCGTGTGCCAATGCCTGCGCCACCCAAGAGGAAAGAGATCCTGATGTCGGAAGCTCCGCCAGCTGCGCTGCTGTGTTTCAGCAATGTCATTGTTTCGACGCCCGCCACATCCGCCGCGCTTGATCGACTGCATGTGCGCAAGGTTCCGGTACTCGTCATCAGGCATGCCGACCCGTGCCCCGTCATCGTGCACGCTGCTATCATCGGCATGTGGCTCGCCGCCGGGCCGCGAGAGCTGCCGCCGCGCCCCGGGCTGATCCTGCGTGCGGCGCGCGAGGCGGGTGTCGATCTCGCGCGGTCCTGGCTGATTGGAGTGACGGCGGACGAGGCGCGCGCGGCGGGTCAGGCGGGCTTGGCGGGGTGTGTGCTCATTGGCGATGCGCCGGGGCCGACCGTGGATGTTGGGTTGGTGGTGGCGCGGGCGCGGGATTTTGCCGATGCTCCTCGGGTGATGATTCCCCGTGGGGGTGGGTGCTGGCACGGGATTTGATCCTGGGCGCTGGGTCCGATTGCGTCGCGGTTGGGCAAGGTTCGCTTCGCCGATCCTGGCGTGGTCATTACCCGCGCTGATCATCGCTGCCTGGGTATTGCGCAGCGAATCCCAGGCCCGTCCCCTCCGCAACGAAACCACGAAAACGGAAGCTCATGATCAAATCCCTTCTTGCTGCCCTGGCGCTGACAATCGTGGTCATCGTGTTGGTGGTTTTTGGGCGCCTGTTCCGGGCCTTGATCGGACCGACCATCCGGGTTGCGGCGGCAGCGTCAGGGCCGGATTTTACGAATTTCACCCTGACCGCGAATGATGGTTCACCCTATCCCTTGGCGCAGCATCGGGGGCAGGTAATCCTGCTGGTCAATACCGCGTCGAAATGCGGTTTTACCAAACAATACGACGGTTTGGAGCGACTGTGGCAGAGTTATCGCGAGCGTGGGTTGGTGATCATCGGAGTGCCGACCAATGACTTTTTCGCCCAGGAACCGGGCAGTGATGCCGACATCGCTGCCTTTTGTCGGGTCCGGCACGGGGTGACGTTTCCGTTGATGCAGAAAATTACCCTGCGTGGCCCGCAGGCGCATGCGCTGTATCGGGATCTGCAACAACAGGATCCGCTGCCCGGGGCGGTGCCGTGGAATTTTGAAAAATGTCTGATTGGTCGTGATGGGCGTTTGCGGGCACGGATTTCCCCGCGGGTTGAACCCGAGGATCCACGGGTAATTGCCTTGCTGGACCGGTTGTTGGCGGAGGATACGGCATCTTCGCCCAGCCGGGAATAAGAACAGCCCATGCGATAATACTCGATCTGGGGGGCACCGCGGCGGAGCTCTCGTCAGAATTTATTGCCGTCCGCTCATGGTCGCGCTGTAGATCCCCAGGATTTCTGCCGGGGTCAGGACTCGCGGATACAGGGCGATTTCATCCAGCATGCCGACAAAACCCCCAGCATAGCCATTGCCGATGCTGACGTCGTTGGTGGAAATGGCCGGTTTGGGGTAGGGAATGGGGGCAGTCACGGTCACCTTGCCATTCACGTACCAGGTCATGGTTTTGGTGGCCATATCTCGCACCACGGTGACGTAAGTCCAGACCTTGGGCTTCACGGCGGGGCTCAGGGTAAATTCCTCGTAGGGCTCCTCATCTTGCCCGGCCGTACCCTGATAAAAGGTGATATATCCCGACAGTTCCAAAGTCAGTGTGCCTTCCCCTCCATAACATTTATTGAACGGATTGCGGCGTTCATCCAGATCATCGGGAGCCAGCCACATGGTCAGAGTCAGATCACCCGCTACTTGCAGGCTGGGATGATTGGTGAAATCCACCCTGGCCTCCCCATCGAATCGCAACGCCGTTCCGTAGGGCCCGGTCACCGTGGTCACGTCAACCATTCGGCCCACATGATGCTGGGCTGATTGATCCTGGATCGCGACGGCGGTCAGGGTTTCTGGTTCACAGGTCAGCATCAGCACGGCGCCGGGCGGATAGCGCGTCAGCCGCAGCCGGGGTCCGAGTTCTTTCGCCAACAGGTCCAGTTGACGCTCGACGCGCGCAGCTTCTAAGCCCGTCACCCCGACACTGCCACGGCGATATAATTGCGCGGCATGAATACCGATCTCGGTCCGCTCATCGCCGCGCCGATCCTGGGCCAGGGCATACCACGCATCCGCCACAGCGAGAAGCTCAGCTGTCTTATTGTTCGCAGCCAGCTCACGCATGGCCAGGGCCTTGAGCTCTTCCTGGTCGCCCTGTGCGAGGTGCGGCAGGCCAGCCCGCCAATCCTGTTTGACCACGCAGGCGAACCACCCATAGCGATGATGGCCGTCAGCAGTCCATTGGCCAAGCGCGTCCTGAATTGCCCCGAGATCGCGATAGGCGCGATCCAACGTCTTCACCCGGACCAACATCGCGCGGGTAATCTCCCCGTAGGTGCGATCCTTGATCCGGCGGGCGATACTGTCCGCCTGTTGGGCGGCCTGCTGGGCGCGGATAAAATCATCCGCTTGGATGGCCCGGTCAGCGACCCTAAGGACCGCATCGATCAGCGCCGTTGCCGCCGCCGCGGTGGTCAGGTTGCTGGCCACATCGCTGGCGAAGACAAGCAAGTCCGCGTCCGCGGCGACCCGGTAGTGCGCTTCGATACGGGCCAGGGCGAGTAAGCCGACACTGACTTCGCCGCTGCGGCCTGCAAACGCGACCGCCTCGCGCAGGAGAGTATACCGTTCATCAGGTTTATCGGCTGCCGTGGTGGCGAGTTCGAGCAAGGTGGCAGCAAAAGCCGCGCGCTCACTCGTAGAGCGACGCCCATAGGCATTCGAATGAATACGTTCGATCTCGGCCCGGATCGGGGCGATCGTCGCCGGCAACGGCACGGGGAGCAGTTCCTCTGCCGAGAGAACTGCCAGAGGCGCCAGCAACGACAAGATCAACAGGAGAACAGACCATCGCATGGAAGGTCACCCTATCCCGAACGCAATCCACTGCCAGATGCGTCTGCAGTTTCCCGTTCGATTCGCTTGGGAATGATCCCCCAGCCTTCGACCGGGAAAACTGCAGCTTACTGCTGCGGCGCAATCACCCCGACATCGCGGCCGCCGTAGAGGCGATAGGTATCGATGCGATTATCGGCACCAACCACGATGATGGCGCGAGTGAAGTCGCCGGGATCCTGGTACGCGGTGACGTGGACGACCTTGTTCTTGTCCGTACGGCCGTCGTTGAGATTCCAAGCCCAGTCAGTGGCGCCGGTCTTACGGTTGATCGCCTGGACCAGGGCCGGATTGGCGCCGGTCACAAACAAGTGTTCCGGTGAGGAGGAAATCAGACGGGTGGCGCCGGGCACGACCCAGCGTTGCGACAGGCGAATGACTTCTTTTTTTCGCGGGCGATTCTGGGCATCGAGATTATGGGTGAGATCAATCTGGTCGCTGCGCGCCTCAAAGCACCACAGACCACCCCGGCTGGGGTCGGCGTGATCGGTCCAGGTGTAGACGAGACCCGGGTCTTCGCGGAAGTGAAAGGGTGCCCGCGTCACCGGCGCATTCAGATGCACGCGTGCCAGTTCTTCGCCGCTGAGGCGGTTCAGGCAGTAAAAGACATTATCGGTGGAACCGACGTAAAGCAGGCGGCTGATCGGGGTCGGCGAACCCAGGATCTTACCGCCGAGCTTGGTCTGCCATTTCAATTCGCGGTCCAAATCAAAGCAGCTGACTTTGCCGCCCTGGTCCCCGACATAGACCAGATTTTCATAGGCCACTGCGGGCGCCGTCACTGGCGCGAACACCGGATACTGCCAGAGCTGATAGGCTAGGCCGTTCTTGGGGGTCCAGGTCAGCACCTGCACGCGTCCGGCCCAATCGCCGAGGAAGACACGGAGATTGCCATCAACGCCGACCGCCTGCGGACCAGCAGCGGTGGAAAAGGGTAAGCTGTAGCGCCAGATCACTTCGCCATACACGCCGTCGAGGCAGAACATGATGTCGTCAGAGACGAAGTAGAGGCGGTCGTCAGCGACGGTCTCGCCAGCGCGGCCACTAGGCAGGATCAGGCGCGCAGCATGCGGAGCCAAGGTGATGGGTGCCGGCAGCGGCTGGCTGACCCAGCGGGTCTTGCCGCTCAGCGCATCGATAGCGTAGATAGCGTTGGTCCCGGTCACCTGCACGAACAGCAGGTCAGGAATCTCGCCGCCGATCCACGAGGCGTGGACCCCTGCCGGCAATTGCAGGTCCCAAGCATGCTCGAACGGCACGGTCTGCGTCGTCCGCATGCGCTTGGCAAAGGTCGCATCGGCGGCCATCGGGGCCGACGCTGAATCCTTCGACGTCGTGGCAGCCGGTGTTGCCTGGCTGGCCGGGCGATCGCCGCCGCAACCAGCAAACAGAAGGAGGCTGCCAGCAAGGGCGACAGCGGGATAAAAGCGGCGGATGATGCTCACCAGAGACTCCTGGAAAATCGGATCGGCGAAATCAGCGGATCAGCAAAAGGACGGTAAAAGGGCAGTAAAAGGGCAGTAAAAGGTCGAGGAAAAATCGAGAAAAAAGAGCGGGTCACGTCAGCGCGGCGGCGAGGGATTCCCCGCGCGCGATTTCATACGCCTTGAGACGGGCGATCCAGACGAGTGGTTCGTCCAGATCCAAATCCAGCGCGAACAGGTACGGACGACCGGCGCGACGACGGCGCACGTCTTCGGCACAATCATCCCAGCGACCACCGAAAAGCACGGCATTGGCCTGGATCAGGGCACGCACCGATTCCGGCACCACCGCGCAGATTTCTGCCGGGGTCAGGGAATCGTCGATGCAACTCGGATCCTGGGCGGTCATGCTCACTGCTTCAACTGGTCCTTTTCGATGTCGGGCAGCTGTTTGGGATCGGCGTCCGGATAGTCGGCGCGAACCTTGCGATAATAATTCCAGAAGCGCGCTTCGACGGCTGGCTGACGTTCGCCTTTGTCGTCGGTGATATTTTCGACAAAATAGCGCGCATACGCCATGTCGGCGCGAATATGCAAACGCTGAAACGTATCGGTCCAGCGCCAGCCACTATCGTCCAGCGTAAAGCGATCTTGATCACGATAGAATTCGTCGCCCGAACGGGAATAGTTCAGGGTATAGACGCGGCGCAGCACCCGCGTGTCGGCGTAATTTTCAACTTCGCCGGGACGCGCTTCGGGCAGGCGGATGCGCAGCTTATTGCTGAGGCCGCGGATCTCCATGGTGAACCGATGCCCATGATCATTGAGGCGATTGAACACCACCACGCCGAAGACTTCACCGACATTGGCAAAGGTTTCCGGATCGGTCTGGGTCGGATCATAGGGCGCCAGATCCTTGACGCGGATCTCGGCCAAGCTCAGCAGCCGCCGAGACACCTGTTCTTCAATGCGATCACGGACCAGATCCAGCTGGCTGTCTGCGACATATTCGCCGTAGTCGGGAATATTGAGCGCTTTTTGTGGGCCACTGCCGATGGGCTCGTCGAGGAGGTCGATGGCGCTGCCATTTTCGTCGTAGGCCAGCACGGAAATATCGATGTTGCGGCTGCGCGAGCGTTTATCTGCGCGATCCAGAACCTTTTCGCCAGCGACCACTAACGAGACGCCATTGGCGATCTTGGCCTCGGCGTATTCGTCCGCCATCTGCTGCAGCACTTCATTGTAGCGGCTGGCGCGGGCGACGACCGATTCGCGTGATTCACTGATCTCGTTCCGCAGGCGGAAAGTCAGATAATGATAAAGCTGTTCGTTGCCGAGACGATCGCGGACCAAGATGCGGTCCAATTCCAAGGGCATGAAGGCGACTTCATATTCCTCGGAGTCGCGGCTGGTGACCATGCCTTCGAGCTCGGCGATGACCGCCGCAGCCTCGGGGCTGATGGTCGACTCCAGGGCGAAGGACGACGCCCAAGGCGCGGCCAAGAGACCGAACAGACAGGCAAGAGAACAGGCGCGACGGCTCATAGATCCCCCAAGGACCGGCAGTTACCGGCACGGAAAGCCGACCCTAGGACCCCACGCAAGTAGTTGGAAGGGCACAGGGATGCAGACATGTATGGGTGCGTCAGACGCGAGGTTGTTTCTCTTGCCTAAATAGATCTTATGCGCTGCGTTAATATCTTAGGAGACTTTTGGTTTGCCGCGTCTGTCCTAGGTCCTAGGTCCTAGGTCCTAGGTCTTCGAACTCGCAGTTCGAAGTTGAACCTGGCAATGTCCGAGGTCCGAGGTCCGAAGTCCGAAGTCCAGAATCCAGGCATTTGACTAACTTCACAAGACAACGCTCACAGATGACCAGAAATTCAATGAAAATAGGGACAGCAAGCGCACAATGACTCCACAACTTCACCAACAATAGCGCAAACTAGACCTAGGACTTCGGACTTCGGGCCTAGGACGCAGCGCCAATCGACCTACTAAAGCACTAAACGTAAAGTGCGCTGCTTAGTTGGTAACGACCTTCTTGCGTTCGGTCGAACCGATCCAGACGGTCTCGTTGGTGACCAAATGGACCATTTTCAGGTCGACCTGGTAGAATTTGACCTGTTTTGAGCCGGAATTGTCGTGCTGGATGCGGATCGAGCCGAGCAGGCTGAAGTCGGGGGCTTGCTCTTTGCCAGAGGCGGGGGCCACAGCCGCGTTGCCCTGGACGTCGGCGCGCTCTTCGCGCTGAGCGCCGGCTTCGGTGCGGCTGGCGACGACGCGGACTTTGCCGCTGTTGATCAGGGAGCGTTCCAGGTCGTTGGTGAAGATCTGGGTGGCGACCTCTTCCGAGGAGCGGTTTTCGACCAGGGCGACGCGGACGACCGGGTTGTGGCCGTTGCTGTCGCGGAAATTACTGATCCAAGCCCCGTTCAGGCACTGATCGATCATTTCGGAGGAGACACTCTTGCTGTCGGCGTCATTCCAGCGCCCGCTGAGATTAATCGCGGTGTCGGGGGCGACGACCTCGACCTTGCGGCCACAGCCAGTGTTGACCAGCAGGAAGCAGAACGGAAGCAGCAGCAGGACGGTACGACGCATGGGGATCTCCAAGGGAACGCAGGGCAGGCTAGCGGCCCCCTCCCGGCCCGAAAGGGTGGAGCAGCCGCAGGCTGCTGGGGGGCGCAAGCCCAGAGGGCTGGAGCGGATTGGGGGCGCGGCCCCCGAAACAACACGACTCCCGGCGCAGCCGACGCTGGCGCAGGCCAGCGGTCCCGCTGCAGGCGGGACAAGTCGTTAAAAATGCCGGGATTGGCGCTGTATTACCGCAGAGCCCCTACCAGCCCAAGGTGGACTGGCTGATCAGCTTTTTGCGTTCGACCGCACCGCGCCACAGGATCTCGGTGGTGGTGATATCGGCGACGGCGAGATCGAGCTGATAGAATTTGACCTGCTTATACGTGCCACCGCCGACGCCGCGATCGAGCACCTGGTCATCCTGGGTCAACAGGGTCCCACTCAGCACCACGTCCGGCGCCAACGTAGCGTGTTGGGCCGGGGCTTGCGCAGCATGAGCGACGGCATCGGAGCGTTCGCTGCGCTGGATCGCGGCTTCGCCACGATTGGCAACTACCCGCACTAAGCCACTGGCGATCAGCGCACGCTCAATATCTGCCGCGAAAATGGCCGGATCGACCACGTCATCCAAGGCCCGCGTGCGCACGCGGATACGCCCGATGCGCAACACCGGCGGGCGTCCGTGTTCCTCGGTGAAGGCGACGACCCACGGCGCGGTCGCCACGGTTTTGGCGAGATTTTCTGCCACCACCCGGCTGTCGCTATCATTCCAATTGCCGGACAGGTGCAGGTCCACGCTGGAATCGACGATGTCCGTTCGGGAGCCGCAGCCGACAGCGAGCAGAACCACCGCTAGCAGCAGCCATTCGCGCCGCCGGCTCATTTGCGCTCCGGAACCGCAGTGCCCTGCGGAAAACTGCGCACGGTGAGCACAACCATGCGCCCCGCCTCGACCTGGATACCGCTAAAAGTCCGTTGTGATCCATCACCTGCCTGGACGGTCACCGTGGTCAGGCCGGCGGGCACATCGAGCAGAGCTGCCCCGGTGCGCCCCGGCAGTAAAGACCAGCAGCGGGTGTCGGCCTGTTCGCTGACCCGAATCAGACCCGAGAGCAGGAACCACAGGATATTGCCGACCGCTTCGCTTTCCGCGCGGTGTTTACGGTCGCCTGCCGCTTGCACTGCGTTCACCCCCTGGCGGGCGGCGATCAATTTTACGGCGGTACGGACAATAATCGCAGCCACGCGGCGTTTCTGTCCGTCCATGAAGGCACGATGGACCTTGCCCGCGATATCATCGACCGCTTCCAGACTCGTTTGCTCGACCTGCCCGAGCCGGCTCGGTGCCCCCAAGGGCGGGAGCACGGGAATATCGCAGCCAAAAACCCCAAATGAACCCCGCGTCAAATCACGAATCAGACTGCCCGGCAGAATCAGGCCGGTGAGTGGATTCAAATGTTCTCGGCCCGGTCCATCGACCACGATGAACACGCCGCCGAGGTCAATCCCAGAGCGACGATTTCCGGGCGCGGCGGTGACAATGGTCAGTGACAGGGCTTGGCGCAGCGGCGCCCAGCCCGCGTCCTCGAGAATGATGATGCTGCCGTACCCTGGCGGCGGCGTGGCCTCGCCGCGCAGGCGCGGCAGCAGACGTCCCACTACCGAGGGCATGCCGCCACTTTTTGCATAGGCCTCTTCGGCCCGCGTCGCAAACAAACGCACGGTCTCCTGATCATCGGCAGTGGCGGCGACCGCATGCAGGCCGATCGCAGCCAAGACGTGTAGCCAGGCGTCATCGTGATAACTGTCGCTGCCGAATTCCCCGTCGCGCAGACGTTGCAGCTGATCGGCCAGGGCCAAAGCCGCGCTGGCAGCGCGATCGGCGTGCAGATCCGCACGTTCGGGATTGCGTTCGCCTGGGACGATGCCGGCGGCAGCCTGCATGACGGTAAGATGCGCCAATAATCCATACGCGGGAATGCGGACCAGTTCCGGTGCCTCGCCAGTCCAGCGGGTGAGATTGTCATTCACCACGGCGGCGGACAGGGCGCGCGACGCGCTGCGGGTGCGTGCTTCGCGGGCTAAGCGGCTTGCTTCTTGCAGATGATCAAGAGCGGCCAGAGGACGCCCGGCATTGAGTTCGATCGCCGCCCGCTCCAGACGCCACAGCAGGAGATGCCGGCTGGCATCAAGGCGCTTATCGTCTTCCCCGTCTTCGCTGGTGCGGTGTTTATAATGCGCGTTGATCGCTTGGCGCGCGTCATCGGGTCGGTTGGCGAGAATAGCGGCGCGGGCTTCGACGCGGCGGTCCGGTCCGCAGCCCAGCAGCAAAAAAGCCGCGCAGGCTGCGCACGCCGCGGAACGAAGGCCACCGGCACTGCGCAGGAGATTTCGGAAATATATCCGCTTCGCTATGTCGCCGGGTCTTCCCATTGCGTCGCGTCTCCTGCGGGAATCGGTCCAGCGCGGCAGGATTATTTTCCGGCGGCTTTCGGCGACAGCAAGGCAACCATGCGGCGACCTTCCTGGCGAGGCTCCTGATCGACCTTGGCGATATCGGCCAGCATTTCCTTGAAGCGGTTGAACACTTCGACGCCCAGTTCCTTGTGCGACAATTCGCGACCGCGGAACTGGATATGTACGCCGACCTTATAACCTTCATCAAGAAATTCGCGCGCGTGCTTGACCTTGATTTCCAGATCGCCCAGGCCGGTCCGCGGACGCAGGCGGACTTCTTTGGTTTCGCTGCGGTGCGAATGCGATTTCTGGGCGCGGTCCTTTTTCTGTTGTTCGAAGAGGAACTTGCCGTTGTCCATGATCCGGCACACCGGCGGCTTGGCTTCGGCGGCGACTTCGACGAGGTCGAGTCCGACCGCTATGGCGCGTTTGCGGGCCTCATCGGTGGAGACGACCCCGACCTGTTTCCCTTCCTCGTCAATCAGACGGACCTGAGGGACTTTGATCCGCTCATTGATACGAGCGCGATTGAGCTCAGGGGGGGGAAGTGGGATGCCTCTACGACGACGACCGAGCAAAAAGCCTCCTGGACGAGATTCCGGGTGGGTGGACTGAACAAGGGTGGACTGAACGGGGCGGATAATGACGGCCAGGGGGGAATGGACAAGCCTTTCACCCCGATTCTGCACCGCCCCCCGTCGCCACCCCCCCGCAGCACTGCCGCTGGGGGGTGGGGAAACGGGGCTCGGTCAGATCCGACGCTCACGCCGTCGGGGTGCTGGTGGGAGCTTCGATGCCACCATCCGCTCCATCGGTCAAGGCCAGGACGGGCTCAGCCGCCACCGGGGCCTGCAAGTGCCGCTTATCGTACAGCAGCAGCAAAGGCGCCGCGACGAAGACCGACGAATACGTACCCAGGATCGTGCCGATGAGGAGCACCGCGTTAAATGCAAAGATCGCCTCGCCCGCGAAGAGCATCATCGCCACCACCGCCAGAATCGTCGAACCACCGGTCAGGATCGTGCGCGGCATGGTCTGGGCGATCGAATCGTCGATCAACTGCGCCAGCGGTTTGCCAGGGAACCGCTTCAAATTTTCGCGGATACGGTCAAAGGTGACGATGGTGTCGTTCACCGAATAGCCGATCACGGTCAACAACGCGGCAACCACGGTCAGGTCGATACGCAGGCCGAGCAGGACGGTCAGTCCCAGAGTCAGCAGCACGTCATGGACCATGGCGATCATCGCCGCCATGCCGAAGCCGAACTCGAAGCGGGCCGCGATATAGGCCAACATTGCGATGGTCGCCAAGGCTAGAGCCAGCAAGGCATTGGTCTTCATCGCCCCGGCAACTTGCCCCGAGAAATGCTGCGACGCCGGGAACGATTGGGCCACGGTCACCCGGGCCACTGCCCCCGCGCGCACCACGCTCTGGTAGAGATCCAGGGCTACCCGCGAAACCGCCGGGGTCACCGCGGCGGCGCTGGGCTCCAGCAACGATTGCAGGCGGATCATGATGGGATCCTCGGTCACCACCACCACCGCCGTCGGCGTTTCGCGATAGGTCACCACGACCTGGAGTCCCGCTTGTTCGGCCAGGGTGGTGACCTCGGCCTTGGCCAGCTCTTCACGCTTGGCCAGGATTTCACTGATGCGCTGGGCTTGGCTGGCGTCGGGTTTCTCTAAGGTTGCCACCCGCAGGGTCAGGCTGTGGTCGGCCCAGGTCGCGGCGAGAATCTCGCTGCCTTCTGGCGCTACCCGCCCGGGAAAGGCGCTGACGATCTGATCCTTGAAGACCTGGACCCGGCTTTGGATGTCGGCTTCCAATTTTTTGATCTTCTCGGTCAGTTCGCGCACCTGGGGTTCCAGGCTGCGGGCGTGGGCTTCGTCGGGATGGTCGGGATCGCGCGCGCGATCAATTTCGCGCTGCAATTCGCCACGTTGCTGATCCAACTCAGCGCGTTCGGTCTCGCGATTGGCGCCGGTTTCGTCACGGCCCCGGAAGACCCACTGGCGGCTGTCCGTGCCCCCGGCCAAGGTCGGGAAATAGGCCTGTGGCGAGGCCAACTCGGCGGGATCGAGCAGATCCAGGGTCTCGCCGTGTTCATCCCACGCTTTGCGCAAATCGGCGCGCACCTCATCCGGGCTCAGCTTATCCGTGAAAATCACCTGAACGAGATTACCGCCAGTAAAATCGATGTCGAAGTTGCGATTAAAGCTGCCACGTTCATACAGCAAGTGGCCGAAGCAGAAATAGCCCAGGCCCAACACCGCAGTCAGGAATGACAGGGCGTACGAAAACTTGCGCCACTTCACGTAGGGCAACCGGATTTGCGGAATGAGCCCAGCCATCGACACTTTGTCGCGGCCCTTGCACAGGAGCTCGGTGATCATGCGGCCGATATAGACGCTGCTGAACATCGACACCGCCACGCCGACCGCCAAGGTCAAACCGAAACCCTTGACCGGACCGCTGCCGATCCAGTACAGGATGAGTCCCGAGAAGATCGTGGTCAGGTTGGAGTCGAGAATGGCCAAGAACGCGCGGCCATACCCGAGTTCGATAGCCGTGCCCAGGTCCTTGCCGTCGCGCTGCTCTTCGCGGATGCGTTCGTAGACCAGCACGTTGGTGTCCATCGACATCGCAATCGACAGCACCAGGCCCGCCAGACCAGGCAGCGTCAGCACCGCGCCGAACACCGACAAAGTCGACCAGATCAGCGCGGCAGTGATCAGCATGCACAAAATCGCGACCACGCCGAGGCGGCGGTAGTACAGCCCCATGAAAAGCAGGATGCCAACAAAACACCACAACATGGTGGTGATCGAACGATTCACTGCATCGGCTCCCAGGGTCGCGCCGACCACCCGTTCCGACAACACGACCGGCGTCACTGCCAGCGAGCCGCCCTTGAGCGCAGCACGTAGGCTGTCGATCTCTTCGGGGGTGAACGAGCCGTTGATCAGACAGTTGTTATTCGAGGGCGAACGGACGATCGGCGCCGATTCAACCTGGCCATCAAAAAGAATGGCCAACAACCCGCGTTTTTCGCCGGACTGACGCAGATTTTTTTCCGGGGCGCTTTCCGGCAGGTTCTTGTGATCATTGTAAAGACGGCTGGTGAATTCGTAGTTTCGCGCCCCACCGGTGGCAGTGAAGGTGATCGACACCGCGTCGCGGCCCGTATCGAGGACGCGGTCGGCAGTCTTGACGTCTTTTCCGGTCAGCTCGGCCGGGCCGAGGTGATAAAAGTGGGTCGGCATGAACGCAGGATCGCGAGACTTGTCGACCGCGATGACCTGACGGCGGTTGGCGCGGAACTCGGGAGCGAGATCGTAGCCGCCATTGGGGCGACGGACCACTGCCGGCGGCAATTCGCCCGCCTTCTCGCTGACATAGACGTGCAGCACTTCGCGGAATTCCAGGCGGCCGGTCTGTTCGATCACTTTGCGCGTGCGCGCGGCGTCGGCCGGGGTGCCGCCAGGAATCACGATCTGGACATCGCCATTGGACAGGCGCGTCACCGTGGGTTCAGTCAGGCCGCGTTGGTCCAGGCGCGAACGCAGAATGTGCAAAACTTCGTCATCGGCGTCGACCCGCTGGCCGAGATCGTCATACAACTGACAGATGAATTCGACACCTCCGCGCAGGTCGATACCGCGCGGCACTTCGACCAAACCATGTTCCGGATTTTGCCGTTGAAAAGGCTTGCCGAGCAGGCGTTCGCGGAACACGCCCACATCCTGATCCTGGGCCAATTCCAAGTGAATCCGGTACTCGGGGGTGACTTCCATCTCCCCCTCGACTTTGATCGGGTCGACGAAATCGCCGCCCGCGAAGCGCTGCTTCAGGGCAGCGATCTCTTTGCTGCCGGCGCTAATCGGACTGCCGGCTAGATCGCGAAAGGCGATGACCTGGCTGGTACCGTCACTCCTGACGACATCGGCTTTAATCTCTTGCGAACCGACCATCACCTTGTTCTGCAAGAACAGCAGCAGGATGGCGGCGAGGAAGGTATTGGCGACGACCAGCGGTCGCTTGAAAGGATGCCCGAGACGGCGGCAGAGAACGAATACGCCCGCGTTGAGGCCGAGAACAATCGCGATAGCCAAAACCGTGCGTACGAAGGTGGTTAACGTACCGCCGTCGCCGATGGTCAATTCCAGGGCGCCGACGAAACCGAAACAACCGAGCGCCGTGAGCAGGCTCAGTAACAGAAATGCGGGCATGGCTCAGTTCGCTTTCGGCTCGGCGACCGTCGAAGCAATGGCGCCCTTGTTGAAGCGGACCACCGATTCATTGCCCGACGCATTAATGCGCAGATCAACGGTGGCCTCCCCGACCGCGATCACTTCGCCATGGATACCGCCGATAGTGATCACCTTGTCGCCGCGGTTCAGCGCCGACATCAGTTCCTTGCGCTTTTTCTCTTCGCGGCGCTGAGGGCGGATGACGATGAAATACATCAGGCCGAAGATCAACGGCAGCATGATCAGCATGCCCATGCTGCTGCCCGCACCGCCGCCGCCACCCGGAGGGGTCGCGGGATTCGGTGCAGACGGGCCATCGGCGGCCATCATGAGGGCGGGAAGCAGGACGAGCAGGGAACGCAAAAAGGACATGAGGACACTCGAGGAAAAAGGCGCGGACCACAAGGGCGCGACGCCAGGAATGAAAAGGAAGGGGATATCACGAGCGGGGCCAGCAAAAGGCCTCGGCGAATCAGGGTGCGCGGGCGCCGCCAGCAGAACCGCGGCGCAGGCTGGGCGCGGGGCGCCACGCTTCTGCTGCCCATGCCGGCGATGAGAGACGGTCCGCAGGCAGCGCCGCACTCAGGAACGCAGCCGACCAGTCCTGGTGGTGTCCCCACCGCGCCAGCCGTGGCAGATCGACGACGGCCGCCGCCGTCGGCGCCGGCCGCGACACCACGACGCGCTCCGCCTCGTCGGCGGCACGTTCATCGGCTGGCAGCGAACGCAGGCCACCAAAGCCAGAAAGCAGGAGCGCAAGCAGCGCACAGGGCCAACGCCAGAGGGCGATCATGGGCGCGGGATGGTAGGAGTCTGTCGAAGATAGCAAGGAAGGCTGACGTGGCCTCGCGGGGCACGGCCTCAGCGATGCGTGGTCGGGGCCACCCCATGCACGCGCTTATAGACGGTCGAGAAATGATACGCGTTTTCGTAGCCGAAATGGGCGCTGAGCTCCTTGATCGGCAGGTCGGTCTGCGCCAACAGGATCCGCGCCTGTTCCATCTTATGGCGCACGAAGAGCCGGGTCGGGGAATCCGCGAGCTGGCTGCGGCAACGCGCGGTCAAGGTGCGTTCGCTCAAGCCCATGGCTTGGGCCAGCTCGCGCAGACCCAGGTTGTCGCCGACATGCAGCTCAAAAACCCGCTGCAGTTCGCTCGCGAACCCGCGCGCCTGCATGGTGTCGGCCAAAGGTGCCGCCAGGCGTTCGATTGGCAGACGCCGCAACAGGGTCCAGACAAACTCGGCGGCGAGGAGATCAAGCATTTCGGCGGCGAACCGTCGATACGAAGCGGCCTCTTCGACCAAACGGTCAGCTAGGTTAGCCAAGCCCCGGTCATGGTCAGCAATGACCTGGGTCACCGGAGCGGCCCCCTCGGCAAACAACGCCGCGGATCGTTTGCTGTCAGGACCCGGTTCGACGCGCAAGCGCAGCACGCGAAAACGCACCGGATCCGGGCAAAAATCGGTATGCAGATCCCCCGCCTTGACCACCACCACCTGCCCAGGCTTGGCGGTGATAGCAACATCATTGATCGCCGCCAGATAGGTGCCGGCATCAATGACGAAAATTTCGTAGTGCGGATGGTTATGCGGGGCGGCGTGATGACCCGTGCGGGCGTCGACCAGATCGATGGTCTCAAAACGGACACGAAACGGCGGGGCCGCCGCCGCTCCGATGGGCCGCGGCAGATGGCGGAAGAACTTGCCCGAGGCGATCTCGGTGAGCTCCATGCCCGGCCAGGGTAAAGGCGAATCGCTGTCCACCAACGGGGGGAACCGCGATTGCGTCGGCCAACGCAGACGGAGCATCTCAGGATGCGCCGCTTCGTCGTGCTGGTTCTTGTCTTGGCAGTGCTGGGGTCGCATCTGGACGGTTTGGAAGATCCTTTTTTTGCGCGTTCTCAGGGCATGGGCGTGGAATTGGCGATCGAGTCACTACGCAGCGGCGACTTTCGCCTCGGCGACCGGCGCTACGACTGGCGCGATGGCACCCGCTATGTGCTCGCCGTGCGCAGCCGGGTGGACCTCGACGGGCGGCTGGAACCTCTCGGCGGCATCGATTTCTGGTGGGATGATCGCGAAGCGGCGATCACCGGTGGCGACCTCACCAGCAACGCCTTGGGTTTTCATCTCGTCAGCGCCCTCGCCATCCACCTGCTGCCGCAGGCGGATCGACGGCGCTTCACCCTCGCCGTGGTGCCCGCCCTGCATGGCGGCATCGGCTTGCAGATGCTATCCCTGCGCACGGTGCCCAGCGGCACCCTCGCTCTCACCGACGAAGTCGATCAGGTCCGCCTGGAACTGGGCGTCGGCATCGGCCTGCGCGCAGCCTTTTCGCAACGCTGGGTCGCCGAATGCGGCGTCGGCGCCCGTCTGTGGAGCGGCGGCAGCGCCACCATTAACGGCCAGGACTTGAATGATCCCACGGTCACTGACAGCGCAATTTCGATGTCGGGGAAAGAGACGTTTCTGCGTTTCAGCTTGGGATGGTGGTGGTGAGCGCGTGGCCTGGACAGCCGCGCGCGTGGGGTCGCCAAGGGGAAAATGAGGCAATGCCATCCCGGCGCTGGACCGGGGCGGAACCGCCATACGGTGTGCGCCCCCATGCTGGACATCCCCTCTCGCGACCTGGCCGTTCATTTGGCCCGCACCCTCGATGACAAAAGTGGCGAGGACATCGTCGTCCTGGCTCTGCCCACGGGCCAGCTGGTCGATCTGGTGGTGGTCGCCACCGGCCGCAGCGATCGCCAGACCCACGCCCTGGCTGAGGAATGCCGACGCTTTGGCAAAGATCTCGGGCTGAGCAGCCGCGGTGTCGAAGGGCAAAGCGGGTGGATGGTCGTCGACTGCTACGATGTGGTCGTCCACGTCCTGACTCAGGAAATGCGCGATTTCTATCGTCTTGAGCGCATCTGGCCCGAGGCCGAATCCGTCGATTGGCGCACCGCGATGGAAACCTTGCCGCGCATCCTGGATCCCAACCGGCCTAAAAATAGCCCTGAACCGAGCCCAGAAAATAGCCCGGTAGACGCGACGGACTGAGCATGTTCAAGGCGATCGGGCGTTTTTTCCAGCGTATCAAGTCGGGGCTAACCAAGACCCGTTCTGTCGTCGGCGATGCCCTGCTCGCGCTGATCGGTAAGGGCCGAAAAATTGACGCGGGTTTCCTGGAAGAACTCGAAGATACCCTGCTGCGCGCCGATATCGGCATCGCCAAGACCGATGAGATCATCAGCGAGCTAAAAAAGCGCTATAAAGCCGGCGACGTCGCCCAAGCCGCTGATTTGATGGCATTTCTCAAGGCCAGCCTGCGCAAGGAATTGGACGATCCCGGCAGCGACGAATTGCGTTGGGCGACCCCAGGGCCAACCGTGGTTTTGATCGTCGGCGTTAATGGCGCCGGCAAAACCACCACGATTGCCAAATTGGCAAAACGCTGGAAGGATCAGGGCCGTTCGGTCCTGCTCGCCGCCGGCGATACCTTTCGCGCTGCCGCTATTGAACAACTCGGGATCTGGGCCGATCGCGTTGGCGTTGAAATCGTCAAATCGCACCACGGTGCCGATGCGGCGGCGGTCGCCTTTGATGCGGTCACCGCAGCACAGGCGCGCGGAATTGATATCGTCCTCATCGACACTGCTGGGCGTCTGCACAATAAAGATCATTTAATGCGCGAGCTGGAAAAGATCCGCCGCGTTATTCAAAAGGCGAGCCCGACCGCCCCGCACGAGACCTTGCTCATTCTCGATGCCACGGCCGGACAGAATGCGGTGCAGCAGGCCAAGGTCTTTGGCCAGGCTATGGGCGTCACCGGCCTGGTCCTGACCAAGCTCGATGGCACCGCCAAGGGCGGCGTCGCCATCACCATCAAGCGCGAACTCGGTCTGCCGGTGCGCTACATCGGGGTCGGCGAGCAGATGGAAGATCTGCAACCCTTTGATCCAGAAGCCTACATCGCCGCGATCTTCGGCGATGACGAGACCTGAACCGGGTCACCCTTCTCCCAGGCCACCGGGTCCGGGTTAGTCAGAAAGGCCGCGGAATGAGCAACGTCTGCCACGCTATGCGCATCCTCTTGCCCTTATTCGCCTTGGCGTCCCTGATCGGGGCGGACACCTACGAAGCGGGCGATCAGCGGCCCATGCTCGGGGTCGAAATGAGCCCGGTGCCGATCAAGATACAGAATGAACAGGGCCTGAGCGGCGACCAGGGCGTGCTGGTGCGTGAAGTGTTCCCTGGCACTGCCGCGGCCGGCGCCGGGGTGCAAACCGGCGATGTGATCACCAGCATCAATGGCACCCCGGTCAGCAGCATGACCGATTTGCGCAATATCGTCTCGTCGCATGAAGTCGGCGATGCGGTCGCTCTGGTCGTGCGCCGCAACGGCGCGGATGTGCCCATGAACAGTTCATTCGAACCCTGGCCCGCCAATATCCCTTTTGACCGTATCGACGCCGACGCCGAACGCCGCTTCCGCGAATGGCAGCAGCGCCGGCAGGCGCGTCAGCGCGATGCGATCGGTGGCCTCAAAGACGAACTCGCCGGGCTGCGCCAGGACCTGGCCAAGGGTGATCAGGCAGCGCCATTCACCCAGGCTCCGGCTCTGCGCCAGGCCAAGGCCCTGCTCGGTCTGCTGCCGGCTTGGACCTTCGCCTACGAATATGATACCTCAGATATTCAGCCCGCTCCAGGCGAATTGGTCGAAACCCCTGCTGCTGGGCCTGCCGGTAAACCCGCCTGGCAGGCCATTGTCGTCACTTCTTCGCGCTATCGGATGCTCTGATGTTGAAGTTCCTGCTGCTGCTGACTGCCTGTGCTTCCTTTGCCTCGGTTGCCGCGGAATCGGGCCAACCGCCGCGCCTGGGCGTGGTGGTTGAAACCGGGACCTTTGATCCCAGCCAGGGCGTGCCGGTGAAAAGCGTGGTCGCCGGTTCCACCGCCGCTGCCATCGGCCTCCAGGTCGGAGATCTGATTGCCGCCTTGAATAGCAAGCCGGTGCACAGCGATCGCGATCTGATCGCCGCCTTAGAGGGGCTAGCCGTCGGTCAGGAAATCACGGTCAAGGTCAAGCGCGCCGGCGCAGAGAAAATCCTCACCGGTACCCTGCTGACCCCGCCTACCTCCGCCAATCTGCTCCAGGAATTGGGCGAAGTGCGCGGGCAGGTCAATGAACTCAAAGCCGAGGTCGGTGCCCGCACCCGCGAACCCTCCCTGGCTGAATTGCTGCGCGAGTTACAGATTCTCCAAGAACAATTCCCCCGCGCTGCCGCCGAATTCAAGAAAATCTATCCCAAGGGCGAATTTTCGATTGTCATTCGCATCACCTCGGATGCGACCGCCAAGGAGCCGGTGGACCTGCTCAACCTGCCCGACCCGACGCAGGTCGCGCCGGTGCCGGCTCCTTAATCCGAGATCGTCACCGCTCAGGGGTCGGCGTGACCGCTGTGCAACCATCCAATCCCGCCCTTGCATGGGGGAGGGATTGCAGCGTACACTGTCGGCGATGCGAGCCCTTGTAGCTGATGACAACCCGGTCTTCCGGGATGTTGCCGCCGCGCAACTGCGCATGCTCGGCTTTGAGGTCGCCACCGCCAAAGACGGCGCCGAGGCGATGATCGCAATCGAAACCTCTGGTGACTTCGATCTGCTCGTGGTCGATTGGCAAATGGGCCCGCCCGATGGCGAAGCCCTGATTCAACTGGTGCGTAGCCGCCCCAGCACCCAGCAAACGTGCATTTGCCTGTGGACCGCCACCCCAACCCAGGAACGCCGCGACATCGCTATCGCCAAAGGTGCCAACGCGGTACTGCCGAAGCCGGTCGGCTTACGCGAATTGGCGATGCATCTGGCTCTGCTGGGCATTCGCCCGCTGAACGGCTAACGGTTGTGGCCTCGATGACGCCGCGATGCTGAGCGTGGTCGCCGTGCTCATCGCGTGGATCGCCTTCAAGCGCGGCCACAATGGCTACGTCATGGTCTTGGCCGTATTAGGGAGCGCTGGCATCGGCATGGCCCTCGGCGCGCTGACCCAGTGGGAAGCGATCTTTCCCAGTATGCTCGGTGTTTCCTGTGTGCTCGCCCTCCTCTACTGCTTCGTCGTTCCAGGTAATGGCACCGACCAGCTCCAGGAAATTGACGACCAGCATCAGGCCGCACTCGAAAATACCGAAGCGCTCGAGGAGACCAAGATCACCGAGGAGGATCTGGTGGTGCTTAAGGTCTATACCTATTCCTGGCAACAATCCGAATTGATGGATGACCTGGAAAAGCTGCGGGATAACGGGGTCTGGCATCAACCGCACAGCGGCCCGATGGCGTCGGTGTCGGTCCGTGCCGGCGATTTCGACCACGCGGCCGAGGTCATCGGACTGGCCGAATCCTGACGCCGACTGAAATCGGCCGATGACGTGGCTGGAACACATTTTCAACCATCACCACGATCCTGATGCTTACCCCCCTCCAACGCGCCCGCATGCAGCTGGAACCGCTGCCCATCCCACGACGTCGTCGCGTCGGTGGTGCGGATCCGATCCCATGAAAAATTGTTCGTGAGGTCCGCCGGAATGCAGGGCGATGGCTGATCCCGCAATCCACTGATCCAGGCCAAGAGACCACAGAATTCGGGGCCAGTATAGCTGTGCTGCAATTCCGGCACCGCCACCGCACCGTGGAATTTGGCCCACTTGTCGCCGCGTGGTTCGAGGAGCAGAAAATGGTGGCGATAGCGTGGCGTAGGCAAGCCCAGCAGGCGCTGCAGAGCAACTTGGGTCGCGGTGGCGGTAGCAAGATCACGGCCGCGAACCACGGAATTGACGCCCAGCGCGGCGTCGTCAACCACGCTGACCAGATGATAACTGGCGACACCGTCTCGCCGCACCACCACGGGATCGCCGAAGTCGGCAGCGGGGTCCATGCTCAGATCTAATCCCGACGCATCGGTCAGCGCAATTATTCCGGCCTTGAGTCGACAGCGCACTGCCTCACCGCGAACGGCCCGCCAACCGCCGTTAGGCAGGGGACGATCACGATCGCGATTATCATACGCAAATCCCCCGTCAGGCCCGCGGCGTCCGATTGCTGCCAGGTCGCTGCGACTGGTCGGCGATGGATAAAGGCGACCCTGCGCGGCGAGAATATCCAGTGCCGCCGCATGGGCGTCGGCGCGTTCACGCTGGATCACCACGCTGTTCCAGTCGTCGAGACCCAGCCACGCCAGATCCGCACGCAGGCCAACGCCGAATTCTGGTTTACAACGCTCGGGATCGAGATCTTCCAGCCGTAAATGGATCTGACCGCCCTGAGCGCGCAGATCGAGCCAGACCAGCAAAGCCGCAAGCAACGTTCCGGGGTGCGCCCGCCCGGTTGTCGACGGAGCGAAGCGACCGACTGCACGCGACATCACCGCAGCCCCCTTCATCGCACCTTCGTCATCGCACTAACGGCCGCGCGAACGACCACACTACACCCGCTTCAATAATATCTGTGACCAGGTCCCCATCGAGTGCCAGCAAACGCCCGACGCCGATCTGCATTCCCCACCGCGGCAGCGGCATCCAGCGCCAGTGCCCCATCACCGCCGCGATAGCGCCAGTGCCGGTTGGAATACCGCCGCCACCGCCAGCGCCGATTTCGCCGCTGAGGCCCAGGGTATGCTGCGCGAGCAGCGGCCAGTCCACCCGCGCACCAAGCAGACCTTCGCTATACCCACCGGCCTGATCGCTGAGCGCACTGCGCGCACGCCCGGTCAGCACCAGCCACGGCAGCAGCGGTTTGTCGACCAGCACCGAGATCAAGGACACGCCCTGATCGCGTCCGGCGCGTGGGAAATAACGACTCCCGCCGATCGTGATCCGCCACGGATCGGCCTGCAGTGCTGATGCGGCCAGGGTTCCCGGCCCGGCGCCGAGCTGCACCCATTCGGTACTGGACCAGGCCAATGCCAACGTCGCCCCTGGCGCTGAAAAATCTCCGTCAATGGCCCAGGTGTAGCCCGCCGCCGCCCGCAGATGCAGAGAATCGCCCAGGCCCACGCCTAGTCCGATTTCAGGTCGCAGTAGAATCCCACCGCCGGTGTCGACATCGCCGCCGCCGCCAGCTCCAGCCAACAGAAAAAATTCGGGCGCTATCAGACCCGCTCCCACCCAGCCCAGGCCGCTGAATACTTCCATATATCCGGTCGCTCCCCGCGCCGCCCCCGCCATGCGCACGGGCAGCCGCCATCCCGCCCCCAGATGGCGTTCAAGTCCAATACCGACCAAGCTGATGGAATCGGCGAGGGGGTTTCCACTGCGCCCGGTTTCGTCGGCGGTGAAATACAGCGACACCAGCGGAGCCACGGTCCACGACCGCGTGTCCACCGTCGCAGGGGCAGCGGTGCCGAGCCCCAGCACACTCAACGTATCTGAAAAATGCAGCGCAATACCGAGCCCGGTATCTTCAATAGTCCCGCCGTGGAAACGATTGTGGACCACCCCTACCGCAATTTCCGCCTGGGCAAACTGCGCGGTCAGCGCCGCGTGACCGCGCAGATGCAGACCATCGCCTTGACCTGCGCTGGCCCCGCCGCCGCCGCCGGCGTAACCACCGACTTCCACTCCAAAAGGCCCAACGATGCGCGCTCGCCAGCCCAGGGTCACGCCGAGCGTAAACAAACCCCCACGATCGCCGCCAGCGGCACCGTAGCCGCTCAGACCAGCCCACGCCCCCGGCAGCCACGGAAATGGCGCCAAGGCGTCGTAACCCAGGCCCGCCAAGCCCATCTGCTCGCCACCGGCCAGCTCGACCACCTCGCCAGAAAGGCGTACCCGCGTCGGATGTGGCACCACCACCACGTCTTCAGCCCAGGCCAAAGACCATGACCCAGCCCAGAGCAAAGCCGCTAACAGGAATAGCACGCACAGACGCATCGTTGGCTGCTTGTAGGCATACCTGTGCTGGACGCCACTGTGGTTTTGCCGACGCTGGCGCGGTGCGCCTGCTGATCGTGGAATCTCCGACAAAGTCGCGGAAGCTGCGGGAATTCTTGCCCGCGGATATCCGCATCGCCGCAAGTTACGGCCACGTCCGCGATCTGCCGCCCAGTGGCGATCTGGCGGTCAGTTTTCGCGATGGCCGCGTGCTTCCCAACTATGCGCCGCTGGAAAAAGCAACCCGCGCCATCGCCGAATTACGCAGCTTGGCGGCCCAGGCCGAAGAGATTCTGCTCGCCACCGACCCGGATCGCGAAGGCGAAGCCATCGCCTGGCATCTCACCGAATTGATTGGCCCGCACCGCTATCAACGGGCGGTTTTCCATGCGCTCACCCGCACCGCGGTCCTTGATGCGCTCAACCATCTGCGCCCGGTCGATCAGCATCTGGTCGATGCGCAGCAAGCGCGCCGGGTGCTGGATCGCGTGGTCGGCTGGGTGGTATCGCCGACTTTGCGCCGTCTGGGGAAAGATGCGCGCAGTGCCGGACGCGTACAGTCGATCGCCCTGCGTATCGTCGCTGATCGCGAACGGGAAATTGCCGCCTTTACCGCCCGCGATTATTTCACTTTGACCGCGACCGTGCAGAAACCCGAAGCACCACCACCGTTCCAGGCGCATTTGGCGGAATGGAAAGGCGAAGCGCTGGGCCACCGCTTGGCCGCGGCCGACGTGGCCGAGAAGACCGTGGCTTGGTGCCGCAAACAACCTTTCATCGTTGGCGCCTGTGATCGGCGCGAACAGGCACGCCACCCGCCGCCACCCTTCACTACTGCCACCGTGCAGCAGGCGGCTTCGGTGCGCTTGAAGCTGGCTCCCGATCAGACCATGAAACTGTTGCAGGAATTATTCGAAGGCGGGCACATCACCTACCATCGAACCGATTCCACGGCCCTGGCCCCCGAAGCGATCACCGAGGCGCGCATGGTCATCAGTGCGCGTTTCTCCGCACGCTACCTGCCTGAAAAGCCAGTTATACATGCTACCAAGGCCGCCAATGCCCAGGAAGCACATGAAGCGATCCGGCCCACGCACGCCGACAAAGGTCCCGATGCCGCGAGCGCAACCCCTGCCGGAAAATTGCATGCGTTGATCTGGGAACGTTTCATCGCCTGTCAGATGGCCAGTGGACGCGACGAATTGACCACCATCGATGTGCATTGCGCCGCGGGTGCCTGGCAGGGCGGGCCCATGGGCATATTTCGCGCCAAGGGCAAAGTGGTGCGCTTTGATGGCTGGCGCAAGCTAGGTGGCGACGCCACCGACGAGGCCAAACCCCGCGGGCGCGGCAAAGCCGGCAAGGCCAGCGGCGATGACGACGAATTCACTGGGCAATTACCTCTGCTTGAGGTGGGCCAGCCCTTAGATCTCCAGAATCTCGCCGCCGTGCTCAAATCGACCAAGCCCCCGCCGCGCTATACCCAGGCCGCCCTGATCAAACGTCTGGAGCGCGATGGCATCGGCCGCCCCAGTACCTACGCCGCCATTCTTGGCACTATTTTGTTCCGTGGCTACGTCGTCGAGAAAAAACGCCTGCTGCATGCCAGCCCACTTGGGTTGCAGGTCACCGATTTCCTGGTCCGCCATTACGCTGGCGGCTTTATTGAACTAGATTACACGGCCCGCCTCGAAGGCGCCCTGGATCAGGTTGCCCGTGGCGAACGCGCCTGGGAGCCCCTCGTCACCGCCGCTTCGCGCACCGTGGTCACCCATGCGCAAAATGCTGGCTATCGCGGCGATCCGCTCGCTGGATGACGACGCATTGCAGCCGTCGCGGCAGATGGATGCTGATATTGCTGGGTGTGCTCAGCGGCATCTCTGCTACCGAGCCGGCGACGCTTGCTGGAGTTGTGGTGCTTGCCGAACCGGCGGAGCTTTACAGCGAAACCGAGATCGACGCCATGGTCGCCCAGATCCAGGCGCGTCACCTGGGCAACGATCCCTATTGGCTGCGCCTGCTGCATTATAGCCACGGCCTGCGCGGGCATCGCAGTCGGATTGACGATCCGCGCTTTTTTCTCGCTGCCACCGGCGCCGACGATCCAGAGCAAGAATGTATCGCTACGCTACGTGCCGTGTGTCGCCCCACGCCAGTCGATTTCCCCGCCGCCGCCGAGCGCTTTCCTGCGCGGCTGGAGTGGCTCATCGCCACCCTGCCCTTGGCTCGGGCGCGTCTGAGCGTGCCCTCTTGCGCCGCTTTAGAGCAGGTGCTGGCGACTATGCCGCACACCCAGGTCAGTTTGGTTCATGCTGATGCATCGCTGGCGTCGCCGGGTTCCATTTTCGGCCACACCATGTTGGTGCTCAGCTCCGCGGACCCGACACCGTATCCGACCCAGGTGATTGCCTTCACCGCGTATCCACGCCGGGATCATGACCGCTGCTATGCTTGGCGCGGAGTTTTTGGCGGTCATCCGGGCTATGTAGTCAGTGAAGCATTTCTGCCGGTGGGCGATGCCTATCTCCGCCAGGAACACCGTGCGCTGTGGGCGTATGTGCTCGATCTTGATCAGGCTGCGACGCAGCGCCTGCTCCGCCACCTCTGGGAATTACGCAGCATCTGGAGTGCGTATTGGTTCCTCGATGAAAATTGCAGTCATGGCATTTTGACCCTGCTCGAAGTCGCCCGCCCGGATGCACGTTTGCTCGCTACGTTGCCGTGGTGGACCATACCCGTGGATGCTCTCCGGGCGGTGCAGTCCGCCGGACTAATCCGTGAACGACGCTGGCAACCCGCTATTTCCGAAGCACTTTCCGACCCGGCATTCGCACAACGCCTCGAGGATTTAGTCCGACCTGTTGCCAATCAGCCCTCCCCAGTGAAATATTCTGAGCCCGGAACTGGGCCCGAATCCGGGCACGGCTCGCTCCGTGTAAGCCTGGGATTCGGCGCCACCACCACGACCACCTTTGCTGAATTCCGTCTGCGGCCCGTCATGCATGATCTGCTCGATTATCCGCGCGGATTTCCGGTCGGCTTTCAACTCGGCCTGCTGGATACCACCCTGCGCTGGTACGCCGACGAACAGCGCCTGGAAATGCAGCAATGCGCGGTGGTCACCATCCGCTCTGTCCAGCCGGGGTCGCCATCGCCGCTGCCCAACGTGTGGCTGTTCGACGCCGGCCTCCTCCAACAAGCAATGGGAAAACAGGGCACGCGCGCCATCCACGCGCGTCTGCGCGGTGGCGCCGGAATCGCCGTCCAGGCCGGGGAATCCGTGCTCCACAGCGCGCTCACGATGGAGACGCGGGCGGGCGAATTGCAACCCCACTACGCTGTCGGGCCGGGCTTGAGCCTGGGTGCTTATATTCCCCTCGGCAGCATGGGTATCCTGCACCCCCACGCCGACCTCACTGCGTTCTCCCTCGGCGACCGCACCGTGGCCTGGACGCTCGGCTGCGCCGGCCGCCTCTGGCACGGACGCAACTGCGCCGTGAGTGTTGACCTCGCTCGGCACGGCGGCTGGGACTGGGTCGATACCGTGGCGACCGTGCGAGTAGATGGGTATTTTTGAGTATGCTCACCACGATAAAGCCGCACCTGTCGCTTCTTATTCAGACTCGTTCTGGTTGTTGTCGCCCGGCCGACTGCCGCGCAGGCCGCGGACGTTCGCCAAGGCATCCAAGGTGAGCAGCAGGGAGAGATCAGAGGCGGCATACCAACAATCCAAGCGCCACTCCTTTTCTACGGCGTTGACCGCGACCTGACAGCGGAAGGGACTGGTGCGGAGAATCTGCTCCGCCCGCTGCGCCGCGATCGTATCCTCCGCAAATAAAATGAGGTGCCCGTGCAAAAGTCGACCGCGTCGGAGGAGCCGCGCCACAGGCGCCAAGCCCAGCAGGACCGCCACCATCGCGACAGCGACGAGGACCGCCAATTCCGGCTGCCCCAATCCACAGATCACACCCAAAGAGGCAGCGGCCCAGATCGAAGCAGCCGTGGTCAGGCCTTCGGTGGCGCTACCGCGATTGATGATCGGGCCGGCGCCAAGAAATCCTATGCCCGCGATAACGTAACTGGCCAGGCGCGTCGGATCTACCTGGGTCGATTCTGGCCATGCTTGGGTGCCCAGCCAGTGGCCGAGAAAGGCCAAAAGGCCGGAACTCAAAGCGATCAGGACTAGCGTACGCAACCCCGCAGCATGACGATGCCATTCCCGCTCAGCACCAAGAATGACCCCACACAGAGCGGACCCGCCCGCGGCGGCACTTACCGCCATCCAGAACTCGACATCCCAGGTCATCAGCGGACTCGTGGGTCAGGCCCGCGGATGTTGGGGGGCAACGGAGGAGGCGTGTTTCATGGCATGCATGACCCGATGCGTACGTTCCTGAGCCGGCAGCAGATCTTTTCTGATCAATTGTTGTGACACCGGGTCGAGCTCCTGCATGGCTGCACCATAATTCTCCAAGCCTTGATCTTCGCCAGATTCCAGGGCCAAGACCACGTCATCCTTGCTGAACATATCGGCCCCGCGCTCTATTAAGCGTTCGACACTGCGCCACATTCCCGGAGTGGAGGTCGGTGTCCCGCCCAACTCTGTGATCCGACGGGTCAGAATCGGAATGCGATTGGCGTGGCAGTCCCAATTATCATGAATGTTCGGAGACCGCTCATCATCCACTTTTGCCGCGGCTTCGCGGTAGGTGTCCTCCGCAGCGACCTCGCCTTGCAGCAGGGCATTGAGCGCATCGATGCTGTTTGCGTAAAGGGCTGGTGAATCGCTTATGGTCATGACGAACTCGTGGACGAAAGGGAGTCGTAGGGGGCGAAGGACCTGGAGCACAATGGGTGCCAAATAACACCGCAGATTCCGGCATGAGCGCTCGTGCGAAGTGCAGGGCGAGTCTGGCAGCCTCCTATGCAGTTTGCATGGCACCGAAGCAGTAACGATCTGGACCGGCCCTTTTTGCAGGTCCGCTTCAGCATTGGTATGATACCTGCTCTTATCCATCGATCGGTCCTGACTCAAGGAATACCGATTCTTCATCCCCCCATCAGAAAGAACACCCATGATTGATTCATCTGACCCCTCCGACCCCTCCCTGTGGCAAGATCAGGAAGGCTGGCATGTCAAAGACGATATCAGCGGTCGCACCGCTGTTTTCCAAACCAAGGAGGAAGCCATTGCCTGGAGCGCAGCCATCGTCGTCGATGGTATGTCCGCCGCCCGCGCCGAAACGGGACGCGGCGATCAACCCCTGCCGGCGGATGCAGAAGATCCGTAACCATTCGTTAATCGGCAATAGGACCGACGTGCGGATGATTACGTGAGCAGCGCTGGGGCTGGGCCCTGGAGCGAGGGCAGCGTTAAACCTCGGTGAGCGCACTGCCGCGCTGCGAAAAACGCGTCAGCGGGTTTGACCTGAGCTGGACGTCGAGAAGGGGCAGAGAAAGCGTTCGTTTCCAGGTCATGTTAGGCGCGAAGTGAGGTAACACGTCAAGAATTTTCGTGACCTACGCTGCGTCATCCTGGAACAGAAGGAATTATGAGCTGGAGGTCGGGTTCGTTGTGAGCAAAGTGCACGGCCAAGCTGCCTTGGAGAACGAGCGCTGGATCAGCTGAAGGAGATGTTTGCACCATAGTGAGAACATCTGCCCACGATGGGGACAATGAGATTGGCAGAGCTGCGAGATTCGCGTAGAAACCAGGTAATTTGGCGAATGCAATTTCCAGGATTAGGCAAACTGAAGCGTTTGAGTATTGCCGGAAATCGAGAATCGAAGCCCCTGCCGCCAGAACCACTCCCCGCATGAGATCAAGAGCTTGGTGACGCTCTCTGCTCGTGAATGCCTGGAGGCGGAATGGTGGGAACAATAGATATCCTCTTGATCGTGGTGTCGCCTAGTACGGCCATGGCGTTGCTTAAGAGTCCGCGGCCCATCCTTCAGGTCCGAACGCACACCTCATCGCACCGCAGCCAACGTCCGCACCCACCCGGTCATCTCACCCGTACGCGGCACAAAAAAACCCCGGCAGCCATGCAGCTGCCGGGGCTTTCGGAACATGCGCGTTGGTTTATCGCGCCGTTTCAATATCGCTGTCAAGACTCAGAACACCGGGCGCGGAACGCGCGATCTCCTGGACAATGCGGACCTCATCCGAAGTTGCGACTGCACCGCGCAGATTTACCGCCCCATCACGGGTGATAATCTTGATATTCTTGGCAGTATGCGAAAGCCGTTCGTCGGCGATCAGACGCTTACGGATATCTGCGGTGATGGCAATGTCGGACGAAGCTTCCGATTGGTCCATCGGGGTCAGGCTGTCCGCATTGCGGTCGCGCGTGTTGCGACCTGTGTTATCGGCCTTGTACTCGGTGGCTTCCTGGCGGTTCTCTGCGGCGATGACCGGATCGCTGGTCTGACCAACCACACCTTTGGCTTGCTCCTGCGTGCGGTTCATCGACATGTCATCATCCACCATTTCCCGATCCCGATCAGACACCACCGTTTTGGTGGCAGGCGCGGTTTTTCCCGTATTTGTATTATTGTTGGTGTCGGTGGTGCCGGAGGTAAGGCGATCCGACTCATCCGTCGTGGTTATTTTAGCAGCACCCTTGGCTTGGCTGTTGACGTCGCTCGGCATAGTGGCCGAATTCAGATCACGGTCACCGACCTGGGTGCCATGTGCCGAATATTGGTCGTTGTTTCGCACCGGCTTCGGCGCATCTACCGGGTTGCGCCCATCCGCCGGACTGAGGTTGGCTCCAGCAGGAGGATTCGCAGGCGGGGTGTTTTCTTCGCCGCAGCCACCCAAGGCCAAACAGCCGACCAAACCGGCGACAGCCAGCAGAGTGGGGGCAAGAATGCGTGCGTGAATCGAAGAGAAGGAGGAGTTCATAGGGAACCTAGATTGGGGTGGTAAGGACTGCGGTGTGGTCACTGGGGAGCCAAGGACTTTCCGAGTTAGGAGAAGACACAGCATCCGGCGTGCCAACAGGGAATAAGTCCCAGAGTTCAAGCTGAAATGAACAAATGATCCAATGCAAAGGCAATTTTATTCGGTAATTTGCCCAGTAGGCGTTGTTGGGCAGGTCGTAAGCGACTATTTTAAGCGACTTACAGGCCACCGCTTCACCCTCGACTACCGACAACAACCCTCGTTCTGTCTCAACCGTTCCACGCACAGGCACGCTGAGCTGCAAGGTCTGGTGAGCGGTGATCCTGCAAAAAGCAGTTTAATGCCGACCCATCACCATCATCGATTTGGCATGCCAATTGTTATGAGTCGTTTATGAATCGCCATGTGTCTTTCTGCTCCTGTCGCGGCCAATGCCAAAAGCAGGAGCGGTTTTTGCCACAGGGAAATGATCAGGGCCGCATGTGGTCATGAATCCTGACCCTAGCGAAATGGTTCTGGGACGGCCGGTCGGGCTGGCACGACTTGCCTGTTTGGCGATCCTGCTCGGTGGCGGCTTGGTCTTTCTCTCATTAGCCCAGCATATTGTTCTCCCGGTGGTCGTCGCCATCCTCCTCTACTTCCTGTTTGGGCCACTGGTCCGCATTCTCACCAGACTGGGCATCCCCCGGTTATTGTCCGCTGCACTGGTGCTGGGCTTATTTCTGAGTGGGCTTGCGTGCGCGGTGTGGTGGCTCGCCGGGCCGGCCGGCCAATGGTTGCAGCGGCTGCCACAAAGTATGGAAGTACTCCAGTCCAAGCTCTCGTTCTTCCGACGCCCCGTCCAACAGGTGGCAGCTCTGGCCCAGACGGTCGAAGATGCAACGGCCTCAGCGGTCGGCACCGTGAAAGTGACCATCGCGGATAGCAACTGGACCCAACTCCTGGTCAGCCATGCGCAGATCTGGGGTTCTAATCTGCTCTTCACTGTGATTCTGACATTTTTTCTGTTGGCAGGTGGGGACGATCTCCCTCAGCGGCTCAGCCGCGCTTTGTCTTCCCGGTCCGCTAGCGGTGATCCATTGGCAGATGAGGTGCGGCAGAAACGGCGAGCCGAGGTTCTGACCGTCTTGCTGGAATCCGAATCGGCAATGTCCGGGTATCTGTTGACGGTCAGCGGGATCAATCTCGGGCTTGGTATCGCAGTCGGCCTGGGTTGCTGGGGCCTAGGCATGCCCAATCCCCTGCTGTGGGGCTTCATGGTCTTCATCTTGAATTACATTCCTTACTTTGGGGCTATCGTTGGGATCCTGGTCCTGGCAATGGCGGGCCTCCTCAGCTTCGACACCCTCGCCCAGGGCCTTTATCCCGCGGGGTTGTATCTGGTGTTCAACCTGCTCGAGGCTGAATTAGTCACGCCATTGGCTTTGAAGCAGCGTTTCTTCCTCGATCCCGTAATAACCGTCATCTGGACCGCTTTATGGCTGTGGCTGTGGGGCGTTCCCGGGGGCGTGCTCGCCGTGCCCATCCTGGTCTTATTGATCACTTTTGCTCGCCATTTTCCGTCCTTGCAAGCGCTGGTTATTGTCGCTTCCCCGCGCCCGCGCAAATCTCCTCTACTCCCCCGTCTGCCTCGGGTCGATCCGATCTGAGGCGGACATTGCAAACCCGTCTGGGCCTCACCGCCCAGCATTTCAAACCAATACAAGGATACTTCTATGTTTCGCACTGCTTCTCTTGCTTCCACTTTACTCCTCGCGGTCGCAGTACCCACTTTTGTCCAGGCAGAAGATGGCGCCTTGCGCATCGTTCCCCAGATCCTCGTTGGCACCAGCGGTTTTGAGCCGGGCGTCGCGGTGGAATTCGGTATCGGGTCAGCATCGCGGTTGATTCTGCGGCCCGAGGTCTTCGTCAGTGATGACGGTGTTGGCGGCGGCGCCGCTATCCTGTGGTCGCTAGCAAAGCCGTTCGACTTAAGCGATCGCAATGATTTTGCCGTCGGTCCCCGCCTCGTTCACCACAATGCTGACGAGCACGGCTTGGAATTCAGTGCCATGGGCATCTGGAGCATTGGGATCGGCAGTAACCTCAACCGTCGCCATGCTATAGAAATCATTGGCGCCCTGGGCGCAGTCGACGAGATCGACGACGACGACGATGATGATGACAATGATGACGAAGGTATTGGCTTCGCCGCCTCTGTCGGTGTGGGTTACGCGTATCGCTTCTGAATGACCATCCGGGCCGGGTGTGCGGACGCTTTCGTCCGTTCACCCGGCTTTCGGTTCCGCTTCCGCAGGCTAAATATGTCGAATTCTTTCCTCTCCCGTTGGTGGCACGCCGTTCCACCCTGGCGAAGACGCCTCCGAATAGCGGTGGGAATCCTGCTGATCGTGGTGCTGCTGGTGCGGCTTGCCGCGCCATACGTCTTGAAATCGATTCTTGAGCGAGCGCTGGCGTCTACAGATGGCTTCCGCGGTACGATCGGTTCGACGTCGCTGTCCTTTACTCAATTGAGTTATCACTGCGGTCCCGTCCATCTGGAAGGGATCGATGCCCGTAATGGCAGTTATTTCCCGCTCGTGGACGTGCGCTCGTTGACGGTTGATGTGGATTGGGCCAATATTTTTTCCGACCCGATCGCCGACACCTTGACGCTCAATGAGCCCGTTTATCACCTGTATCTGGACGAGACGAAGAAAGGCTCGGAACTGCTGGTCCTGGGATCTGCGCGACCGCCTGCAGGTCCCGCGTCAGAATCTTCCGGCGAGGCAGGAAAAGCTGGAAAGGCCGGAAAACCCGAGCTGGAACGTTGGCAGGATCACCTGTCCAGGCTGGCGCTTTTCCGTCTCGACACCATCGACGTCCGTCAGGGTTCCGTCTTGGTACAAACCGTGGATGGAAAAGCCACCCTGGGCCTGACCCAGATCGATGCAGGGGTAATCGGCCTGGTCACGGGCATGAACCCGCAGCGCGCGAAAGCCGCTTTCCATCTCCACGGCTTGGTCGCGGAAAGCGGCATGCTGCATCTCGAAGGAGAAGTGGAACCGTTGGCGACCAAGCCTGATTTTACCGTCAAAGCGTCGCTCGAGGAACTTGAGCTGCCCCGCCTGAATCCTCTCAGCAGCCACTTCAAGCATCTCACGTTCAAAAAGGGGCATCTCCTTGCCTATGTTGATCTCGCGAGCACGTTCGGGCAAGGACAAGGAACTTTGAAACTGATATTCCGCGACCTGGATATCGCCACGTTCAGCGATAAATCCGGTTCCCTGGCGGTGACGTTGTTTTGGAAAGCGGTTGTGCCGATCGCTGAAAATATCCTGGAGAATAGCGATAAGAGTCAGCACGCCGCAGTGATTCCCTTGGATGGCCCCTTGGAGGATCCGAACACGGATAACTGGGATGTGATGGTGAGCATCCTCACCCATGCGTTTATCCGGGCCATCGTGCCCGGTTACGGACGGTCATGAAACGGTGGTTTCTGGCACTTCGGCAAAAACGTTGGGTTGATCTTCCCTGGCGAGTGGGTGTGGCATGGCAACAGGATCGGGTGGCGAGTATGGCGGCATCGCTCTCGTACTACACCTTGTTCTCACTGGCTCCATTATTGCTGATCGTCCTCGGCGCACTGGGCCTGTTCGTTGACCGCAGTGTGCTGGATGTGCATGTTCTCGTGGAAATCCGCCAGTTGTTGGGCGACAAGGCGGCGACGGCAATCCAGGCCGTTCTCGAACACGCGTCCCAACCGGGGAATGGTGCCGTGACCATCGCGATCGGCACCGTCATCCTTGTTTTCGCGGCAACCGGCGTCTTCGTCGAACTCAAGCGCTCTCTGAATATCATCTGGCGGGTCGCCGCTCCTGAAGGCGGCGGGGTGTGGATTTTGATCCGGCGGTATTTCGCGCCGATGACCATGATCGTGGGCATCGGTTTCCTGCTCCTGGTGTCACTGCTGTTGAGCGCAGGGCTTGCAGCCGTCTCCACCTTTTTCGGCGAACGCTATCCTGCCGCCGTGCTGGTCCTGCGCGGCCTCGACCAGGTTCTGGCCATCGGCTTGGTGACCGGACTCTTCGCCTTGATCTATAAAGTATTGCCTGACTTGAAACTGACCTGGAATGACGTGTGGTTTGGCGCTGCCGTTGGCGCCGTTTTGTTTGTGATTGGCCGCGCCGTCATCGGCATCTACCTGGGTCGGGCAACTATCACCACCTCCTATGGTCCAGCGGGATCCTTGGTCGCCATCCTGGCCTGGGTCTATTATTCTGCGCAAATCATGATGATCGGCGCCGAATGTGCGCGGATCCGGCGCGAATACGTGCGTGGGGACTACAACCCATCCACGACCGTCGTCCCCGCAAGCATCAGCACGGGGAGTACCTGCGATTTGCAGGAGAAAAGCGCCTCGCCCACCCCTGTGGTTCGGTACGATGGTTGCTCGGTGAATAAAGACAGACCGCCGCAGACCTGATCTGCATCAGCGCCATGGGCGCGTGCTTACAGCCGCGGTCGGCCTGTTATTTTTTCCCTGCTGTTCTGGACCATACCGATGCCCCACCTATTTCTCAGCGTCTGTGCCGCCGTATGCCTCAGTGCCTCCTCGTCTCTGGCGGCTGTTGAAACCACGGACATCGATAAACGCGATATCGCGTTTCTGGTTGCGGCGACTCAGCACAGCTTGGCGATGGTCCGCTGTGCAGAGATTGCGGTGGAGCGTGGCTTGATCGGTGATGATCTGGACTTTGCCGTGATGATGATCAGTGATCATACGCGTATGGTTCAATCCATGCAGGAGCTCGGCGAAAAATTGAGCTTGAATCTGCCAGTGATTCCTGACCTGAAACACCAGGAACTGATTGACACGCTGGGTTCATTGTCAGGCCAGGACCTCCAACCCGCGTTTCTGAAGATCGTTACGGATGATCAGGAGCAGGAGGTAGCAGATTTCCGGAAATTCGCCAAGGAAGCCAGAGATCCTCGGATTGCGTCTTTTGCCGCACAGAACCTGGACACCTTGGAAACTCAACGCAGTTATGCCAAGAAACTTCTCGTCAAAGACTGACCGGACCTCACCTACTCACCGGAGACACACCATGCCATTCCTCCCGAATAAAAAACCCACTCCCGCTAGTCCAATGACCCGCGGCCCGTCTACAGAACCAGATCAACCCCGGCTGCATGACGCCAGCCGTTTGGAAGACCATCAACTCCCCAATAACGCCCGACCCGGCGAGGCGCAACAACGTCCGAATTCGACTTCCTTCGAACGCGATGCCATTGATGAGATCGAAGATCGCGAAGAACCACAACAGATGCGCCGCACTGAAACGGCTCCGGTTGATGACGACGAGGCTTTTGACGTCGACGACGCCGATGATCTGCTTGATCTTGAAATGGGCCTGAAGCCCCGCGAAAACGAGACCAACGACTAGGAATCCTTAGAGTGGAACAGGAAGGACAGCGCCGTTGATCCTGGCGCAGTTATCAAGCGGAGAGATGGCGCTGTTTTCGGCGCCATTTTTGCTGCAGTGGTGCCATCCCCGTTCGACGGTGCAGGCCCGTCATGGCATCGATCGTTCAATTCATGGCCTGTGGGCCTCGGACGATTGATCGGGGAATCATGACGTTCGCAAGTTGGTGTTTGGTCGTCGGCGCGGTCCTGGTGCTCATGGCTCTGGCCGGATCGGTCATCCGGCGGATCCCGCTGTCGGCAGCAATAATCTACATGGGCATCGGGTACACCCTCAGTTCGGCCGGAACCGGCCTGCTCGTAGTGGATCCAGTAACCGACGCCAAGTTCCTGGAACACCTGACTGAGGTGGCGGTCATCGTCTCCTTGTTCACCACCGGGCTGAAACTCCGCGTACCGCTGTCGGACCGGCTGTGGCGATTCCCGGTCCTGTTGGCGACGGCCTCGATGACGGTGAGCGTCGGGCTGGTAGCCGCCGTCGGGGTGTTCGCCATCGGGTTGCCGCTCGGGGCGGCGGTGCTGCTCGGAGCGATCCTCGCCCCCACCGACCCGGTGCTTGCGGCCGACGTCCAGGTGAAGCAGGTCGGCGACCGCGACACGCTGCGGTTTTCCCTGACCGCCGAGGCCGGACTCAACGACGGGACAGCGTTCCCGTTCGTCATGCTCGGCCTGGGCCTGCTCGGGATACACGACCTCGGGGCCGGCTGGTGGCGCTGGTGGACGATCGACATCGCCTGGGCGATCGCTGCCGGACTGGGGATCGGGTTCGGCCTCGGCACTCTGGTAGCCCGATTGGTGCTTTACCTGCGAAAGACCCATCACGAGGCGGTCGGGCTGGACAACTTCCTGGCCCTCGGGGTCATCGCCCTCGCCTATGGTGCGGCCGTTGTGCTCGGGGCCTGGGGATTCTTGGCGGTGTTCGCCGCCGGATTGGCCCTCCGCAGCGAGGAAATGCGCCTCAGCGGGCACCGCCCGGCCGAGGACATCAAAGAGGCGGAAGGCAAAGAGGCGGACGCGGTCGAATCCGAGAAGGCTCCGGCGTACATGACCGAGTCCATTCTCGGGTTTAATGAGCAGGTTGAGAAGCTGTTGGAGGTCGCTGCCGTGGTGGTGCTCGGGGCACTCCTGGCCTCCACCCAGCCGACCTGGGCGGCCGCCGGGCTGGCGGCGGTCTTGTTCCTCGTCATCCGTCCGGCGTCGGTGTTCGCCGGGCTGGCCCCGGTGCGAAGGGGCGCCGTCCGCAGGTGGTTGGCCGGATGGTTCGGAGTCCGCGGGGTGGGATCGCTGTACTACCTGTCCCACGCCACCGGGCTGGGGCTGCCGGACGGCTTGGCCCAAACCCTAGCCGACCTCGTCGTGTGGACCGTCGCCCTGTCGGTGGTCGTACATGGGGTGTCGGTCACTCCCATCATGGACCGGTACAGCGCCTGGGCTGAGCAGCGAAAAGGACGAGGCGGCGCATCTATTGCCCCGCAGAGGTAGGCGAAACAATCGTCGTGTTCTATGCACGAGCTGGATCAGCGGATATCATCAGCCATTGATAATTTCCCCACCGTTCACATGCAGGGTTTGGCCCGTCACATACGAAGAGTCGGCGCACGCCAGATAAATGAAGGCGGGCGCCAACTCATCCACGCCTGCACAACGTGTTTAACCGCCCGCGTGCAGGTGACGGGTCGGCCAACATCGCCGGCAATGGCGAGAGCGCGTTGACCCGTAGCGGTGATGAGCGCAAGCGTGACGTTGGCGTCCTCGGTCTCTTCACGGTACACGAACGCCACGTCGGCACCTTCCTTGGCTGCTGCCACCGCGACCGCGCGGCCGATGCCGCTGTCGCCCCCACTGATGAAAACCACCTTGCCGGTTCATTTCCCACTCCCGTGATATCTTGCGGCGGAATCCTCGGGCTGTGGACGCATGGGTCGGGTTCGGCCTGGCCGCGTACGCTGATGCTGAGCGGGGCGAAATTTCTTTTTGGCAGACGACTTGGGCATGCGATGGCTCCGTCCCCAGCAAAGTTCACATGATGCCAACGGGATCCACCCGTCATCGAGGTGCAATATAGGCGGCAATTGCAGAATGACATCCCTCGGCCAAAAAGGTATTGCATCGTGCAGACCTCAAGGGGCAAACGGCACGGATTCACTAGGGATCTGTTTGGCATTGCGCGTGCTAACGTCTTTTGTCGTCACCCATTCACTCATTCCAGGAGAACATCCTATGACTTACTCTGTCTTCGGCATCGCCACCAGCCATGCGCACTTGCGTGACATCATCATGCGCCTTGATGCCGCCGGTTTCCGTCGTGATGACCGCTCGGTCATCTTTCCCGACGAACTCAGCTCGCATCCCCTCGCTCACGAAAAGAATTCCAAGGCTCCCGAAGGCGCCGTGGCTGGCGGCCTGACCGGCGCTGGCGTCGGTGGGATTGTCGGCCTGCTGGCCGGAATCGGTGCTTTGGCCATTCCAGGCGTCGGTGCGCTTATCGCTGCCGGTCCGCTGCTTGCGGTTCTCAGTGGCGCGGCGGTCGGCGCTGCTGCCGGCAGCCTCACCGGAAGCTTGATCGGCCTGGGTATCCCCGAATTCGAAGCCAAGCGCTACGAAGGCCACCTCAAAGAAGGAAATATCCTTATTGCGGTGCACGCCGATGATGGCGATTGGAGCGATAAGGCGAAGAAACTGCTGACTGACGCTGGTGCGTTGGATGTCGCAGTTGGCAAGGAAGACTCCAGCGTCCCGAAACGGACCGCAGCTGCCCGTCGCTGATTACCCGTAATACCGCCGCAATGCCAAGTCTCCGTCGACACGGCACTGCGGCGGCATTTCTGCCGGACAGATCCTTGGTCAGAAAATAATCCGCGGTTCGCTCGTGCGAAGACGGATATTTTCTAACAAGGGATTTTTTGGTTATGGTCTGTCGCTTACGTCGAATGTATCAGGCAGACGGAGTCATTGCGCCGGTGGCGACTGGGTCCCCTGCTGATAGCGTACTACGAAGACTCAGTATACGAAAAAGCCAGGCCGTCAGGCCTGGCTTTTTCATGAACGGCGATCGGTTGCCTGCTCGTGATCCTGGTCTTCTATTTCGTGTCGTAAGCGCAGGCCCGTCGGCCAGATGCAAGGCGCGGAAGGGCCAGGGGTAGCAGGGCTCCCACAAGCGTTCCGCAACGCAGCAGATGGCTGGCGCGGTCACGTGTACGGCATGAAATAGCAGACCAGGACCACGAGCGCAAAGGCCGGCCATGACACCGTCACATTCAGGTATCCATGCCGCCGAGATGCACTTCCTGGGCGCCATTGCGGACCAGGAGTGTTTCAACAACCATCGCTTGATCGACATCCTCGGCGGTAATCGCGAGCAAGATTGGTTCGTCGGCTGGATTATCTTCCGCAGCCAGCACGGCGGGCGACGGCCGGCCGTACGGCGATTGATACCCTTCGCCGTGACGCCGCTGCATTCCCGTCAACACGGCACGAAGAAGAATCCCCAGCAGTGATCCTGCCGCCCAACCCACGGTCATCAGGCCGGCAATAAGCAAAGACCCGCTCGAGAAACCCAGGCCTGCGGTGTCGGGTTGGAGGACGACATACAGTCCGCCCGCCAAACCAGCAAACAGGCCAAGTCCCACGCCAGCTATGGGGACAAGGGTAATAAACGTTGTCGAATCAGAATGGGCGCGATCAGCAGACTTTTCAACTGGTGTCCGCACCGCACACAGGGTAGAACCCGGTCGCAGCAGGCGCCCCATGCCCGCAGGAATTGTCCGAATAGCCATCGGGGCTATGCCAGCTGCTGATAACACGGCGAGAATACCCGAGCGTTCCCGCTCATTGCGAATAATGGCGTTGATAGTGATACTCATAGTGTGCTTCTTTTTAGAAAGAGAGTCTCGGCTGTCCTCCATTCCGTTGGCGACTTTCGGAGAGCCTTTTTGAGACAACGCCGCGGCCCCCCTCACCATTCACCGTCCCCATCTGGGCCGCGATGGACCAAAAGGGGGAAGCAGGGGGGCGGGCCGCAGCTGCGATTACATCACTCCGCCAATGGCCAGGCCGATGAAGGTACCTTCGTGGGTGAGTTCCACATTGATCGCATCGGGGCCGATCGAACCGCCATTGTCAAAGTCTAAATCCCATTCGCTGTGGATCCAGCCGCCGATTATACCAACTTGGAATTGGGTAATGGTCAAGAAAATACCCCCTTGAATACCGTATTCCCAGACCAAGCCGAGATCGGAAGCTTCGCCGCCAACTTCTCCCCGGCCAGCACCAGCGCCGATGAACGGCGTCGCCTCGACGTGGAAGATCCGGCCCAAGGCAATGGCCGCGCCGATGCGGGCATCAACGGTCAGGCTTTGAAAACGATCGTCATCACCGGATCGATCTTCTTCCAGGTGGGTGTAGGCTAGGGCGCCACCGAAGACGAAACTAAATGGCATATTATTGCGATGGCTGCCCGATAAGGCGACGCGGTACGCCTGGTCGGCATTTTCCTCGCCATCGACTATAATGTTTCCGCCACTGCCAAGGTCGGTTTCCCAGTCGACCGATTCAGGGCCCTGCGCGACTTCCAGACGAAACGCATTGATGCCTGCGCCATCGTACAGGTCTTCTGCGCAAGCGAGGCTGCCGAACGCGAGGGCTCCGGTTATCACGACGAGACGGGACGAAAGAGTCAACATGGTGCCTCCAAGGGCAATAAAGTGAGTTATGTGCAAAGGGAACGAGAATTCGCTCCTCACTTGCCATATATTGCACGATCCATGCCAAGAGCATTGGGCCGTCCAGCTGAGTTGGTCATGCAGATGGCGCTGACAATGCCTTCTTCGTCCTGCAAAGTGCGTGATCGATCACGTTGTATACTGCGCTGGAGATATCCCGCTCGCCCGGGGCATCCAGGGCAATGCCTTTGATGGCAGACTTTTAGCATGTACCCTGCGATCCCGTGCACGGCGAACGCCAGGCGGGAACGTGATATTCATAGCCAGGGTCGCTGCGGAGAATGGAACAGAAGAGTATATGGAACATTGAGCTCGCGGCAGCACTCACGGCCTATTCTGTATTTCCAACCCAAGCGGAGATTGTGGGCACGACTCATCGTGAACCAGCGTCCATCGAGGGTCCGTATCCTTTGGCAAGGTGATGTATGTGCTTCCCCTTGTCTGCCTGCCGACGGCGATCAAGCCGGGGGGCGCGAACAATTCGACTATCGGGCATCCTGGATCGGCGGCTTTATATTTGGATCCGTCGCCGGAGGTGCTGCTTTCGACTGGTCGGCTGCATATTGACGAACCAGCGGCATGATGAACTGGGACCAACGTTGTAGGGTTAAGAACAGCCCCAGGGCCCACCACGGGCGTCGCGGTGAGTTTGCAGATGCAGGTGATGTGGACGGGTTATCTCCCACTCCTGCTGATGAATGACCGCTGTTTTGCGTAGACGCTCGTGCTCCCGTACGGGCACGGCGACCCACAAGGAACCCACCAATCAACCCAAATCCCACTCCAATCCAGGGTGCCTGCGCCCGTGCCGATTTCTGAACGGGCTGCCAGGTTGAGCGAAGGCCCTGCCAGCGGATATGGTGTAAGACCCGCAGACGACGGTCCGTATCATTCATGGCGATCCACTTTCACGTTCGTCACTGGCGTGGGTGTGTTCAAGCTCTGCAAGAGCTGCTTTTTCGTGCTGTATTTGCCGTATTTTCATGAAAGTGAATGGAGCAGCCGTAAACAAGAGATACACGAGGATGCGAATCGGCCCGGGTTCATCCCACGCTGATATGCGCGCAAGCCAATGGGCCGTTTCATGCGCTAAAGCAATGTATCCCACCACCGTGGCGATAATCGCCGCCACGCCCACGACCAAGCTGAATATAATCTGGCGAAAGGCGATTCGCAGTCGAAACACATTGGTGTCAACCACCAGTCGGACGTAGCGGACCGCTTCGCTGCCAAAATCAAGCAGCCTCTGCCCCAGCCCCTCGAAGGGGTCGGGGCGAGGGCCTGGATCTGGGGGTGGCGACGTCGGACCCGGATCAATCGGCATGTCTTACCGCCGGCTTACCAGAAAGCCGATGAGGGCGCCGACGCCAACAGCAACCATCGCTGCGCGCAGCGGATTGGCTTCGATACTGTCGCTGACGCATTCGACTGCGGCGCGACTTTTGTCAACGGCACCATTTTTGAGGTGGGTCATCTTTTCGCCGGCCAGCTGACGTGAGAGGCTGACGACCTCTTTGAAGTCGTTTTTCAATTGGCCCATTTTTTCGTTCAATTGGGACATTTCATTATTTTCAGTGGCAGTAGCCATGGGATTCTCCTTGGTCCACTGAGGGACCGAGATGGTGATCGATCAAACATTTTACAGCCACCGTGGCAGAAAAGTTCGACCGTAGTGACGACAGCCCCACCACGGTGGAGCTGCTTCACCATCGCCTTCCCGGTAAGGCCGGGAGCAGCGAGCGGTAAAGTCGCAAGTCATATGCAGTTTTCGTGCCAAGGCGTCTCGCCAAAACTTTTGCCGTGGATGAGCCGCCTATTTTCGCTCCCAGCAGCGCATTCCTATTGATGCTGAGAGCTTCAGGTCGAGCCTCCTCTGTTCTATTCTGAACACCTGTGCAGGACTTCTGCTTGTTTCATCCTGCACTTTGCAGGGAATTTTCCCTCATACGCTGGAAATGCATACGTGTTTCTCGTCTGCTCGCTTCGATATGCGCCAGGAGCGGTGAGGGAGACTTCGCCAATCCATCCATTGGTCTAAGTATTGGCACGATGACTGCTCATCTTTTTATCGCAGCGCCTTCGTCTGCTACCTGTCTTTCAGCATTCATCATTTCACCTTTCATCCCGATCGGCACCCCATGACGACCATCGCCCAGTCCGAAGCTCTTCATCATTTGGCGCAATTGGTTGATGGCATTGACATCGCCATGGTGGTCACCCGTCGCGCAGATGGCACCCTGGAATCGCGGCCGATGGCCACCCAGGCGGTGGATGAATCCACTTCAAGCCTGTGGTTCTTTGCTTCGCGCAGTTCGCACTTTGTCGAGACTGTTCGTGCCGATGGTCTGGTAAATGTGTCCTACGCCCACCCAGGAAAGCACACGTATGTCTCTGTAGTTGGCGAGGCGAGCGTGGTCGACAACGAGCGTCTTCGCCATGCCCTGTGGCGTGAAACCTACCAATTGTGGTTCCCCGGTGGCGTCGATGATCCCGACCTGATTCTCATCCGCGTGGCTATCCTCTCGGCTGACTACTGGGATTCACCGGGAAATGCGGTGTCGCGGCTCATGGGTTTCGCCAAAGCTTTATTTACCAACGACCGCTCGGATCTTGGCACCCAGGGCCACGTAGAATTTCCGCCTGGAGAAACTCCGCGCACTTGAACCGCACGAGTCGCAGGGTGCATCCTGCATTTTGCGGTGCCAGCCCGGTTCGGTCCCTGCGGATGATGGCAGACGTTCATCCCTGGGGGCCTGCCCTGCGTTGGCACGGATAGTGCTTGCCTAAAATGTTACCCTCTCGATCGATGGATACGACCCAGTCCTGGTGCCGCAACGGTAATCTGTGTGTATGCGGACTCTGAACCTGCGAAAGAATGTAAACAACCATGACGATTCTCACTCATCTTCTAGCTGATCACCATCGCCTACGCACCCTGATTGCGCGGCTCGAAAAATCATCCGGGGAGCGCCGCCAGCAGGTTCTTGCCGATCTCGGTCATGAATTGGCCGTGCATGCTAGCCTCGAAGAGGACCTGCTGTATCCGCTTCTTGAGCGGACGCCGCTGAAAAAGAAGGTCCGCCATGCCTATGAAGAACACCATCTGATCGACGTCCAATTCGACGAATTGCTCGTTTTGGATAGCGGTGATCCGGTCCTCGGCGACAAGATCCACGTCCTCCAGGAAATCCTCACCCATCACCTGGATGAAGAAGAGGAAGACGTGTTTCCCGTGGTGGAAAAGCACCTTTCGCAGGCGGGATTCGCAGCATTGGACGTCGATTATCTTGCCCATCGCGAGACCCTCGAAGCTGACTTCAGTGCCCACCCGCCCAAGTCCTGTCAGGCCTGGGCCGAACGCCGGGCCTTGAAACAGCGCTGAGAGTTTCTACACCCTTCCCTCCCACCTATTTCCCCTTTCAGGAGAAACCATGAATATCCGTACCATTTCCTTGTCGGTCCTTGCCGCCATCTTCGCCTTTGGCCTCGTCGGCTGCGGTGAGAAGGAAGTCGATGCCAAGCCGGTTGACGGCCCGATGGAAAATGCTGGCGAGAAGATGGACAAAGCTGCCGAAAAGACCGGCGACGCCATTGAAAATGCCTCCGACAAGACTGGCGAAAAGATCGAAGAAACCGGCGAGAAGATGCAGAAGTAAGACCTTATGGTCGTGGGCTGGGTGCATGTGCATCCGGCACTTCAGGCCCCTCCAGAGACTTCTGGAGGGGCTTTCTTGTGAATCTGCGCGGAGTGGGCTCACTCGCGTTGAACGACGGCGGAACGGCTAGATGCCTCTCCAGCCACCTACCCTTAAAAGCAGGTTCCAGATACCTGAACGTGGTTTTCAGATTACTTTTTCTCGTGGTTTTTGCCCGGCCCACTGACACTGGCGAAGCTCGGCAAATGTTGGCATTTCTCCTCGACCCGCGATAACGGATCATCGCTCGGTGACGCCACAGAAAGCCAGGAATCCGTGTCATGTAAGGCCGCTTGGCTCTCCATCACCTGGTCTGCGAGAGAGGCAAGGTCGTGTTCCATTTGGCGTAATAAAGCGATGGTTCCCTGGACTCCCAATTCGGCTGCCAATTCCTGCTGGAGTACCTCGACCGCCGCGTGAGCGCGATTATCCCCGGCCGGTTGAAAGAAATGATTGCGCAGATACTGGGCTATGCGCGCTGCCCGATTGCGATGACGGCCTTCCACTTCGAAGAGCCAGCCGGGGGCCTCGGGGCCTAACCGATGCCGTGATTGGGCATACAATTCCGCCGCCTGGGTGTCGAGATAGTGCAGTCGACCGAGATTCTCGCAAACGAGGGTAGGGACAACGGCAGAGGAAGCGTGTACGGTCATGTCAGTCTCACGAGAGATGGGTAAAGAAGGGTTCTGCGTCCCTATGTCGCGGGTACCGGCTCGATACGACGATGGACCAAACCATCCCAGCAATCCGCCCCGGTAATGGGAATCTCAAGCAGGCGCAGATCGGGATCTTCCGGCCCTCTGGGAAACCAGGCACGAAGACCGTCAGGCCAGTGCGTAGCAGAGGTATGCGGAATTTCCGCAGGTCGGAGGCCACGACCGTGCAACACCAGATGGCGACCCGTCCGGGCGGGTATGATGACCAGAGCCAGCGGATGCTCGGTAATTATTTTCATGGTCGCCATCGCGCGCCGGCTGCTCAGCAACCACAAGGTGGCCGATTCATCGAGGCTTTGAATAAGCAGCGGACAACTGCCCATTCCGGCGGGCCCCCCCGCAATGGTGAGGATGGCAGTGCTCGCATCTCCCAATAATTCACGCAAGCGATAGGCGAAATCAGCCGCCGCCGGCAGATGCCTGGCTATTTCGGTGCCAACAGCAGAGCTCATGTCGAGTCCGCTCCGCTGCACAGAGCGCTGATCTGAGACAGACTTTCTTCGAGGCGGCTCTGAATTTCGTCTTCAAGAAAACAGCGCGTTTCACAGGTGACTCGTTCGAAGGCATCCAGACAGGCGCGCCAGCAAGAACGCTCGCAGGCAAGCAATTCCTGGCAGACGTTGGCCAAACCAATTTCGCCAATCCGCGCGACGATCGCCTCGGCCCAGGGAATAGTGCCACCTGACGGTTCGACCCCGGCTTTGCGCAAGCGGACCAGCAATAATGTCTGGCAAGCATGGTGGGTGTCACGGATGGCAGCCAGTTCCGCGCGGTGGGGGACTACCTGCTCCAGAGCCCAATCATACGCAAGCACAGCTCCCACTTCGCCGCGATAAAGGGCCTCGAGGGCTTGATTCGACTCTTCAACATCTGATTCGGTAACCGGCATGGTATTCCTTCGTCAGTGAACGGTCCGACGCTCACTCGCTGGGTAGGGTACGCTCAGCATTTTGTAGGGATTCATGGTGGCGAGCGACGATCGGAGTCCACGCGCTTGCAAATGCTTTCACGTCGGGATCGGTCATGTCGCTGTCGGCAGCATCGCTCAACAGTACCGTCACGCGGGAAATATTTTTCAGTTGATCATTGCGATAAATGGCGAAGGCCCGATCAGGATCGGCTTGACTCAACACATCCAGTCTCCCCGCAATCTCGGGTTGGAGCATCTGGATCCCGACGCTTTTCGCTTTCATCAGCGCCATCAGATCATTGCGCATCTTGCCTGCATCGGTCTTCAGAGCGCCCATTTGGCCCGCCCAGGGGTGATTAACGCTATGGATTTCGGCTATTTCCGTAGCTGATATCACATATGCAAGGCGGGCGAATGTGGACTGCAGAAATTCTGCATCCTGCTGGTTTAACGCATGGGCAATACGTGGTTCCGGCTCACTGGCCGTGAGCGCATTCACTGCGCCGCCGGTCAGGAATGCTCCTAACACCAGATAAGTGGGGATCAATTGGGACATGCGATACTCTCCTGAGTGGGAATAGTGCCTGTTATCCACCTGCCGCGATCAGCCAGCTCCGCTGGTTGATTCGTTAACCAAGAGGGAACCGCAACTGCGGCGGCAGGATCCATTGCCGTCGCTCAGGCGCGTACGCCTCGGAACAGGCCGACGCCACCGATGATGGTCGCCAACAGACCGGCAATCAGGAGGGTCAAGGTACGCGCGTCGGGGGTCCCCTTGAAAAGATTGCTGAAGTTCGAACTGACCGAGTCGCCAGCAAACGCAGCAAATATCAAGAGAACGATACCGACAACGAACAGGGCGATAGAGAGTGCCTTAGGCATGAGATTGTCCTGGTGAGAGAGTTGAATGAACTGCGGCGGTACACGCTCGCACTAACGCAGCATTGCGCTTCTCGTGCCAATGGTCAGCTCTCCTTCGGCTGGCAAATTCCTGCATCGCGCACGATTCCGTGGTGGTTATGGATGCACGCCGCAGTTGGGGCGCTGCCTGCGCGCTAGGCTTGTGCTGCTGGACACAAAACCCGCCCCTGACGACTTCTGCTGTCACTTTCCCAGCGCAAGGAAGAATGGGGCGCGCGGAAGCGGACTCATCAGAAACAGGCCCACTGTTATCATAACGTCCCCTGGGCTCTGATCGTGCAATCGGCAGGCGCAAAACTGAGCCGTCCCGCTGCCTTGCAGGAAGTTCCCGGGCGCGATCGCCCGTAACCCAGATTCGCCTTGGCATGACCGTTGCAATTACTGTAGCACGAAGCCCCTCTGCACCGCACCGCCGCAGCCGCACCGATTGGTGAACGTCCCGAACCTGGAGCCCCGTCATGGCTGAAACCACTATAACGCGCTTGGAAAAAGCCTGGATCACCGTCCTCATTGAAGGACAAAGCACCTGGGTAGAATGCCATCAATTATGGCGCTGCCGCGGCCCGGACGGCGGACATGACGCTGAGGATCGCGCCCTGCTGCGGCGTTACCGCGAGCGAATCGCCCGCCTGCGTCAGTATCTCTACGCCCACCGGACCACCCCGCTGGAAGGTACCGGCCTGTGGTATCGGGTGGTCACTGCCATGATGCGCGCCAGCTGCCGGGGGCCGCGTTGGGGAACCGCCGCGGGCTATGCGCTGGTCACCGGTGCCGAGCAGTGCATGGCCACCCTGGGTCGCTTGTTCAGTCCCGCTGAGGTCCGCGCCATTCTCAGCGACCAAGCCATCCAGGGCGATGGCGAACCCCTACCCAGCCCCGCCGAAGACGCAGATCTCCTGCAGCGCATCGTTCCCGGTGTGGGACATGCCTGAGCCCCACATCGGGGCGGGGTCATCGGCACCTCAAGAGGGCCGTCTCTGTCGACTTGCGCGCGCCTTACACAAACGTCTGGGTGGTCCGGCGCCACCGCGACCCCTGTGGCAACGTCTGGTATTTCCCGTCCTGGGCGTGCTCTGCATGATGGGCGCGGTCGTCGGGGCGTTGCTGCCGATTCTGCCCGGGTGGATTTTCGCAGTCCCCGGTTTCCTGCTGCTCGCCTGCATTCACCCTCGCTCTGAAGAGGCCGTCCGGCGCAGGTTGGATGCCGGCATCGGGCGCATCGTTCAGCGTTGTCAGCGTAAGTCCGACGAGCGAGCAGCCGTGCGCCGCACGGTTCCGGAACCCCCCCGGCAACCGCCGGCTCGCCACTCGTCCGTCTCACGGTTCTAGCAGCGTTGGCGCCCCCGGCGCTGGGCTCACCAGGGTGTTCCCAACTACGGACCGACCGCCGAGTACCTCGGTCATCTCACCACGGTCGCCGGCCATGACGGGCAAAGCCCAGGGTGGCGCAACCCTCAGGCTCTTTGCATTTTGCAGGATAAGCGTGGCGCCAATTCCTGCATCAAGCACGACCGCTTGCACGGAGATTCCCACAGCTGCTGGCACGACTTGTGCCCGTTCCGACCTGCGATGCCCGGACGCCTCCTTTTCATATTAGACGATTTGCATTCCCTTCGAATCAATGAAGAGGGCGCTGCTACCACCTACCAGCATCTGCTCGCCACCAGGGTGATCCCGCCGCCTGCGCTCGTCCTGGCTGGGAGTTCGCATCGCGCCCGGGTTGGCTGGATCCAGGTACAGGAACAACGGTTTTCACCGCTCCAAATGCAGGACGATCATTCCCGAACGATGCCGATTATCCCTTTTACCGAGATCGTAAACGCGGCGCCCCCTGACCTGGATGCCATCTATGACTGTGAGCGTGCCACCGTTGCTTGGTACCTGGTGCTCTCAAAACATGTGCCGTCCATCCTCGCAAAATTCATCGCCAACCGCCTGCTGCCCGAACAGACCCGGGTCACCACTATTGTCGGCGGCCAGGCCCGTACAGGCGTATGATCTTGCAGCTTCTGCCTGGAGAGGAGACGACTAGCGTGTCGCCCATGCCGGCTGCCCTGAACAATGTGTCTGAAGCGCTCATGCGCGCCGCTGGCGAATGGGCGCAGATCGATCGTCGTGGAAATATTCTCGAGCTGAGTCCGGATCTCGCAGGCCGTCTTGATCCCGCAGGTGGCGCCGCGGCCTTGGCCGCTTGGCCAGCCATCAGCAGTGAAGAACGCCTGGTCGACATCCTGGGTCAGCTCCGCAGTGGTATTCCCGCCTTGACCATTCCGGCTGCGGATGGGCGCGGGATGTTGGCGATCATGACGCTTACCGCAGCGGATGGCACCCACGCTTCGCATTGGCAGCGCTGCCAGGACACTTTTGCCGGGGACAGGCCGAGCGGTAGGTCGGCACGAACCGCCGGGCTTGCGCAGCTGCTGAACGACACCGCCGCGCGTTTGTCCCATGACACCATCGCCCCGATCCGCCGATCCCTGGCCTTTGTCGAAGTTATCACGACGACCGATGCATCCCTGTCGGCAACGACGCAGCGTCACTTGACCCGCGTGCTGGACGATCTGGGAGAAGCATCAGCCCTGATTCGGGACATTGTCGCCACCTTGCGGATTCCGCAGCCGACCACGCATGAACACCTGACGGTCGCAAAAGCCATCGCGCTGGGCTGCGCGGGATGTCAGGCGCACGCGGTCGAAGTTCCGTGGACCATGGACGAATCGCAGCTCTTGCCGATCGGACCCGACCTGGCTGAGCCGCTTTTCACGGCCTTGATGCTGGTCGCCGGCATATGTCGCAGCGAACCCCGTTGGACCTCCGGCGCCGATGGGTGGCAATTGGCCATCGCCACCCCGTGGTCCGCCGAGATCCGCACCCAGGCCCTGACCCTGGGTGGCGCCATCCCGACTACCGAGGGGCGCCGCATTCGTGCCGGCCTCTATCGGGCGCGGCTGATCGCCCAGCGTCTGGGGTGGTCATTGGGGTGGCAGAACCATAACCTTGTGCTCGCCAGTTCCTCGTCTTTAGAAACGGAAAAACAGTATGATGACCACCCCTGAATCCACTCAGCCACCCGTCTCACCTGTGGATCCCACTACCATTCCTGATCGCGCCGCGACTCCGGATCGCCCCGCGCAAGGGCATAAGCCTAGGTCGGCGAAGCCTGCGGAAGATGAATTGGAGGTGCTGATCATTGAAGACGACCAGACCCAACGCAATCAATTGGCCAGCGCCCTGGAATTGCAGTCCTGCACGGTGACCTCTGCGGGCAACGCCACCGACGCCCTGGCCTGCTGCCGCGATGGCTGGTTCGATCTGGTTTTCTGCGATCTGCAACTTGGCGAAGAATTGGCCTTGGATCTGATCCCTAAGCTCTTGGCCAGCAATCCGAATCTGCACATCGTGGTGTTGACGGCATTTGCCACCATCGAAACTGCGGTTGAAGCAATCCGCTTGGGCGCCGCCAATTATCTGAGCAAGCCGTTTCAAGTTGGGCAGATTCGCGAGATTCTGGCCGGCCTGCGCGAGGAATCGGCGCGCATCCGCCGCATGACCGATTTCGAACGCGACACCACCAGCACCATGCAGCTGATCCAGTCAGGATCGCAGGCGATGCAGTCGTGTTTGCAGATCATCACCCGCGCGGCCAAGGCAGATATTTCTCTGCTCCTGCGCGGCGATCACGGCACCGGCAAGACCGTGCTTGCGCATTTGCTGCACAAACGCAGCCCGCGTAGCAGCAAGCCTTTCGTGACCATCAATTGTCCGAGCCTGAGTGAAGAATTGATGGCGAGCGAACTGTTCGGCCATGCCAAAGGCTCGTTCACCGGCGCCGTCCGCGATCAGCCGGGCAAGGTCGAACTCGCCGATGGCGGCACCCTGTTCCTGGATGAACTCGGTGATCTGGCGCCCTCGATCCAGGCCAAACTGCTGCGCTTCCTACAAGAGCACCGTTATGAACGCGTCGGTGAAACCGAGAGCCGCACCGCCGACGTGCGGGTGGTCGCGGCGACCAATCGCAATCTCGAAGGCTTGGTCAAAGAGGGGATCTTCCGCGAAGACCTGCTCTTCCGCCTCAATACCATTGAAGTGGTGATGCCGCCGCTGCGCGAACGACGCGAAGATATTCTCAGCTTGGCGCAGTTATTTCTGGCCGAGTTCGCTTCAGGATCGGGTTCGCCGGTCGGGGAATTCTCAGCAGAGGCGGTGCAGGTCCTGCTGCAGTACGATTGGCCGGGCAATATCCGCGAACTGCGCAATGAGATGCAGCGCGTGGCCGTGCTGTGGCCGTCGCGGGTGGTCCGTCCCGAAGCCTTTTCCCAGCGCCTGGTGCCCAAGACCGCCGCCGCCTTGCACGTCGGCAGCCATGTCACCCTGGCCGAGCTCGAACGTGAACACATCCGCAAGGTGCTCAACAGCTGCGACACCTTTGAGGAGGCCGCCACCGTGCTGGGCATCGAATCGTCAACCTTGTGGCGCAAACGTCGCCGGCTGGATTTGTGATTTCGCGGCGTAGCCCGGCTGACTACTTAGCCGACTCTCTCGGTCGCATCGCCCTCTTCGGTGCTTCCTTCGTCAGCTCCCGACAGATACACCTTTAAGCGATCGACCAACCGAATGTATTCACCTATGCGCTCCGGTTTGGAAAGAAATTCCCGGGCGCCCATGGCCAGGCACCGTTCGCGGTCCGCATCCGCCAAGGAGCTGGTCCACACCACGGTGTTCACTCCCTCCAGGCCGAGCTCGCGCATTGCTCTCAAGACCTCGAAACCATTCATCCGCGGCATGTTGAGATCGACCAGGACTAGGTCGGGAAGATTCCCTTCCGTAGCCAGGCTCTGCAGCCGCGCCAATGCCACCTCCCCATTCTCAGCGACCTGGACGCGGGGAGAGAAACCATTCATTTCAAACGCGATTTCAAGCAGCTCAATATCCCCCGGATTGTCTTCGACGATGAGGATATGGGCGAAACGTTTGGCCATGGTGGTTCCAATGAGAGAGATGCACGCGAACCCGGGATCCAGCAGATAATGTGCCAAGCGCTTCCGTCTTTCAACACCCCGCGCTCGGCCGCCATGCGGCCGGGTTTCATGGTCACCGTCGTAACCGTCCTGGTCATCGTAACGGTCCTGGGCTTTCTCTGGTTAACTGGGCACCTCCGTCAGGTCAAGGAGCCGCTGATCGACGTCCATTTTACCCTGAGCCCGACCCCCTTTAACGTGACCGCCCGTTACGCTCACGATCATGGCTTTTTCCTGGAAGAGGGGTTGAACGTTATTTTTGAGCCGACTCTCACCGGATACGCCGGACTCCGAGGTCTGTCCCAGCCCGGTGTCCGGGTCACCGCCGCCGCCGAAAGCGCGGTGGGTGCGGCCATTGCCGATGGTGTCCCCATCAAGGTCCTGGCGTCGGTAGCTTCGATCATTGACCTGGTGGTCATCGCGTATCGGAAGGACCTTGGCATTCACCGTTTTCAGGAACTGGCCGGACGGCGTATCGGCATCGCCAGCCGGACCACGTCGGACTATTATCTCGATGTCATGCTCGAACTGAAGGGCATGAAGCGGGAAAGTGTGACCATCGTGTCCATGCCCTTGGACGAGCTTGGGAAGGCATTGAAAAACGGGACCGTCGACGCGATTTCCATCTGGTCGCCGCACTACGAACGGATCCGCGAAGAAATTCCGAATACAATCGGGATTTTTGGCAATGAAGGTCTGTATCACTGGTCCTGGCTGCTCACGGTCCGCGATGACGACGATGACACGCTCAATCGCGACACCTATACCCGGCTGCTGCGGGCGATGATCCGGGCCGGCAACGCCATTCAGGCCCGGCCCAAGGTGGCCGCGGACGAGCTCGCGCCGTGGGTGGAAACCACCCCCCAGATCCTTCTGGGTATGTGGTCCTGGTGCTCCTTCGATGTGCAATTGGGACAATCGGTGCTGCTGCAGATCGAAAATGCCGCGCGCTGGTATCAGGTCAGGAATTTTCCTGATGCACAAGGCTCCCCATCCATCGATGTCCTGTCTGCTATCGATCCGGTTCCCCTGCGCCTCGCTGATCCTATCCGCGTCCAGCTCATCCATCCGGCGATCCCATGAAATTGAAGGTCGCCGCCTCGCTGCTGACCGGGTGCGGGCTGGTCCTGGCCCTGGTCGGGATCGTCCAAGTTGAAATCGCCAACCAGGGCCGGACTCATTGGCGCACGGTCACCCGGACCACCCATGAACTTGCCCGCGCAGTGTCGGCACTGGAAAGCCTGGCCTATGAATGGATGTTGCGCCCCTCCCAAAGGCCGCGCCGGCAGTGGGACATCCTGCGGGTGCATATCGAAGAACAGATCCGCGCGATTGATTTGGCGCGTCTGGATGTCGAATCGCCACAATCGCTGCGCGTCGCCTTAGGTCGAGCCGACCAGCTTTTCCAAATTTTGACCGGCACACCGCGGGCCGAAAGCAACCCGGTCATGCGCTGGCGGATCATCGACCAGCTTCTGGTCCATACTCGCGAAATGTCGTTCAAATCCGATCTCCTGCTCAGTTTGAGCATGAAAAAGCAGGATGCTTCTGCGCGAGGCGCCCTCGTCACCCTCTATATCGGGGCTGGCCTCATCGGCCTGCAAAGCCTAGTTATGATCGTCATGCTGCGGCGACGGATCCTGCGCCCGCTGCACGACATAGAGCAGGCCACCCACCGTCTGGCCCTGGACCAGGACAATCCACCTATCCCGAAGCGCTACGACGACGAGCTCGGGCGCCTCATTGATGCCTTTAACATCATGACGGGCCGCTTACGTGGACTCAGTCAGGAAATGGAGCGGAAGCGCGTACTCGAGGCCGAAGAGCGCCTGCTGGAGAACATCTCCGAAAGCCAACCGCAACCGGTGTGGATCTGTGATGATGGCGGCAGCATCACCTGGGAAAATCCGGCATTCCGGAATTATTTCGGTTCCTTCTACTCGGGCGCTCTATGGACCGACCTGATCCATCCCGATGAACGCGAAAGCATTGAAGCGCTTCTCCGGGATGCATCGGGCATCCATGCGGAAAGCAACGTCGAATGCCGTCTGGCCGCGGTGAGTGGCTGGCGCTGGTGCATGCTGCGCACGGCGCATCTGCGCACGAGCAGTTCCGCCAATCGCTATTGGATCTGCACCGCCACCGACATCCATCAGCGGCGGGAGATGGAAGACAGCATCCAGGAGGCCCGCCAGCGCAGCGAGACGCTCAATGAGATAAGCCTCGAATTGACCCGCGAGCTGGATCCGTTGACCCTGGCACGCTCGATCGTCACGGCCGCCTGTGATCTGTTGGAGGGTGAATTCGCGGTCTTCCACCTGCTGATCCCTGGCAAGGACGGGGTCCTGCAGACCACCTGCGTCAGTTTTCCCAGCGATGCTCCGGAGGTCTTTTCGCTGCTGGAAGACCCACCTTTTACCTTCAATCCGCGCCAACCGGTGCTTGGCGGTGGCGCGCAGCACGTCCTGTGGGAAGGGGCCGAACAGGACGCTCGTTTCGGCAGCATCGCTCTGGCTCCGGTCCCCTTTTACACCGCGACGCGCGATGGCTATCTGGTGATCGCCCATCGTGCTTCGGGAATCTTCAGTTCAGAGGATCTCAGCCTGCTTTCGAGTCTGGGCACCATCGCCTCGGCGGCGGTTGAAAACGCCCGTCTGCACGCGATTGAGCGAACCACCGCCCATTTGGCGGAATCGCGCAATCGCCAGCTCATCCGGACCAATAACGACTTGCAGGAATTCGCTTACGTCGCTTCGCACGACCTGCAGGAACCCTTGCGCATGATTACCTCGTATCTCGATCTGTTTCAGCTGCGCTGGGGTTCGACGCTTGATGCCGATGCCGTCGGCTACCTAAAACGGACCAGCGATTCGGCCGCGCGCATGACCCGACTGGTCAAGGATTTGCTGGTCTATTCACGCGCAGGTCACGATGGTGAGTTTGCGGAGGAGGTCTCGCTCCAGGAATTGGTCAGCGAGATCTGTGAGGATCTTGGCGCCCGGATCGCTGAGACCGAGGCCGAGATCGTCTTTGTCGACCTGCCGGTGGTGCGTGCGCGGCGCCTCCTGCTGCGTCAGGTCCTGCAGAACCTCCTGCAGAATGCCTTAAAATACCGCCATCCCGAGCGCCGACCGCACGTCACCGTCAGCGTCACCAAGAGCGGCGATGATACGCTGGTTCACGTCACTGATAATGGGCTGGGCATTCCGGAGCAGCATCGCGATCGGATCTTTCGCCTGTTCCAACGTCTGGATCTCGGCAAGGCCGAAGGTTCCGGCATTGGCCTGAGCATCTGTCGAAAATTGGCGCGGGCGTGGGGTGGCGAGATCACGGTTGCATCTGACGTGGAGCATGGCTCGACCTTCACCATCACCCTGCCCCGGCAGAGCGGCAATAGCACGCCTTCCGCAAGTTTCCCCGCTCTTAACTGACCGGGCTGACCCCGCATATTTTATTTGGTCGTGCCGGTAGCGGATAAACATCGCCTCGTATGGCATGAAATCCGCTCGTTGGGGTCTAACGGAGTGCTCCTGTTATGTTTGCCGACCTCCCCCAGTACGTGTGGCAGAAATCCCTTGGGTGCCAGAAATATTTTGGCGCTACTGCCCTTTTTGCTCTCCCACTCTTGGCCAGTGCGGCGGAAGGGGGCGTGGCGACGACCGGCATATCCCAGCTAGATATGACCATGCTGTCAACGGCAGCGGTCCTCTGCCTGGGAATCGGGGCAGCGGCGATTCTCTTTCCCTGGGAATAAAGGCAGCGGTGGCAATCGAAGCAGGCGGTTCCTGCAACGCGCAGGGAAAGAATCGGCCTGTTTCAGCCTATCTGCAAGGGTCGGACACCGAAGTGAAGTCTATGGATTGGCACATGACGTGCATGGGATCCTTCATCATCGCAGCCACGTCAACGCGTCTGCGATTTCCACCCAAAACCCTTGGAGCCATGCCATGAACGTCTGCACTAATCCCGAACATACCGCCGATCTCCTCAACCGCCTGCTGCGCGGTGAGATGTCCGCAGTGTCCGCCTATGATATCGCCTTGGAAAAGATCGAGCCGACTCATACCGAGGCCCTACGCACCTGCCGCAAATCGCACGATCAACGCTGCAAAATGCTGACTGATCGCGTGCGCGCCTGCGGTGGAGAACCCTCTGAGGGACCCGGTGTGTGGGGCGCAGTCACCGACACCTTGACGACAAGCGCCAAGATGCTCGGAGAAAATCGCATCATCGGTATCCTCGAAGAAGGGGAAGATCACGGAAACAAGGAATATACCAAGGCTCTCGATGATGATAAAGCTGATGCGGCCACCTTGACTTGGATTCGCGACCGTGTCTTCGTCGATCAATTGCGCACCCACAATATTATGAGCAGCCTCCAGCGCTCCGCTGCATAATTCTTTTCCCTAGCTTTTAAACCAACCCTCAACCGGAGATACCGTCATGCTTATGTGGTCCTTAACCTTCTTTGTCATCGCCATTATCGCCGCCGTTTTCGGATTCGGCGGGGTCGCTGGTGGTGCCGCTGCCATAGCTAAAATCCTGTTCTTTTTCTTTGTCGTTCTGTTTATCGCCTCAGTCATCATGGCCCTGGTGCGCAAAACCTGATCACGCGAAGGAGCCCCACCCGGTTTTGGACCGGGCGGGGTATTCACTGAGGCGAGATGTCATCGCTTACCGTGCATTCGCTTACGTTCGCAGAGTGGAATGAAAGAGCCCGCGGAAGACTTCTTCCGCGGGCTCATGTCCATCAGGAAACCGTCAGGTCTCAGGCACAAGCGGCAGCACAGCGGTCGCAGGCTTCTGCGCATGCCAAGCAATGCGGATGCCCCGCTTTCCGGCATTCTTCGGCACACCAGGTGCAGATACGCGCACACAGTTCGCATATCTCTTTCGATTTCTTTCCTCCCCGCGCCATTTCATTGACGCACACCGCGCAAACCTCACTACAGGTCAGGCAGCAGGCCGGGCAGGCACTGCCAGATTCTTTGTTGAGCATGGCGGCAGCACAGGTCTGACAGGCGCGAATACACGCTTGGCAGGTTTCGATACAGGTCTTGGTGTCCATGGTTTCTCCAGAGGTTGGACGGTGGTGGTCGAGCCTGATCCGAGCAGGATCGGTGCCAACCCAAACCCACCCACCGCCACTTCGTCTTCATTCGACCACTTCGTCTGGTGTCTCCTCCCTCTCATCTTCCGAAATCGTCCACTCACCATGCGTCTTTTCACCTGTCCGTCCTGTCCGCAACTCGTCTATTTTGAAAATTCACAGTGTCTGCGCTGCGCGAGCGAAATCGGTCTAGACCCCCACCACGGACACATGCGCGCAGTCGGCGAATGGCGACGCTGTCAGGGTGGCGCCCCGGCGTGCAATTGGCTGGTAGCTCCGAACGACGGGGAAAAACGCTGTGTTTCGTGCCGCTTGACCAAGTTCTATCCAACCGGCCAAGGCGCGGCCATCCAGCAGTGGAATGTCATCGAGACAGCGAAGCGACGGCTACTCTATTCCCTGCTCGCCTTACGGCTGCCTATTCATGGTATGCAGTTCGTCTTCACCGAGGATACCATGACCGGACACGCCGACGGCGTGATCAGCGTCAATCTCGCTGAGGCAGACGACGTTGAACGAGAGCGACGGCGGGTCGACCTGCATGAGCCGTATCGCACCCTGGTTGGCCATCTGCGCCATGAATCCGGCCATTATTTTTGGGATCTGCTGGTGCGGAATTCCCCCCGCCTGACGTCGGTGCGGGCGCTCTTCGCGGACGATCAGCTGGAATATTCCGCAGCCTTGCAGCAGTACTATAAACAGGGCGCCCCGGCGGATTGGGCCCAGCGCTACATCAGCGCGTACGCCACCTCGCATGCGTGGGAGGACTGGGCCGAAACCTGGGCCCATTATTTGCACCTATGCGATGCAGTCGAGATTGCCGCCGCGTACCGACTTTCTCTGGGCTCCACCAAGGCCTCGCGGCCTACTCCTACCGGGGCTCCCGCCGAACCGGCGTCTGCCCAGGTCGATCTTGCCGCCGGTATTCCGGATGATTTCGCCGAGCTCTTGGCCGCATGGATACCCCTCACCCACTTCGCCAATTCCCTCAACCGCAGCATCGGTCTGCGAGATTGGTATCCCTTTGTGCTGAGTGACACCATTATCGACAAGCTGCGGCTCATCCATGACATCATCCGCGAGCGTCCCCCGGAGATGGCCAGTCCAACGCAATTGTCTGGCGCTTCTCCTGCATAATGCACTTTAGCACCAGGCCTGACCCTGCATCCTGCCGAGCCGAGGTCCTGAATCGCTCCGTTTTCCCTGGCGCGGCCTGTGCTTTCGCTCGCAGACGTGACTATCATCTCCTGGTTCCGCCGCGACCCCTCCACCCCCCTTCACCCTTCCGGGCCCGCGAGCAACCGCGCTTGGAATCTTTTGCCGTGCTGGCGCGGGGTCCTGATCGTGGGTTGCGCGCTGTCGGCAACGGGCGAGGAACTGGTCCCCGCCACCCCCAGTGCCCCCGTGGAGGCAGCAGAAGAAGGCAGCGCGACTCCGACCCCGCCTGGCCGCAGTCGGTTCTGGCAGCGCTTTTCGGTCTATGAACCGACGTATCTCCTGTATGAACCGTTTCCTGACGGCGACCGCCCGCAGAATCTGAAATTGCAGATCAGCGTCGCCTTCCAGGTCCTGGGCAAGGATGATGAGCCTCAGGATGGCGATGACCGCGCCAATGGTCTCTATAGCACCTTCACCCAGACCTCGTACTGGGATATTGAATCGGAATCGAAACCGTTTCTCGATTCCGATTATCAAACCGACTTGTTTTGGCACCAAGGCCTGCGCCCCGGCCTGTTTGGCAGCGATGGCCTAGCCGTCGAAGGGGGTATCGGCCACGCTTCGAATGGTCGCGAGGGTGAGGCCTCGCGCAGTCTCAATGTCGCATTTATTCGCCCGATCATCCGCTGGGATCTGGATGATACCTGGTGGGTCCGCCTTTCACCACGTTTCCATCTCTACGTCGACACCCTTGAGGAAAATCCGGAGATCCGGCGTTACCGAGGTTTCGTCAATTTCGACGGCGCGCTAGGCCTGCGCGATGGGCTGGCCTTATCCTTTCGTGGCCGCCTCGGCAGCGAAGGCGATCGCGGTCTGCTGCAAACCGATCTCAGTTATCCCTTGGACGAATGGACCAACGGCTGGCTGCACGGGTATGTCTATGTGCAGGGCGTGTGGGGCTGGTCTGAAAGCCTGTTGGAATATGACCAGCGCATTGAACAACCGCGCGTGCTCATCGGCCTTGCTTTCACCCGCTAATCGTGCAATCGGCAGCACCACTGTTTCTACACTCCAGCGCAATGCATGTGCATGTGCTCGCCAAAGTCCTATTTTTCTTGGCACGCGGCGTGCTCACCCTTTCACAAGTCCCATCCATCACACATCGTGCTCGGAACTTTGCAGGCACCCTTCCCGGGGCAGCATCAATAGCACGACTTTTTAGGAAAATATACCGATGAAACTGCTCCTCCCCAGCCTCGCTCTCGCTTTTGCCTGTTTCGCCCCCGTCACCTCCGTCTTCGCAGCCGACCAAGACACCACCAAAGGTGCTCATATGGGCGCTTACAACACCACCTGTCCGGTGTGCGATAAAGACGTCAATGCCCAGGTCAACACCGCCACCATGGTCGATCGCCCCAACAGCAAGCATCACGATATGGCTGGCTCCAAGGTCGGTTTCTGCACCGATGCGTGCCACACCTCGTACATGAAAGATCCGGCCAAGTACGATGACAAGCTTGAACCCCAGTGGCTGAAGTCGAAGAACAAGCAAGTCAAAGGCTCTTAAGCCAATTTATCCACGAGAGGTCCATAACCGCCGCACAGGCGACGGAGACTTCCTCCATGCACCCTTCCGGATTTCCGGAAGGGTGCATTTTTTTGGATGTCCCTGCCCCTGCTGTGACCGCGGCGGGGGTTTGCCTTACCGGCGTGGAATAGCCAGAGTTTTGCGTAATCCCTGATCCTATTTCTGCCACGTCGTCGGTTTCAGGAGCCATAAAATTCGTGGATTTTCGCACCGCCATGCACGCTCACCGGCGTTCTCCCAAGAAAATAGCCGTGTCACTGCAGCACGTGTCGAATGAGGTGTAGCAACCAGCGGACCTCTTGGCCCCAGGAAAGACGGTGGTTCATGAGACGTCTTCACGGCGGCTCGCCCGCTACCATTTGGCGGCCCGAATCATCACCATTTTGACGGATTTCCCCGGTTCGCGACGCTCTGCGTCGCCGGGAGATCTCGCCGACAAACACTGTGTCCACCGCTGCTGATCAACCCTACACATCGCCGGGGTGCATCGCCGCTGCGACCCAGGGGATCGCGGTCCGGGTGGTTATTCCAGGTCGCGGGCGACGCGGAATTGGCGGTAATTGCCTTTCCAATCAGTCAGGCTGCCGTCGTCGCCAAAGACCAGGGTCCGGGTCGACAGGGCGTCAATGAATTCGCGGTCATGCGAGACGAAGATCAGGGTGCCGGGAAATTCCTCTAGGCCTTCCTGCAGGGCTTCGATGGATTCGAGATCGAGATGGCCGGTCGGTTCGTCGAGCAATAAGACGTTGGCTTCTTGCAGCATGACCATCGACAACAGGCAGCGCACTTTTTCGCCGCCCGATAGAATGCCGACCTGTTTTTTGACGTCATCGCCAGAGAACAGCATGCGGCCGAGCATCGCGCGCATGTGGTTGATGTCCTGGTTATCGGTGAATTGCTTGATCCATTCCATGATGGTGAGGTCTTTCTGCGGAAACAGATGCCCTCCATCTTGGGGAAAATAGGCCTTGGTCGTGGTGGTGCCCCATTTAACCGTGCCTTTTTGCGGGGTCAGTTCACCCAGCAGCAGGCGCACCAGGGTGGTCTTGCCCATGCCGTTGCGGCCGACGATGCCGACGCGTTCGCCGCGGTCGATGCGCATGCTCAGGCGGTCAGCAATATTGCGGGTGCTGTCGTCGTGATGGAAACTGACATTTTCCAATTCAACGACGTCCTGCCCCGACAGTCGCGCGGTCTTGAACAAGAGGCGCGGAGCCACTCGCGAGGACGGCACTACCTTTTGCCCCTGCAACGAATCGATCTGCTTCATGCGCGAGGTCGCCTGTTTAGAACGGGCGGCGTTTGATTTGAAGCGTTCGACAAATGTCTTGAGCTTGGCGACCTGACGTTCGACGCGTCCGACTTCTTTGCTGCGCTGGGCACGTGCGAGTTGTTCTTGCGCCATGTATAAATCGTACGAGCCGACGAAGACGCGGATCGTGCGGAAATCGCAATCGCAGGTGTGATTGCAGATGCGGTTGAGAAAATGGCGGTCATGGCTGACCACGACGACGCAGCCTTCGTAGTCGGCAAGAAACTTTTCCAACCAGACGATGGCGGGCATATCCAGGTTGTTGGTCGGTTCGTCGAGCAACAGCAGATCCGGCTTCGAGAACACCGCCTGGGCCAACAGCACGCGCACTTTCTGCGCCTGATCCAAGTCACGCATCGACTGTTCGTGCAATTCCTGTGGGATGCCGAGATCTTGCAGCACCTGCGCCGCGAACGATTCCTGGTTATAACCATCCAGGGATTCCAGTCGTTCCTGCAATTTACCCAGCTTGTCGCCATCGGCGTTGCTGAAATCGCCTTTCGCGTACAGCGCGTCCATCGCTTTTTGCACCGCCCAGAATTCGCTGTGGCCCTGCAAGGCGACATCGAGCACGCGCTGGTCTTCGGAGCCGCTGATGTCCTGGCGCAGCCAACCCATGCGTTTACCGGGATCGATGGCGACCTGGCCGGTGGTCTGTTCAGCTTCGCCCGTGACGATCTTCAGGAAGGTCGATTTGCCGGCGCCATTGGCCCCGATGAGCCCATAGCAGTTGCCCGCGGTCAGCCGCAGGCTGACCTTTTCGAACAACACTTTCTGGCCGAAGGACATGGACAGGTCGCTGACGCTAATCATGGCGGCGCACGGTAGGGTTGATCCCGCAACGGCAAGCTGCGGCTGCGTGCAAGACCGTACATCAGGCGCTGGCCTGCCCTTCCTTTACCGGTCAGCGGGCGTACAAGCGAACCCATGCCCCAGGAACATCTCCAGATTCGCATCATCTCGCTTCTGGAAGAGGCCGCCAACAGCTTTGAGCAGCTGGAGACCCTGGCCAACCGCTTTTTGCGCGATATTCCCGCGCCCAATGTCGACACCCTAGAACTGCGTTCGATTGAACGCGACTACGTCGATACCGATAACGAGCCCGGCAGCGAAATGGACCACATCGTGTTCATCCGCTACAAGAGCGACGCCGTCGAAGGCTGAGCCGCCACGCAGCGCCCGTCACGCTCAGCGTGACCAGCGCGCTCAGCGTGACCAGCGCGCTCAGCGGACAATCGTACGCTTTTTCCCCGCGCCCGTGCTGGCGCCGCTGGAGCCTCCGGCGGCCTCGGCGTTTTCGCGGACGAAGGCCGGTTCATTGCTGCGCAAGCGCACATCGACCACGTCCCCGGCCTTGAGCTGATTGCTGGCGATCAGCCGGGCCAAGGGTGCGACCAGCATGCGTTCGACCGCGCGGCGCATCGGCCGGGCGCCGAACTGCGGATCGGTGCCCTCGCCCAGCAGGCGATTGAGATAGGCGGGTGAATAGCGGATGATCATCGGCACATTCGCGATTATCAGGCGATTATAGACATCTTTCAGCATCAGATCGAGGATCTGGCGCAGGTCCTTATCGGTGAGCACACGGAAGCAGATGATGTCATCAAAGCGGTTGAGGAATTCGTAGGGAAAAACCTCTTTCGCCGCTTCGATCGCCTTGGTGGTGATATTCTTATTCAGCTCTTCCTGATCGTGTTCGACCTCAAAACCGATGGTGCGATGGCGCAGGGTCTCTGACATCTCCTCGGCACCGACGTTGGTGGTGATGATGATGATCGAGCGGGTAAAATCGACAGTCTTGTTATTGCCCAAGGTCAGATGGCCATCTTCCATGAGGCCGAGCAGGGCATTCCACACTTTCGGATGCGCCTTTTCGACTTCGTCAAAGAGCACGATCGACATATAATGGCTTTTCACCTGCGGAAACAGGCGGGCGATCTTGCCTTCGCCTTCGGCGAAGATGCCGCGACCTTCGGCCTGGGCTTCTTTATGATGACGATCGAGATTATCCTGCGACAGCATCGGTTCGACGTCATTGCCGACGTAGCCCGGCGGCGAGCCGAACAATTTCGACACGGTGAATTCGCTGGAGAATTCCTGGCAGTTGACCCGTACAAACGCCGACCGTTTGCCAAAGATGGTTTCGGCCAGGGCCTTGACCGTTTCGGTCTTACCAACCCCAGTGGGACCTAGGAAAAGCAGGGTCAAAATGGGCCGCTCCGGATTGCGGATGCCGGCAACTACCTTACTGAAGGAATCCAGGATCGAGGTGATGGCGCTGCCCTGGCCAATCACCCGGGTGCCTAGCATCGATTCAAAGCGGGTGACCTGCGGCGAACGCCGGCTGGTATCGAGGACCTGTCCTGCGGCCATGAGAATCATCCTTTCGTCAGTACCAGGAAATCGGCTGACATGGTTAGCGTACCTCATTCACGCGCGATCCGGAAGAGCATACCCAGCCGAGGCAGACCAGCCCCACGTCTACCCATGCGGTTCCCTGCTTGCCAACCTGGACAGCTTTCCGAGGGTACCAGACCAGAGACACGTCCACGCGGACGGCGTCTGGTTTCGGGGACTGCACCCCTCACCGCTTCGGGCTGTGCCGCCCACCTCCCTCCCGCCCTTCCGGCTGTCCACAGGAACGTTGCCATGCCCATCGCCGCCAACTCGGTTGTCGCCATCGCCTATTCCGTCGCCAATAGCGACGGCCAACTCATCGACCGCTCGCAGCCGGGCCAACCGCTGCTGTATATTCACGGCTCAGGTCAGATCATTGCTGGCCTGGAGGCCGCCCTGGTTGGCCATCAGGTCGGCGATAAGGTCGGAGCCACCATCGCCCCCGAGCAGGGCTACGGCGTGCGCGAAGAAGGCCTGGATCTGGAAGTCCCCCGCGAGGCCTTTCCGCCCGACGCGCCCCTGGAAGAAGGTTTCCGCTTTCAAGCCGATCACCCGACTGAAGAGGGCCGCCAAGTCGTCTTCACCGTCCACGAAATCGAGGGCGACACCGTCCGCGTCAGCGGCAACCACCCCCTCGCCGGGCAGACCCTGAGCTTTCAGGTCGAAGTCGTTTCGATCCGCCCAGCGACTGCCGATGAACTGGCGCATGGGCACGTACATGGCGAGGGTGGACATCATCATTAAATCGAAACCGCGCGGCGGTTTCGACGTCCTAGGTCCTGGGTCCTATGTCGTATGTCCTAGGTCCTATGTCCTAGGCCCTCTGTCCGAGGTCCGAGGTCCGAAGTCCTAGGTCGAAGGCATCCACGCATATGGTCGTGTCGAACGACGATATATGTCTCAGGAAGATAATTCTCGGGACCTCGGACCTCGGACCTCGGACCTCGGACGACATAGGACATTGGACAGAGGACAGAGGACAGAGGACCCAGGACCTAGGACTTAGGACTTTCTCTACAGGATGTAAAACATTCGTTCGCGAAAATAGGTCATTCGCGCCATCACTCACGCATAATGCGTATGCCGGAATTTCCCTCCCCCGTGCTGGGTAGAGGTGGGTATACTGAATGTGGATTCCACCCTTTGAAGGTCGCCATGCGCATTTTCGCCCTCACTTTGGTCTGCTTCGCCACCCTGACGCTCTCCGCAGCTGAACGGGAAGCTCCTCCGGCGGAGCGCCGCGGCAGCGACCGGGGAGTGATTACCGAACTCTCACCGGTCCGCGGAGCTTTGACCCTGCGCAGCGACCAGGGTTTTGTGCGGGCGTATTTACCGCAGTGGAAAGGCGGGATGCCCAAGGATGGCGGCGGCCCCGACCTAGCGATGGTCGAACGTCTGCGCACCCTTGCCGTGGGCGATCGAGTGGAACTCACTTGGGAATGGGAAGAACATTACCGTTTGCTGCAAATCCGCCCCGAGGGCGGGGATCCGCGGCGAGAAGGCGATGGCGCTCGTGCAGGCGAGCGCAGGCCGGATCGGCCCCGGGTCGAGGCTGCCGCGGATCAGCGCCATCCGCTCGCCGACCAGATCGAAGCGGCTCCCGCAGCCATCGCCGGTACCTATGAAGGAACCGTGCTCACGGTCGACCCCAAAGGTCTGTTGACCATCAAAACGGCTGACGGCAGTGAACAACGCCTGGTCCCGCGCTGGCTGGGCGGCATGCCCAAGGATGGCGGTGGCTTCGACAAGGCGATGGTCGCCCAAATCGCCCAACTCCAGCCGGGACAACGGGTTCGCGCTCAGTGGGAATGGGATGAACGCCCGCGGGTGATTCAGTTGACCAAGTACTGAATCAGCGCCGCCTGTGGATCGACGCGCAGTGGGGGTTTGCGCCTTCCGGCAGCGGCCTACGATGCCGCCCATGCGTGCGCGTACTTCGGTGTTGGCAGTTATTCCGGCGTATAATGAGCAAGGTCGCATTGCGGCCGTCGTCCGGGGGACGCTGGCCCTGGGTCTGCCGGTCCTGGTCGTCGATGACGGCAGTCGCGACCAGACCGCCGCCGAAGCCCAGGCCGCCGGCGCCACCGTTCTGACCCAGCCCAATGGCGGCAAAGGCCGGGCCATTCTCAGCGGCAGCCGCTGGGCCGCGAATCATGGCTATGCTGCAGTCCTGCTGTTGGATGGCGACGGCCAACATGCCCCCATAGAGGCCCTGCCTCTGATCGCCGCTTGGCGCCATGGTGCCGACCTGGTCATCGGTAGCCGCACCCTGTGTACGCAGCAACAGCCGCTTCATCGCAAATATTTGAATCGACTGAGCAGCTTGCTGGTCACCCTCGCCGCTGGCCAACGCGTGCTCGATAGCCAAAGCGGTTTCCGCTGCTGCGACCCCCGCCTCTTGCTGCGCCTGCCATTCAGCGGCTGTCGCTACGATCTCGAAACCGAAATGTGCGTCCTCGCCGCCCGCGCCGGCCAGCACATCCACGAAATTCCGATCACCGCCATCTACAACGACAAGAAATCGGGCGTGCATCCGGTCTACGACACCTACCGCTTTTTCCGCGCCATTTTCCGCAGTCTTTTGGCTTCACCACGATTACGGCTTGGGATAGTTTAATTTTCTTCGTTGTAAAGAGTCCTAGGTCCTAGGTCCTAGGTCAAAGACATCCAGGTACCAGATTGTGTCGGACCGTGATGGATTTCTCAGCAAGAAAAACCTCGCGACCTCGGACCTAGGACTTCGGACGTAACAAGAGGACTTAGGTCGCAAAGAGACTCTCCGACATAAAGAAATAAAAATGAAACCACCCCCCATCCGTCAACTGCCTGATCAAGTCGCTAATCAAATTGCGGCAGGCGAAGTGATTGAACGGCCGGCGGCGGTGGTCAAGGAATTGTGTGAAAATAGTTTAGATGCGGGGGCGACCAGTATTCACGTACGCTGTGAAGACGGGGGCCGGCGCTTGGTGGAAGTGGTTGATGATGGCCACGGCATGCAACCCGATGATCTGGCTTTGGCGCTGGGTCGACATGCGACCAGTAAATTGCGCGACGCCGACGATTTATTCAAAGTTGCCACTTTGGGTTTTCGTGGCGAAGCGTTGCCATCGATTGCCGCGGTTGCGGAGTGTGAGTTGGCCAGTCGACCGCACCAGGCCGACGCCGGTTTCATGATCGCGGTCGCGGCCGGACAGATCCTGCGCCGCCAGCCCTGTGCGATGGCGCCAGGCACGCGAATCAGCGTGCGCAATCTGTTCTGGAATGTCCCGGTGCGCCTGAAGTTTCTCAAAAGTGAAGCCGCCGAAGCCGGGCATGTCACCGAGCAAGTCATTCGCTTGGCGTTAGGCCATCCTGGGGTCGCATTCAGGCTGGAATTAAATGGCCGGGTAGCTTTGGATCTCGCTGGTGGTCATGATCTGCCCCTGCGCATCCGCGCGATTTTCGGCAAAAGCTTCAGCGAAGGCCTCATCGCCGTCGCCGGCACCGCCGACCGTCTGCAAGTCGCTGGTTACGTCGCCCATCCCAATCAGGCCCAAGCCAGCACGCGCCGCCAATATGTTTTTTTGAATGGCCGCTACCTGCGCGATAAATTGCTCATCGCCGCGGTCCGCGATGGCTATAAAGGATTTCTCGAACCGCGCCTGCATGGTGCCTGTGTCCTCCATCTTGATCTCGATCCCAGCTTGGTCGACGTCAACGTGCACCCGACCAAATCTGAAGTACGCTTCCGCCGCGATGGCGAAGTCTTTGCCACCGTCGCCAAAAGTCTGCACTCCGCCCTGAGCCAGCATCAAGGCGGATTTACCGTCCTGCCCGGCGCGGGTCTGCGCACCGTGGTCAAAGAAGCGGTTATTCCCGCAGCACCCACCGGCATGCAAGAGCGCTATCTGCCCAGCGGCCCGCAAATGCCCGAGTCGAACCAGTCAGCCCCGTTTATTCCCGCGCGGCCCGCCGGCGATGACCATCGCACTGATTCCAACCAGCAGCCGATCGGGCCCCTGCGCGCTGAGCGGGTGCAGACGCCACTACGCGAATACGCCGCCGCAAGCGGGGTCGCCGCCCCGGAACCACACTCTGCGCCAGCACCTGCGCCAGCATCAGTGCCAGAGGACCTCCCCGGCATCCGCCGCGTTATTCAACTCAACGATAGTTATCTGCTTATCGAAACCGCGACCGGCATCCGCCTAGTCGATCAGCACGCGCTGCATGAAAAAGCGCTGTTCCTGACCATGGACACGCCGACCCAAAGTTGGCGCGACAGCGGCATCCAGGAATTGCTCACCCCGCGCACCGTCGAATTGACCGCCGCAGATATTGCGGTGATCGAACCCGCCTTGCCCACCCTTGCCGAGCACGGCATCCAAGCTGAAGTATTCGGCCCCACGACCTTATTGCTACGCGCCTATCCGTCAGCCCTGCGCCGCACCGACTGGCTAGCCTTTTTTGCCCACCTCGCCCGCAGCGACGCCACCGCCGCCTTGGATCGCATCGACGAACGCATCGCCCACAGCGCCGCCTGCCACGCCGCGGTCAAAGCCGGCCAGCCGCTCAACGAACGCGAACAACTCGAACTCGTGCGCCTGCTCACTACCTTAGAGGGCACCGAACACTGCCCCCACGGCCGCCCCACCACCCTCGACCTCAGCTGGGCGGATTTAGATCGCCGCTTTCAGCGCTAATATTTACCGCTTGCCCCGGCGAATATTTCCCGGCCCAGCGGCCATGGTGCGCCAGCGCAAACCAGCGAACAGCAACAAGAACACCGCAAACGCCTGGGCACCATTGCCGCAGCCAGAACTTTCGCTGTTGCTGTTGCTGTTGCTGTTGCTGCCGCTCCCAGCGCCGGGCCAGGCAGTCGCCGGCCCAGCAGTCGCCTCATTAGGATTCACTGCCAGCACGTAGCCATACCAACCGACGCTGGTGTCCCAGGTATTCAGGCCGGCGATCTCGCCGGGGGTTATGGCGGTGATATTTCCGGCGGCAAAAACCTGGTCCGACGAACGCGCCACCGCGACCCCTTCGCCCGGCCCGACCACTTCGATGCCATCCTCGCTGAAGGTGAATTCGGCGGCGCCGGTGGTACTGTCGGTCACGCCAATAAAAGCCATGGCGGTATTCGAAATACCGTTGACGGCTCTAGGACTACCGATGCCAAAAATGTCACCAACAAACGTGCCGGTGCAAATCACTTTGCCGCTCAGAGCGGTTATGTCTGTTGGTCCGGTTCCTCCGGAGTAAGTAGAGCCTGTCCCAGAACCGCAATTTTTCAAAATCCACCTTCCCGCACGTGATGCTTGAGCCGCATATCGGTTGCAGGAGTCGGCTTTCGCGCTCATTCCGCCGCACTTTCGGGTCGCGGTGCGGGTCGATGGTGCATGTCGCTTAAAAA